>Ga0116136_1000854_pt1 | contig 16572 bp, 10 predicted proteins | sample June2015DPH_20_5_FD_88972 | JGI IMG/M metagenome (GOLD analysis project Ga0116136, IMG submission 88972) | Peatland microbial communities from SPRUCE experiment site at the Marcell Experimental Forest, Minnesota, USA - June2015DPH_20_40 | ecosystem: Environmental > Terrestrial > Soil > Wetlands... | reverse complement strand
ATCATGCGGGCCTTTGGATTCATGTGGTCTTGGGCCACTGATAGAAGAAAGCCCGCGACTGCGGTTCGAATCCGCACGGGACTATCCGTATTTCGAGGCTGTGCCGAGGTGGGGTAGCATGGTTATCCTATGGCCCTGTGGAGACTCATTTTTCAAATATTTCGCCGAATAAAGCCCAAAATGAGCTTATTTGTGCGAGCAAAGAAGAGCCGAAAACGAAGAAATCCCACGAACAACACCAGCAATCCCTGATGTCGCTTGAACTTGATTACGGGGAGGAAGAAATCACTGATTACACTGCGTTTCGATGTATAGGCGTGACTGCGGCGACTATTCCGTGGATTGACAAATGTTCGGTGACGTTCTGGCACGTCACGAAGGGAGTGATAAACAAAGCGAGAATAGAAGCGTTTCGTGAATACGTTCTTACCAAGTACATGGGCATCTACTCAAAACGGAAGATGCTCAACTTCGCCAAAGCGTTCCTTCGATATCTCACAAAGATGCGGCTCGATACGCGATATAAGGAGTTTGACCTGTTCTTAGAGATGCCTAAGACGGTCAAGGAAAGCAAATGTATTACACAACGCATCGTAACGATGGAGGATATCAAAAATGTGCTATCTGCGATAGATGAAGCTAACAAGAACGCTGAGTTTACCCCGCGGCAGCGTCGAAACTACAGGGCTCTTGTTCTGTTCAGTGCATACACGGGGCAACGGCCTCTCGCCACCATCCGCAAGCTGACCGTCGGGCAGTTTCGGGCCGCTCTACGACACGACCCTTCGGTGCTTGATGTGCTGCCGCAACAGGATAAAATCAGGATGCAGCACTATGTGCCATTACACCCCTGCATTGTTGACGCGGTGACACCGCTTCTAGATGGCAGAAAGCTAAAAGACGACACCCGCATATTTGCACATGAATACTTCGACAAATGGGCGAGGAAGAAAAAGATTCCTTTAGTGTATGGCGGGCACTTCGTCTGCGGTGACCTTCGTAAATTCGCTGAGCAGCATGGCGACGTTATTCAGTGGGATCAATCAAATCGTGCCTATATCATGACTCACGGGGTGAGTAGTGTCGATTGGAAGCACTATAAGCATCCGCTCCCAGATTCGGTGTATGATGTCTACATGAAATACTGGGCGGATGTGCGTTTCACGATCTAAGCCGTTTCTTAAGCTTCCTCTCGGTCACGGCTAGCTCGGTCAATGACCAACGTTATAATTTACCCACCCATTTTGTTGCGGTCATACTCTACAGAAGAATCAAAGCGATCAAAGGGCGCATATAGTGCTTTTTTCCGGCTGTCATTGCCATTAAGGAAAACTAGGAGTTCATCGAGTTCTTCGCCATCGTCATCGCCAACCGATCGCAAGAGTCTAAGATCGGTTGTTCCACGTTTGAATGTCGTTCGTATCTCCGATGGATCATACACTCCTAAGATGCCTACGCCGCTGCTAGCAAGCGTCGCCTCGAAGGCGCTTTTTTCTGATTGACGTATAGCTTTTTGTACGGGGTTGCTTAGGCTAGTCGCAGTGTCGACGGGTAATACCGAGCTGAGTGGCGGGAGCGGATAGGGAGCCTCACCAGACCAATTGATGATCACCCTTACGCGCTGTGAAATCTTTATATTGCGTTGGGCTTTCTCTCTCGCGGCAATCCACGTTATTATCAGATCATGAAGATGATCATCTTCAACTACCTTCGTTTTTAATGCCCGGAAATCATAGATGAATCTGGGGTTTGGCGTTGCAATTGTGAATTGCGAAGGTAATTCGTGAAGCACTTCTGGAGATCTAAAAACGCGTTTGGCGATCTTCCTGATCTCACGAATCTCTTCTGCGGAGAGATTTTTTCGCTTTCTGGCTCCTTCATCAGCCTGTTTTTTGGCGAGCGCACGCACAGCCCATACCGCCGCGATCTCTCTGACCACCCCCTCTCGCCAGTTCGACTTAAGGCCGCGACCTTTTAGTCTTGGTGTAGTCGGTTTCGGGATGACCTTTTCTGTAAATGCCCATCGCTTGATCGTATTTTTTGGAATATCAACGCTGAGTTTCCGCAGACGCACGACAACTTCGCTTATATTCATCATAGTATTCTGCCCAGTTTTAAATGAACGATAAAATTGGATGCGATCGCAACTCGAAGCACAATAAAGTGTTCTTTAAATATAAATTTTTGATTAGTTGAGAACACCTATAGTCGTATAACATATATGTAACTTTGCTATGAGCAGCACAACCGCTGATACAATAGCAGAGTTAGACAAGCACGATTCTGCAATGTGCGCCTACATGGCCGTGCATGGCAAAGCCACAACTCGGGCACTTGCGGAGTTGGTTGGAATTACGGTTCCATCAATTCGTTACCGCATGTTCCGGCTGATGGCCAAAGGAATCGTAGCCCAAGAGAAAACGAGAAACCACCAAGTATGGTGGTTCTTGCGGGAAGACGAAAAGACAAGTTTGAGAGAATATGGAGGTAAGCGATGAGTAGATCAGCAGATCTTAAGATTTCCGACTTGAAGGTCAGCCCCTTTAACGTCAGAAAAAAGCCCGTGCAAGACGAAGAGTTCGATGCGAACATAAAGTCGCTCGGAGTATTGCAACCTCTCGTCGTGCGTAGGGTCGGTAAAGATTACGAAGTGACTGCGGGGCGGCGTCGATTCGAAGCCGCAAAAAAAGCGGGGATCGACAGAATTCGCTGTAACGTGCATGAAGTGAGCGACATGAGCGACGCTGAAGCTATGCTCGAATCATTTTCTGAAAACGTAGCCCGGTGCGACCTCACAGTGACCGAGCGGGCGATAGCTTTGGCCCAGTTACTAGGCCGAGATAACCTGTTAGAAAATGTAGAAGAATTCCGGTCGACCGGAATCACACCGCCATTGACAGAGCCAGAACTAGCAGAAAGAACGGGCCTCACCACATCATCAATTAGTGATTATTTGGAGCCATTACGTCTGCAACCTAAGGCGAGGGAGCTACTTGAAAAGGGCGAGATCCCACAAGCCGTAGCTGTTCAAATACGCCAATACGCGGAGACGCCACAAGACGAAGTAGAGATAGCGGAAGCATTCGCAGAAATTGATAAAGGGAAAGCGGGTTCAGAGAAACGTATTTTAAATAAGCAGGCCGGCGTCGCCTTCTTTAAAGAGGCCCGCGCCCAAGAAAGACCAAAAGAGAAGATTATTGAAGAGCTCCGGGCGATGCGCGACTCACATTATGAGCCAGAGCCCGAATCTGCATCTTCAAAGGTGGCATCTGAAGAAGAACAAGAACCTATCATTGATGTGCCTAAGGATGTGCACGACCCTGCCAACGTCGAACCAGAGGAGGAAAAAGCAGAGCCGCCCGCAGGTTGGGTTTCGATCGAGAGCGTGACGATAGACGAGTGTGTCGTAACAGACACCTCAATAATCGCCCGGTTCAACAGGAACAAGGTAAGCCCGGCTGCCTACGCCGCAGACATCCTGACGGCGTTTCTCGACGCAAACGGTTACAGTTGAGGTTTTTATGGAAAATGAAGAACCTCTTCCGTTTAGTTCCGGCACTGACAGCGGCGCCGCTGTCAGTGCCGATTATTCTAGAACTTTGTTTGACGCGGCACTTTCTTACGCACGAAACGGGCGGGCGGTTTTTCCTCTAGCTGAAGGTGAGAAAAGGCCTTTGACGCCCCACGGAAGTCACGACGCCACTACTTCTGAAAGTCAGATCTGTCTGTGGTGGCAGGCACACCCCACAGCAAACATCGGCATGGCGGTGGGCGAGCGCTCCGGTCTCATTGCTATAGATGTCGATAACAAAGGCGGAAAGAACGGAAGTGCAGCTCTCGCATCGCTTGAAGAACAGCTTGGTAACCTCCCTGAAACGCTGATAGTCAGCACCCCTAACAACGGAAGGCACTATCTTTTCGAGTTCCCTCAACCGTTTCTCGACGCGCCGATCAAAAGGGAACTGGCGCCCGGGGTCGAACTGAAGGTCAATGGCTACATCGTGGCACCTCCGAGTAAGCTTAAGAACGGTGGATATTCCGTCGCCACTCGTGCTACTTTAGCTGGTCTGCCAGAAAGGTGGAAAGCTGCGTGCGTTAAAGACGAACCAACACCAGAGGAATGGGAACGCCTCAATCCTCGTGGGAAGAGCGGTTCGATTTGCAAAAATTACGGCATAAAGATTACAGATGTCATGGAGATTCCGAAAAACGCGAGGCGAATACGTGATGGATATCTCATCAAACATCCGATTCACGGTGCCACAGGCGATGGAAACCTGTTCATAAATACAAAACTTGATCTGTGGTGCTGCTATCGATGCGATTCTGGCGGCGATGCAGTAACGTGGATAGCTATGCAACAAGGCTACATCGATTGTAGCGAGGCGAGCAGCAAACTCGACAAGACAACATTCAAGCGCTGCCTAGATTTTCTGCGCCGAGAAGGGTTGATTCCGGAACCGCAGGCAACCATAGTGACGGCTAAGCGCGGCGGCGCCGAAGAGCATGTGCCAATCTCTGTTAAAAAACACCTAACTGATGTCGGCAATGCGGAACGCTTCGTAGAGCTTTATCGTGACAACGTGCGCTATTGTGAAGAACTAGGCGCGTGGTTCATCTATGATCGTCGACGGTGGCTGGAGGATAAGACTCGTCGCATTATGCATCTAGCTCGCAAAATCCCCTCAGTCGTCGATTTCGAAGTTGGCCTCATCGATGAACTACCAGAGAAGGATAAAAGCGAAAAAGAACAGCTTAAGGAGGAATACCGAAGGTGGGCGCGAACGTCAGAGTTTCGTAACCGACTGGAAGCGATGCTTGAACAGGCGAAATCATTTCCCGAAATCTCCATGTCAGCGGAGCAGTTCGATCAAGACCCATGCCTTCGAAACTTTCGCAACGGCACAATTAACTTGAAGACGGGCGTGCTGCGACCACACAACCCCGAAGATTACATTACGAAGCTTGTTCCAACAGATTACGATCCAGAGGCAAAAGATGAACGGTGGGGGGGCTTTCTTCAACGCGTACAGCCAGAGCCTGAGGCTCGAAGATTCCTTCAACGTGCTGCAGGGTACTCGCTTACAGGCTTAACATCGCAAGAAGCAGTTTTTTTTGCATATGGCCCGCCTGCGTCAGGTAAATCGACATTCCTTGAAAGTCTTCTCAAAGCAGCCGGCTCTTACGGGGTCTCATCCAGCTTCAGCGCTTTCTTGGCACAACGAACGAGTGTCGGCTCACCCCGCGAAGATGTCGCACGTCTGCGCGGGGCGCGGATGGTCGTGTGCAGTGAGGTGAATAAGAACACGGAGTGGAACGCAGCGTTGCTGAAACAGCTTACGTCTGGCGATCGTGTAAACGCTCGCATGCCCTATGCAAAATACTCGACAGAGTTCGAGCCCCAATTTAAGTTGTGGCTCGGTGCGAACTACCGGCCAAAATGCGATTATGACGACGATGCAGTCTTCCGGCGATTCTATATTGTCAGATTTGACACCACCATTCCGGAAGATGAGCGAGATCGTGCCCTCAAAGATTATCTGAAAAATAATGAACAGGCGCAGAAAGCCGTACTCGCGTGGCAGGTCGCAGGCGCTGTGGAGTTCTTCAACGCGAGTGAGAACGGGGGCGATGGGTTACAGGCGCCTCCGCAAGTAGTAGCAGCGACCCGTGAATACCAATCTTCCATGAATCCTGCGTGGGAGTTCATCTCAAACGAGTGCGTGATTGGATCTGATCCGACTGCCTATGATGGTGCGACGGGTAAAAGAAATCCTTACGACGAAGGAATTGACGAGCTGTGGGATGCATATGAGATGCAAGAGAAACACTACGACGCGAAGGCTGTAAAATCGAAGAGGTCGCTAGGGAAGTACCTCACGAGCTTAGGATTTGAATCTTATCGAAGCACCAAAGATAAATCGTACCGCCGAAGAGGGCTGCGCCTTGTAAGAGATCGAGAGAACGCAGAAGTCTTGCGTTTGGTTTCAGACGAAGCTACGTTCCCTCGCACGATTACAGTTCAGGTGCTGCATCGACTCTCAAACGACTTGGTCTACCCTGTCAACGCCAACGATAGAACTCAGCTCGCCTTAGACCTCATTTCAAGTCATCCAGACCAATGGCTGTTTGGCTGTTTAAAGGTGGAAACTGCTGAAACTTCCTATAAAAAGGGAAACATGCTGAAAGTATCTGCAAATGAGGTTGATAAAGAGCCAAACAGCCATACGAATCGCGGAGCCCTCTCTGAGGAATTGAGTGTTCGAAGTTCTGCCTATGGATATCTGTCGGGTTTTGGTCTTGATCCTGAATGCATAAAACGCGAGCTGAGAGCTACCTTAGATGGCTTGGTGGCTAACGAACAGCACGATGAGAAGGGCCAACCACTTTCGAACTCACAGTTGAGAGCTAACTTCATGGCACCTTCCGTGCTTGAAGCGGCCAACCAACTAGAGCTTGACGTCGAACAAAAAAGGCGGCTCATCGCAGCAGCTCGCGACATCTGGAACCAAGTCGTCAGCGAAAAAGAAAATGAGATGAATGCGCAAATGGCAGCGCCCGTTCTGCGGTTACAGGCACACTTGAGCTACCCAATAGTTAGGCTACCGACGCTCGAAGTTTTGAACGAATGTCACTCCCTTTGGGCGCGGTATTCTACGAAAAGGGCTGCTTCTCTCAGCTAGTATTGAGACGCACAAATCCGAAAACAACGTACCTTGTAGATAAACGAAAGGCGGGAAGGGAACTCGGCCATGGGATGCAAAACCAGACTCAACAGAGAGCGCATAAAAACCATTGTTGACTTAGTGTGGAAAGGGTTTTCCGATTCGGAGATCCGACAGCGGATCGACGTGCCCAAGAGCACGTGGAATGATTGGAAACGCCGGGGCGAAGAACAGACACGCAGCATCTTCCATGAGTTCTCGCTCGAATATAACCGTGCCGTGGCCTCGTTCTCCCATTCGTTGTATGAAGCCCAAGTAAAAAGGGCGCAGGAAGGCGACCTTGCCGCTGCGACCTTCTTAGCCGACAGGCATCCCCGCTTGAAGGATTACCGCCGAAAAACGCACGAGGAGATAGAGAGCGATTATAGGTTTAGACAGGAGGTGGGCATCGGTTTTGTCATCGCATCAGACGAAGAACTCAACAGGCGTACCACAGAGGCGCTTCGACGCTACAACAAACAGCACAGCGACGTATAGCCCTGCGTGGTGTGCGATCTCGCACACGCGGGGCAAGTGGCAGCCAGCAGACCACCTGATCTACCTCGATGAGAAGCTGCGTGACATTGCCGTGGGCCGGATCAAGCGATTGATGGTATTTATGCCGCCTCGCCACGGCAAATCTGACCTTATTTCAAAATACTTCCCTGCGTGGTACCTCGGAACCCTCCCTAACAACCACGTAATTCTGGTCTCATACGAGGCCGACTTTGCCGCATCATGGGGCCGTAAGGCCCGCGAAGTTCTCGACGAGCTTGCAGACGATTTTGGCATCAAAGTGAAGCAAGAATCGAGTGCCGCCAAGCATTGGGAGATTGAAGGCCATAGCGGCGGGATGGATGCAGCGGGAGCGTACGGCCCTATCACCGGTAAAGGCGCCGACGTGCTCGTAATCGATGACCCGGTGAAAAACGCGGAGGAGGCATATTCACCTGTTCAGCGCGAAAAGCTTTGGGATTGGTACCAATCTACGGCATTTACGCGTTTAGAGCCGAACGGGGCAATCATCCTAGTAATGACACGATGGCACGAAGACGATTTGGCCGGGCGATTGCTGAAGCACGAACCGGGTCAGTGGGAGGTTATTTCGTTGCCGGCGCTAGCCGAAGCCGATGATCCGTTGAACCGCGTTGAAGGCGAGGCGCTGTGGCCTGAGCGCTTCCCGGTGGAGCAACTTTCGGAGAAAAAGAAGGCCGTGGGTTCCTACTGGTGGAGCGCCATGTACCAACAACGACCGGTGCCGTTAGAAGGCGGATTCTTCAAATCTAATTGGGTGCAGTTCTTCGATCCCGAATACGTGCCTGATATGGATATTACGATACAGTCATGGGATACCGCGCAGACAAAATCGTCATCATCAGACTTTGTGGTCGGGCAGGTTTGGGGAAAAATAGGCGCCGACTTCTATTTACTCGATCAAGTCAGAGGTAGATGGGATTTCGACGAAACCGTAGCCGAGATCCTTAACTTATCTGAAAAATGGGATACGTCAGCAAAGATCGTTGAGGCTCAGACATTAGGAGCCGCATTAGCATCGCACTTAAAACACAAAGTCGAAGGAATCATACCGATAAGTGTTCGTGCCAGTAAAGAACTGCGTGCACAAAACTGTTTACCCGTCTGGCAGTCAAAGAATGTCTATATCCCGAAACCCGATGATGGCGAATACGCTTGGGTCGATGACTACGTTCGCGAACTTTTGACCTTCCCGAACGCCGCCAACGATGACCAGACCGATGCTACAACCCTCGCGCTAAATCAGCTCAGAGGAACGCTATTTCCCGATGTCAAGGCGTCTATGGCCGACCATATTAACTCACAGCCGCTACCCGACCGTACCTATTTCATCGGGTGGGTTCCGGCACGTCAGGAAGACAGGTATACGGCATTAGTCTTTGATCTGAGCAATAATACGGTCGTGTCGTTTGGCAAGTTCGCCGCAGAGCCTATAGAAAACCAGCTCACATCGATGTACCGGCTCTCGCGGATGTATAACGGCGCGGTGGTTCGCGCGTTTGCCGGTATTGACGAGGCCATGCTGTTCGCTCTGGAGGTCAAAGGCGTATACGTGCAGCGGTGTAGGCTCACAAAAATACAGTTGGGCGCTGCCTACGAGAATCTAGCTATGCTCATGAAGAATAAGCACATCACGTTTCCACACGAGCCAGACCTGTTGGCGGAGTTAGAAGTATTCAAGAGTGAATTTACTTTAGACGAGTCACCAGACTACAGTTTGCAGATTGGGGCACAGTCAGCGATCCACGCCGCATGTTTGGTTACGTTTGACCTAAGCCCGGAAGTGGTGGAGCAGCAGTTCCAACCGAGTATCTATTTCTCGTACGACAGGAGCCTTTTTCCATGACCTGTCTGATAGCTCCGTACTCTATCGAAATACTAAACTACAGGATGTGGATCGCCATCATTGAAACCTGTGAGAGGATGGCCGCTGAGGAACGAAAAATGCTCGCGGAGATTGATCCAAGAAGCCCATATCCGCTTCCGATTATCTGTGAGCAGTAACGCAAGCTGGTATCGCTAATTTAGCCCGCGCTACATATAGTCGAGATCGTTTTTGATTTCTAGGGCTCAGGGCGCCTATTCAATTCGGCCAACGCGCCCCGTCACGAGGCCCGTTAGAACCTTGCCGCTAAACCCGCTACCTTTGCACGTCTAAAAGGGTCGTGCAATTCAAGATTAAGGCCCCCAATCTGGTGAACGATGATCGCGGGGTCTTCGAGTTTATCATCGACGCGCATCGAAGACGAAAAAGATCTAATTTTCCGTCATAACCGGGGCGTAGCGGCCTCATTTCCAGCAAATCTTGAATCGAATATGTTCGACTAGTACCAGACCAGCGTCTTGCATCGGTTGTTGCGAAGGGGGATTCGTAAAAACGCGTAGACGGGCACGGTAGCTCCCTCCGTGGTTACAGAAGATAAGTTGTTTTGTTAAGTGCTAAGAGGTTGAGGAACAGAAGCCCCGCAGATAGAATGGCCGGGCTTGTAGAGACATTATTTAGAATGATTTAAGCTTGGTCAATTCCATCACTTGAGTTAGTACGACAGCAGCCACGTAACCTAAGCTTTCTGCGCGCTGCAATTAGCATTGGCAATTAGTTGTTGAGGGAGAGGTTAAATTGAGACCATTTCATACAATTGCTGTTCCCCATCGTGACATTTTGGAGGGGCGCCTCACCATGGATGTCTTCGCAGCAGATCTGTGGGATGTGCATAACGGGCGGGGCCCAGACGAGTACAAGGACAAGACGCTATTCTTTCGGAAGACCTACGAGACAGAGGGGTTGAAGAATCTACTGTCGATTGTTGGGCAGCGGCTTAATGGACGCGGAGGCGATCCGGTTATCCAGCTTCAGACGCCCTTTGGAGGTGGCAAGACGCACGCCCTGATAGCAATGTACCATCGAGCTGCCGAATGGGGCGCTAAGCGAGTAGTTATAGTGGGAACGGCTATGGACCCGTCAGATACGCTTTGGGGTGTGCTTGAAAAGCAGCTGACAGGGAAAATCGAGCGATTCTCGGGGTTAACGGCGCCCGGTGGCGACGCTCTCCGAACTTTAATTGAAGAACAGCAGCCAGTGCTTATTCTAATGGACGAGGTACTCCAATATGTCACCAAAGCAGCAGGTGTAGTTGTCGGCGGAGGCACGCTTGCAGACCAAACGATCGCTTTCATGCAAGAGCTGACAGAAATTCCCGGAAAACTGGAGCGCGCCGCGTTGGTGGTCGCACTGCCGTCAAGTGCGTCGGAACATTTTGGCGCAGACGCTGAGAAACTATTCAAGCAGCTTAAAGATGTGTCTGGACGAGTCGAGAAGATATATACCCCAGTGCAAGACCACGAGATAGCTCAAGTAATTAGACAACGACTCTTCTCGAATATCGACACACAAAATTCGAAAGAGATTATTAACGGTTTCTTAGACTACGCCTCGAAGGAAGAGATCCTGCCGGCAGGATCTGAGCCTTCTGAATATAGGAAACGGTTTGAAACGGCGTATCCATTTTTACCCGAAGTTGTAGACGTTCTCTACCAACGATGGGGGAGTTTCCCAGAGTTTCAACGGACAAGAGGAGTTCTACGACTTCTTTCCCTCGTTATTTACTCGTTGAAAGATACGTCGACTCCTTACATCAGCTTAGCAGACTTCGATCTCGATGACCAAGAGATACGCCAAGAACTTATCAAGCACATCGGTCAACCATTTGACAGCGTGATTGCGATGGATATTACAGGCGTTGATTCAGGAGCGAAGAAGATCGACGTGGCGCTTGGCGATGCGTTTCGCGGCATGCGTTTAGGAACCCGTGCGGCGACGACTATATTTCTTTATTCTTTTTCAGGCGGGCTTGAGCAAGGCGCAGACGTGCGCGAGATCAAGCGCAGCGCCACGACCATCGATAATCCTGCAAGCGTCGTAGCTGAAGCTGTGGAACAGTTTCGAAGCAAGTTGACGCACCTGCACCATGAGGGTGACAAGTACCACTTTACGAACCAACCCAACCTCAACCAACTCGCGCTTACGAAGATGGAGAACATTTCAACACAACAAGTTGAGGAATTTCAATATCAGTTATTTAGGCAAAACGTTGGGGGTGGACCCCTTACTGCTTACATATGGCCGCGAGAATCGTCGGCAATCCCAGAAACAGAGGGATTTAAACTCGTCATTCTTAAATCACTTGATGACACTTTGATGCGGGATATTTTACAGACAAAGGGTAATTCGCCGCGAGTGAATCGAAACACGCTTTTTTTCCTAACGCCTCTGTCGATCGAGCAAGCGAGCAGTTACGATATTCTCAAGCGGCACTTAGCTTACTGCGCAATACGCGACGATCGTACGGTTAACCTCTCGGACGAGCAGAAAGGAGAGGTAAAGAAGCAAGTCGAAAAAAGTGCGGAAGACGCAACCGAGGCGCTGCGGCGTTATTACCGGCTGCTCTTCGTTCCCGGAAAAGACGAGTTTAAAGAGATCGATCTTGGCATCCCGACTTACGGCGAAAGTACGAGAATAAGCCAAGAGGTGTATCGTAAACTGCAAGACGAAAAAGAGATACTTACTCGCATTGGCCCTGAGGTTATTAAGTTGAAGTACCTCTCAGAGAGGGAATTCGTTCCAACTTTACAGTTGTATACTGCGAGCCTTACAACTCCAGGGGAGATAAGGTTTCGTAACCAAGAAGTTCTGACTGACGGAATATCGGAAGGCGTAGCACTAGGAATGTTTGGGTTAGGCGAAATAAGAGACGAGCAGCCAATATGCACGCATTTCAAAGAAGACGTGCCAGCTCTCCTAATCAGCAAAGAAGTAATTATCCGCGGAGAGTTGTGTGTTATGGAAGAACCTCCGGATCACTGTATAATAGAAGAGGGAGCAGATCAAGGAGTTGGCGAGCAGGGCGGGTCGAAGCAACAACAACTTTTGAATCAAGAGTCAGAACTGGTGCCAGAGACTTTGCTTACTGAAATTAATCTGCGCTTCCCGATCCCCCCAAGAGGACACTTTTCTGACATCACCGCTGTTATGCAGTCGCTGCAAGAGAGATTTAAGGATATCTCAATTACCCTCCGAGCTCGAGATGGAGAGATTAGCGAAGAGGACTTTGATGAGGAGGTCAGAGACGCGTTTAGGCGGTTGCGTATTGAGCTTGAGGAGGGAAGATGATCAGAAATGGAGATCTCGTGGAAAGTGCTAGGTGGCCTGAGCCCGTCGAAGTAAATCTGATAGAAGACTCTGAAGACTACGTTCGCCTCGTTGGAGTAATGCAGCCCTCTCGCCAGCACGTCGACGATCTCATACCTCGCGATGAATTTACGTTGTTAATTCCGCAGAAGCTTGAACTTGACTGCGCGGCATCACCCGTTCACGCGTTTTTGAGTCTTGAAGTAATGCGCTATCGGTTTGCCACCCTGTACGATCCATTACTCGCGATGAATACCTCAAAGATAGATCCGCTGCCGCATCAAATAGACGCGGTGTACGGTTACGTTCTGAAGCTCCCGCGCATTCGTTTCCTCATTGCCGATGATCCCGGAGCAGGGAAGACGATTATGGCAGGGCTGATCATTAAGGAGCTGAAATTGCGTCACATGGTGACGCGCATTCTTATCGTTGCGCCCGGTCACCTCAAAGATCAATGGCGCAGAGAAATGAAAGATCGGTTTGAGGAGCGGTTCTCTGTTGTTGATCGCAACATCCTCGACGCATTTTATGGTGAGAATGTGTGGCAGCGCGAGGCACAAACCATCACTTCTATCGACTTTATTAAACGTGAGGACGTGCTGCCCTCTTTAGCTTCCTCTTCTTTCGACCTGATCGTCGTTGACGAGGCCCATAAGATGAGTGCGTACCGCTATGGGGACAAGCTCAATAAGACAGATCGCTACAAAGTAGGGGAGCAGCTCTCCAAAATCACTGAACATTTGCTCTTCTTAACGGCTACGCCACACAAGGGCGATCCTGAAAACTTCAGGCTGTTTCTCGACCTCCTTCAGCCCGGTTTTTTTGCCACGAACGAGCTCTTACAGGAGTCTATTGAACACGGCGACAACCCCTTACTCATCCGCCGGGTAAAGGAAGACCTCAAAAACTTTGCCGGTGAACCCCTCTTTTTGCCACGAACGGTGCTTACGGTTCCCTTCAATTTGGGCGCCGATTCGCCGAGTGAGAAAGAGCTCTATAACGAGTTGTCGAAGTACGTGAATACCCAGTACAACAAAGCTTTAAGCGGTGAGAAAAAGAGAAATGTCGCATTTGCTCTTGTTATTCTCCAACGTCGACTTGCCTCGAGTACCTACGCCCTCCTCAAATCTTTGGAACGAAGAACGAGTCGATTGAAAGAGCTGCTCGAAGGACCTCCGCCAAAAACGCGGACCAGTGAGCGTATTTTTGATATGGATACGGTTGACGATCTCAACGAAGAGGAGCTTTGGGAAGTCGAGAGTATCTGGGAAACGCTGAGCGTAGCGGAGAACAGGCAAGAACTCGAACGAGAGATCACCACTCTAGAACAACTAGCAAACAAAGCCAGGGCTATTATTGAACGAGAGGAAGAAATCAAGATTCGCGAGCTTAAGAGCACGTTGAGTAACCTTGATGCAGATTCCCCTGGCGAGAAGATTCTAATATTCACTGAATCGCGTGATACCCTCGAGTACCTCGAGCGTCGGATACGCTGGTGGGGTTATACAGTCAATACTATTCACGGAGGTATGAAGCTCGAAGACCGCATCCGCGCAGAGACCATATTCAAAAATGAGACGCAGATAATGGTCGCTACCGAAGCGGCGGGTGAAGGGATCAACCTTCAGTTCTGTCACTTGATGATCAACTATGATCTTCCGTGGAACCCCAACCGCCTAGAACAGCGGATGGGGCGGATCCACCGCTACGGACAAATGAAGGAGGTATTCGTCTTCAACTTAGTAGCAGAAGACACTCGCGAAGGAAGAGTACTGCGGCGACTTTTTGAGAAGATTGAGGAGATTAAAACCGCCCTCGGGAGCGATAAGGTCTTCGATGTACTGAGCGAGGTGCTCTACGGAAAAAATCTTTCACAGCTGCTCCTCGAAGCAGCTGCTAACGCCAGGAACATCGATGATATCCTCGATGAGATTGATATCACTGTTGATGCTGACTATATTGCTAGAGTAAAGGAGAACCTAGGGGAGAGCCTTGCGACGCATTTCATTAACTACTCTCTAATCCAGGATATGAAGGCCCGCTCTATCGAACATCGCCTCATCCCTGAATACACGGAAGCGTTTTTCAAGAAAGTGTATGAAGCAGCGGACGGGAGAATCAGAGAACGCAAGGATGAGTTTGTGTCAATTGAAAGTATTCCAGCGAGCATTCGTCGAATCGCACAGGAAGACGCCTTTGTGAAGAGTTTTGGGTCGACCTTAAAGGCTTATCCTAGGGCCACATTCGACCGCGACGTTGCATTTAAACATCCCGATACCGAGTTCATCTCGTTCGGCCACCCCCTCTTCGAAGCGGCGCTCGAGTGGGTAGAGCGATCCATGTCGGCCAGTCTAAAGCGAGGGGCGGTTTTTAGAGATCCGGATAGCAAAATGGACGGCACCACTCTGTTTTATGAAGGCGAGATTCGAGATGGCAAAGGAGATGTGGCTGGCAAGCGGCTTTTTGCTCTCTTCGTTGATGCAACGGCTACAAAGGTACGAGAGATGAATCCTGCTTTTATTTGGGATCTAGCCGAAGGCGCGCCTAACGGGTACGCCATTACTGACATAGAAGCCCGGAAGCATAAGGCCCGCCAGCAACTCCTTCCCGCACTTGAGCAGTACAAAAGTGAGCTCCTAAGAGAGCGGGAGCGACAGTCAGCAATAAAAGAGAATTACGGCCTTAAGTCGCTCGACTATCTCATCGATAAGTTCGATCACGACCTTGTGAAGCTTTACGATCGCCAAGATCGTGAGGAAAACGTAGATCTGGTCATTCATAACAAGAGGGAGCAGAAAGATCGCTACGAACTTGCTCGCGGAGAACTACGAGAACTTATTGAGCGCGAGAGAATACTCACGATCAGCACCCCCGTGTTTGTCGGGGCGATACGGGTAATTCCAACCCAAACAAAGGAAGTGCCAATCATGAAGCGGGATGACGAAATCGAGCAGATAGGGATGGAAGCAGCGATGGGCCATGAACGGTCACACGGACGTGCTCCACAAGACGTTTCGGTCGAAAATCTCGGTTTTGATATCCGCTCCTCTGACGATCAAGGAAATCTACGTTATATTGAAGTAAAGGCTCGAGCGAGGGCTGGCCCGGTCGAACTGACTCAGAATGAAGTTTTCAAAGCGCATAGTTTAGGGGAATCGTACTTCCTCTATGTTGTGATGAGTGCTGCTTCCACCGTTCCGGCTTTGCGCATTTATCAAAATCCCGCAGCAAAGCTCACTATGGAAGAACGAATAGAACGCCGGTACACTGTTCAACTAGAAGAACTTGATCGCGCAAATAGCGTAGATGGCGCTGCCGAGCTAGACGAATGACGAAACGCTTCATCGAAGAATCTTTCCCGATTAAGGAAGTTAGTATTCTATCTGCCCACGAGAAAGAAATTCGTCGCGGTCACATCTCTGGGTTGCATATTTGGTGGGCTAGGCGACCTTTAGCATCGTCGCGGACGACTGCGTATACTGCTTTAATTTCTGCCCCAAAAAACGATCAAGACGCGAAGACACAGCGGCAATTCGTCATTGACTTTGCGAAATGGAATAATTCACTCAATCAGGGCTTTGTCGAAGCGGCTCGAAAGGAAGTTTTAGCCGCAAACGGAGGTATCCCTCCCCGGATATTAGATCCTTTTGCCGGCGGCGGCTCAATAGCGCTGGAAGCGCTCCGCTTGGGATGCGACACCTACGCAAGTGAGTTAAATCCCGTAGCGGTGCTTGTTGAGAAGGCTACACTTGAATATCCTCAAAAGTACGGCAGCAAGGACAAAAATACCCTCGGAGCTGTGAATACCTCTCCATTACTGGAAGACATAAGGAACTGGGCTAATAAAGTATTTGAGAGTGCAAGCGAGGAACTGAAAAGCTTTTATCCTGAAGATAGGGAGGGATCCTTTCCTCTCGGTTATATTTGGGCAAGGACAATCCCCTGTCAAAACCCTTTGTGCGGAGCTGAAATTCCATTAGTGCGACAATTTTGGCTGGCCAGAACTGCGAAGCGGAGAATCTCACTTTTCCCTTTCATTGTTGACGGAAGTGTCAAGTTTAGGATCGTGGGAGACGGATATGCGCCGGTTCCTGCCGATTTTGATCCTGAGAAGGGCACAGTTAAGAAAGCAATTGTCACGTGTCT
>Ga0116136_1000802_pt1 | contig 17129 bp, 12 predicted proteins | sample June2015DPH_20_5_FD_88972 | JGI IMG/M metagenome (GOLD analysis project Ga0116136, IMG submission 88972) | Peatland microbial communities from SPRUCE experiment site at the Marcell Experimental Forest, Minnesota, USA - June2015DPH_20_40 | ecosystem: Environmental > Terrestrial > Soil > Wetlands... | reverse complement strand
CAGCGGTCCCGCGTCGTCACCGAGTACCCCGGGAACAATCTTCACACGCCGGGCATCGTGGCGGCGAAGAAAATACTGGTAAGCTGTCTTCCTGATCGGCGTCACGTAATCTCTGCCGAGCCGTTCGGCGATTCCTCCTCCAATAATCACGTATTCAGGATCGAGCATATTGACCACGTTCGCCACCAGGATGCCAAGGCAAAACTGCGCCCGCTTCATCACTTTTTCCATGACCGGATCACGCTCTTTTAAGGCTCTCTGAATAATGCTGCTGGTCATGCGGTTCCTGCCCCGTTCCTTCATAAGCTTCAGGACGATGCTCTTTTCTCCTCTCCGTATGGCGGCGCGGACGTCGCGCTCCATCGCGGTGCGGCTGGCCAAGGCTTCTGCGCAACCGCGGTTGCCGCAGCCACAGAGCGGCCCGTTGATCTCCACGACGATGTGGCCGACCTCTCCGGCGGCGCCGCGAGCGCCCAGGTACAGTCGTCCTCCGCTGACGATGCCTCCCCCAATTCCCGTCCCCACGAAGATCCCCACCAACTCCTGCGCTCCCTGGCCAGCGCCCAGGGTGTATTCCCCCATCACTCCAACGTTGACGTCGTTTTCTACAAACACCGGGACCTTAAGCAGAGCCTCCAACTTGGGTCCCAGCGCAACCTTTTTCCACCCCAGGTTCGGCGCGTGGTGAACAATACCGCCCACGGGATCTACCGCTCCCGGCACCCCAATGCTCACCGTGCGCAGGTCAGATAGTTTCAGACCCGCCGACTGCACAGCGGCCTCCACCAGAACAGCAAGGTCCGCAACCAAGCGGTCAGGTTTCTGCTTGGGGTTGGTGGGCGCTCTCTGCATTCCCAGAATTTTGTTCTCTGCATTCACCACCAAGGCGCGCAAACGCGTTCCCCCCATGTCGATTCCCACCATGACTTCCTTTTTAGCAGGCATCCAATTTTCCCTCCTGGAAACACTCCGAACTCCGGTCAGCAGAGTTTACCTTAATTACTGATTCCACGAAATGCCAGATTGGAGTACTGGTGTCATTTGGAGCGCAGTCATTCCCGCGAAAGCGGGAATCCACTCCGCCAACCTTTGGAAATGTGCTGTCGTCGAAGTGGATTCCCGCTTTCGCGGGAGTGACCGGCGGCTCGAGTGGATCCCCATTCCAAATGACACCAATACCCAGATTGGAGATTCTTTGAGCAAGCTTTCTTGCATGGTATGGGTCATTGTGCTAGCTTACCGGGCGTAAACGGGGAAGGCACGTTGTCTTTGCGGCGCGATCCCAACTTGATGGTGCCCGCAGTCTTTCGTATAGAAGACGTGGAGTACTTTTCCCGGAGGTATTTGCATGAAAATCACACGCCGAGGGTTCATCTCGCTTGCCGGGGCGGCAGCGATGGTTGGCCCGAGAGTGTTGGCAACGGTTCCAAGCGCTCCATCTTTCACCCCCGACTTCGAGTCGCTCAAGCAGTATCGCGCTCCGGAGTGGTTTCGTGATGCCAAGCTGGGATTCTGGGCCTGTTGGGGACCGGAAGCCGTTCCTGAAATGGGCGATTGGTACGCGCGCCAGATGTACATCCAGGGACACCCTCAGTACGAAGACCATCTCAAACGCTATGGCCATCCCTCCAAGTTCGGATACAAGGACATGGTGCCGCTCTGGAAAGGTGAAAACTGGGATCCTGATCGACTGATGAAGCTCTACAAGAAGGGGGGAGCGAAATACTTCTGTGCTATTGCTCAACATCACGACAACATCGACTGCTGGAATTCCAAGTTTCATCGCTGGAATTCCGTGCAGATGGGCCCGAAGAGGGACGTGCTCGGTCTGTGGAGTCAGGCGGCGCGCCAGCATGGACTTCGCTTCGGGGTCACCGAACACCTTGGGGCGAGCTGGAACTGGTACGGCGTCACCAAGCAGTCTGATAAGACGGGTCCGCTGGCGGGTGTGGCGTACGACGGAGCCGACCCTAAATACGCCGATCTCTATCACTCTGGCAACGAGAAGTCGAAGGTTGAATGGTGGTATCGAAATGTGCCCGACTCGTTCCAGCGGGAATGGTTCAATCGCATTAAGGATCTGGTGGATAGTTATCAGCCCGACCTTCTTTACAGTGACGGCAGCCTCCCCTTTGGGCAGTACGGGCGCAATCTTCTCGCTCACTTTTACAACGCCAATCTCCAGCAGCACGAGGGGAAATTAGAGGCGGTTTACAACTGCAAGTTCGGCGATGACGGAGGGGAATTCGCAGAAGGGATGTGCGTTCAGGATTTGGAGCGAGGAGTGCAAGGCGGGATCAAGGCCGAAGCATGGCAGACTGACACGTGCGTGGGCGATTGGTATTACAAGCGCGGAATTCGATACAAGACACCGACGACTGTTATCCGGATGCTGGTGGATATCGTGAGCAAGAACGGCAACCTGCTGCTGAATTTTCCGCTGCGCGCTGACGGCACTCTGGATGCGGAAGAAGAGAGCATCCTTGCATCCTTGGCAGAGTGGATCTCGCTCAATGGCGAAGCCATTTACAACACACGTCCATGGAAGGTGTATGGCGAAGGAGCTACAGGGGTGTCGGGCGGCAATTTCAATGAAGAGAAATTGCGCTACACCGCCGAGGATATTCGCTTTACAACCAAGGGTGGAAATCTCTACGCCATCGCGCTGGGATGGCCGGAGTCCGGGACATTGACCGTTCGCTCCCTAGCGGGAGCGACTGTCCACAAGGTTCGCTTGCTGGGAATTCAAGAGCCGCTCAGGTGGAGCCGAGGGGCACAAGGTCTGGTAATACAAATGCCTGCCCAGAAACCAGGTGAGCACGCCTTTGCCTTGCTCATTGAGGGAGCTGGGTCGTGATTGAGCATGGCCACCTGATCGCACGGAGTTCCCACACTTGCAACATGGGTCCATCCAACCATCGCCACCACACCGCCGATTCCTGCTGGGGAACGCCCTATCTACGCTCACCAGTGGCTAGTCGCTGCTAGGATAGTGGGTCAATTTGATGTAGAGGCGGCTTTACGCCGCCATTTGGCGAGGTAAACTCGCCGCTACAGCATCAAATTGACCCACTGCCGCCGCTAGTGCGGCGCGACAAGTGCGGCGCGATCATTGACAATGCAGCAATCGAGAAGTAAGCTTTGGGCACTTCTCGGGTGAAAGTGCGCCTATGTTTCAACTACTGGAGGTTTAGCCATGTTAGAAACCAAGATTTCCAGACGCGATTCCTTTTTCCTGATCGGAACCGGAGCTGCCCTTGCAGCGTCTGGGTTCAATACAAATTGCGGGAAGGGGAGAGCGCCTGCCCAAAAGCCGAGCCAGGCTGAGCAGGAACGCCCCGAGGTCCAGGCAGACCGTGCGCGCCGAATGAAATGGTGGCATGAAGCCAAGTTCGGCATGTTTATTCACTGGGGCCTTTACAGCGTGATTGGTCATCATGAGTGGGCCATGGAGATGGAGGGGGTCCCGGTCCTCCAGTACCAGGAGTTGGCCAAGGTTTTCAAGCCGCAGCCCAATGCGGCGCGAGCTTGGGCCAAGTTGGCCAAGCAAGCAGGCCAGAAGTACATGGTGATGACCACCAAGCACCATGAAGGCTTCTGCAATTGGGATACGAAACTAACCAACTATTGCGCCTCAAAACAGGGACCGGGTCGCGACCTGGTGGCGGAATATGTGGAAGCCGCCCGGGCGGAGGGACTTCGTGTAGGCTTTTATTACTCGCTGATGGATTGGCACCATCCGGACGGGGCGCGCTGCGCTAGCGACGAGGCGGCACGAATACGCTTTGTCGAGTACACCCACGGCCTGATCCGGGAACTGCTGAGCAATTACGGCAAAATTGATGTCCTCTGGTATGACGTGGACTGGCCTCTTACCCCTGAGCAGTGGGAGTCCAAAAAGATGAACGAGATGGTGTTCAGACTCCAGCCGGACATCATCGTCAACAACCGCAACGGTTTGCCCGGAGACTTCGCGACGCCGGAACAGGTAATTCGCGCCGAACGGGGAGGGCGCGCCTGGGAGTCCTGCATGACCATGAATGATAGCTGGGGTTACACCGGGGCCGACGACAACTGGAAAAGCACCAAGAATATCGTTCGGAACCTGGTCACTTGCGCCAAGGGCGGGGGCAACTACCTGCTGAATATCGGCCCGAAGCCGGACGGCTCCGTGCCTGAGCAGTCAGTCAACGTCCTTACCGAGGTCGGTAAATGGATGAGCAAGAATGGGCCAACTATTTACGAAGCGGAACCCTGCAAAGCAAGTTCGCACACGTTCGCAGGATACACGCGCAAGGGGAACACGCTCTACATCCACGTCTATTTTTGGCCCGCGCAAACGGCGGGAACCAAGGCGCTCGAGTATTACAAACCGCCCACCGTGCTGGCCATCGGCGGACTTCGCGCAAAGGTAAAGTCGGCGCGCTTGTTTGCCTCGGGGCAGAAGGTGGATTTCGTGCAGGACGACATCTCAGTAAGGTTTACCGGACTTCCCCAAGACGCGCCGGACCACCCTGTGACAGTCATCGAGGCGGAGTGTGAATCTGAGCCCACGATCGATAGCAGCTATGTCCGAAAAAACAGACCGAGAGCTGGTGTAGGGGTATAAGGACCAGCTCTCACGCGATCCATAGCGAGGGCTTGCGGGCAAGCGTTGAAAGAAAAGACTTAACACGGAGGTCACTGAGATCCTCCGGGGCCTCTGTGTTGAAGCTTTGAAGGGTCGGAGAACACGGAGAAGCTCGTTTTGGTTGCGGCCAGCGGGCCGGGGTGTGGATGCCCCCCTCTAATTCCTCGGCGGTGGCGCGCTCGCGTCACGGCAGTCGTCCGACTGTGAGGCCCCGCGATCAGCCTTTCCGCAGGAAGGTACGAGATTCCCCCAAAAGTCCCGGCCGCCGTTCCTCTCCATAAGCTTTCCCGTGCCGCGCGCGAGCGATCCTGGCAAAAGATGGTACCCCGACAGCGTCGCCCGGCCTAAGCCTCCCGTGCCCGGCGCGGAAAACTGCGGGTCAGCCGTCAGGGCATGGGGATCGTCTGGCGCAGCAATGTGGCCGTAATAAACGTTCGAATCAAACACATTGTCGTTGCTCTGTCCAAAACCAAGTGCAGTAACATAGGCGCCGTTCGCGGCCCGGGAAATTCCGTAAGAGAATTGCGCGCTTCCCTGAACATAAAAGATATTATTGTAGAGATACGTTCCCTTCGCCCACCCGTTCCAATCGGAGTGCAGCAACAAATCCACTTGGCGCTCCGGCCCCACGAAGATCGTGTTGTTGTAAATCAGACTGTTTTTCACCGGTCCGGCAATGTTGATGCCGCGCGTGCGGTCGTTTTCGCTGATGTTGTAGCGGACGATCGTGCCAACATTCCCGGCGCTGGTCTCCGGCTTTTGTCCGCCGCCGTCGCAAATCAGCAGGAAGCCGCCGTCGTTGTCGTGGCTATAGTTGTACTGGATGACCGTGTTCCTGCTGTTCCAATCGGAGTCGAACCCTTCCCCGTCGCGCTGGCCCTTCGTACCATAGGCTTCGTTATACTGAATCAGCGTGTTGTCAGCACTCCAGGGCCAGATGGCAACGTTGTAGCCTTCGGATCTTTGATTGGCATGCCCGACGACGTTGTGTTCAACCACCGCGCCGTCCGTCGCCACCACCACAATCCCGTCTCCGCCGATATCGTTGAGGACATTTCCCCGCACGGCCACGCCGAGGCTCGGGTACCATTTCGACCGCTCCCACCGATCGGACATGCCGAAAATACCACTGCGATCCACGTGATAGATCTCATTGTTCTCGATGCGCAGGTTGACAAAGCGGCTCGGCCTCTGCTCGCCCAAACAGGTGTAGTTAATTCCGCCGTTGACCTTTTCTTTATCGACGCCATTGACGTCATGAATGGTTAGGGCGCGAATATAAACGTGATGCGCCTCTCCATAGTCTTCGAGCGCCACGTGCACACCGCGGCGAATCGAGGGAGTGGATCCGGCATTGGTAATCTCGAGGTTCTGGATTTCCCAGTACTCCTGGTTCTTGAGCAAGACTGCATCTTCGACCAGTCCCTCTCCCTGGATGACAGGCTTGACTCCGCCGCCGTACATGTCCACGGTGATGGGGCGCCCTTCCACTCCGGAACCTTTGGGCCACAGTTGCCCTCTCCACACCGACCCCGATTTGAGGAGGATTCGATCCCCGGGGAGAAAAGTTGTGGCGTTCACCTTCGCCAAACTCTTCCATGCATTCGCAGGGGTCGTGCCCGCGTTGTCATCATTCCCCGCGACTGAATCGACGTAATAGGTCCCGGCTGACTGCACGGCAGGCGGATTTTGCCCGACGGACGCAGGCGCCAACAGCAGAACCAAAGTAACTATGCCAGCGGAAATCGTTGCGGGCATGAGCTGTGTACTGTTCACTTGGTCATCTCTCCTTTCCTGAAAAGCACGGATTGCATCTGCCGCATGACTGAGAAGTCGAAGGGACAGGGCACTCAGCAAGAGGGCGGCCGCGGCCAGCACGCGAACTGCGCGCCCCAGTCTCTCCTTCTGCCCGATCCGAAGAATCTCTCCGTGGGTTGCGACGACAAGCAGCGCAAAATAGAAAAACAGCGGCACAAGGTCTCCGCGGAGTGAGCCGCTGGCGCCGGTGAGGAAGAAAGTCCGGGCAGCCTGCCGAAGCGGGCTGCCCGAACCAATCGAAGTCAGCGAGTTACCATTCGAAGCGCGCGCCCAGTTGCCCGACGCGAGGAGTTCCCCCCACACCCTGGACGTCGCCAAAGTACGGGCTGGAGATGTTGGTGTTGGGATTGTCGAAGCTGTGCCGGTTGAAGACGTTGTAGAACTCGGCGCGAATCTGGAGTTTCATGCGCTCCTTAATTTTGAAGTCCTTGTAGAGAGATACATTCTCGCTGGCCGTACCGAAGCCATTCAGGCCGGCCGTGTACGGTCCGGAGTTCCCAAAATCCCCGAAGGCGGGGTTGGAGAAGCCCGCGGGATTAAAATACATGTTACCGGGGTCCGTGGGATTGTTCAAGTCGAGTTTTGGCCCCTTGAAGTGACGGCTCAGATCGGCTCCCGAAGCCAGGTTCGAATAAATCGCCGATTCAAGCCCGGGATAATAGGAGCTTGAATAGACGCTGAGGGGGTAGCCGGTACTGTAGTAGAGGGTGGTGCCCAACGTCCAGTCGCCGACGGCGCCGTTCACCCAGCGGCCTTTGCTCGACAAATAGCGTCGGCTGTTGCCGAAGGGCAGCGTATAGAGAATGTATCCTTTCACGATGCTCAGGTTGTACGGATTGACGTAGTTAGCGGCCCAGCTCAAGTCACTCAAATTTTGGAAATCTGTAAAGTTGCCCCAGCCTTCCTGGAAATTGCTCGAGGTGGTGGCGCGCTGGCGCGCCAAGGTATAGCTCATGTCCGCCACCACGCCATGCGATGTACGATGCACTACTTCGGCCTGGAAGGAATCGTACTGCGAGCGCCCTAGGGGCGAGGCGACGTAGTAGATCTCATCCCAGTTGTTGGCGATATTCGGGAACGGAGACAAGGCAGCGAAGGCATAGCCCGAATAACCGGCGTAGGGGTAAGGAACGCCGGCAGCCGCTGCCGAAGCCTGGTCCCAGATCCAGGCCCATTCGTTGGCTCCTGGGTAGGCTCCTCCTTGGAGGAAACTGGTATAAGCGGAGAGTGGCCCCTCGTTCTGCTGGAGCGAGCCGTCGTGCAGGTGGTTTCCGCGGGTGGCGAGGTAGTTGAGAGAGAGGCGAGTGTTCCCGGAGAGTTGTATATCCACGCCGCCATTCCATTGGTTGGTGACGCCCGTGCGCAACGTCTGCGGGCTGACCGAGACCATGGTGTACTGCAAGAAATTGGGATCGAGAGTGCCCGAAACGGACTTGCCCGGATAGCCGTTGTCCCAGTTAAAGGCCGGGGCGAAGTTTTGGGTCGCCGGCACCTGGTTGGTGGGGAAATACCCGGGCGCAAAACCGTAAGGCACACCATTCCAATAATCGACGCCCATCGGCACATCGAACAGACTGTAGGCGGCGCGCGCGACGATTCGGTTGGTGATTTTGTAAGCCAATCCTACGTGCGGGGCGAAATCCTGCCAACGGGCGGATCCTTCGAAGGTCTGGTCGCCACTCGAGAGGTAGTCAACTACGCCCGGAGCGCCTATGACGGGATTCATGCCGTTCGTAAAGCTCGCCCAATGGCCGTACTTCTCGTGGAAGGGATACGTCTGGTTCCAGTTGAGTCCGTAATTGAGGGTCAGCCGGCTGTTAACTCGGAAGTTGTCCGTGGCAAAAATCGACAACGACTTGCGGCGACCGTAAAGGTCGAAGGGAGTGCCCTGGGAAGCGCTGCCCACGTCCCCCAGGAGGAAGCTGGCGAAGCCGAAGCCGACTTGGGTGTCCCAGGTCTGCGTGGGTGCACCGGTCTGCATATTGCTGAAGTTGAAGTTAAGGGTCGGGGTGCCGCCGTGGCTGTTGATCTGGAAACCGCGTATCTCCCCACCGAAGTTCATCGTATGACGTCCCCTGATCCAGGTGACCGTCTGGTCACCGACTAGAACGTTCGAGGTGTAGTACCCCGCGTCGCTGTTGCCGATGGAGGTTTCCCCGAACCCGTTCACGCTGTTGCCAAAGCTGATGTCCGGGAAGTTGCCGGCTCCCGTGTTGCCGAAGCCCAGCTTGGACGGCCAGTCACCGCCGGCGGAGGTCGCGACGCTGGGATTGCGGAAGTGCTCGACAGTGAAGCTCGTGATGCTCAGGACGCTGGGCGTGAAGTTGTGGGTGTCACTAAGACGGAACTTACGGTCCGTGTTCTTTTGCATCCGGGCGTGGGAGAGTGGCCCTCCATCAGGGTCCAGCGTGGACCAGATGCCCCCCTGGTCGTCCAGAATCCGCGGCCGCTCCGTCCAGATGAAGGAACTGGCCAAGCGGTTCTTTTGCGAAAAGTTGTGGTCCACCTTAAAACTGAACTGCGTCTGGTGGAACCAGGGGTTGTTGTTCACCGTTATGCCGTCGTTATTGGTTAAGCCCGACGCCATAGGCGCGTAGTACTGTTGGAATAAGGGAATGATCTGCTGCGCGACTTTGCTGAATCGTACCTGGGGGATCGTGTTATTGGGAAATACCAGTTGCGTGGTCGGATCGATGATCGCCCCCTTATAGATGGGGTTGCCCCCGGCGTCGGTTCCTAACTGAACGCTTGTGTTCAGAAGCGCACTGAAATTACCCGCCAGGAAGTCCGCCGTGGGTACGGTGAGATTGTCTGGGCCCATGGTGTAGTTGGCCATCCGATTTTGCTCGAACGCGCCGAAGATGAAAGTCTTGTCCTTGATGATGGGCCCTCCGGCGCTGAAGGCGTAATCGGATTGCCGGTTGCGCGGTTTCCGGAAATCCGCTGCCTGGGCCGGATTCGCCGCGGCGGAGTAATCATTCATCCAGGAGTTGGCATCCAGGGCTTCATTCTGCCAAAAAGTTACCGCGCTGCCGTGGAACTTGTTCGTTCCAGACTTCATGGTGAACATGAAAGTCCCGCCCGACGTGTACATGGCGGCCACGCCACTCGTGCCGCCGGTATCCACGCGGAACTCCTCGACGGCTTCCATGGGAGGTTCGCTCTCCAGGAGTTGCCCGGTTTCCGACTCCTGCGAGAGCGTGCCGTCGATCAGCACTTCACTGCTGAACTCCTGCGTCCCGACAATGTTACTGGTCCAACTGTTCCCTTCAACTCCGGGCGTCACGGCAAAAGCAAAACCCATGATGTCGCGCCCGCCGTTGATCGACAGGGGAAGAGCGCGATAGGCCTGGAGGGACATCGTGCTGCCCAGGTCGTTCGTTTGGCTCTGTAGGACAGGGGCTTGCGCGCTGACCTCGATCGTCTGGGTCACCGCGCTGACCTTCAACGTGACATCAATCTCCGCGACCTGGCTGATGGTCAGTGTGATGCCAGTTTGATCGAGGGGCTGGAACCCCCCCTTTACGAACAAAACGCTGTATTGCCCAACCGCCAAGTTGAGAATCCGGTACAGACCAAGGTCGCTCGTGGTGGCGGATGTCTTCACCTTGGTTTGCAGGTTGGTGGCGGTGACGGAAACACCCGGAATGATGGCCCCGGATGAGTCCTTCACGGTACCGGTCATCGTGGCCCTGTCCGACTGCGCCATTAATGCCGCAAGAAAGAAAAACTGGGAAAGAAACCCCATTAGTAATATGCGCTTGATCATTTATCTCCTCCTTCTTTTCACCACCCGAGTCTCACCAGAATTTTGAAATGCCAGTCAATACCTTCCTTGCATGAGTGCTTACTACGTTTCTCTATCTTTGGTCTCGAGCTTTCGCCCCCGCCTTTTCCAGCTTTACCTCCACCAAACCCATCGCACCGGGCGTCATCTTGATCCCGTGGGGGTCGGGCGGGGCGCCAAGCAGGTCCTGATTGGCGGTGTAGAAGAGAGAGAACGAGTCCTTCCCCTCTGGAATCAGTCCCAGGGGCGTGCGGACTTCGTTCGCCCATATTCCTTTGCCCTTCTGGACGATGAGTGCTTTTCCAGGACTCCAATGAATCCCATCTATTGAAAATGCGTAGCCCACGGATTGCTCTACCTTGTCGTCGTAGACGGCCACATAGGTTGCGTCCGGGAGTTTGGTGACAACGGGGTTCTCAATAAAGACCTTTTCAATGTTCACCGGGTTTAGTTGCGTGCATCGTTTCCAGGGTCCCGCGAGGCTCGGCGCCCAGGCCAGACCCACCTGCCAGAGAGAAATAGGCAACTTTTCGGTGTGGCCGGTTCCGTAGAAGGCGTACCATCTGTTTCCCACCGGGTAAGGGAAGAATGAATCTGTTCCCTGCAATCCCTCCCAGAGGTCGGAGTCTTTTCCGCGCTGGAGGATGATGCCCACATCCTCGTAAGGCCCATCGATTCCTCCAAGCCCCTTGACCTTCGAGACGGCGCGCCAAATCCGGCCCTCATGGTTGGTCAACCATTTCCCAGGTACGTCAGGGGCGCACTGGTATGCCACATAGAAAAGGTTCCAGAGCCGTTCCGCCTGATCATAGATGGGCATAGGCGCCCACAAGGCCGCGCGCGGGTCCTTACCCGTGAAGTCTCCGCTCGATTCAAAGAGCGTAGAAATGCGTCTCCAGTGCAAGCGGTCCTGGCTGGTCCAGTGCGCCAGCTTCATCTTCACCCAATGCGGATCCCCGACCATCTCAGCAGTGAAAAGGTGATAAGTCCCGTTGAGCTTTAGCACCCTGCCGCCTTCGAAGCCGTACTTATTCCCAATGGCGTTGGCAGAATTAATGGTTAGAATCGGCTCATCGAACTGCTTGGTGACACTCAGTTGTAGATCCTCAACCGGTGGTCCAGCCAGGAGAGGCGCGCAGAAAAATGAAAAACATAATAAAGCTATTCGCCATGGGGATTTCACGCTGTAAACCTCCCTCAGGGGCATGGCGCTCTGTGTCCCCAGCGTTGGATTTCACTCCTTCGAGTACAACTCGAGCATTACGACCTGTTTCTACGCGTGCACCCACGGGTTCTCAAGGTAATGCCTGTTACAGGAGCAGTTAACGCGGAGCATTCAGGTCGAATGAGACAGCAAGTGGTTTCAAATGTGTGGGATTGGCTCGATATTCGTGGGGGCCAAGATTGTCATCTCCGCTGTTTTGTCCTCCTCTGTATTCGAGACGGTGCCCCACAGAGTGTCTTCAGGTCCAAAATGGCCCTTCGAACCACCGAATCCGTCCAAGCCGATAACCTCAAGCCGCCTGCCTGCTAACCGGGATTAACGGTGCCAATAACCGTTAACGCGCGGGGGAACAGAGTCTGCCATCACCCCGTCGCCGCAATAGATGGGCCTTCGCCGGCGCAGCCTGAGACTATGACGCGCATTCCTCAGTCCCTATTCCCTATTCCCTTCCGATGGAACCGGGTTGACCTAATGGATGTCGAGTGTTATCGTTGGAACAGCTAGTCGACTGGCAGTCAGCGATGCAAAGCCGTCGGCCGGCCAGAGCACACCAACTGCGAAAGCCGCCATGGCCGACCAACACAGGCCCGCAACCGAACCTGTCTCCCTCTTTGAAAAAAAGGAGGAGCTTCGCCGAATCCTTAAGAGCCGACACTTCGCAAATGCCCCAAAGAAGAGTCGGTTTCTTGAGTTCGTCTGTGAACAGACCCTGCTCGGGAATGGCGAGAAACTCAACGAATATCTCATCGGTGTGGAGGTTTACGGTCGAGGTTCTGATTTCAACCCGCAAGAGGACCCCATTGTGCGCGTGCAGGCGCACGAAATGCGTCGCTCTCTAAGGAGCTATTACGAGGAAGAGGGCAAAACCAGCCCGTTGCGTATCGATCTGCCTTTGGGCCATTATGTGCCGGGCTTCCACAAAACCGCGGCGGAGGAAACAACTGTCCAAGATGCTCAGGTGGTGCAGCTTGGCACAACGCCACGTGGGAGTGAGCGTCTATATTATTATGCGCTCATTTTCGGACTAGCGGCAGTTTGCGCGATTCTGGCTTTTCTCCTGCTCCGTGAGCGGGCGCGAACGGAACAAGCTGCGCGCGCCCAACAACCCCTTCGAGCATTGCCGGCAGAACTTGAATGGTTCTGGAAACCCTTCATGCCCCCCGCTGATCCACCCATCATCGTCATTCCGAATCACCCTCTGCTGCGCGCGGCCCATGGTGGGGACAGCGCTCAAACCCTGGCCCATGGCCACGAAATACCCAAGGATGAACTACCTGAGTTCCATGACACGATCCATTTCCGGGAGCTGAAGCGATTTGTCTTTGTCCCTACCACGACGGACTTCACCGGAGTCGGCGAGACCATGGGCCTCTCAAATCTCTTTGGACTGTTCTCGCAAGCCGGGCAGAAGCCTCGGCTGCTCCAGTCTCGGCTGGTGACCTTCGAGGAGATCAAACATGGCAATACTATCCTACTAGGTGGCAATCAGGCCTGGAGCGGCAGAGTCTTCCTGAACCCCGAAGGGTTCCGGTTCCAGGCCGGCGTCATTCTGAACAAGAATCCCCGCCCTGGCGAGAAGCCTCTCTACAAACCAGAGTTCGATCCGGTCACTGATCACCTGACTCTCGACTACGCGCTGGTCCTGATGCTACCCAACGAAAGGAAAGAGAATCGCATCTTGCTCGTCTACGGTATCTACACCCAGGGTTCTCAAGCGGCCATCGAATACCTGACGAGCGCGGAGCGGTTGCCCGAACTCCACAAAGCCTTGGTCGCGCTGTCGCCAGACCAAAAGACGCCTCCCCCCTACTTCCAGGTTCTCCTCGAAACTACGGTCGAGAATTACGTCCCCGGCAAAGCCTCGCTTGTAGCGGTGCGGGTGGTTTCCAACTGAGTGTTGGGCAAGGAAAACGGCTATGAGACGGTTTTCATTTCGGAGACTGCTGTCATGTGGTTCGCTCGCCGTATTGCTGCCGGTCCTTGCTGGCTACACAATCAGTTGCGGATCCAAGACGGTATCGTCAACAACCTCCACTCAGTCCGCGGCGGGTGCGGCCACGTACTACGTGAATTGCGGCGCCGGCAACGATGCGAATAGCGGCACATCGGCCAGCGCTCCCTGGGGGTCACTCGACAAAGTCAACTCCACAACCTTCCAGCCCGGCGACTCCATTTTGTTCGCTCGCGGCGCCGTTTGCACCGGCCAACTGAAACCCGAAGGCTCCGGCAGCTCCAGCGCTGTGATCACCCTCGCCGACTACGGCGACGGCGCGCTCCCGGTCATCAGCGCCGGGACCAATCAATCGGCCCTGACACTCTCCGATCAAAGCTATTGGGAAATCAACAATCTGGAAACCACGGGTGGTAATCCTTACGGAATCTGGGTCACTGGGAACACCGCCAATGCCGTAATCCAACACATCTACCTCAGCAACGTCGTTGTTCACGACGTTACGGGAACTCCCACGCAGAAGGCGAGGGGGCTGATTGTCTTTAACACCACCGGCACGGGGGAGAGTTTCAACGACGTCCTGGTGGATGGCGCGTCAGCCTACAGTACATCACAATGGGCCGGCATCAACATCGCGGGAGCAACGTGGTCGAGCGCGGCGGGCGTTAAGGGCACCAACATCACGGTCCGAAACTCCACCGTTCATGACGTCGGCGGAGACGGCATTGTGATCTTTATCGCCTCAAACGCGCTGATTGAAAAGTGCACCGCCTACAACACCGGGCAGACCACCGTCACCAGCATAGGAACTCCCAGTGCAATCTGGAATTGGGATTGCGACACTTGCACCGTGCAGTTCAACGAGGCTTACCTCTCCCACACACCCACGAACCACGACGGAGGGGACTACGACAGCGACTACTACAATAGCAACATCACCATCCAGTACAACTACGGCCACGACGCCGATGGGTACTGCGTTTCGGTTTTCAGCGCCGAGGGTCAGGATACGAACGTCAACACCATCATCCGCTATAACGTCTGTTCGAACAATGGACGTAATCCGAATAACGCTGGGCAGGGTGACTTCTTCTACTCCACCTGGGATGGCGGCGCCATTCTGAATTCCCAGGTGTACAACAACACCAGTTATTGGAATCCTGCCAACTCCACCGCCTACGCTCTCAACGTCCAGAGCGCATTTGATTCGAGCAAACCGAATTACTTCGTGAATAACATCATCTTCGCGACGGTCCCAGGCATGGAGAATTACAGCGCCACGAGCGGCAAGGGGCTGACCTCCGACTACAATATCTACTGGTACACAGGCTCGGGCTCGCCACAGTGGCAAGCGAACGCGGTCAATTATGGTTCGTTGGGCGACTGGCAGGCTGCTATGGGCATGGACTCACATTCCCTGTTCACTGACCCGCTCCTGAATAGTCCAACCTACCACGAGGTGGGCCGGCCAACGACCGCCTTCACCCTGACGACGGGCTCCCCGGCGGTCAATGCCGGTTGGAACATGGGAAACATGGGCAGTCAGGATTTCTTCGGGAATGCACTGCCCGCGTCCGGCGCCGTGGACATTGGCGCGTGCCAGGCTCCTTAGAATAATGGCAACGGGCAATCGGTTCAAGAACGCTCAAGAGAAACTTGCAAGAGCATCTCGGGGGCAGATGGGACGGTTGCTCGTCGCTGGTGTCCTGGCCGTGTCGGTTGTTGGTATTCTCGTTTGCCAGATACGGCCAAATCCCAAAGCTGTTTTCGTCGGCGACACCGCACCGTCCTTCAGCCTTCGCGCGGCTCGAGGGGGAAGGTGCGACCTGACCGATCTCCTGGCGAGGAAAAGAGTCGTGCTGCTTTCCTTTATTGACGCCCGCTCGCAGCCATTGTCGCGCACTTATTCTGATCCATCTCGCGGCCAGTTGGTCTTCCTGAAGAGCATGGCGCAGCAGTATGCGCCTAATGGCGTTCAGGTGTTGATAGTGGGATGCAACAGGCTATTCGGCGGCAAACCACTCGCCCCCAGCGCGCTCCTCGACTTCACCTACGATTGGCAGCTTGATGGCGTAACCGTCCTGCGGGACGACGACGAAGGCACAGCCTTTCGCTATGGCGTTTCCACGCTTCCCACTACATTCCTTATTGCCTCTGACGGTCGCATCCAGCGGCGTTGGGATGGATTTGTCGCTCCCGCCCAACTTGCCTTGGCGTTAGAATCTTTAGTCGGTCCTCCGCGCTTTCGACGATGATGCTGCATCTTTCTCGTGCTTGACAAGCAAGTCCTTGAGGAGAGGAAACAGCTCTCCATAGACCTGGAGGGTATTGGTGTCATTTGCGAGACCTAGTCATTCCCGCGAAAGCGGGAATCCACTCCGCAAGCTTTGGAAATGTGCTGTCGTCGGACTGGATTCCCGCTTTCGCGGGAATGACCGGCGGCTCGAGTGGATCCCCATTCCGAATGACATCAGCACCGACCTGGAGTTTTTCCTGGTAAATCTTGTGGCGGTTGGGGTCTGGGTAGAAGCCTCGCCCGCGCTTGAGGAATTGAGAGGCGGCGTCAGCCGGACTGGCAAATACTCGGGCTATGGTCATTGACCTGTCCGGAGAACCGCGGAGGTTGTTGACGAGATTGGAGCGGGGGACGGGGATCGAACCCGCGACGTCCAGCTTGGGAAGCTGGCATTCTACCGCTGAATTACCCCCGCTCGCTGCAAGACCTATAAAATCACGACTCATAATCTAATCCTTTTCGCCGGTCCTTGCAAGCAGACTCTAAACCTGGTTTCTGCTGCCGGGACGCAACGGATAATACGGCTCGTGTCGATGGCGCTCGACGTCGTACCGTGACGAGAAGGAAGCGAATACCATCTTGCGGTCCTGAGCTTGGGGGCGAGGGTTCGGCGCCAGCCTGACCCTTACTTCGGTGGACTCTTTCTCCGCCGCGAACATGCCGTACGAGTCGCGAAAAGAGCAGGCGGCTACGCAACTCTTCGCCTCGCGAATCGCCTCATCAACAGCCTGGCGCAGCGTCCCCTCGGCACGATCTGCCGAGCCGTAGATGATACGCAATTCTTCGATGCCATAGCGAAAGCACTCGCGGATCCGCTGTCCAGCCACGCTGCGGCCTTCTTCCATCGAGCATCCGTGCAGGTCGAGTTCGAAGGCATTGTTGGACCGGTCGAAGTTTTGTCGGGCCACGATCGTCCTCTCTCCACCGGTCGGATCAACTTCCCGGCCAGTCGAAATCCCAACTGGATTATAGAACTTTACCAGGCGTGGCGGGGTCGAAGGCTTCGGGGTCCTTTACAATCTCTGATTGCTCGAGGATCCGAACCCCGTTTCGTGGGGTGAGCTTGAGGGCCGTATGTCCGGTTTGCGACTACACGGCCAAAGGGAGCACAGTCAGTAAACACCACAGCGTTACTCGCGATCTATCCCGGCGAGTGCTATGCCACCACAAACCTCCTCGAAGGGGACTTCGGGGGCGTTTGGTGGTGGGAAGGGGATTTCCCAACGCTTATTCCGGGTGTACCACTTCGGTGTCCGCAAAGGGCGTTTATCGTTCCTAATCCAGCCAAGTCCCCACTCAGCGTAGTTTCCGAGTGCGCCGTGATCCAGGCACAATCGCCAAGGTGAGAGGGCGGATACACGATTCTCCTGATCAAAACAGCCAGGACGCTGATTAAAGCCTTCTACCGCGAGCAACACAATT
>Ga0116136_1000797_pt1 | contig 17186 bp, 15 predicted proteins | sample June2015DPH_20_5_FD_88972 | JGI IMG/M metagenome (GOLD analysis project Ga0116136, IMG submission 88972) | Peatland microbial communities from SPRUCE experiment site at the Marcell Experimental Forest, Minnesota, USA - June2015DPH_20_40 | ecosystem: Environmental > Terrestrial > Soil > Wetlands... | reverse complement strand
GGCCCCTTCGATCCCGATGGGACAGGGCTTCATGGTCTTGGCCCGGTCAAAGATCGTCTCTACCCCCTCCGCCTGAGCCTTCTTCAGCATCTCCTGGGCCGCCACGTCCATGGATAGTTTTTCCAGCTCCAGATCCGGCATGAAAAATCTCCTTTTAAACAGGGTTACGATGACATAAACCTGTAGATCCTATGTTTCAATATTATTATCTAGACAAGAAATTGTCAAGGGGAAAGATTTCACTATCCTGCCCCCCCCACCGATGAGGTAAGGCGGTTCCAAACCCGCCCCCTATCCGTTCCTGCGGAAGATCTAAACCAAGATTTAATTAAACCAGGCCAGCCGGGTGGGGTGGGCCAAAGGCCTCTAAGGAACTTTTAGCTCAGGGGCTCATCATTACCCGCAAGTGGGAGAGGGGCGGGAGTCCCTTGTAGTGCGGGCGTCCCGCCCGCCGACTGTAACGCCCCTGGAAGGATTGGCGGGCGAGACGCCCGCCCCACGCGGGAAGCCCCGCATCCCCTAAAGCTTGTGGGTAATGATGAGAGCTCTCAAGGGGAAGGATTCGGCAGGCGCACCACCCGGAAGCCGATGTAGCCATCGGCATACCGGGGCGGCGCGGCTTGCCGGGCGGCGGCGCGCAGGTCCCGGGCCTGGGAGAGCCAGGAGCCCCCTTTGAGCAGGCGCTGGACACCGGGCCGGAAGGGTCCGGAGGCGGCCAGGGGCTCATACTGATCCTGGCACCATTGGGAGACGTTGCCGGCCATGTCGAACAGGCCGAAGCCATTGGCCGGAAAGGAGCCAACCGGCGTGGTGAACCGATAACCATCCTGGCCGGGGGCGGCGTGGCGGAAATTGGCCCGCCGGACCCCGCCCGCGTCCGGGGCCTCCGAGCCCCAGGGGTAGGGCTGGCCGGAAGGCCACCCCGGGCTGCGGCCTCCCATTGGGCCTCGGTGGGCAGCCGCTGTTCCACCCCGGTTACCTGGGTCAGCCAGCGGCAGAAGGCCGCGGCATCATCCCAGGTAACCCCCACCACCGGCTGGGTGGGGCCGTCGAGATTTTTATCCTGCCAATAAAGGGGCGCCTTATGGCCGGTGGCCTTGAGAAATTGATGGTACTGGGCGTTGGTGGTTTTGCTGACCGCCAGATAAAAGGATTCCAGCTCAACCACGTGGGGCGCTGCTTCGTCGGCATAGCGCGCCGCTTCGTCCGCCGGGCTCCCCAGGAGGTAGGAGCCGCCGGGAATGAGGCGAAAACGGAGGCCCTGGGATTCCAGGATTTCCTGGGAAAAGGCGGGAATGGGGCAGATGGAGGAGACGGCCACCACTGCCAGCGCCAGCCACCATGCAGTCCATTTCGTTTTCGGTTTTCGGTTTTCGGTGTCGAGATCAAAAACATGGTTTATTCATCCAGCCGGAGAGGCGTCTTGCCTCTTTATTTGGCCCCGAATGGCCGTCTCTTACACCTCCACCGCCCGCCGGCAGGCGGTAAAGTAAAAAGCCAATCTGATCTCCTCGAACCGCAGCCCTTTGGCCCGGGCCGCCATCTCCCGGTAGGCCATCAGCTGGGGCCGGTACCTGGCGGCTTCCCGGTTGATGAAATCCTCCCAATCAGCCGGATTCCCAGGCCGGGAGCTCTTGTAATCCAGGAGCCACCAGTCATGGCCGTCGAACACCAGCCGGTCGATCTTGCCCCGGCGCAGGGTGTCCGGGGCGGCCAGGTCCTCCAGGAGCCACTCGCTCACCGCGCCGGGCCGCTCCGGGTCGAGCAAGGGAGCCAGCCAGGGGTCCAGGCGGCAGGCCTGAAGCTCCGCCAGGAGTTCCGGGGCCAGGGCGGCGGCGGCTTCCGGGGGCAGGCCCATCTGGCGCAGGGCCGCGGCCAGGGCGGCCAGCCCGGGCAGTTCGCCCCCCCCGGCCAGGGTATCCAGGCCGCGATGGATAATCTCTCCCCGGAGGCGAGGGATTTCCGGGTCCTCGAGGGCCGCGACCTCGTCCCTGATCTCCGCCTCCGCCAGTTGGGACGGGAACGAGATCTGATAAGGCGCGGCCTCTGGCGAGAAGGGCAGCGGCGGCTCCAGTACCGTGGGGATCCTGGCATGGTACGGGAGGGGCGTCGCCTCCGCCACCACTGCCACCTCGAGCTCCGGCCCCGGCCAGGTCAACGAAATCCCGACGGCGGGCAGTTCGGTCTGATAATGCTCCAGAAGCCAGGCCAGCGGGCTTTCCGGGGGAACGGTCCAGTCCCCCTGGTTGTTTAGTTTCACCGCGGCGCTGAGCACCAGTTGCTGACGGGCTCGGGTCACCGCGACGTAGAAGACCCGCCGGGCCTCCTCCAGGAGGCGGCGGTCCTTCAGGTTCTTCAATAACAGGTACAGGGAGCTCTGCTTCTCCTGGGCATAAGGCCGGGCCAGGGCCAACCCCTGGAGCCGGTGGCCGGGAATTTCTTCCGGTAGGAAAGGAGGAATTTTGGACTCACCCTGCAAGGGCTGCCAATCCAAAAAGGGGAGAAACACCCGCGTAAATTCAAGCCCCTTGGCCCCGTGTACCGTCAGGATTTCCACCGGGGAATCCTGAGCCTGGGGGTCCGGCGGCTGAAAGGCCTCCGGCAGGGAGAAGTCGGCCTGGGTGAAGGTGGCCTCCGGCAGGCCGGCCTCCGCCTGGGCCAGGAGCTCCAGATAGGCCCGGGCGCAGGCCACTCCCAGGGGGCCTTCCCAGGCGGCCACGCCGGGCCAGGCCTCCACCTCAGCCAGCCAGTCTCCGACGACTTCCGCCAGGGGCCGGCGCCCCACCCGGTCCAGGGCCGTCATCAGGTTTTTGGTAAGCTTTGCTAAATCCCCGGGGCATTCAGGGGTGGCGGCGAAGCGCCGCAGCTTCTCCGGCCACAACTCCCCCGGCGCGGTCCCGGCCATCCGGGCCAGCACCCCCAGAGGTTGGGAGGCCCAAGGCCCCCGGAGCAGGGCGGCCCAGGCCAGGTCGTCCTGGGGTCGGGTCAGGGCCCGGGCCAGGTTGTGGAGGTGCTGCACCACCAGGCTGTCCTTCGCCAGTTTCAGTCCCTCCCGCACCCGCACCGGCAGACCGACCGCCGCCAGGGCCTGGAGGTAGACCGGCAGGTGGCTGCGGGTGAACAGCAGGATGCCGATGGTCTCCTTTTCTGCTAGCTGTGAGCAGGCTTCGCCCACCTGCCGGGCCAGCCAGCGGGCCTCAGCCTCCCGGGCGGGAAGGTCGGCGCTCCCGGCAAAGAGGGCCAGCCGCGGGGCCGCCCCTTCCGGGACCCCGGGGCCGGCAGCGGCGGCGTGGAAGCTCAAGTCCGATACTTTTTCTTTGGCCAGGACGTCGTTAAAGATCGCGTTGGCCCAATGGATCAGGGTCCGGCTGGCCCGGAAGTTGGTGGTGAGCTGTAATGATTCCAGGGGAAACCGGACTTCTCCGCAGGATAGGCCCTGGCGAGATTCCGCAAAAATCCAGGGTTTGGCGTCGCGGAAGCCGTAAATGGACTGTTTCGGGTCCCCCACCACCGTCAGGGTGCGGCCCTCCCCGACCTGCCAGCCAGTTAGGATACGGCACAGCAACTCCATCTGGTTCCGGCTGGTGTCTTGAAATTCGTCCACCAATAGGTGCCGCAGCTTGAGGTCCAGGCGCAACAGGATCTCGCTGGGGTCCTGGTCGCCAAGCAACCGTAGAGTGGCCTGCTCCAGGGCGATGAAATCCAGGGCCTGCCTTCGGGCGCAGAGGGTTTCGTAAGCGGCCAGCGCCTCCCCCAGGAGGATCACCAGATCCTGGAGGGCCTGGGCCTCCTCCGGCAGGGCGGCGGCAGGTTGCAGTTGGCGGCATTGCTGCAGGAGTCGCGCCAAGGAAAGTGGCAGTTCCCGTAATAATTGCGGCCAACGGCTTTTATGGAAACCGGCAGGGAATCCCAGGTTCTCGGTCAGTCGTTTGCGGGGCTCGCCGCCCTGGGTGAGGAGCAGGCTGGAGATGGCTTGCCAGGCCGGCAGGTCCCCGGGCTCGGTCCCGGGGATGTCTGGGGGGAGCGGCCCCCCCTGGAAAGTTCCGCCCAATTCCTGCCAGAGGCGATGCCATTCCCGGGCCAGGGCTGCGGCTCGGAAGCCGTCCGCCAGGGTTTGCAGAAGCGGCGCCAGCACCAGCCGATAACGCTGCTGCAACACGAGCTGGTAGGCTTCCGGTTGGCCGCTGTGGCGGGCCAGCTCCAGAAAATCCCCCAGACTGTCCCGGCGGGCCAGTAGCGAGCGCAGTTCCCCGGCCAGTCGCCCCCAGTCGTTATTGAGGCGCACCAGGCGCCGAACCAGGGCCTGGCGCACCGGGTCTCGGGCGGGCCGGGCCGCCAGATTCCGGCGCAGCTCTTCCAGGGCCTCCTCCTTAAGGAGGCGGGCTTCATCATCTTCCAGGAGCCGAAATTCCAGGGAAACCCCGGCCTCCTGGGGAGCCAGCCTCAGTAACTGGGCGCAAAAACTGTGAAAGGTCATGACCGGCAGTCGCTCGGCCGCCAGCAACTCCTGGGGGGCATCCGGCTTGCGATCGAAGTGCCGCAGGACCTTTTGGGCCAGGTCCGCCAGGCGTTGTTCCCAGGGGGACTTCGGGGCCGGCTCCCCCTTGGACCAGAGGAGCTCCATGACCCGGGTGCGCAGCTCCCCCGCGGCCTTGCGGGTGAAGGTCAGGGCCAGTAGCTCCTCCGGGGCCTCTACCCGGGCCAGCAGGGTGAGGAAGCGGGCCAGCAGCACCGAGGTCTTGCCCGAGCCCGCCGGGGCTTCCAAATGGAAGCTCCCCAGGGGGCTCAGGGCCTGTTCCCGGGCAGCCTGATCGGCGGGCAGGGTAATCAGGACTTCATTTTCCATTTTGGGTCCAGGCCAATTAGTAGCGACTGTCTTTCAAGTCAAGGTACCTGGGTCTTAAATTGGTTCCAGGGTTGATTGTGTTTCACCATAGCATTGAGGATGATTACGATTTTGCGCATGCAGGCAGTAAGGGGCACGTCTGCGCACCAATTATTACTGAGTGCAGAAATGGGGTTCCTCATTTATTACCACGCCTCCAATGCAATTCCTGCTTTATCCCCTCTCCCCCAACGGGGGACGACACCGGGTGAGGGGGAAGTAATCTCTTTTCTGTCCCCATTAATAAGTTGCAGTCTTTATCGCCGAAATATCTGGCGCGTCAGACGCACCCCACCTGAAAACAGCCGTTTATGGGGCTTTGGCCCACCCGTAAATTATGAAAAGACCGGTGGGGCGGGCGTCTCGCCCGCCACTCAGTCCGCACAGGCGAGACGCCTGTGCCAGCAATTCTTCACAGCTTTTCTAAGCAGGCTTTGGCTAACCATAAACCATGAAAAGTTACGCATAGTTATGGTGCGCAGGGCGCACCCTACATGAAGACTTTTCGGAGCAGTCGCTCATGAGCCTTCGGCTTACTCCAAAAACATGAAAAGGTAATACCTGCACTTACCCTTGACTTTGAACTTTGAACCTTGAACTTTGAACTTTTCGTAACCGCGGCCTAATCCGTCTCTTCCTCCTCACCCGGTGGGACGGAGGTACCGGTAAAACCACAGACCAGGGCATAAGGGCAATATTTACAGGCCCCCAATTCTTTGCCCGCCGGGGCCGGGGTGGGTTGGGGGCGGAAATCTCCGGCCGCCAGGCGCTCCCCCAGGTCTTTAAACCTGGCCGCCAGGGCCGCCGCCACCCGGGGCCAGTCTTCGGCCCGGCCTTTGAAATCCTCATGTTTCAGGTGGTCCTTCCGAAGACTTTTGAGCCCGATGAACCCGGCCCGGAGTCCCCGGCGCTCCCGGGGGGCCTCGATCAGGCCGCGCTCCACCGCCAGCAGGTAGCAGGGTAACTGGAATTCCAGCAGCTCATCGAACACCTCTTTGGCTTTGGGGAGCTCACCGCTCTTATAGTCCCAGATAACGGCCTCCTGCGTCCCCGGGTGGTAGTCCAGGCGGTCCAGGCGGCCAGTTAGGGCAAAGGGCCAGCCCTCCTCCCTGAGCCCGCCGAAACCCTCTTCCGTGAGCCGCCAGCGCCAGCCCTGCTGGTAGCGCTCCCGTTCCCGGAGGAGCCATTCCCGGAGCAGGCCCGCTCCGCCTTCATCTGCGCCCAGCCAGCGCTCCAGCTCCGCCTGCCAGTGGGGGTCTTGTAAGAGGTCCCCTAGCGCCCGGCGCGCCGTGGTGTCCAATACCTTCTGGGCCTGGTCGTGGTTCCAATCATGTTCCTTCAGAATTTCCTTAAATTCCTTGACGAATCGGGCCAGGACCTGGTGGAGCCGCTCGCCCCGCTCCCGGGGAGGCAGGCCCGCTTCTATCTCCGGCAGTTCCCGGAGCCTCAGGATGCCCTCCAGCAGAAAGCGGCACGGACAGCTCAGGGCCGCGGCGGCCTTTCCCACGGAGAGCCGGTCGGGCAGATTGACGGACAGCGGGCCGTCAGGGTGGCCGGCAAAGGGAGCCCTGGCGCCGCCAAAGGCGGCCCGGATGGCCGGACTCCGCAGCCAGGCCGGATCAGGAAGGCTCAATACCGGCATCTCTTGCGCTTCCCAGCGGCCCAGGTACAGTGGGCTGCCGGGCCGCTCCTCGTCCTCGACCACTCGGGGCCGGGTAAGGACCAGGTGCGGAGCGGCGCCCAGCAGGTTATCGTAAAGCCCCCGGGAAAATTCGTGCTGGCTCCGGTAAGTGCCGCCCAGGACGGCGCGCCTTTCCGCGGCAGTGAGCAGGGGCAGGGGGCGGGGCGGCGGCGGCAAGGCCCCGGAGTTCATCCCCAGGCAAAAGACCCGGGAAAACTCCAGGCCCCGCATCTCCAGGAGGCCCAGGACCTGGATGCCGGCCTCCTGAATTCCGGGTCCCGGCAGCAACACCTGTTTCGCCCCGTGCTCCAGCCAGCCCAGGAACTCCCCGGCCACCAGGGGTTTGGAGGCCAGGGTGGCGGCCGCCTCCTGCAGCAGGGAATTAAGGCGGCTCCACTGAGCCGTCTCGAACTCAGCCCCGGGGGTGAATCCCAGCCCTTGCCAGATCTGCTCCAGGCGCCGGCGCCACTCCTTTCCATCGCCGGGGGCCTTGAGGGTGGCCCAGAGGCGGTCCAGCCGGGACAGCAGCTTAAATGCCTCCTTACTGGAATCGGTGATGGATGCCTTAAAAGAAAACCAGTCCCGGTCCAGCCGACGCTCCCGGAAGAGACGGTCCCAGGATGCGGTCTGGTCCCGATAGCGGCGGAGTTCGCGGTAAAAGGGCGACAGCAGGAGGGACACCAGGTCTTCCCGGCCTTCCCCGGCGGAGACAAACCGCAAGGGCAGGGTGGCGGCCAGAAAGAGGGGGGTTTCCGCCAGGCGCGGCCCCTGGGAGAAGTTGTAGGCAAAGCCGGCGGAGGTCTGTGCCGGCCCCAGCAACTCGGAGAGCAGCCGCGATAACTGGGGGAGATAATGGTCCAGGTCCGGGGAGGTCACCGCCAGCCGGTGCAAGGGGAGGCCGTCTTGGGCGGCCAGCTCCGCCAGCCGCGCGCCCACCCAGGCCAGCTCCTGGCTCCGGTCGGGGAGGAGCACCGCACGTTGCACCGCTTGGGGATGGCCCCGCACCTGGTGGTGCGTTACCCGGGTGCGCCGGGCCACGGCGGTCAGGAAGGCGTCCTCCGCCCGGGCCGGATTCTCCAGGCCCACCACCATGATCCTCTCGGGCAGGGCGATCTTTCCTTCCTGCAACCGGGCCAGGAGGAAGGCCGGCAGCTCTGCGGGCGCCAACCAGCCGCCCTCTGCCAGGAGCTGGCTAAAGATCCGGGTAACCCGGCCCCGCCAGGCAAACAGCGGGGCATCATCCCCCGCGCCAGGCGAGGGCAAAGACCTGGCAGGGCGGGCGTCCCCCCCTGCCAGCGCGTGGCGACCAAGAAGATTGTAGGCCTCATCCAGGGCCTGGGCCCAGGAGAGGTCGGCGGCGGTCCCCTCCAAGCCCGGTGCCGCCTCGATGGCCCGGAGCCACAGGGACAGGCGCCGCAAATCAGGAGCCAGCGCCACCTCCGGCCAGAGGGCCTGGAAGAGGTCTTGCAACCAGCCCTGGAAGGTCTTCAGGGGCAAAGGTTCCCAGGCCGCGGCGCCGGACTCAAGCTGGGCCCGGCGTTGCCGCTGCCACAACTGCTGCGCCAGCCGTTGCTGCGGCACCAGCACCAGGGTCCCGGGGCCGGCCTCGGCCAGGAGATAATCTTGCAAGGCTGCGGCAGAGGGGAAGAACGGCATAGGCGAATCGCCAGGCATCCTAAGTACACTGAGCAGATCAACGGCCAACATTGTAGGGTGCGCACTGCGCACCGGAACCAGAGAGAATTAAGCTTTATTATGCCTTTATCTAGTCTCTAAATAGTATTTTATTATTACTATTATTCCCATGTTGCATATTTGGGTCTCCACCCTTTCCCAAAAAGTAAACCACGAGTGCAAGGTCCTTTATCTCTTTTTCCAAATCATTTAGATATGATTCTTTATAATTATTGATTCTATGCTGGTCATATCCAATGATACAAAGTAGTACTCCACTTTTTACTTGGGATTTATCTATAGAGTCAGGTAGTATATTAGTATCTATAAGACCTAAAGCCTTTTTTACTTTAATGACATTTTAATAAGCTTTAGTAATATAATCGGGATTATTTTTCATAAAATAAAAGTAATTTTTCCCTAAATTTTGAGTACACCGCGCGCTTAGAACCTGGTGTGAATTAAGTTGTCTCCGGTAGTGTGACGGAATTTAAGATCTGCCGCAGCTCCTGGCCCTCCAGAACCTCCCTTTCCAGGAGAATCCTGGCCACCTTCTCCAGGGTGGGCCGCTGTGCCTCCAGGACCTCCCTGGCCCGCTGGTGGGCCCGGGCCACCAGGTCCGCCACCTCCTGATCGATCTCCTGGGCCGTGGCTTCGCTATAATCTTTGCCGGCGGTCGGCATGATGCCTTCCAGGAACAGAGGCCGCCGCTCCCGCTCGAAGGTGATGGGGCCCAACTTCTCGCTCATGCCGTACTCCCGCACCATGGCACGGGCAATATCCGTGGCCCGATAGAGATCGCTTTGGGCCCCGGTGGAAATATCCTGAAAGACCAGTTCCTCGGCCACCCGGCCTCCCATCATCACCGCCATGCGGTCTTCCAGCTCGGTCTTGGTCATCAGATAGCGGTCCTCAGTGGGCAACTGCATGGTGTAGCCCAGGGCGCCGATGCCTCGGGGGATGATGGAGACCCGGTGCACCTTGTCGGTGGTGGGCAGGGCCTCGGCCACCAGGGCGTGGCCGCTTTCATGGTAGGCGACGATCTCCTTCTCCCGGGGGTTCATGACCCGGTTGCGTTTTTCCAGGCCGGCCACCACCCTGTCGATGGCCTCCTCGAAATCGTCCATCTCCACCGCCTCTTTATTCTTACGGGCCGCCAGCAGGGCCGCTTCGTTAACGATGTTGGCCAGGTCCGAGCCCACCATCCCGGGGGTGCGGGCCGCCACGGTCTTGAGGTCGACCGTGGAGGAGAGCTTGATCTGTCGGGAATGAATCCGTAAGATATCTTCCCGGCCCATGAGGGAGGGCCGGTCCACCAGGATGTGCCGGTCGAAGCGTCCGGGGCGGATCAGGGCCGGGTCCAGGATCTCCGGGCGGTTGGTGGCCGCCATGATGATCACCCCCTTGCGGGTGTCGAAGCCGTCCATCTCCGAGAGGAGCTGGTTCAGGGTGTTTTCCCGTTCTTCGGGGCCGGCCATGGGGCTCAGTCCCCGGGCTTTGCCCACTGCGTCCAGTTCATCGATGAAGATGATGCAAGGGGCCTTCTCCTGGGCGGTGGCGAACAGGTCCCGTACCCGGGCCGCCCCCACCCCCACGAACATCTCCACGAAGTCGGAGCCGGTGAGGCTCAAGAAAGGCACCCCGGCCTCTCCGGCTACGGCCCGGGCCAGCAGGGTCTTGCCGGTTCCCGGCGGTCCCACCAGCAGCACCCCTTTGGGGATCTTGCCCCCCAGCATCTGAAACTTGGCGGGAGTTTTCAGGAATTCGATGATCTCTTTGAGTTCCTCAATGGCTTCATCCACCCCGGCCACATCCTGGAAGGTGACCTTGGTCTCGTCCTGGACGTAAACCTTGGCCCGGCTTTTGCCCACCGCCATCAGGCCGCCGGTGCTGGCGCCGACCCTGCGAAAGAAATAAATCCAGATGCCTACCAGCAGCAAAATCGGCAGTCCCCAGGAGAGGAGGTTGTTGAGGGTGGTCCTATCCGGGGCGGCACTATACTTGATCCCTTGCCGTTCCAGAAGCGGCACCAGGTCATTATCCTCCAACCTGGCCATGGTGAAGGCGGGTTCCTTTTTATTGGACAATTGGGCCAGCTTTTTGGGCAGGTCCGGCTCCTTCCGCTCCTTGGCCAGTTCCTCGACGCCGGCCGGCAGGAGCTTGCCGGTGATGCTCCCGGTATAGACGGTCAGGTCGTCGATTCCCTTGGTTTGCAGCAAATGGCGAAATTCGCTGTAGCTGATCTCCGTGGTCGGTTTGACGCCGCTATACATTTGCAAAACCAGCAAAATCAGGATGGCGGCCAGCAAGTACCAGATGAGATAGCGGGCCGGAGCGCTGGCTCGGGGTTCATCGGCCATGATTACCTCGGGAATGCGGATTTGCCAAATTTCTCCACATGCATAATAATATAATGACTGAGCGTTTATTGGCAACACTGCTAGCGGCCGGCGGCGGTGCCGGGGAGGGGAAAATGAGTGTTACTCTACCTAAGAGCTTTCGGTGGTTGCTGCTGATGGCTGGTTGTCTGGCGGCCACGGGGCAAACCGCGGCAGCAGCCGTTGCCGGTCCGACCATTACGGTGGAGGCCGAGGGCAAGGTTGCCGCGGTTCCGGACCTGGCCATGCTGACCGTGGAAGTGGAGACCCGGGCCCCCCAGGCCGAGGCCGCCGCCCAGGAAAACAGCCGCCGGGCCGAGGTCCTGCTGCAGGCCCTGAAGCAGGCCCTGGGCCCCGGCGACCAGGTGAAGACCCTGGGTTACCGCCTCTCGCCGGTTTACGCCCCCAAGGTCAAATCCGGTCCGCTGGAAATCACGGGCTACCAGGCGGTGCATCGCCTGCAGGTGAAGGTCCAGGGCCCCGCCCGTCTGGGGGCGGTCATCGATCTCGCCCTGAAAAATGGCGCCTCGGGGATTAACGGGCCATTTTGGGAGCATTCCCGTGCCGAGGAGCTGCAGCGGCAGGCCGCGGTGGCGGCCCTGGAGCGAGCCCGGCGCCTGGCCGAGGCCCTGGCCCAGTCGCAAGGCCTCAAAATCAAGGGGGTGGAGACGATCTCCACCGGCATCCGTTTCCTGCCTCTGCAGGGTCCGCGCGAGGCCATGAGGCTGGCCTCCGGCGCCTCTGCCCCCGCCACTCCCATCGAGGTGGGGGAAGAAGAGATCAAGGCCAGCGTCCAGGCGGTTTTCCTGGTGGAACCATTTTGAGAGAATTTATAAGGCGCTGCGAGTTACGCCAGCCATGGAAGCGGGAGTGACTAATCGCCTGTGGTCAATCGGTGATCTTTTGAAATGGGCAAATTAGGACAATACCCTTCGCCGCGGTCCCTTTACAATCGGCCATTATCCGGTTATCATTTATTTTATAAACCTTGGGAGGATACCCATGAAAGATTTGAAAGAATCAGTGGAACAAGCCCTGGCCAAGATCCGCCCCATGCTCCAGCGGGACGGCGGGGATATTGAACTCGTTGAAGTGAGCGACGGCATTGTCAAAGTCCGGCTCACCGGCGCCTGCAAAGGTTGCCCCATGTCCCAGATGACCATGAAGCAGGGGGTGGAAAAGCTCCTGATGCAGGAAGTCCCGGGGCTCAAGCAAGTCCAGGCCGTTTAAGGCGCTCCTGCCGGCCAACCCTGGGTTGGCCCGGCGATTTGTCCAGTTTCCCCGAGCAATCTGGTCGATGATCCAGGAAGGCGGCGAGCCCGGGGGAAAGCCCACGGATGGCCCGGTGAGCCGCCGGGCGGACCGGCGTAATTGTGCTTGACATGGCTCCTTGAGCCGGGATAATAGCGGCACGTGGGGATGTAGCTCAGCTGGAAGAGCGCCTGCTTCGCATGCAGGAGGTCAGGGGTTCAAGTCCCCTCATCTCCACCATGAATTAGGAAGGAATTAAAGGGGGTTGGCAACATTACGGGTGTCAGCCCCTTTCGCTTTTTGGGCGTTAGGTGTCAATTTAGTGTCAACTTTCCCCAAATCATTAAGCGCAGACACCGCCGCCTGCAGGTGGCCTTGGGACAGGTGGGCATAGCGCATGGTCATGGTTAAATCAGCATGGCCTAAAAGCTCTTGCACCGCCTTCAAGCCAATCCCCTTCATTACCAGGTGGGAAGCAAACGTGTGTCTGAGATCGTGGAACCTGAAAGCCTCAATCCCGGCCCGCCGGCAAGCTGAGGCAAAAGACCGCTTCACATCGTTAAAACGGCGCCCCTGGGAATCGCAAAACACATAAGGGGATTTTAGCTGATTTCCCCGGCGCACTCCCTTGAGCACTCCGGCCAACCGGTCATTGATAGGGATTTGCCTGGCCTTGCCGCTCTTGGTTTCGGTCAGGTAGATAAAGCCGTTCCTGATCTGCTCCCATTTCAAGGAAAGCATTTCACCCCGCCTCATGCCGGTCAAAAGGGCCGTCTCCACAATGGGCCTCAAGTGGGGGGTATGGGTCTTTAAATCCTCACAGGCTTTCAGCAGGGCCTCGATCTCGGAATCACTAAGAAATCTTAACCTGTGATTATTCTCCTTGAGCATGAGTCGGGAACCCTTATTGAATGGGTTATTTTCCAGCATGCCCCATTCAACCGCCTTATTCAGCATGTGGCGCAAGGTGGAGATTTCCCGGTTTACCGTGGCGTCTGTCCGGGTTTTCCCGGCCCTGGTGAGGGTGGCCCTGCGCCGGTTGCGGTAAGTCTCCAGGTCCAGGTAGCCGATTTTCGAAAGCCGTTGCTCCCCAAAGACCGCCCGGTATTCCTTCATCAAATAGTATTTCAGCCGGGAGAAGCATCGCTGGTTCTGGAAGTTTTCAACGTACCTTTCGGCCAACTCATTGAAGGTCACCAGGGTTTCTTGCTTCACGTCAAAAACATCGGGATAGCGGTTTTCTTTCTTAGCCTTTCGGACAGCCGCCAGCCAATCGTCGGCGTCTTTCTTAAGCTCAAAACATTTCCGCTTCCGCTGGCCTTCCGGGGTAAACCAGTCAGCTTTATATCTGACAACCCCGGTCTTGCTGATTTCCTTAATTACCTTTGCCATGGTCTTCACCCCTTTTCAAAAATGCTTCCAGGTCACTTTCCCGGACCCGCCAGAGGCGGCCAACCTTCACGCCTTTGAGCTTGCCAGCTCTCAGCCAATCCTTGACGGTCTTGGTTTTAATGGTCAATCTTTCGGCCACTTCTTCAGGAGTAAAAATTCGCTCAAGCATTCAAGACCCCCTGTAACCATCCTTTTGGATAATCTAATCATCCTTCTGGATACCTGTCAATACCCCTTATCAAAAAAACTAAGGCATGGCGAAAAGAGGTTCTAAGCTCCCCTGGCCATGCCCAAAAAATCCCATAATCCCCTATCCCCTGATAGACAGTATCTGCGTTTTCCCCGGAGTGAAGGGTAGGGCAGCGCCCCGCCCTTATCGCCTCTCCTGGGCCGTCTCAGAGGCTTCTTGCCGGGCCTCCTGCCGATTTCTCTGCGCCCCGCGACTTCCTCTCTCAGCTTGCCCCCCCCGTGGCGCGGGTTGAAGTAAGATCATTTCCGCCACCTTTTACCCCAGGGCGGCCCTTGGTAGAGATCCCAATCCTTTTTGACGTTCGGTTTTTTGGTCCCGGGCCAAAAAATCCCGATCTGTGATGGGGGTTGACGCACCGCCATCTCCGCCGCCGCATAGCCCAGGGCGGCAACCGGGGGGAAGTCTGCCGCGCGCCGCTCGCTTTCTTCCGGGGTGCAAGCCAGGAGATAACCTTGCAGGCTGCTACCCTCAAGGAAGCGAAGAATCTTGCACTCCGGGCGAATGAGGTCAGCTATGATCTGCGAATATGTCCCCAAGGTGGGGGAAGTGTCAGAGTAGAGCGCCGCGTGAAGCGAGATAGGGTTGGGGGCCTGGGGAAATTCCCGGCCGGCATTGCGGAAAGCATCTTTTTCCGGCTTCCGGCCCGGGCTCACGTCTGTCAGCCACTTGATCTCGGTTTTCCAAGAGTAGCGCAGTTCCAGGCAATACCGATACATATCTTTAGCACTGGTGGCTTCCCGTTCGGCCACAACCCACAAGCGCGGCGGGGTGTCAGGGATAAGCCCCGTCACCACCTCTTCCGCCAGGACTACCAGGAAGCCCGGTTTAGGCAGGGCGGGCCAGGCCAGCCCCCCGATCAGCCGCCGGTAATGGCGCTGGTTGGCCTCGTCCTCATAGATGAGCTCTTGCCGAATGTTGAAAATCGGCTTGATTTTGATCTCCATTTTTCCTCAATCCTCATCCGGCTCGTTCGGAACCATGTAACCGTAGAGGCTATTGACCTTTTTCACCGTGGCTATGTGATCCGGGTGGCCTTGCTTCTGGTAAGCCTCAGTCGCCATCAACTCGTCAATTTGAGCCTTCAACGTTTGATGGCCGCGATACTCATCAAAAGTCTTTGGAAGTTTTTGCGTGGGCATGATATGAGGTCTCCTTTTAGAAGTTGTCCATCGGCTATGCATTTTCCATCTCCGCTTCCTGGTAAAAAGGCTGCGATTTTTTCAGCCTCAGGGTTTGCAGCGTTTCAAAGGAACCGATGTTGAACCCCGGCCCGATGTTAAAATGATGCCCCACGCGGTCGATAGGGGAACCTGGCACCATATGAAGGCCAGTCACCGGGTGAAGCCAGCCGCCCTGGCACTTAAAGGACCAATCTCGCAACCACTCCAAACCACCATCAGGCCCCTCATTCGGGTTGCCCCTCATGGCCGGCCAGCATTTACTTTCAAGCTGCGCCATCAGGGTTTGCACTTCTTCTTCCAGAGCAGCGATTTGGCCCTCTCGCTCTTTTTGAGATAGGGTTTTCGACAGTCGCCCCACAAGTTCGCCGATCGTTGGCGGCTGCAGGATGGAGGCCAGCACGACCGGCATAAGCATTTCCCCGGTGATGGCGTCAATTTCCCTGGCCTGGTACTTTTTCATGATGTCCGTCAATTTCGTGACGGCGCCGCCCCCCATATGCCGGTCTATTTCACGCCGCACTTCTTCTGGGCTGCGGGGAAGAGCCCGAAGGCCGTCAATCTTTGCCTGGTATCCCTTGATCTCTTCGATAAGGGCCATCTCCTTCAGGAGCCATTGCAGGGGCTCCGGTAACTCTACCCTTTCACTATCGCTGATCTGCATGGTCATGATTTTTTATCTCCTTTTGGTTTTTGGTTTTCGTTAGGGGCAAATTCGCCACAAGCAACTTCGGCCCGTCTCTTGCTCAAAAAAGCCGGATGGCGCCGGCAAAGCTGCCTTAAGGAAATGTAAAACTCGCAGTCGCGACACATCATGGGTTTAAGGTTGTCCATTGGTTTCTCCTTCATAATTTTGTGGTTAGGACAGGTCGCACCCGGCAAACAAAGAAGCCGCCCCAAATTGCCTCGCCATCGTCTCATAGTTGAAGGCATGGCGGAAGTGGTCCGTGCCCAGGCGCACATACACATACCGCTTGCTCCCGGTTTCCTCGTCTTCCTCAAGTTTTTTGGCCACGTTGTGAAGGTGGTGGGCAAACTCCCGGGTGATTTCGCACTCTCGGGGGAGGATGATCTGCCCCTGCATCACTTCGTTGTGGCTGGCGTCCAGGCTCTCCGTCCGGTTGCAGGAGACCGTTAAGTCCCGCTCGTTCCAAGCATAGCGGCCCTTCTGGTGCTCGTTGTAGTAATTCAAAAACACCTTGCCCCGGTACCTCTCGGCAAAGGCCCGGGCGTTCCTGGTCTCGGGCAGGGCGTCCACCACGCATCGGGAGACGTGGAAGGCTTTCATCAGCCAATCCAGGTCTTCCCAATCCCGGTAAATTCCCAGGTGGAGGATCTGGCCGGCTTTCTGCCAATGGTGCCGGCTTATGACCACGTGCAAATCTTTACCCTGATCCACTCCCATGCTGCAGGGGCCGGGGTCACTACTGGCTATGCCATCACTCCCGCACAAGTGCAAGACTTCTTCCATGCTCAGACGGTTTTCGGCCTCCACGTAGGCCACGCCGATCTTGAGGTTGAAGAAGTCCTGCAGGTTATTCGTGGTCCGGTACTGGTGGAGGATGTCGCCGGGGTCCACGTAATGAGAAAAAAGCTGGGAGTAGTGATAGCCCCGTTTCTCGGTCACGGCCGGCCGCCTGGCCACCCACTCTCCCAGGTCCGGGTTGAGTTCGGCCTGACACCGCTCACAGGCCCTTATAACCCTACCCTTGACTTCCCTTAGGCACTCAGGAAAGGTATCCTCTAAACAGCTATAATGGCCGCAGGCAGGGCATTTAAGGAGCCAGTATCTCTGATCCGTTTCCTGGAAGGCCCGGTCAATGCCAAAATCGGGCAGGGTCGGGTTACTGAGCATCATTACTTCCTTGTGCTCCGAATGGCTCATCCTTTCCATCGCCATGTCAACCGAATCTTGGTTGATCGCCTCGTCAACCTCATCGAATATCACCATGTCACAAGGGACAGACTTCAAACCCAGGCGGCTCCGCATCCCCCGCAGATAGAGCCAGCAGTTGCCGATCTTCTTGAGGTTCGACGCGTCCGTTTCCTGCACTCGCTTCGCCAGGGCGTCCGGGTTTTCCTCAATTAAAGGACTAATCCGGCTCTTGCTGAAATCAAGCACGTCAGACCGGCTCGGAAAAAGGTAGAGAATCCCCCGGAAGTTGCGATATATGGCCCGCCCGAAAGCCTTTAACAGAGCCTTGGTGGTTAACCCAAGCTGCGCCGCCTTGATCTCCACTTGCCAGGGGTGCTCATCCCGGTATGGCTCCCGCAGATACTCATGCCACTCATAGGCGAAAGGCCGGCCGTCAAGGATGATAGGCGTTTTCTCGGCCCACTCCCCGATGCTCATTCCTTCCGTCTCAGCCGGCGACTCGGAATCAATGGAATTTAAAAATTGATTCCATTTGTCGCTCACTTTTAAAGCGACGGATGATCTCGGCTCTGATCTCTGGGCTTGCATCGCTCATAATCTCCAAGACCTGCTTACGAAAGT
>Ga0116136_1000781_pt1 | contig 17438 bp, 17 predicted proteins | sample June2015DPH_20_5_FD_88972 | JGI IMG/M metagenome (GOLD analysis project Ga0116136, IMG submission 88972) | Peatland microbial communities from SPRUCE experiment site at the Marcell Experimental Forest, Minnesota, USA - June2015DPH_20_40 | ecosystem: Environmental > Terrestrial > Soil > Wetlands... | reverse complement strand
TAACCGCTCTCACCGAAATTCCTCGCCCCTTTCATCGACGCGCTCGCCTACGCAACATAGCCTTGATCCCTACGCCCCCCGGCACCTAGACAGGCCCTGTCAGAAAGTGCGAAAGTCCACCTTATTACTCAGGACAATATCGCTCCCTCGGCCGCGGACTTCGCGGCGGCCGCGTACCTCGCCAGGTATCCTTTGGTGACTCGCGCCGGTGGACGCCTCCATTGCCTGAGCCTCTTGTCCATTTCCGTCTCGCTCAGCTTCACATCGACCTTCCGCGCCTCGATGTCGATTGATATGAGGTCGCCGTCTTGGACAATCGCAATCGCCCCGCCGTCGGCCGCTTCGGGCGAGAGATAGCCGATGCACGTGCCCTCACTGTAGCCTGAAAATCGGCCGTCGGTGATGAGATACACCTGACTACCAAGGCCCGTGAACTTCAACAGCGCCCGGAACATCTGCATCTCGCGCATGCCTGGACCGCCCTTCGGACCCTCATACCGAATCACGACCACGTCACCGGGCTTTATTCCTTGCGCCATCAACGCCCGGGTGGCGTCTTCCTCACAATCGAATACGCGGGCAGGCCCCTCAAATTTCCAGAGGTTCTTCGGGACCGCAACCTGCTTGATGACCGCACCGCCCAGGGCAAGATTTCCCTTCAATACCGCGATGCCGCCGTATTCATGAACGGGCGCCTCGAGACTGTGTATGACCTCGGCATTGAACACCTCGGCCTTCGCCAGGTTCTCGCCGACGCTTCGACCTGTGACAGTGAGGGCATCGCGATTCAATTTGCTCTCGAGTCGTTTCATCACACCCGGGATGCCGCCGGCGCTGTCGAGATCGGTCACGGAATACGGGCCGGAAGGCTCTATGCTGCACAGGTGCGGCGTAAGGCGCGACATAGCGTCGAACATGTCCATGTTGACCTTGATTCCGAGCTCGTGCGCGATCGCGGGGATGTGCAGCACCGTATTGAGCGAGCCGCCGATCGCCATGTTGACGCGCAGCATGTTGTCAAACGCGGCCGCCGTCATTATTTTCGACGGCGTCAGATCATCTTTCAGCAGTCCCATGACGCGCACGCCCGCCTCAACCGCGATCCGTTCCTTCTTGGCGGAAACGGCAGGCGCCGTGCCGTCGCCGGGGAGCGACATTCCGACGGCCTCCGTCAGGCAACCCATCGTGTTTGCGGTTCCCATTCCGTAACACGCCCCGGCGCACGGATAGATGCAGGTGGTCAGCTCTTCCAATTGTTCATCGGTCAATTCCCCGCTCTCCCAACGAGGTCTCAGCTGCTCCATCCCTTGCTCGCCCCACTTCAGTTGGAGGCGCGGCCAATAGCCTGGATACATCGGCCCGCCGGCCACAATGATTGCCGGGATGTCCAGCCTCGCGGCTGCCATGAGCAGGCCCGGAAGTATCTTGTCGCAGGAGCCGATGAGAACCATCGCGTCATAGGCGTGCGCCTGCACGGTAAGCTCGACCGAGTCGGCGATGATCTCGCGGCTGGGCAGAACATAACGCATGCCCTCCTCGCCTACGTTAAGGCCGTCGCAGATGCTGATCGTGTTGAACTCCGCCGGCATCCCTCCCGCCATCAACACGCCCTCTTTTACTTTCGCCGCGATGCGATTGAGATGAAAGTGCCCCGGATGCAGCTCGTTCCAGGTATTGACTACGGCCACGAGCGGCCTCTCGACCTGCTCGCGCGAAAACCCGAGGGAGTAGAGCAGCGCCCTATGGCCGCGTGCCGTCGGGTCCCCTCCCAGAAAGATTCGGCTACGTTTTTTGAGCTCGCTCATATTACCCTCCTCGATGTTTGTTCCACACCACCGAACCGTTCCCTCTCGCAGCACTCCTACACGAAGATTGAAGCAAGCTCCGGCAATGCTTGCCGAAAGGCGGACGACTGGCCATGACTGCTTACCGAACCATGCCACTAATTCAAGCACGAAGCGGGCCGAATCGGGACAGCGCAGTCTCGGTGGCGCAGGAGCTGAGATGCTGCAAGGCGCCCTCTCCCGCGCGTCACCTCAGCGTGGGAGAGGGCTGGGTGAGGGCGCCAGTGTTTCGCGTGACTTCGTGGCTCCCTCCGGGATAAGTCATTGACTTAGTCGCTCGCCGGCCGTAGGGTCGCCTCGTGAGGTTTGTCTGGGATGAATCCAAGAACACCAGAAACCGGAAGAGGCATGGCGTGTCGTTCGAGCAGGCGAGCACCCTGTTCGAGCGGGGCGACGAGTACCTGGAAATATTCGACGAAGCACATTCGTACGACGAGGACAGGTTTATCGCTATCGGCCCCATCTCCCGGGGAATCGTTCTCGTTATCTACACAGAGCAAGAAGAGGACATCGTACGGATCATCAGCGCGCGCTTTGCGACAAAGCGCGAGGCCGAGATGTATCGTTCTTATGTCGGAGGCGGGTCGCGATGACTAAAATTCCTGAGCTCACAGAGCAGCAGTTCGCCCGGGCCATTCCTGGGCGTGTTCGCAAACGCCTGATGACGGGCCAGATAGAGTCGGGAGAGGATGTCGCGGCTCTACGGCGCTTTGTCGGCCTTTCGCAGTCGCAGTTTGCAGAGGCGATGGGTATAAGTGTTCACACGCTGCGAAACTGGGAACAGGGTCGCAGGAGGCCGAACGGGCCGGCAATTGGGCTTCTGAGAATCGCTGCCCGCCATCCGCGTATCATTCGGGAGAACGTGAAATCGGCTGCATGACGCAGAGGACGCAGCAGAGCCGAACACGCCGCTCCACGTGACAGCGAAGAGCGCGCAGTGCCCGAGCGCCAGCGTTCGGCTAAGCCGTTGGAGCGAATGGAGGGTACGCGTGCGTAAATGGGCAGCACTTCTTGCTTTGTCTCCGGTGTTACTTGGCGCGTCAGCGCATGAGTCGCCCCGCATCAAGCTGGTGCGCTCATTTCTTTCCACCATGCTCGCGGAGAAGCCCCCCACAATCGCTGACTTCGACCGGTTCTTCGGTCCCCATAGTGAGGAGGAACTTCTGCTCCAGCTGAGGTACGCCGGCATGCGCGATCCGTTGCACGTCATGGCGGACGAGGCGACCGTCCAGCGGGTCAACAGGCGTCTCCTCGCACCGGGGAAGTATCGTTCTCTCTACTTGTGTTTCCTCCGACGCACCGTGCCCGCGCTGAGCCCGTCACACGCCACCACGGCAGGTGAGGCAACGGTTCGTCAGGATGGCCGCAACCGGGTGTGGGCGGAAGCACGGCTCGGCAGCCTGCTGTTCGACTTCGATGAAGGCGAAGTGTACTTCAACAGCGTGGTGGAGAAGGGCAAGCGGCCTCTTGCGGCGGAGGCGTTCTTGCGCGCGTGTAAGCCTGGAGCCTGCTGCGAATGACGGCTCCGGGGGGCCACGAGGCGACCCAATAACTGGATGAAGCTGACGAAGCCCGGCCAGCTTCCGCGGAGCGTGTACGGTGTCGACGTCTGGATATTGGACTTCCGGGCCAGTTGTTAGCCTTGATGTGACAAAACGTTGCAGAACAGATAGCCGCCCGCGCCCTGCCAGTGCAGGCGCCCTGGATTCGGCACCGCGTTTCCCCAACGTCATTGGTTGTGGCCTTAGCGATTCCCGCGATTCATCATGCCCGCGAAAGCGGGCATCCATGCCTGTGCACCCGTCCGCCTCTCCCCGTCTGGATTCCCTGCGTGCGCGGGAATGACAGGTTCGCCTGACGCAGCACGAAGACAGACTCATCTATTGTCACGTCAGGGTAAGAATTCAGTGGCCTGCCGGCAGCCAGCTTCAGGTTGATCGGCGCGGCGGCGGATCGCTTTCAAGAGCGGCGGCGGGGCGGAATTGATTTCGCGCGTTCTTGCGGATGCGGGGCTCACGACGTAGGAATACCTTCCAGCCCTGCCGAGGGCGAGCTGTCCCGAAGGAACGACTACGAATGGCAAGGAGTGGATGAGCATGCGGAACAACACCGTCGTGATTCCCACAAAGGCATGGTACGGCGATAGAAGCTTGGCGCTGAAATTCCCGAAGAACTGGGAAGTTCACGAGTGCCGGATGGCCGGACACGGAACCGAGTCAATCGACCTCGACGCCATAGAGAAAAGCATCGAGAGCCCGATAGGTGCCGAGCCCTTGTCCGTTCTGGCGAAGGGCAAGAAGCGAGTCGTCATCTTATTTGACGACCTCACGCGCCCCACGCCGGTCAGCGTGATTGTTCCCGCAGTGCTCGCTTCTCTGACGAAGGCAGGGATCGGGCCTGACCAAATACGGTTCATCTCGGCGCTTGGCACGCATCGCGCCATGACGCGTGCCGAACTGTCAAAGAAACTCGGCGGGAAAATCGTCGAGAATTATCCGGTGTATAATCACTATTCGCATGGCCACCTCGTTGACTTTGGAAAATCAAGCAAAGGTACACCCATTTTTGTCAATCGCGAGTATGCATCATGCGACCTCCGCATAGGAATCGGCTGTATCATCCCGCATGTGGACGCCGGTTTCAGCGGAGGCTTGAAGATTGTGTTGCCGGGAATCGTGGGGATGGAGACCATCAACTACAACCATATGAAGGCCACGCCTCGAAATCCCGACGGCACGATATCCGAATTCACCTTCGGCAAGGTGTACGGAAACCACCTGCGTGATGATGTCCACGAAGTCGCCAGGAAGATCGGGTTTGACTTCAAGGTTGATGCAATCGTCAATGAAAAGCGCGAAGTCGTGCGGATATTCGCCGGGGACGGGCTCGAGTCGTTCTATGAGGGCGTAAAGTTCGGCAAGAAATTCTATGCGACCGACCTAATCAGCCAGGCCGACATTACTATTTCCAACACGTTCCCCATCGAGAACGAAGCGGGAAAGGCGCTCTGGCCGTGTTATTTCTCAACGAGAGTGGACGGTGACGGCGTGCTCATCTGCCTGAGCCCTGACGGCCAGATGCATCACTATGGAAACGCGCGCTTCGGAAGCGACTACGGCGGCGAACAGTTCGCCATGGCGCGCAGGCAGCCGCAAGCGCCTTATAAGAGAACCCTCATTCTCAGCCCGTACCATTCGAAAGTGGACACCGAATATTTCGGACCCGTCGCCGGAACGTACATCTACAAGACATGGAGGGCGCTTTGGACGGACCTGAAGAAGGATTATTCCGCCGGAGCGAAAGTGGCCGTCTATCCATATTCCTCGATTCAGGCACCGCCGTTTCCGGAGGATTATTGAAACAAGATTTCCTGCTACTTGTTGGAACACGAATGGCACTGATGCAAAGCAGGAACGACCATCTGGTTACTCCACCGCCGTCAGCGTGCTGTCGGCATCGCCGAGGCTCAAGCGACATCAGCAAGATCAGCAACAGCACTAAGTCCACTGCGGGCGGGAGCGCTCGCAACTTGGGGATCCCACGCCCAGGCGCAGTCGCGTCATCATCGTGTAATAAGAATCTGGTAGATGACGGAGAGATAGGCGGGGTGATCGAGGTTGTCCACGCACCAGGCCAGGCAAAACTGTTCGCGAGATTTTCACACGGCGGCAACAGAGTTGTAACATCCGCTGGGCTAGCGTTGGACGTGCACGCTCTTGCAGAGTGTGCGGGTGCGATCAAAGCGGAGAGGAGGGTTCGCGAGTGGCAGCGCCGAGCCAGGCCGGCTCGTATCTCGTACGGTTTGCAGGTGAACAACGCGCGTTTGCGACAGGGCAGGTGATCTTTGCCGCGGGGAGCCCTGGCGACGTGATGTATGTCGTGAAAGAGGGCGAGGTCGAGGTGCTGGTCCGCGATCGTGTAATCGAGACGATCGGGCCCGGAGGTATCCTGGGGGAGATGGCGTTGATCGACCGCAACCCGCGCAGTGCATCGGCTCGCGCCAAGACAGACTGCCAGCTCGTTCCGATTGATGAGGCCCGCTTCACGTATCTGGTCCAGCAAACTCCATATTTCGCCATTGAGGTAATGCGGGTGATGGCGCGGCGGCTGCGCCACATGAATCTGGAGCCGTAGGAACCTCGCTCAGTGTCAGAGCCGGATCATCGTGGGTCCTGAAGGTCAAGTTGATCGTTGAAGCCGGCTTCACTGAGTGCGGCGGCCAACCCGGTCACCCGAGTCGCGAGTCCGCCGGCTCGCGAGTAGTCATCGGGGCCTTCAAAGGAGAGTATGTGGATCTGAGTCGGCTCCCCGACCATCCTGTTGTGCTCAACAAGCTTCATCCGTATCTCCACGGAACACTTCTGCGGTCGATGAGCGGTCCCAAGAGGGAGCCGCTCGCTCAGAACCATATCTTCGACTGCTGCGGCCTAAACTCTCGGGAACCGAGGCAGTCGGACTATCCCCATTCCGGACTTGCCTCAGCCAACCGAACCGCCGCAATGCCCGCAGGACCTGGCGCTGCTCGATCCGTTGAGGGTTGTAGAAGACCAACAGGTTCCCCGTCGTCCGGTTGGCTAGAACGTGATCGATCCCCGCATACTTTCGGAGGTGGCCTTTAATCTCGAGCGCTCTCTGCGGCGAACCCTTCAAGCCGGGGATCTTCACTCTGATCTGACCGTCGACTGCATGCAAGTGCGCGGGCAGCAATTCTGATATCCTCTCACTCGCAGTATGGTCTGAGAGCGTTGTCGGCGCAGTTACGGCGATGTAAACATCTCGTGAATTTTCGCGCGGCGGACGGGTAGTCTCCACGAATTCGTTACAACTTGATTGCCAGCGAACGAGTCGAGATGCACCCCTGCTCCCAGATGCGGACTATATCCATTGACCTGCAGATCACGCCAGGCCGCGACGCTTGCGATTCCGCAGGCGGTTATCGCGAAGAGTTTTGTCACATCGGGGTTAACGAGCAATTGAAGCTCCTGTAAGCAGCCGATAAACACTGCGCCGCTATAAATCATGCCGGAGAATTCTTCAGCCTCGGTCTCCAGGTCGGCTGCGGTCGAGCCGCGTGGGTGCGCGTCTCGCGCCCGCCGGCCGGCCTCGCACTCTGCGACCCGCCGCGTGGCCGGCCCCTGCCGCCCGGTTTCGTAAGCAGGTACAACACGGTGCAGCAGACAGCCAGGAGAGCGAGGAGCAGGATCCACGCCTGCGTCGGGTCGACGAGGAGCGGTGTTGCTGCCCACGCTGGTTTGCTGGCCAGCGCGCCAGTCACATCGACTTTGGGGAACATAGTATCGTCTCCTTTGCACGCAGCATAACTAGCTGCGATGAACGGCGAGTGACGGCAGGCGGAAGGTCCGGTGAAATTTCACTGGGGAACGACCAGGCAGCCGTTCCCCAGTTGTTGGAGTCGCTGGAGGGGGGATTCTCCCACGGCTCCTGCTCTCATGCCCTCAGCTTCGCACACAGCCTGTTACGGCATGATGACGCACAGATGAATTTCCGCTGAAGTCCGTCTGCTTGCCAGGCCGTGTCATCCTTCGTGTGCCCCTGCTCGTTGTCGCCTTCTTTTCTTCTCCTGCTCTGCGGAGTGGTTATAGGCCGACCTCACCTCGAAGACCCTGCCATGATGCCGCGCCGCAGTGCACCGGGATCGAGCCCCAGCGCCACGCAGCTGTTCTCGAAGGAGAAGGGCCAGTCGCCATCCGATGACATCAGCCACTGCTCGGCTTCGCGAAAGAGCCGTCGCTCGTGGCGGGTTCGCGCGTGCCGGTAGCGGCACAGGCAACTGACGGCGTCTTCAATCAGCGCCACCATCAGCCGCTTCAATGGCAAGGATGGACCACGGGGCGCATATGCCTGCGCCGGCAGGAGCAGGTCGGGCGTGAACGGAGCGCAATCCGTAGCTTGGGGTTCGGTCATCTAGCACCTCTGGCCTCGCTAACGTGGGGCAAACGAGGTTGACGCTGGCGCTGCCCTCTGAGTGGGTACGTCTGGGGCCGTTGTGGTCCCTGCCCGGCCTTGTATTCCATCCCTGCCACGGTCCTTCGAAAGAGAGGACGTACAAGCTGGGTCCAAAACGGGTAATTCTTGGACCAATTCCCATTCGACTCTGCTCTGGCAGCGCAGGCAGCAGGGAAAGACCTCGCCCCTGCCCCGAAAGGTCCTGGACCTACAACTGCAGCCGGACTCATAGATGGCAGTTTTCGTGCAGATGGCGCCGGTCGCCGCATTGGTCAGGTTGTGATCGTCTCGCATTGGTTGAAAGGCTTCGTCTGAGAATAGCGGGTAGATGGGCTCAACGCGCCCACGTTCGGGGTATTATCACCACGCCGTCATCACCGGCGCAGATCCACTCCTCGGTCGCGGGAGAGTTCGGATCGTCTCCGTTCCGCTCGTCGTCCGCCTCAGTGTCAGACGCCACTGCAGCCAATCGCGGAACCCTGCCAGCACCGGCCGGAACCCGAAACACAGCAACGTTCCCAAGACCACACTGATGGTCAAGAAGATCTGAGCCGCCGTTCTCTCCCGAGGCCCGCTCCGGTCCACCCACGCGCCCAGGCGCTGCCAAAACGTCAGCAGCAGGGGCAGACGCCCGATTCCGTTGTTCATACATCGCGACCTCCTTTGCGTTGTTCATGTACGCGAGGATAGCTCTCGTTGATGAACGCACGATGACAGCGGTCTGAACACTGTGTGAATTGGTAGATCGCCGGCTGCAGCCCTGGCGATCGCCTACAGCGAGCGTGAAGGCTCCGCCCGCCGGCGGCTGGCACAGCGCCTCTGCCGCTCAGCTCTGTGGGAGCCCGGCTCCCGTGTCGCGGGTGAGCGCGGCCTTGGCGGTCGAGAAGTCGGCGAGGGCGTTGACGAGGTCCGCCTCGTCCTCCGTGAAACGGCGCTGGGCATCGGTCAGCTCGATGATGTTGCCGAGGCCCGTTTCGTACCGCTTCTGCGCCAGATCCAGCTCGGCACGCGAGGCGGCCACCCGTTGCTCGGCGCGATGGATGCGATCCAACGAGGCCTGCCAAACGAGATACCCGCTCTTCACCTGAAGATAGATACGCTGGCGCATATCCTCGATACTGTGGCGGATGGCCTCCTGGTGCAACTTCACCTCGGCGATCTGGTGCTCGGTCAAGAAGCCGTTGAACAACGGCCACGTGATCAGCAGGCCGACATCGAAGTTGTTGGACGCGGGCAGGTCTTGGCCTCGGGCGCTGTAGCCGGCCGTGGCCCCGAGGATGGGGAAGTAGTCGCTGCGGTACTGCTGGATCTCGGCGCCAGCGGCGCGGGCCGCGTCCTGGAGCATCTTCAGATCCGGGCGCAAGCTGAAGGCCGTCTGCAGAAATGTCTCCACCGGTTCGCTGATGGATCCGTAGGTCAGGGTCTCGGCCAGAGTGTACGCCGGCGCGTTCGGCCCGAGGCCCATGGCGTTGTCGAGGGCTACCTTGCCGGTGGCCGCGGCATTGCGCGCGTCAACCAGGTTCATTTGCGCTCGGGCCAGCTCGGCCTTGGCGGTGTAGACGTCGATCTCCGGTTTCAAGCCGGCTTCTGACTTCACCTCCGCCTCGTGCAGGTGCTCCTTGCGTTGCGCCACGGCTTTCTCGTAGACCTTGACGGTCTCAGTTGCCGCCAGCAGATCCGCGTAACTCTTGGTGACTTGAAAGACGAGGTCCAGCTCGACGAACCGCTGCCGCCCCCGCTCGATATCGGCCTCTGCCCGGCGCTGGTCGATCAGTCCGCGAGTGCGACCGAAGTCGAACAGGTACTGAAAGGCAGAGACGTTCATCAGGTAGTTGTCGAAGGTCTGCCATGAGTTGGTATTTTGGCCGACGCTGGGCAGGCGCGGCACGCCGAGCGCGGGCAAGTAACTCGTATCGCCGATACCGTTGTCCGTTCCGCGCAGGTATTGCGCACCGCCGTAGACCTGCGGCAGCAGGGCCGATCGAGCTTCGCCGATCCGTTCCTGCGCCGCGCCAGCTTCCGCTTGAGCCGCGAGGCGAGCCGGATGATAGCGCAACGCCAGTTCGACAGCCTTCTGCAGCGTCAGCGGCGCACCCGGGGCCAGAGGGACTTCATCGGCGCGGACCGCGTCCAACGTCAAGGACAGAGTGGCTAACGTCATACCTACGACAAATGCGCCAAGCGCTCTCGTCTGCATTGCGGATCCCCCCGAGGAGTTGGAAGGTCAATCAGCGCTCGCCAGAGCGTCTGTGCCGCCTGCAACGGTGGCGCCCTTGGCCAGTTGTGGTTGCACCCGTTCGCCTTCAACAAGGGCGGGACTGAAATTCTTGACGACCTGCTCGTTCCCCGACAAGCCTGAAAGGATTTCGACGCGATTGGGTGTACTCAGTCCAATTGTCACCGGCACCCGCACCAACTGCGCGCCTTCGACGGCGTAAACGAAGCTCTTCCCCTTGGCGGTGCCGACCGCAGTAGCGGGCACCTCGATCGCGTTGGGATGTCGCGCCAGTTCGAGGGTCACGTCCGCATACATGCCCGGATACAATTCCCGCTTCGGGTTATCGAGGTCGACCTCCGTGAGCATCGTTCGAGTCGAGAGATCGAGCGCCTCGGAGAATCGTGTGATCGTGCCGGTGAAGGTGCGTCCGGGGAATTCCCGCAGTTTCAACGTGGCCGGCATGCCCACGCGAATCAAACTCGTTTCGTCCTCGGGAACGTAGAAATAGACGCGAAGCTTGCTGATCTCCGCCAGGCTGACCACCGGAGAAACGCCCGCGCGGGACGGTCCGGTCACCCCTTCAGCCGATTCCGAGCTCGAACCGCTGGCCTGGATGAGCGCGCCGGGATCAACGAAACGCCCGGTGATGACGCCGCCGAACGGTGCCACGATGCGGGTGTAACTCATCAGGGCTTCCAGCTCCTCGACTTGCGCCTTGGCCTGCTCGTACTGCCCCTCGGCGATATCGACATCTTCCTGCGCCACGAGCCGTTTGTCGCTATTCCAGACGCGCTGCAGGCGCTCGAACGTCCGCTGTTTCACCTCCAGGTTGGCGCGCGCACGTCTCAGCCGCTGCTCCAGCTCGGGCACCTCGATCTCGGCCAGGACCTGCCCGCTTTTCACCGTATCGCCTTTGTCGACGCTGATGCTCTTCAGGTAGCCACTGACCTTGCCATACAGCGAAGCTTGGTAATACCCCACCAGATCGCCAGGCAGCGTGATCGAGCGTGTCATGTCCGCTCGTTCAGGCTGGACCACAGTAACCGTTGTTGCTTGCGAGTGTGGAGGCGGATCGCTAGCCCCTGCCCCACAGCCGGCGGCTGCCAGAACGGACAGCCCGCCGAGCGCAGCTCGCAACACCAGCTTCCTCATTGGACCCTCTGTCGCGAATAAATCACCTCGTAGATTGCTGGTACCAGGACCAGCGTCAGTGCCGTCGAGACCGCCAGACCACCCACTGCAGCCCGGGCCAACGGAGCCGAAGCCTCAGAGCCGGCACCGAGCTTCATCGCGATCGGCAGCAGCCCCACGACCGTTGCCAGCGCCGTCATCAAGATCGGCCGCATGCGAATGCGCGCCGCTTCGACGATGGCGCGCCGCAATTCCTGCCCTTCCCGGCGCCGCTGGTTGGCGAAATCGACCAGCAGGATCGAGTTCGACACCACGATGCCGACCATCACGATAGTCCCCATGAAAGACTCAATGTTGAGGGTGGTTCCGGTGGCGAGCAGCACCAGAACCACACCGATGAAGCCCATCGGGACGGCGAACATGATAATGAACGGATCGATGAAGGACCGGAACTGCGCCACCATGACCAGATAGAGCAGCACCATGGCGGTGCCCAGGCCAAAACCGAAGCTGGCAAACGACGACTGCATGGCGGCTACCGCGCCGCGATAGGTAAGGCTGACGCCTGTGGGCAGCTCCATGCCGGCCAGCGCTTTCATCATGGCTGCCTGCGTACCCTTGAGGTCATCGCCGCGCGGTGCCGCCAGGACGTCGACCACCCGCTGGATGTTGTAATGGTCGGCCTCGGCGGGTTGCGTTTCCGGCGAGATCGTCGCCACGTTACGCAGGAGGACCGTGTTGTGGTGGTCCTGCCCATCGTTGCCGCCCAACACCGGAATATTGAGCAGCGTTTCCAGCGACTTGATGTCCTGCTCCCGATACTGGACAGTGAGAAAGTAATCGTTTCCGCTGTGCGGGTCAATCCAGATAGACGGTGCGATCATCTCGTTTGAGGTCAGCGCCGTGATGATGTTGGTGACAACGTCCTTCTGGTTCAGACCGAGCCGCCCCGCCCTGAGCCGATCGACGTCGACGTTGAGTGAGGGATACCCGGACTCTTGCGGGATGAACGCCTCCGCCACCTCGGGCAACGTCCGGATGCGGTGTTCGACTGTGCGCGCCACGGCGTGCAAGACGTCGTAGTCCGGACCGCTCAACTGGACATCGATGGGTGCGGCAAGACCGAAGTTCAGCACCGCGTCGATGATACTGCCTGACTGGAAGAAGGTACGCACCTCCGGCACCTGCGTGCGGAGCGCCGCGCGCAGGACATTCATGTAGTGCCAGGTTGAGCGCTTGTGATCCGCCTTCAGGCTGACCATGACGAAGCCCGAGTCGCTGGCGGCATTCGGCGAGTAAATCGCCGAGAAGCCCGGAGCGAGTCCGAGGTTGGAGACGACCATGGAGAGGTCGCGCGGCGGGATGACTTGGTGAATCACCTTCTCGATGTCCGTCGTCAGGGCCTCGGTCACCTCGATGCGTGAGCCGCGCGGGGCGCGCACGTTGATGATGAACTGTCCGGCGTCGGTGCGTGGGAAGAGCTCGGTGCCGATCAGACGGTAACCCGACATCACGACCAGGAAGAGCACCGCCACCACTGCCATCACCGCGTACTTTCGATTCAGGGCGCGATCAAGCATGCGCTCGTACCAAGCGGCGAAATGTTCGTACACGCGGATAAAGGCGCCGAGGTACTTGTGTCCGCCTTGTTCCTCCGCCTGCGCCTCCTCCACCGTCAGAAACCGCGCGCAGTAGATTGGGATGACCGTCATGGCGACGACGTAGGAAGCCATCATCGAGAACACCACCGCCAGCGATAGTGCGCTGAACAGATACTTGGCCACGCCCGCCAGGAACATGACGGGGAAGAAGACGATCACCGTGGTGACGGTCGAGGCCAGGACGGGAAGCGCCACCTCGCGTGCCCCGTCGCGCGCGGCATCGGCCGGTGGCTTCCCCATGGCGAGGTGGCGGTCCACGTTCTCCAACACCACGACCGAATCGTCCACAAGCCGGCCGATGGCGAGCGCGAAACCGCCCAGCGTCATCACGTTGATGGTCGAGCCGTTCATGTAGAGCCCGAAGGTGGCGGCGAGGATGGAAAGCGGAATCGACAGAAAAATGGCGAAGGTCGACTTGAAGCTGCCGAGAAAGATCAGGATCATCAGCGACGCCAGGATGGCGGCCAAACCGGCCTCGTGTTCGAGGCTCTCCACGGCGGCGCGGATGTAGCTCGACTGGTCGAAGATGCTTTTGAGCTTCATCCCCGCCGGCAAGTCGAACACCTTCGGCAGGAGGTTGCGGACGCCGTCCACCACCGCAATGGTATTGGCGTTTCCCTGCTTGAGGACCGGCAGATAGACGGAGCGCTGGCCGTTGATGCGCACGACGTTCTGCTGGATCTGCGCCGCATCCTCCGCATGACCGATGTCACGCACCAGCACCGGGGCTTGCCCGCCGCCCACCTTTACCGGCACATCGTTGATCCAGTCCGGATCTTCGATCAGGCTGTTGGTGTCCACGAAATAGTCGGTGCTGCCGATCTTGGCGTCGCCGGCTGGGATGATGAGGTTGGCGCTGTTGATCTTCCCGACGATGTCCATCAACGTCAGCCCGCGCGCCTGCAAGGCCTCGCGATCCACGTACACCATGATCTGGCGGTATTTGCCGCCGAATGGTGGCGGCACCGAGGAGCCGCCCACCGTCGCCAGCTGGTTGCGGATGTTGTACTGGGCCTGATCGCGCAACTGGGCTTCCGAGAACCCCTCGCCCGATACCGTCACCAGAGTAACCGGCAGTGATGAAGCGTCGGATTTGAGCACGAGAGGTGGGAGCGTTCCCGGCGGCAGGTGGCGCAGGTCCGCCATCGCCAGATCCGCCAGCGAGGCGGCGGCCGTATCGATGTTGGCGTCCGGCTGGAAGAACACCTTGATGATGCTCACCCCCGGCAGGGAGCGCGATTCGATGTGCTCGACGTCGCTGCCCAAGGTGAAGAAGCGTTCAAAGCGGGTGGTGATGTCCCGCTCCATTTCCAGCGGCGGCATGCCGGGATAGAAGGTTGCCACCACGACCGCCGGAATCTTCAGGTTCGGAAACACGTCCACCGGCATGCGAGAGAAGGCGATGAGCCCCAGCAGGATCGTGATCAATGCACCGACGATGATCGTATGCGGGAAGCGGAGCGCGAAACTCGGCATAGCCGCGCCCCTACAGGAACGCGCCCGAGGCGAGCAGAAAGGGTCCGGCGACCACTCCGGCCCACCACCAATGGCGCCGCTTTGGAAGGCTTGCCCTCACCGCCCGTTGCAGCGCGGGAGACGGCACCGCACTGCCGTAGGCGCGGCCGACTGCCTGTCTGAGCGCGTTCACCCCGTCCACCCAGCGGCGGCAGGCCGCGCAGCCGTCGAGATGCCGTCGCAGTACCACCTCCTCTTCGCGAGGCAGAGCGCCGTCGATCAGCGCGTTCAAATCCTGAAAGGCGGGACAGGCGCTCATGCTGTCTTACGGCGAATGCCGCAGTCCTCCGCGTGGGTCTGGAGCTTGGTCATGAGCTTCGCTCGGGCCCGGGCGATGCGCGAACGCACCGTGCCCACTGGGCAGCCGGTGATGTCAGCGATCTCGGCGTACGTGAATCCTTCGATGTCGCACAACGTCACCGCGATCCGCAGGTCGGACGGCAAGGCCTCAATGGCGGCGCGAACCTCCTGCAGCGAGATGTACTCCAGCAGGTCGCCATCGAAGATCGCGGGCGGTGCGGCCTCACCGCTGTCGTCTCGACCGCCGTCGATGAGCACCAACGGCGGTCCAGAACGCTGGCGGCGGTGCTGCGTCACGACCTGGCGATGGAGGATGCGATACAGCCACGCACGGCAGTGCGCCAGGCTGCGTAGCTCGCGGTAGTGTTGAAAGGCCAAGCGATAGCTTTCCTGCACGAGATCGTCCGCATCGGCCGGGTTGCGGCAGAGCCGTTGGGCAGCGTTGTGAACTTGATTGAAGTAGCTCAGGGCAACCTCGGCAAACTCTTCGTACGGTATCGTGCCTGAACTCATTGACGCACCCCGGTTTCGAAAAGTTCCCGCCGGAGGTGCAGGGCGGTATGGATCGATCGACTAATTACCGGCAACATGTTCGCTCTCCTCTGAAGTGCTAAACCCCCATGACCAATGACGCCCCCGGGGCCTGCCGACCGCAGCGGGGCAGACGCCGCCGGCAGAACTCCCGAGGGACGCTGGAGACAGCGACCCAATGGGTCGGAGGGAGATTGCGCTAGTCGGAGAAAAACGAGCTGGTGACGCTGCGAGGCGGAAGCTTCAGCCGGCGAAGCGGAACAGAACGACGGCTGGTCCGCCGAGTCTTCAGCGTGATGGGCACGATTGCCGCCAGCGGCGGTGCGAACACTTGCTCGCCGGCCATAGGCGAAGGCAGGGGCGTGTCATGATCACCCGCGGGCTCGGAAAGCTGGCTCAACCGCGTCAGCCCCAGTGAGCTGTTCGCCCGACCAGAGTGCCATGCCGGCGGGCGCACTGCACTTACAAAGACAGTGAGCGCGATGAGCAGAACCAGGCCCAGCCTTGCGGGCCAAGACAGCCCGGCGGGGTGCACCATACTGCCATGGACGGCCCCAGTGCAGGAAAATTCATCACGACACGTGCGAGGATCGCGGAACCGCACGGTCGTTACTTGGTGCTGAGCAACCAGCTGCGCCTCGAGCCGCCGAAGGCAGAAGCCGCTCCGCGTTGTGCAGCGGCGGGAACTTATCGCCGGGGTGGCGCGTCTACAGGAGCGAAAGAGCCAATCCCGAGGATTCAAACAAAGTTGAATCGTACATAGGGAGATTACCTAGCTAGATAAGGAGGTTTCCGAGATGGAATTGTTCAAGACAATGCAGGCCCGCCGATCAGCAACCGCCGAGCTGCCGGGCGCGTCCAGGCGTGCGCGACCGACGAGCACCGCACCAGGTCGCGGCGTGCTCTTGCTGATCCTGGGTGGGATCATCTGCTGTGCCCCAAGACTGAACGCGATACCGGTCGACACCGGTGTCGACTTTGCTGCGCACGCAGCACACCGCGGGTTGGTGGTGGACAAGATGGCGGGCGCGTCGGCGGCGGTGTTGGTGCCGGCTGGCTCGCAATCGTGGACGGGAGGCCCCCGGTTCCTCCTCCAGGCCAATGACAAGACGATTGCCGCAGTATGGTTCCCGGAACGCGACAAAATGATCGTGCGGGGGACTGCCGATCCCCAAGCACCGCTCATCGGCGAGGTTGACGCCGCCTGGAAGGACGGAACGATCCGCCTGACGCTCAAACCTGCGGAGGGAGCCTCATTCCAAACGAGTGCGTTTGATCGCATCGACGGCAGAATGGGGAGGGCGGCACTGGGCTCGCAGGTGAATACCAGGCTCTCTGTGCGGGGTGTGTACCGGGCCGAACTCCGCGATGCACAGGGCGGGCCGGCAGGCTGGTTGCGCGTCCAAATCAGTCCCCACCAAGCGGCAAGGCACATCTACGACGGTGTCGTGCCCGCCTCGTTGAATGGACCGCTGGCGACGGCGGCTGTCGCGCTCCTTGATTCGGATGTGAAACACATCGAGAATCATGCCGCCGTCGACGTGCACCTTGGCAACTAACCTAAGCACTTGAGGATATCACCATGACCGGCACTGGGACCCCATCTAATTGGACGGGGCGGCCTCCGCGGCTTTATGGTCGCGGGCCGGACCACTCTGCCAGTTGCCATCGCGATGGTGTCGGTCAGGTGGTATCTTGGACTACACGGGCAGCTTTTATCGACGTAACGTCGACTCCGAAGAACCGGCCTCCCTGGGGAAGGATATGCGATCCGTGCACGACCTGCCCGGAGTGTAGCGCGCGAACCTGCGCGACCCGGAGAACGCCAAGGCCGGCTGGCTCCGTGTCGATCTCGCTCAATACATGGCGGGGTCGCACACGTATGACGGCGTCCTGCCCGCCCCACCAGGCGGGCCGTTGGCTGCCGGTGCCGTGGCTCTGATCGAGTCGCAATTCACCGACGTCGAGTGCCGTGCGGTCGACACGTGGCGGTCAAACTGACCGCTCGAACGGTCGGTGCAGCGACTCCCTAATGCAGATGCACCGGAGAAGCGCGGCGGCCGAAGACGGCCTCGGAGAAGCCGGTCTAGCGGCTCTTGCTGGAGCAGTTCGATCCACAAGTCGCCAACGTGTACACCGAGCGGCGCGGCTAGTCGGCCGTAACCTAAATTCGCGTAATAAGCGACTAGCCATGGCGAGCCACGGTGTCAGCGCAGAAGCGGGCAATCTTCGTCAGAATCTCGTCCGCGGTCTTCACCCACTTGAAAGGGT
>Ga0116136_1000723_pt1 | contig 18168 bp, 26 predicted proteins | sample June2015DPH_20_5_FD_88972 | JGI IMG/M metagenome (GOLD analysis project Ga0116136, IMG submission 88972) | Peatland microbial communities from SPRUCE experiment site at the Marcell Experimental Forest, Minnesota, USA - June2015DPH_20_40 | ecosystem: Environmental > Terrestrial > Soil > Wetlands... | reverse complement strand
TCCCTGACTTTGAAGCCGACCCTTGAGGGCTGGCGCTGTATGCTGCCTGCGCTGCTCGGGCGTCATCGCATCCCATCTGGCCCGCGCGGACTCGGCCCGCGTTGGCTTCACCCAAGCGGCGATACCCGCCTCAAGAGCCGCGCGCGCGCAAATATGCACGTAATCAAGTTCATTTGGCATCAGTTCGTCATATCTTTTCCCATCATAGAAATGCGACCCGAGCACGGCCCCATAGGCTCGCGCTGCCGCTTCGACCATTGCATCTGACACTTTCATCTTCACCATCCTATGTGTTTGGATATTTCCGGCGTGAAGCCGCCTACTTCCTTGAAGCGCTCCGCGATACGATCCATAACGGCGACCTCTTGCTCCTTTACGGCTTCAAAATTGTCTCGGCCGATAGCCCACACGCCGGGTGAGTTTAGGTGTCGCCACCAGCGACAAAGCTGCACTCGGTCGGCTCGCTCAACTTGTTCCAGGGTTGGGTATTGCATCATTTTCTCCAATTATCGCGCGTGATCAGCGTTTAGTGATTCGTTACAGCCCACGATAGACAGCTTGCACCATCCCAACATGGCCGCGACCTCCCGCTCTCGCGATTCGGCCTCGCGCCAAACCGTTTAATGTTTCCAATGTGAAACAAAACGCGGGAAATGGCAAGACATAAATGAGGGATTGCGACAAGACGCCAAAAGCCGCATATTCTCATTGCCAAAACATGGCGGATAGACACGCGCGTGACAAAATGCGAAAATTTAGTCGCAACAATGATATAAAAAGATGTTGCGCTTGCGGAAATCAAAGAGCGTTGAAAAATAAAATCAATGCAATCGGTAAAAATCAATGGCGGGCACAGGTGGAAAGCGTCCGGGTTCTGGAAGACCAAGAGGAGCGAAGAGCGCTCATCCAAAATCAGCGGTCGCACGAGAAGTGGCAAAAAAAGCATTGCGCGCCGAAGTGACGCCGCTCGATGTCATGTTGAAAGCTATGCGCAACGCTTTGAGTAAAGATGATCTAGCAGCAGCGCATGGCTTCGCAAAGGACGCTGCGCCTTATGTTCATCCAAAATTGATCGCCCAGAAAACCGAACATTCCGGTCCGAATGATGGTCCAGTCGAAATCGAACACAGCTTCGGGCTTCGAGTTTTTGAAGGAGGTCGGCCGTTGGAGCCGAAGGATTGATTTGGCGACGCAGCAACCTGATGATTCATCGACAAAACGCAAGGTATGGATCAATTATGAACGGCCTAAATTTTATCCGAAGCAATTTGAAGCAGTATTCGACAGTCATCGTTTCTCGTGCATTGAAGCGTCGACCAAAGCTGGCAAGACAAGTTCATGTATAGCATGGCTTGTTGAGCAAGCGTTAGGTGGGAAGCCAGGATGTAACTACTGGTGGGTCGCCCCTGTTTCTGATCAGTCATTTATAGCCTTTCGACGCATGATGCGCGCCTTGCCAAGAAATATGTATAAGGCGACACTAAAGCCCACGACGATCACGCTAATAAATGGAACCGTCATATGGTTTAAGTCTGGAGACAAGCCGGATAGCCTTTATGGGGAAGATGTTTATGCCGTAGTTATTGATGAAGCATCACGAACAAAAGAGGATTCATTTATTGCCATTCGGTCTACCCTAACATTTACGCGCGGCCCAGCTCGTTTGATCGGGAATATTCGCGGGCGTAAAAATTGGTTCTTTAAGCTTGCTCGCCGGGCTGAACAGGAACAGAACGCAGGGAAAGAACCTCGAGAACTGGCCTATCACAAGATCGTCGCGGATGATGCCGTGGCGGCTGGCGTGCTGGACCGCAAGGAGATCGACGATGCCCGCGACCAGCTCCCGGAGGGCGCGTTCAAGGAACTCTATCTCTGCGAGGCTTCCGACGACGGCGGCAACCCATTTGGTCTGGGTCATATCGAGGCTTGCGTGCGCCCGCTTTCGGATAAGCCGCCGCTATGGTGGGGATGGGATTTCGCCAAGAAGCACGATTATACCGTCGGAATCGGGCTCGATGAGGATGGTGTCGTTTGCCGCTTCCTCCGCTTCCACAAGCCATGGGGCGAGACGCTGAATGAGGTTATTGCCGCCACGGGGACCGTTCCAGCATTGGGCGACTCGACCGGCGTCGGTGATCCCATCGTCGAGGATTTGACCCGCGAACTGGGCGCATCGTTTCAGGGATGGCAGTTTACGTCACAGAGTAAACAAAAGCTCATGGAGGGCCTCGCCGTGGCGATCCAGAGCCGTCGCATCTGGTATCCCAAGGGACCGATCCAGGATGAACTTGAGCAATTTGAATTCGTTGTGACGAGAACGGGGGTCAGTTATAGCGCCCCGGAAGGATTCTATGATGATTGCGTTTGCGCACTGGCGCTGGCCAATATGTGTCGCACAGTCATCCCATCTGCCGTCGTGATCACGAATGAAATGCTCCAAAGGGCGCGGCAGATGCCGCGGACGCGACGGCATTGAGACCGTAATTGACTTTCAGTCTCATCAGACTAATATCGGTCTCATGGCGAAGCAATCAGAAAAACTCGCGGGCAAGCAGTCTCTACCTCCTCGGCAATTGTACGCGCCGACAGAAACCGCACTTGATCATCATGGGCCGCATGACCGCGGATTCGTCGGATTAAAGCCGACTGTCACTATCGTTGCCCATCTAGTCGCCGCGCCGCCTGAAAAGATCGAGAAGGCGAAGGCAGCACTTGTCAGCGCACGCAACAAACCTGCGCGCACGAAACCGAAAAAGAAATTGGCGAGTAGCTCAGGGGTAGAGCAGGACACTGTTAATGTCTTGGCCGCAGGTTCGATCCCTGCCTCGCCAGCCAAACCGAAACGCGGACGCCAGAAGACAAGTGCGAGGCTATGGGAAGCCGCTGGCGTGTCGAAGGCCAAATGGTTTCGCGATAAAAAGAAGGACGCACCAAAATGACCAGAATTATCTTCTCTATCATAGGATTAATGCTTTTCGCCATGTGGTGCGGCAATGGCGAAATTGCCAAAAGCCACGCCAAGGACACACAATCTCGGAACCAGACATCGCTTCCTTATGACAACTACCCGAATGTCGAGAGCGCGAGTTACGCGAAAGCGAGAGACGATTTTCTCAGGGCGTCCGTTATCACCTATTTCGCCGCCGGCTGCCGGGTCTTCCTCAAGCCCGAAAATTTGCAGCAGGTCTCGGCCATGCTCATCCTCGCCCATGAATACGAGCGGCTTCAGCGCAATCCGTTGTGGGCGGCGGATCGAACGATCAATCGCGAATCCCAAGAAGCGGACCTCGCCGGTTTGGAATTGGCGGCGCATACGCCAGGATGCGCTTATTGGCGGGAAAATCAGCAAGCCGTCGCCGCGATGCGGTTGGCGGAAGAAATCACGGGGCCGTAAATTGGGGACACCTCAGCCTCTGTGGCCAGGCGAACAGCCCAATGGCGGAAAAAGAAAGATGGCGCATGACCGAGCCTTTCAAAATCGTCCAAGGTAAATCCGACAAGGACATCGCCGACGATCTTCGCGAGCGCATGATGCCGGCGCTTCAAGTTCTGTGCGACCTTATGCGCGAGGCGGATTTCTCTGGCATGCAAACCAGCTTCAACATCGCGCGGGATCAATACGGCAAGCTGTGCGTGCAGGCATTGAACATCGTGAAGGTGCTTTGAATGGCTGTTGACGTGCCGCGCGCGCCGCGCTAAGTGTGGACTTCGCAGCGAGATATCTCTTGCTTCGTAGCCCTCCTTGGGCATTTCCTCCCTTGCCTTGACCCGCGCCCAGCCATGGGACGCGGGTTTCTTTTTTATGACATTATGTGGGGGAATCGAGTCCCTCAAGGTCTTCGACGCGCGCGCTCAAGGCGCCGGCTCGCCGCTCGGTCGACTCGCGAAGCGTTAAATTTACGCCCCTTCGATTTCTTAAATTGCTCCGGTGTCAGGACCGTGAGAAGAACGCTATCCGAAAATATGAAAACGCCTTCGCTGCTTTTCAGATGCGTCGCCCCGGCGTCGGCCGCTTCGGCGCACCTCGCCTCGATTTCCCGGCTCGTCAAATTGATTATGCCGGGCGCTGTCTCGTCAAGCCAGTGCAGGAATAGCGAATCGCTTTTCGAGATTCGCGGGAATTTTTTGATATAATGTTCGCGGATGGCGTCAACGTCGATTCCTTTGATACGCTCCAAATAACGAAGAATGGCGTGCGCCGTCAGTCTCATTGATCGCGACCTCCTATATCATATGGTAGAAAACTGCCGACGAGATAGTTTGAGGCGGATCATAGTCGAATGAGCACGAAGCGAAGGTTCCCGAGGGGAATTGACATGAAGATATTTCAAGTTCAATCTTTGAAATCAAAGGAGATAAGTTTGAATGGCAAAAGCTCACGGTGGCGATAGACGCAGCAACGCATTCCGTGCAGCTAAAGGACTGCAGCCGCAGGATAAGACGGAAAGTCCACCACCAAAGGTCTCCGCAGAGCCGAAGAAGCCGAGCGACCGACCGATCTCTATGGAAGACCTCGCGCATTTTATGCGGATGAGCGCGGAAATGCGCCAGCTCCGTGCCAATAATAGGCCTCGGTCGCTTGATTGGTGTCCCTATCGTATGGAAGCGGTAGATCATCAAATTTTCCACGCCCGCGCCATGCCACCCAAGAAAAGTGGTCTTCGTATGGCGCAAGATTCCGCGCTTGTCGCCGATAATCAATTCGCCGTCCAGGCTTGGATGGGTGGAGGCATGCTCTCGAATGTTGCTTCGGAAGGGCTGCTTTTTCTCGGTTATCCCTATCTGTCAGAACTTGCGCAGCGCCCGGAGTATCGGCTTTTCGGAGAAATTCGCTCTCAAGAAATGATTCGGAAGTGGACTAAGTTTCGCGGCACGCACGATAAATCCACGGAAAAAAAGGACGAGCCAAGGCAATTCAATAAAGATGATGAATCGCGCCAGAGCAATGGAAGTTCTCCTCGATCTGATAATCGAAATAAGGAGATAGAGGAAAAGATCAAGGAATTAGAGGATTTCGAGAAGTATTTGAAGATTCGCGCATGGTTTCAAGCGGCGGCCGCGCAAGATAGTTTTTTCGGTATCAGCCATCTCTTTCTTGAGACCGCCGGTATTGATCCAGAGGATTTAAGCGATCCGGAATTACAAACCGACATCGGCGACGGTCGCAGCAAGGCGACGCAACAAAAGGTCAGCAAAGGCTTTCTGAAAGGTCTTCGCACGATTGAACCTATCTGGTGCTACCCAACTACCTATAACGCCCAGAATCCATTGCTACGGTCCTGGTATGACCCGCAAGTCTGGTATGTGATGGGGACCGAGATTCACAAATCTCGGCTTCTCACCATGATCGGGCGTCCAGTTCCAGATATCCTGAAGCCGGCCTATGCGTTCGGCGGTCTATCAATGACGCAGATGGCTCAACCCTACGTCGATATTTGGCTGCGAACGCGCGAATCGGTCGGCGAGATCATCCACGCCTATTCGGTGATGGTGCTCAAAACCAAGATGAGCACGCGCACCATGCCGGGGGGGTCCGGCGGTGGGAATGGCGATGTCCTCGCGCGTATGTCTATGTTCATGATGGGACGAGACAATCAAGGTCTTTTCGTTCTAGATAAGGATACAGAAGATTTTGCGAATGTTTCTGTCCCGCTTGGAACATTGGATCAATTACAGGCACAAAGTCAGGAACATCTTTGCTCGGTTGCGCGCATCCCTCTCGTCAAGTATACTGGCATTCAACCAAAAGGACTTAATGCAACGTCCGAAGGAGAGATGAGGGCATTCAACGATACTATCCATGGCGAACAGGAACATTTATTCAGAACCGCTTTAACCACGGTTTATGATTTAATGCAAATCTCGCTATGGGGCGCGAGAGACCCAGATATCACTTATGACTTCGAGCCGCTTCATGAAATGACGGAAAAGGAAAAGTCGGAGGTTCGTAAGTTGGAGGCCGAAACGGATCAAATCCGGATCGATAGCAGCGTGGTTTCACCCGAGGAAGTTCGTCGCAAAGTCGTCGCCGATAAGGAATCTGGCTTTGAAAGCCTCGATCCTGAAGACGTGCCGGATTTGCTGCTCGAAGAAGCGCATGGGCTTGAGCCGCGAGGTGGGAAACCACAAGCGCAGGAAGCGGAAGCTGCGGAAGAGGCAGAATCCGGGATTGCTGGCGAAGATGGCTTAGACGATTTGGAAAGCGCGCTCGATAAAGAGATCAAAGCAGCGAGGATTCCGTCATGACCGATAATAAAGAAAATATTCAGCAAATTCTCATCACGGCGTCTCATTGTTTCAGTGAAGGAGATATTATTACTTTTTCACAAGCATTAGTAGATCATCGCAATTGGTGGGAACGCAATGCGCCTCATTGGCTCGGCGGCTTACCTCCTCCGCCGGCAAGTTTGGTCGTGTCCAAAATTATAAGTGGGGATCAAACATGACAAATGAACAATCCATATGGCTTCGCCACAATCCAAATTATCGCCCTCTCTCAAGGTCTCCAAGTGGGTTTAGATGGGGAAAAGTAGGGATGCTTCATCCCGAAGGCATCTTTGAATTGACGCCGCCACGGATGCGCCCCGCTGTGCGACAGGGCAGTTTCGAGGTTGGGGTGCTCGAATCGATTAAACAGTCTCACTAATGGCCCGCAAGCCCAAAACTCTCCGCGTGATACGCCCTAACGCCGGGATTGCATCTGAATATCAAAAAAAGATCAATTCCCTGATCGACGAAATGGCCCGATCTTATGCCTGGCACATCCGCGCTCAATATCGCGCCAAACCTCCCGAGATGGCGCAAGATGCGAGTCCGGCCAAGGCGCTTGAAGCGGTGTTGAAATGGCTCGGGCGATATTGGGAAAAAAAGATCAACGCGGCGGCTCCAAAACTCGCGGCGTGGTTCGCCAGGAAAGCCGGCAATCGTTCGGATGAAGCGCTCCGCAAGATATTGCGGGACGGCGGAATTTCGGTAAAGTTTCAGATGACGTCGGCGATGACGGATAATATCGACGCTATCGTGGCGGAAAATGTCGCGCTCATTAAATCGATCCCGCAAGAATTTCATACTCAAGTCAATGGAATGGTCATGCGCTCGGTTACGGCGGGTCGCGACCTTCATTCGTTGACGACAGAGCTTCAGGACCGACTGGGAGTGACGCGGCGGCGGGCGGAATTTATAGCTTCCGATCAAAACTCGAAAGCTACATCTAATCTTAGGCGAGTTCGAGAAATAGAACTTGGTCTTGATGAAGCTATTTGGATTCATTCTCATGCTGGAAAAGTGCCTCGTCCAACGCATGTTGCAAATGATGGCAAAAAGTTTAGTCTCAAAGATGGATGGCTTGATCCTGCAATAAATAAACGGATATGGCCTGGAACTGAACCCCGATGCCGTTGTTCCTGGCGGCCTCTGATTAAGGGATTCTCCTAATGCTCAATCAAACCTCTCACCCCGCGCCCGCTCCAAAACGCATCGCCTCGCCGACGCGCGAGCAAGCGGCATGGATGCGAGCCCATCCCGGATATATGCGAATCAGCCATGCGCGGCTTGGGCAGTTCACCAAGCGAGGGACGCTTCGAGCGGATGGGACGTTCATTCCAGAATCGCCAAAATTTCCTGTCATGGATGGCAACGGCGATTTCAGCGTCGGCCTCCCGGTGACAGTAAAGCGAAAGCGCTGAGATGGCGGCTGCACTATCACCCAACGCTGGACTTCCCGCCGGAGCTGGTCGCAAGCGCGCCGCGGGCGTGTTGTTCACAACTCCGGATGGAGACGCGCTGTTTATCAAACGTCAAGGAGCTGATTATGCTGGGCACTGGTCTATTCCGGCGGGAAGTGTTGAGAATGGCGAAACATTCCACGACGCGGCCGAGCGCGAGGCGCATGAAGAAGTTGCATTCCGTGATCTGCCGTCGTTTCGGTTTCTGCGCCAGACGAGTGATGAAGATGGCCTCGATTTCGCGACGTTCCGCCATAATCTCGACGAACGCTTTGATCCCGAATTAAACGACGAATCGTCCGAATATGTGTGGGCTCCTTTAAACGACCCGCCATCTCCGCTTCATCCCGGTCTGGCATCGCTGCTCGCGGAGTTTTTTGCCGAAGAAGCCGAAGAGCCGGCGCATAAATCCGGCGTCGCCCAAGAACTTGAGAATGAGTTCGCGCGCGGCGCGCAAGATGAAGGGCTGCGGATTGTCTTTGATGAATCGGTCAGGGAGTTTGATGACGTCGGCCGCATGCGGGTCAAAGTCGCCAATATCTCGAAGGAGCAAATCCGCCCCTATAAGGGTAGCGAAATACCGGGTTCCGAAGAGTTAGGGCTCGATCCCGATAAAATCTATAATATGTTTTGTCCCGGTGAAGAGCTTGAAAAGGCGGCCCCGACGTTCAATGGGGTCCAGCTTCTTCGCAAACACGTCCCTGTGGATTCCGAAAATCACAGGATGTGGGATATTGTCGGGACCACGGGTAGCGAGGCATATTACGAAGCTCCATATCTCAAGAATAGCATTTTTGTATGGACGGATAAAGCGATAGATCTAATCGAAAGCAACAAGCAGCGTGAGTTGTCATGTGGCTATCATTATACACCTGAAATGATATCTGGCGTGTTTAATGGTGAACAATTCGATGGAATAATGCGCGATATTAAGGGAAATCATATAACCATAGTTGAAGAAGGTCGAGCTGGACATGATGTCCTCATCGGAGATAGTGTAGAGGACATTGAATGGTCAATTATCGAAAGATCAATACGTGAATTTGGTCATTAGCCAATGAATATAGATGTTCGCAAAATTCGGCAATCGCTCAACCTTACACAGATTCAATTTGCTGAACGATTTGGTTTCAATCTTTCGACACTGCGATGTTGGGAGCAGAACAATCGCATCCCATCCAAGGCGACTCGTGTTTTACTCCGCGTTATCGAACGCGCGCCTAAAATCGTCGAAGAGATCATGCGCTCGGAATAACAAATTGCAGCACTATCGAATTTCTCTATGATATGCGAAATACATTAGCCTATCCCCATTTTTGTGGCGGAATATGAACAGCCTGCGCGAAGCACTCCGAAAGAAATTTAGGACGCCCAAGGAAGCTTTGCGGGCGCTCGGTCTTGACGAGAAATTGCTCGGCACTTCCCACCAAGCCTTGAAGGAGCATCATATGTCCGGCGCAACTAAGCCGACCCGAATCGAGGCTTTAACCGTGTTGCGCGCGGCGCGCGCGGTCAATCCCCTTCTGGCGTTTGACGCCGCAGTGGATTATTCGCCAATTTTTAAGGGTCTGAATTCCTCGAATTTCAATGCCCGCAAGCCGACGATCCTTTCCGATCTGAAAAAAGCGATCAAGGGCAAGACGCTTGCCGCCGATGGAGAGTTGAATCTCGGGCATATGGGAAAGCTGCTCGATCACTTGGAAAAGACGGCTCAAGCTGACAAGAAAGCGGCGGATGTTTCGGTTTCTCCCGAACAGCACCGAGCCATGGAAGCCGCCGCGCATGGAACTTCGAACCTCGGCATTCCGAAAAAGGTCGGCGAAGAATTCGAGCGCGCGGACAAGGGCAAGAGCTTCGACGGCGGCTTCGGCGGCTGGCTCAAGTCCAAGGGCGCATCCGACGAGACTTGCGCCAAGGTCATGGACATGATCCGCGATGAGCTTCCCGAGAATGCTCTCGACGAATGGCCGCCCAAGAAAGAGGGCGAAGACGAAGAGAACGTCGAAGTCGAAGTCGGCGGCAAGGGCGCTGAACAAGAAGAAGGCGAAGACGGCGAGATCGAGCAGGAAGAAGGTGAGGACGGCGAAATCGAACAAGAAGAGGCCGAAGAAAAGCCTGGCGGCAAAGATCGTCGCGGCGGCAAGGACAAGAAGGGTGCCAAAGACCGGAGAGGCGCGATGGATTCCAAGAAATTCGTAACCGTGGATCAGATGGCAAAGGGCATTGCCTCCGCCGTCACCGCAGTTCGTCAAAATGCGACCGAAACAGCCGAGGCCCGAGAATTCGTCCGTCCTTATGTCGGCGACCTTCCCATGGCGCTTGATAGCGCTGAAAAGGTGCTCCGCGCCGCGGCCGTCATTCGCAAAATTGAAGATGCCGACACGATCCATCCATCCGCGCTCAAAACCATCATCAAGATGATGCCGAAGGCCGGAGCGCAATCGAACTACCAGAACGGCAATGGCGGCCATGCCTTCGACGAAAGTCTCGACAGTGGCGACGGCGCGTTCTTCAAGGAATTTCCGGGCGCCGCCCGCATCACTAACGCCTAAAGGAGACTCAAATGGCCGGCGGATTTCAAAGCATCGTTTATGACCAGCCTGCTCAGGCAGTCCAAGGCGACCGCGCCTCGCAGAATCCCATCGCGACTTATGATGCCGGTCCCGGCGGATTGATCGCGGACGTCGCGGGCGTGGCTGTCGGACGCTTTTGCTGGACGATCCCGCCGACCGATCCGAACGGCGGCCCGCAAGTGGCGACGCAAGCCAATGGCGCTGGCAATGTCGCGGGCTTTCTTTACAACAATCTGCAAGCCCTCAATACCGTCTTTCTCTCGGACGGAACATTGGTGGTTCCGCAAGGTCTTCCGGTCTCCCTCGCTATTCAGGGTGATTGGTGGGTCAAAAACGAAGGATCGACTTACGCCGCAATCGGCATGAAGGCCTACGCGGCTTATGGCACTGGCGCAGTATCATTCGCGGCCACCGGAGCGCCGCTTGTGGGAGCCGAAGCGACTGGCAGCACCGTAACCCCGGAAACGAACAGTTGGACCGCTTCGATATCCGGCGACGTGATGACCGTCAGTGTCGGATCGAACATCTATCCCGGCACGACGATCACGAGCGGAACCGGAATTGCACCTGGAACGATGGTCCAATCGCAATTGACTGGCACGCCGCAAGGCGCCGGAACTTATCTTCTCAGCCAGAGCCAGCAAAAATCTATCGCCTCCGAAGCAATGGGCGGGACTTATGGCTTGCTGACGATTGGAACTTTGGTCGGAACCCCAACATTCCAAGTTGGCGATACGCTCGAAGTTACCGGTGCGGTGGTCGCGGGAACGTCTATCACCGCGAATGTCACCGGAAGCGGCGGAAGCGGCGGTACGATGATCGTCAATAACAATACGGCTCTAAGTCAGACGATTTACACAGTGACGAATGTCGAGACAAAATGGGTCGCGGCGTCGGCTGGTCAGCCTGGACAATATGTCAAGATGACTTCATGGGTCGGAACCTTGGGCTGATCGGAAAGGAAATAGCAACAATGGCACGCCATCTCATCATCGAAGATTCCGATCTTCCCGGCGACATCATCGCCAACGACAGCGCTCCTTCCTATCGCACTGTCGGCGAAGCGCGGGCCGCGTTTCAGCGCCATAAGCGCGATCTCATCGAACAGGGCGTTATTCTGCCCTATCAGATGAATCGCTACATGACCGCGGACGAGATTCGCACCGGACGCATGGCATTCGACGCCATCGTTCCATCGAGCGGAGAAAGCGGGCTCCCTGGGCCTCTCTCGACTGACCCGAACGCCGCGCTACCTTGGATGGTGACTTCGGCGATTGATCCGGAAATCATTCGCGTGATCTTCGCGCCACTGGCGTTCGCGAAAATTCTTGGCGAGCGCAAGGCGGGAACCTGGACTGAACAAACGCGATTCTTCCCGATTGTGGAAAGCACCGGCGAAGTGTCGTCCTATGACGACTTCGTGAACAACGGTCGCGCGGGCGCCAACTTCAACTACCCGCAGTTCCAGAGCTATCTGTTCCAGACCATTCTTCAATATGGCGAACTGCAAATCGACCGCGCCGGCCTGATGAAGATCAATTGGGTTTCGGAACTCGGCCTCGCGGCGGCTGATCTGCTCAACCGGTTCCAGAATCTCAGCTACGCCTTCGGCATCGAAGGTCTCCAGAATTACGGCATTCTTAACAATCCCTATCTTTCCTCGGCTCTGACGCCGGCGACGAAGGCATGGGGCGGAACGTCTTGGTTTGACAATGGCTCCCCGGCGGCGACCGCGAATGAGGTCTACAACGACATCCTCGCGATGGTGACGCAGATCGTTGCCCAGACCAATGGCGCCATGGATATCGACTCGCCCATGAAGTTGGCGTTCTCGCCGCAGTCGCAGGTCGCGATGGGCTTCGCCAATTCCTTCGGCGTCAATGTCCGAGGTCTTCTCAAGGATAACTATCCGAACTTGAAGATCATGACCGCGCCGCAATATGGCCAGCAGACCACTGCGAACTCTCAAGGTTTCTCGACGGCGGGAAATTACATGCAATTGATCGCCGAGAAGATCGCCGGCCAGACTGTCGCTTATTGCGCATACAATGAGAAGCTCCGCGCTCATAAGATCGTGCCGGAGCTTTCAAGCTGGAAGCAGAAACAGACAAGTGGTACTTGGGGCACGATCCTTCGCAGCCCCGTCGCCGTCGTTCAAATGATCGGAATTTAGTAGTAAAATCAACATAATACTTGAGAAAGACGAATCAATGGCAAATCTCGATCCGGTTCGACCTGTGCAAACCAAACCTATTCCGCCGTCGGCGCGCACCGTTGTTGTGTGTTGCAAAATTCCAAATGGTCTCCAACTCCAGCTTCAGAGAGATATGGAGAAGTGGGACGATGAGCGCGGCGGCCCAGTCAAGCGGACTTACAAGATCAAATCTGGCGCGATTTATTATGTCGCAGGTCCGGCTTATCCGCAGGGTGGCAAACCTAAGAACTTTCCGCGTGAGCCGATGGTCGAGGGTGGCTATGCGCTGACGCCAGGTGTCCCGGCGGAATTCTGGGAGGAATGGCTTCGTCAGAATCGCCTCGCTCCTTATGTTCAGCCGACGGATGGCGCTGAACACGGCATGATCTTCGCCTATCCCTCGAAGACTGATGCGATTGCCGCCGCGCGAGAGCAGGAAAAGTTAATGAGCGGCCTCGAGCCCCTTTCGACTGAGGTCGACGAAAAAACCGGGCGCCTGACCGATCCGAGAATGCCGAGGTCGATGAATTCGGCGATCTCGGTCATTCGTCCTGATTATGAGCGCATGAGCGAAAGGGGAGATTGACGCTGATGAATGTGAGCAATCCGCCAGTCGTATTCAACTACGAGACATGGATTGCTCTGTTCAGCGAATTCGCGCCCTTGTCGCCGACACAAGGCGCGGCATATTTTCTAAGAGCGACAAATACCTTCGCCGCGAATTCCTGCACAAATCCCGCTTTCGGCGACGGCCGGCTCGAATATCTGCTTTATCTCGCGACGTCACACATTGCTTATTTGAGTTGTCCAAAGGACGCAAACGGCAATCCGGCAGCGACTGGGACTGAAGCATCACAACTCGTCGGCAGAATTTCGAATGCGAGCGAGGGTTCTGTGTCGGTAGCGACGGAATATAATGTCGGAAGCGATATGGATCAACTTAGCGCGTATTTGGATCAAACCAAATATGGCGCGGAATACTATGCGGCGATCAGCAATTACAGGACTGCAGTGTATTTAGCTAATCCAACGCGTGTCGTAAATGGGTTTGGGTCTCTCTATGGTCGATGGAGGTAGTGATGATCGACCCAATCCGCATTTATTATGCCGACGACGAAGACGAAGTTCGCGCGCGTCATGAGCGGCTTGAGTCGCGATTCGAGGAACTCGGCGTAGAGGAAATTCGCTTTCTCCAGGCCAATGGCAAAGTCCCGACGGAATGGGACCCGATCATTCGTGCGTGGCTCGCGGGCGGACGACTTGATCGGCCAAAAACGGATGCCGCGTGATGGCCGTCTCAATGGAATTGACGGGCGGGAAAATCCTTAAGAAGAAGCTGGAGGAGCTTGCTGATAAGGTGAAAAACCCGGCGATGCTTCGGGTCGGATTTTTTGAAAAGTCTCGCTATCCTAACGGAACGTCCGTTGCCATGATCGCGGCGATTAATGAATTTGGCGCTCCCTCGCGGGGACAACCTCCGCGTCCTTTTTTCAGGAACATGATCACAGCCAAAAAGGGCGAATGGCCAAGCGCGATAAGTTATCTGTTGAAAGCGAACAATTATGATGCCGAAAAGATTCTCGGCATTGCCGGATCAGCGATTGCTGGTCAATTGCGTCAGAGTATCGTCGACACAAATTCTCCTCCTCTTGCGCCTTCCACGGTAAAGAGGAAAGGATTCGATAAACCTCTCATCGACACTTCGGTCATGATAAACTCGGTCGGATTCGAAGTCACCACGAAATAGGAGCGGAACATGGGTCTCCCATCATATTACAATCTTTTGGATACCGCGCGCGGAGACTTTGTTCTGAACGCTCAAAGTCTCGCTGCGGTTCTCGCTGTGGGAAACCAATGGTTCGTCAATGAGGCGACGGGCAGCGATTCCAATCCCGGCGACGCCGTGCTGCCTTTCAAGACACTTACCGCCGCCATTGCCGCAGCCGTCCCGAACAATGGTGATATCGTTTGGCTGAACGGTTCAGTTCATCTGACTTCGACGCTGAATTGGAACAAGAACGGCGTTTCGCTGATCAGCATGGAGTCGCCGTCCAATAACGGACGCGGGCGCATTTCGGCGACCGGAGCGGCGGCATTTAGTCCTCTCGTCAATGTGACCGGTGTCGGTTGTCAATTCATCGGCATCGGAACATATCATGGCGGATTTACTGGCGCGACCGCTTCTCAGGTATGTTGGGCGGATAATGGTGGTCGGAACTATTATAGCAATGTTCAATTCTTCGGCGGCGGCGACGCGACGACGGCGGCGCTGGCCGGGATGCGCTCTCTCACAATTGGCGGTTCGGGCGAAAATCTTTTCGTCGGATGCACGATCGGTCTCGATACCGTAGTGCGCGCGTCGTTGGCAAACGCTTCCCTCGAACTCATCGCGGGCACGGCGCGCAATGTGATGAAATCGTGCTTGTTCCAATCCGAAGTCACCCAAGCATCGGACGTTCATATCTTGGTGGCCGCAAACGGAATGGATCGCTATCTCGCGCTTCAAGGATGTGTGTTTCACAATTTCGGGGCTACTGCCATGACAGTCGCGATCTCCAACGCCGGCGGCACCCCGGCTGGCAACATCATTCTCGATCCCGCTTGCATATCCGTCGGCGCCGGGGCGATCGCGGCCACCGGGGCGATTTATGTCGGACAGATCAGCGCGGCGGGTGGTGCGACGACGGGACTCGGCGTTCTCGCGACGTAATGGGTGTTCGAAAAATAGCGAGGCGCGCCGATGAATCTACATCAACTCGTTTCATCAGCCATCGGCGCGGTAAATCCTAACCAGTTCGTCGAATTGCGCCAGGGCATCGGAAACACGAAGGCTCCAGACGGAACGACACAACCGGCTTATGCAACGCCGGGATCGATCACAGCATCCATCGGCGGAACTTTCCAGGCGAGTTGCGACGAGACCGGAATCCTAACGGTCATTTCCGTTATCACCGGGAGCCTTCAGTCTGGAGACATCATTTCAGGCACGGATGGAATAAATGCCCTTCCGGCGGGTTGCGCCATCATCGATCAAATCTTCGGGCCAGCCGGCGGCGCTGGCACTTATCAGCTTAATATGGTTCCGTTCCCCGGCGCGCTCGCTCAATGCGACGTCACCGCCCTCAGCACGGTCCTAAATGCCTCGGATGTCGCCTCGGGAAAACTCGCGATAGGCCAAACACTCGCGGACACGACAAGTGCTCTGGCCGTCGGAACCATGATCACGGGACAGATATCAGGGCCAACAGGCGGCGCTGGCCTCTATAGCCTCACTCAGCAACAAACCGTGGCGTCGGAAGCCATGACGACTTCGCTGACGATTTTGGCTCAAATCCAGGCTCAAAGCGCCAGCGATCTAAGACATACCGATTATTTGAATTTGCAAGGTTCGCATCGCGTTCTTTATGCCAGTCTCGACATTAAGGGAATTGTTCGAGTGACGCTTCGAGGCGGCGATTTGGTTGTTTTGCCGGATGGCTCTGTCTGGTTGGTTGAGCAACCCGTCGAGCCGTGGTTTTCTAGCGCTGGATGGGTTAAGATATTAATAACCGCGCAGGATGGATCATGATGATGAGAAAAATAGCATTTTCATTGGCGTTAATCGCATCTCTTTTGGCTTTGCCTGACTTCGCCAATGCCGCGAACGATATATATCCACCGGTCGGATCTGGAAATTTCACCGGTCCCGCGCCCGTGACGGTCACGACGTCACCGACATTGTTGGTCGCCGCGCGCATAGGCACTCCGGGAACAGGTCGAGTGGGTGTTGCGATCATTTGCGCGGCGACTGTCGCTCTGGGCGGTAGCGGGGTGACGTTCGCGGGATCGCCACAGTTGCCAGCAGGCAGTTCGATCATGCTCCCTGTGACAGCGGCGGTTTATGCCATAGCGACAGGATCGAGCACCGTTTGCAATGCGTGGGAGGTCTATTGATTATTCCCTTTCCGATATCGCTCAGTCAATCAACGGTTCAGGCCGCTCTCTCGGCTTTTTTGTATGAAATTTTGCCCGGACCTTTCAGTGGCGATCCTCCGGCGGTATTTTCGGGATGGATCACAGGCGACGTGCTGACGGTGAGCAATATCATCGAGGGCACTATTGAACTTTATTCGCCAGTTCTCGGAGCCGCATCAGGAACCACTATTCAATCTCAAATCAGCGGAACCGCGGGCGGAGTTGGAACGTATTCGGTCTCATTTTCGCAAACTCTCGGCTCAGCGCCAACTGGCGTCACACTGGCAACGGGCGTCGATGTAATCGCAGGGCAGCCAAACCGCGCGGCGGAACCGGCAAACCCGTGGTTCGTCGTAATGACGCCTATTCGATTTGTTCGGTTGGCAACGAATGTCGATAATTTTCAAGATGTAAAATTCACCGGATCGATTTCCGCAAATTTACTGACCGTAGCCGAAGTCCAAACCGGAGAGATATTGGTCGGAGCTTCCATTTTTGGCGAAAATGTTGCAATCGGAACACAAGTAATCGACCTTCAAAGCGGCAGTGGAGGAATCGGAACGTATCTTATTTCTAATTCACAAACAATAATAAATGAAACTATGAACGCTGGATGGAAAACCTTAACTCAGGATGCTGGAATAACTGTTCAAATCGATTGCCATTCAAGCGACACGACAAGCGGAGATTTTTCTCAAACAATATCGACGGCGTTACGTGATGAGTTTGGAGTGGACTTCTTTGCTGGCTTATCGGGGTCACTAAATGGGGTTGTTCCGCTCTACGCGGACGATCCAGCACAAAGGCCATTTGTTAATGCCGAGTCGCAATATGAATGGAGGTGGGGTTTGGATTGCCATCTCGAGGTTCATCAAACGATTCAGGTTCCGCAAACATTCGCCGATTCGGTCGATCCAACATTTGTCAGCGTGGAAGCAGCATATCCTATTTGATGTTTTGCGCGAGTAGGACGTTTCGTGTTACAAATCCGCAAATTCCAAGATCACGACTAACTCGGAGTATGAGCCTTGACGATCCCCGCAAGTGAAATTGTCAATGTCATTCCGAGCGTCCTCGGAGTAGGTGGCACAGGTCTGAATGGCGCCGGCTTGATGCTGACGACAAATCCGTTGGTTCCGATCGGGGCAGTCCTCTCGTTTCCGAATCAGGCCGCCGTAGAAGGCTATTTCGGCGCGGCTTCATACGAAGCGACAGAAGCCGGGATTTATTTCAACGGCTATGAAGGAGCCTCGATTTCCCCATCAACTCTTTACATCGCTCAATATAACGAAGCAGTTCCGGCCTATTTGCGCGGCGCAAAGATCACGCTGAGCCAAACTCAATTGGAAGCCTTGTCTGGGTCGTTGACCGTCGTGATGGACGGTTATCCGCATGTGATCAGTTCCATCAGTTTTGCCGGCGATCCAACGCCAACAGCAATCGCCAATGCGATTCAAGCTGCTTTCACCAATCCGACCGAGGCTTCGTTCACCGCGTCGATGGGCGCGGCGCTAACGGCGTCGATGGGCGGACATGCCGCCACCTGCACGACGACAGGAACTACGCTGACGTTCGGTTCCCTGACTGATGGTTATTTTTCGGCCGGCGACCTTGTTTCGGGAACCGATGGCAGCCACCCATTGCCCGCGGGTTGCTATATCGTCAAGCAACTCACCGGCACGCCGGGCGGTGGCGTCGGCGCGACATTCGAACTCAGCGCCCC
>Ga0116136_1000710_pt1 | contig 18330 bp, 18 predicted proteins | sample June2015DPH_20_5_FD_88972 | JGI IMG/M metagenome (GOLD analysis project Ga0116136, IMG submission 88972) | Peatland microbial communities from SPRUCE experiment site at the Marcell Experimental Forest, Minnesota, USA - June2015DPH_20_40 | ecosystem: Environmental > Terrestrial > Soil > Wetlands... | reverse complement strand
GGACCAACCGGGAGCGGAGCGTCTCATCGGCAAGGGAGACATGCTGCTCCTGGGCGCGTCTTCGTCGGTACCGAGACGGATCCAAGGCCCGTGGGTGACCCAGGCCGAGGTGCGAGCGGTCGTGGCTCACTGGCGTCGTCAGCGCCAGCCCGACTACATCGAGGGTGTCGCAGCCTCCTCCGAGGCAAGCCTCGGAGGAGGCAAAGTGATCGACGACGAAGACGAGGAACTTCTGGCGGCGGCCATGGAGCTGGTGGTCCGGTCTCAGCTAGGGTCCACGTCCATGCTTCAGAGGAAGCTCCGCGTGGGGTTCTCTCGTGCGGGTCGCCTGATGGACCTCCTAGAAAGACGAGGGATCGTGGGACCGTCGGAGGGTTCGAAGGCCCGTGCGGTGCTCATGACCCCAGAGGAGCTCGAGCAGACCTCCAGGCGGTAGCCGTCCATGGCGCGCCGCGTGGCCGGCGCCGCATCGCTTCGCGCCCCCCGACGTTCCCCGACGACACAACTCTCCGGGCCGTGGCTGCGCCCGCAGGGCAGGCGTCCTGCGTCGCCCTCCACGCCCAGGGCGCGACATGCAAAGCGCGCGAGATGGTCCCGCTCGGCTCTCGTGGCGCTGTTGGTCGTTGTGGTGCTTGTGCTCGTCGGCACCCTTCAGCTTGCCCGTCCTCTTCCTGTGCCCCTCGCGCGCACGGTCCTGGCGCGATCGTCGACGATTCCGGGCGTGATCTCCCCGATCCCATGGCCCGCTCAGGGCCAGGGAGCGGTCGCCGTTCCCGCCTTGGGGATGGTTCTCGCCTCCGGCGCCGAGCAGCCGGTGCCCGTTGCAAGCCTTACCAAGATCATGACCGCCTACATCGTGTTGCGCGACCACCCGCTGGCACCCGGCGCCCAGGGACCGGCAGTTGTGATCAACGCTTCTGATCAGACGGAAACCTATGAGGAGGTCGATGCCAACGACTCGTCCATACCGGTCCAGGTGGGCGAGGTGCTGAGCGAGCGCCAGCTCCTCGACGGTCTTCTGGTCCACTCGGCGAACAACTTCGGTGACGTGCTGGCGCGCTGGGACGCGGGAAGCGTCGGGGTGTTCGTCGCGAAGATGAATGCTGCTGCCGCGTCGCTCGGCATGAGCGAGACGCACTACGCCGACTCGGGTGGGATCGACCCGCGTTCGGTGAGCACCGCCTTGGACGAGCTGCGCGTCGCGACCGCGGCGATGTCCATCCCGACGTTCGCCGCGGTGGTGGCGCAGCCGAAGATCACCTTGCCCGTCGCGGGGACCTTGATGAACTACGTCGGCCAGGTGGGCTCCGACGGCGTAGTCGGTGTGAAGTCCGGGTTCACCCAGGCCGCCATGGGGTGCCTGGTCCTCGCCGCCCAGCGCAGGATCGGAGGCCACAGGGTCGAGGTCATGGCGGCGGTGACCGGCCAGCCCGGCTTGCATCCGCTGGATGCCGCCGCACGAGCCACGCTGCCGCTGATCGGCGCCACGGTGGTTTCGCTCAGGTCTGTGCCTGTGACGCCCCGCAGCAGGCGCGTAGCCACGGTAACCACACCATGGAGCTCCACGGTCGTCGCAGGAACGCCGACGAGCACGCCGAGCATGGTCGTGTGGCCAGGCGACACGGTGCGCCGCTCGATGAGATGGGCCCAGCTCAGAGGTGGTGCCCCGGCGGGAACCAGGCTGGGGACGATGGAGGTCACAGTAGGTTCGGAGCGCCTCGAGGTGCCCGTCCGAAGCGAGAGCCCGATCCCCGGCCCGTCTCTGCTCTGGCGCCTCTGGCGCTTCTGAGCCCGGCTCTGTCCTGCGACCGCTCCTCCCGAGCTCCTCGACCCGCAGAGGATCGGCGCACCTGGTGGCTGGCGCCACTCGGGCCGAACGCTCGACGTGAAGCTACCCTGGCGATGTGCGAGCACGCGCCCCCGCATCGACCGCGAACCTGGGTCCAGGCTTCGACACGCTGGCCTTGGCGCTCCAGCTCTACGTCGAGGTGGATGTGGAGCCGGCGTCGAAATTGATCGTGCGGGCCGAGGGGGAGGGAGCCGAGCTCGAGGAGGAGGCGGGACATCTCGCCGCCAGCGTGGCGATCGACGTCGCAGGGCACGACAGGCTGGCCATCACGATCCGCTCCGAGATCCCGGTGGCTCGGGGCCTCGGGTCGAGCGCCGCTCTTGCGGCCGCGGCCGCCGCGGCCGCCGGCTCGAAGGATCCCCTGGGCGTCGCAGCGCGTGTCGACGGGCATCCCGACAACGCCGCTGCCTCCGTCGTGGGAGGCCTCGTTGCCGCGGCGCTGGTGAGGGGCGCTGTCCGCGCCGTGCGGATGCCCCTCGACAGTGGCTTGGTGTTCGTGGCGCTCGTGCCCGATCGCGCGCTCGTCACGGCAAAGGCGCGCCAGGCCCTCCCGCGCGAGGTCGGGCGCGTCGACGCGACGTTCAACCTCGGCCGCATGGCCCTGCTGCTCGCCGGTCTCGCCGATCGCTCGCTGCTCATCCGCGAGGCGACCGAGGATCGGCTGCACCAGGATTACCGAATCCCGCTGTTCCCCGAGGCCCCGCAGCTTCTGAGCCAGCTCCTCCAGGCGGGGGCCCTCGCCACGTGCTGGTCGGGCGCGGGGCCCAGTGTGATCGGAATCTGTGAGGCCTCCGACGGTGAGAAGGTTCGAAGCGCGGCCGAGGCCGTAATGGAAAACGTCGGGATCCAAGGACGTGCCCTTCTGCTTCGCGCGGATCTCGACGGGCTCATCGTGCACGGCAAGTGAAGATCCTCCGGCGTAGGGGTATCGCTGCCCCCTTACACTGACGCCATGCCCCGCACGTTCCACATCCGCACCTTCGGATGTCAGATGAACGAGCACGACTCAGAGCGGATCGCCGCGCTCTTGACGGCTGACGGGCTCGAGCCCGTCGACGACGTGTCCCAGGCAGATGTCGTCGTGCTCAATACGTGCTGCGTACGGCAGAATGCGGATGACCGCCTCTACGGACATCTCGGAGCGTTGAAAGCGCTCGCTGAGGAGCGACCGGGGATGCAGATAGCGGTCGGAGGCTGCCTGGCGCAGAAGGACCGGGAGATCGTTCGCGAGCGTGCGAGCCACGTGGACGTCGTGTTCGGGACCCACAACCTGGCTCGTGCGCCTGCGCTGCTCAGAGAAGCGGCCAAGAGCGGTCCGGTCGTCGAGGTGGTAGACGCTCCCATACCGCGCGGCGACCCTGCCGAGGTGCGTGGTCTCGAGGCGGTTCGCGAGTCCTCGTGCTCGGCCTGGGTGACGATCCAGACCGGTTGTGACAATTCGTGCGCGTTCTGCATAGTCCCGCAGGTACGAGGACGCGAGGTGAGCCGTCCCTTCGACGAACTGGTTGCCGAGGTCGAGGCCCTGGCCTCGCGAGGAGTGAGCGAGATCACGCTTCTGGGCCAGAACGTCAACTCTTACGGACGTGATGTCACACGTCGCCGTCCCCTCTTCGCCGAGCTGCTCCGCGCGCTGGGCGCCGTAGCGGGGATCAAGCGGGTGCGCTTTACGAGTCCGCACCCGAAGGACCTGCGTCCCGAGACGATCGCGGCCATGGCCGAGACAGAGGCGGTTTGCGAGCATCTGCACCTGCCGTTGCAGTCCGGCAGCGACCGGACGCTCGTCGCGATGCGCCGCGGCTACACCGCCGAGCGATATCTGTCTCGTCTGGGAGCGGCGCGTGCTGCCGTCGACGACCTCGCCGTCACGACCGACCTGATCGTCGGTTTCCCCGGCGAGACCGACGACGACTTCGAGCGCACGCTCGAGGTGGTGGCGGAGGCGGAGTACGACAGCGCCTACACGTTCGTGTTCTCGCCACGCCCTGGCACACGCGCGGCATCGATGAAGGAGTTGTTCGTCCCCGGCGACGTCGTCGCCGAACGCTTCGAACGTCTTCGGGTCGTGGTGGAGCGCTCGGCTCTCGCCCACCACGCTGCACGAGTCGGCAAGATAGAGGAGGTACTCGTGGAGGGGCCGAGCAAGCGTGACGCCTCCATGCTGAGCGCTCGTACCCGCCAGAACAAGCTGGTGCACTTCTCGCCGCACGTGGCCGTAGCGCGTGTCTCGGGTCCTGCCTCGGCCGGCTCGTACGCGACGGTGAGGATCACCGACGCGGCACCGCACCACTTGCGCGGCGAGCTGCTGGGCGCGACAGAGCCACGGTCGTTCTCGAAAGGCCCACGGCGGTACCGCAGGCTCTTGGCGGTCTCCGCCGGATAGCGCGTGGAAGGACACGTTGAGCCGGGGCGGTGGCACGTGGCTCTGGTGGGTCCCACGGCATCGGGGAAGTCCGAGCTCGCCCTGGCACTCGCGAGCCGACGAGCGGAGGCCGAGCTGGTGTATGTCGACTCCATGAGCGTCTACCGCCACATGGACGTCGGGACCGCCAAACCTCCGCCCGAGCAGCGCGCCCGAGTGCCTCACCATCTTCTGGACCTCGCAGAGCCCGACGAGGAGTTCACGGTGCGCCAGTTCCAAGAGGCGGCGGGCAAGGCGCTCGGACGGATAGAAGAGCGCGGACACCGGGCGTTGCTGGTGGCGGGCACGGGCCTGTACCTGCGTGCGGTGGTGGACGACCTCGAACTTCCCGGTCGGTGGCCCGAGGTGGCACGCGCCCTCGAAAGTGAAGCCGATCTCCCCGGGGGGCTCGAGCGGCTCTATTCACGCCTCTGTTGCCTCGACCCTCAGGCCGCGACGCGGATCGAACCGGCGAACAGGCGTCGAATCGTGCGGGCTCTCGAGGTCACGATCGGCTCGGGTCGCCGCTTCTCGTCGTTCGGGCCCGGACTTGGTTCCTACCCGCCGACTCGGTTCGTGCTCGTGGGCTTGACGTTCGATCCCGGGCTGCACGGCGTGCGTATCGAGAAGCGCTTCGAGTCGATGCTCGGTGCGGGGCTGCTGGACGAGGTGCGCGCGTTGGCGGCGCGTCCGGGTGGGATCTCGCGCACTGCCCGCCAGGCTCTCGGTTACCGCGAGTTGCTCGCCCACCTCGAAGACGGCGTCCCGCTCGAGGAGGCCGTCTCGGAGGCGATCGCGCGCACGAAGGCGTTCGCGCGCCACCAATGGGCCTGGTTCCGGCGCGATCCACGCATCTGTTGGCTGGACCCCTCTCGCGACCCGCTCCCACAGCTGCTGGAGCTGTGGGACACGGCGTAGGGGGGAGCGGTGGGAGACTGAGGGCGATGTCCGAGGTCGGCGAGCTTCGCCTCTCGAAGCACCACGGGGCCGGGAACGACTTCCTCGTCTTCATGGACCTTGCGAACCGCCGCCCGTTCTCGGCAACCGAGGTACGTGCGCTGTGCGACCGCCACTTCGGAGTCGGCGCGGACGGGATCATGCGTGTCCTGGCCGGAGGCAGCGGTGCCTCTGTGTCCATGGAGCTGCGAAACGCCGACGGGAGCTTCGCGGAGATGAGCGGCAACGGCATCCGATGCCTCGTTCAGGCTGCGATCGAAGCAGGTGCAGTGGCAGAGGGGCTAGTGGGGGTGATGACCGACGCCGGCCTGTGCGAGGTCGACTTCGAAACCGTCGAGCCCGGGTTCGGTCGTGCTTCGGTGGACATGGGCCCTGTGGCACTCGGCCCCGAGCTCGCAGTCGCAGTGGAGGAGCTCGCCGGAGTGGAACGGGCGCGCTCGGTGGACATGGGCAACCCTCACATCGTGCTCATGTGCTCTCGCGTCGGCGACGAGGTGGTGAGGATCGCAGGAGAGCGCCTCGCGCGGTCGGTTCCCGGGGGGACGAACGTCGAGTTCGCCTGGATCGATGTTGGGACCGAGGCGCTCAACCTGCGGGTGTTCGAACGGGGGGTGGGTGAGACGCTCGCCTGTGGCACGGGCGCGTGCGCAGCCGTCGCCGCCGCGCGTTCTTGGGAGTTGGTGGGGGACCGTGTCGAGGTCCTCCTCCCCGGTGGAAAGCTGGACGTCGAGATCGGCACGGCTTCGGTGATCCTGCGGGGACCCACCCGCAAGGTGGCCGACGTAGCAATTCGCGAGTCGGGTCTCGCAAGACTGGTCGACGAGCTCGTTGCGAGGCAGACCTCGAGGAACTCCACAGGTATGCCGAGCGAGGCGGTGGGGCGTCGGTGACGCTGATCGAACGAACCTTCCGCGAGCGAATTGTGCTCGTGGGGGTGGTGTTCGCGTGGAGTTCGCTGCCGGTGGTGGAGGCCGATCTCGACGAGCTCGCGGAACTTGTGAGCACAGCGGGTGCCGACGTCGTCGCGCGCGTGACGCAACGACGTGACCAGCCCGATCCGGCGACTTACTTGGGTAGGGGAAAGGCGCAAGAGCTGAGAGAGCTCTCGGAGGCGAACGACGCCGACACCGTGGTGTTCGACGACGAACTCTCGCCGGCTCAGCAGCGGAACCTCGAGCAGATCCTGGGGCGCACCGCCATCGACCGCACGGCCGTGATACTCGACATCTTCGCCCAGAACGCGCGCACCCAAGAAGGAAAGACCCAGGTGGAGCTGGCGTTGCTTCGCTACCGGCTTCCGCGATTGCGAGGCAGAGGGCGCTCGCTCTCCCAGCAGGCAGGTGGCATCGGGACGAGGGGACCAGGAGAAACTCAGCTGGAGGTGGACAGGCGGCGCCTGTTGCACCGGGTCGGCCGCTTGGAGACGGATCTGCGCAGGTTGGAGGCCACCCGTCGAAACCAGCGCCGGGCGCGACAGCGTTCTCGCCAGCACTCGGTCTCGTTGGTCGGATACACCAACGCGGGGAAGTCCACGTTGCTCAACCGTCTTACCGGTGCGGGCGTCATGGTCGAGAACCACCTGTTCTCGACGCTGGACCCGCGCACCAGGCGCCTGGCGCTACCCGGGGGGGAGACCGTGCTCGTCTCCGACACGGTCGGCTTCGTCCGAAAGCTGCCCCACCAGCTGGTCGAGGCTTTCCGGTCGACGCTCGAGGAGGTGCGCGAGGCGGATCTCCTGCTGCACGTGGTGGACGGGTCGGCTCCCGAGCCCGAGGCCCAGATGGAGGCGGTGCGCTTGGTGCTCGAGGAGATAGGGGCGACAGAGGTGCCCGAGCTGCTCGCCGTGAACAAAGTCGACCGCTCTTGCTCACCACGCAGGTTCGCCGAGCGCCATCCGGGAGCGGTGGTGGTGTCGGCTCTCACCGGTGAGGGTCTGGAGGACCTCCTGCGGGCGATCGGCGACCGTCTGCGTGCAGCCGACCGTCTGGTAGAGCTCGTGGTGCCCTTCGACCGTGGCGACGTGCTGGCGGCGGTCCATCGCGAGGGCGAGGTGGTGGGCGAGTCCCACGGGGAGGCCGCGACCGTCGTACGCGTCGTCCTAGACGAGGCGGGGCGGGCGCGCTTCGGTGAGTTCGCGGCGTCGTGACGGGGGGTGCGTGTGCGGCTAGGTGCGAGATGCTAGGCGTGGTCATGCACGCGCGTGCCCCGGCCTGAGGCCGTGAGAGCGGGACGGGGCTTCGAGCCGCCCGAGTACCCCTACGCGCGCCTCGGTCGGCTTGCCGATGTCGCCGGCCGTCACGAAGGCGGAATGGTCGACCTCTCGGTCGGCACGCCGTGCGACCCGCCTCCCTCGACGGTGGTGGTGGCGCTCGGGAGCTCGGGCTCCGAACGCGGCTATCCGTCATCGGTCGGGAGCGAGGCCATGCGACGAGAGGCGGCGCGGTGGATGGGACGTCGCTTCGAGGTGAACGTCGACGCCACGAACGTCGCTGCCTGCGTAGGCACGAAGGAGTTCGTGGCCAGCGCGGCGTGGTTCTTGCGCCTGCGCGATCCGACGCGTGACACGGTGATCGCTCCCGCTGTCGCCTACCCGACATACGCCATGGGCGCGCAGCTCGCAGGTTGCAATGTGGTGGAGGTGGACGAGTCGCCCGACGGGGGTGTCGATCTTCGATCGGTGCCCCACGAGCTCTCGAGGCGCGCGGTCATGGTCTGGCTGAACAGCCCTTCGAACCCGACGGGAAATCTGACGGATCTCGAGGCGGCTGCCAGCTGGGGCAGGGCCCGGGGCGTGCCCGTCTTCTCCGACGAGTGCTACGCGGAGTTCACCTGGGACCGCCCACGAGCGTCCACGGTCCTGCAGGCTGGTTCCGACGGCGTGGTGGCGGTGCACTCGTTGTCGAAGAGGTCGAACATGGCCGGGACGCGAGTGGGGTTCTACGCCGGCGACCCGGAGATCGTCGGCTATCTCAGCGCGCTTCGCCAGCACGCCGGGCTCATGGTTCCCGGTCCCGTGCAAGCAGCGGCCGTCGTCGCGCTGGAAGATGACGAGCACGTCGTGGCCCAACGCCGGCGCTACCGGCGTCGTCTCGAGCGACTGTGCTCGCTTTTGTGTGAAGGGGGGCTCGACGCCCGCCTTCCGGCGGGGGGCTTCTACCTGTGGGTTCCCGTGCCGGGCTGGGCGACGGCCGCCGACGACCGTGACAAGCGGTCGGGCGCGTGGGTGCTCGCCCAAGCGCTGGCCGAGGCAGCCGGTGTGCTCGTGAGCCCGGGCGACCTCTACGGGGAGGCTGGTTCGGGGTTCGTGCGGGTGGCGGCCGTACAGCCCGACGACCGCATCGAGTTGGTGGGCGAACGCCTGTCGCGCTCGTCGCATCCCCATCTCGGCGGCCAGGCGAGGATGCGTTCGAAGGCGGGCGCGAAGGTGGGTTGTTCCGCCCGTTCCGACGCCGAGTCAGCCCGAAAGGCATCGCCTCGTCACCCGAGCGACAGCTTGTAGCCTCGGGTGATGTCCGACCTGGCGTCGCAGATAGAGGAGCTGTGGGCTCGTGCCGACGAGCTGACGCCGGCGAACACCGACGCACTGGTACCGGTGACAAAGGCCATCGAGCTCCTCGATGCAGGCGAGGCCCGTGTGGCGGAGATGGACCGATGCAGCGGGGAAGTGGTCGTCCACGTCTGGCTGAAGCAGGCCATCTTGTTGCTGTTCCGGCTGCGGGCGATCGCGACCACCGAGCTCGGTCCGTTCGAGTACGCGGACAGACTGCCACTCAAGTCCGGATACGAGGCCGCGGGAGTGAGGGTCGTGCCCGGTGCGTCCGCGCGTTGGGGATCGTTCCTCGACCGAGGGGTCATCCTCATGCCCAGCTACGTGAACATCGGGGCACGCGTGGGTGCCGGGACGATGGTCGACACATGGGCGACGGTCGGCTCGTGCGCGCAGATAGGCGCCCGTGTGCACCTGTCGGGCGGCGTAGGCATCGGTGGCGTGCTGGAGCCTCCGAACGCGAGGCCGGTCATGGTGGGAGACGACGCACTGATCGGCAGTCGTTCGATGGTGACCCAGGGCGCTTGCGTCGGGGAGGGAGCGGTGCTGGGCGAGGGGGTCATCTTGAACCCGGGCATTCCGGTGATCGACGCCGAGACCGGTGAGGAGATAGCACGGGGCGTCGTTCCACCGTGGTGCGTCGCCGTGAGCGCCGCGCGCCGTCGAGAGTTCGCGGGAGGCGAGTTCTTCCTGCCCTGCGTCTTGGTGATCAGGCGCCTCGAACCTGGACAGCGTCACAGAGAGCTCGAGGCGGTGTTGCGTGACCACGGCGTCGCCACCTGATACCTCGTGGTGACACGGTGAGTGATCTGCTGGCTTTGGCTTTCGAGCTCGTGGGTATCACATCGGTCAGCCGCGCCGAGGCGGCGCTCGCAACACGCGTCGAACAGCAGCTGCGGCGTTGCCCGGATGTGACGGTGGAGCGGATAGGCGACAACGTGGTCGCCCGCTCCTTGTTCGGTCGGCAGCGCCGAGTGATCCTGGCCGGCCACCTTGACACGGTCCCGCCCTTCGACGACAGCGCTCCCCGGATGGAGAGGAGCACCCTATGGGGCCTCGGCGCGGTGGACATGAAAGGTGGTCTCGCAGTGATGCTCGATCTTTCAGCCGAGCTCGAGCACATTCCCGTGGACGTGACGTTCGTCTTCTACGCCTGTGAGGAGATCGAGCGCAGCGCGAGCGGGCTGGGCAGTTTGGCCCGCGAACGCCCGGACCTGTTGGAGGCCGAGGCCGCTGTCCTCGTCGAGCCCACCGCGTGTGTGGTCGAGGCAGGTTGCCAGGGCACGATGCGTGCATTGGCCACGGTCGTGGGTCGGCGTGCTCACAGCGCGAGGCCTCAGATGGGCGTCAACGCGGTGCACCGCCTGGAGCCGTTGCTGCGGGTCCTCGCAGAGTACGAACCGAGGGAGCTCGTCCTCGACGGGTGCAGGTACACAGAGCAATTGCAGGGTGTGGGGGTCGCCGGCGGGGTTGCGGGCAACCTGGTGCCGGACCGCGCGAGCGTGACCGTGAACTTCCGCTTCGCGCCTGATCGCGACGTCCTTGCGGCTGAGGCCGCGCTACGTGGGTTGCTGGCTTGCGGGCTCGACGAGGCGCGCGGCGACAGCGTGGAGATCGTCGACGCGGCACCCGGTGCGCCGCCGGCGCTCGACGACGTGCTTCTTGCCGGGTTGGTGAGCGCTACCGGGCGAGCGCCACGGGCGAAGGTCGGATGGACCGACGTGGCTACGTTCTTCGGACTCGGCGTGCCGGCAGCGAATTTCGGCCCCGGTGACCCGTCGCTGGCCCACGCTCCCGACGAGCACGTGGCGGCTGCCGAGCTGACACGGGCGCGTGACGTGTTGCAGCGTTTCTTGTCAAGTGCCTGAGCCGTGGAGCGCGAGGGCCGAACGGCCCTCGCCGTACGACCGTCAAAGGCGGCGGAGGACGGTGACCACCGTTCCGTAGATGCTCACGTCCGCCGGGTCTAACTCGATGGGCGAGAGCGCCGGGTTCGCAGGTGTGAGAACGATCTTGTCGTGACGACGAGCGAAAGTCTTCACCGTGGCCTCGTCGTCGGGGATGCCCGCTACGACGACATCCCCGTTCTCGGCGTCGGGCTGTTGTCTGACGACCACGAAGTCGCCGTCGAGGATCCCCGCTTCGATCATCGAGTCGCCCCGGACCCTGAGCATGAACAACGAACCCGTGCCGGTGAAGTCCTCGGGGAGAGGCAGTAACTCCTCGACGTTCTCAATCGCCAGCACCCCGGTGCCGGCGGCGACGTCGCCCACGAGCGGCACGTGTCGGACAGGCCTCGCCGCCATCGGCGCCTTGGACGAGGGGTCGTAACGCACCTCGATCGCCCGCGGCTTGGTGGGGTCACGCCGCAGGTACCCCTCGCGTTGGAGAAGGGCCAGGTGGGCGTGCACGGTCGAGGAGGACGCCAAGCCCACCGCCGCACCGATCTCGCGCACCGACGGGGGGTAACCCCTCTCACGCAGGCTCCGAGCTATGTACTCCATGATCTCATGGCGTTTGCCTGTGAGCGCCTCGGCCATGTCTCCCTCGCTGGGTTCTCGGGGCGTTCCCCCTCGGGCATCGTCCTGGCGGCCGGCACCTGAGACCCCCCTGCTGCTGTTCGGACCAGCTCCTGTGCTGGGGAGGTTCTCCCTGGCCGACGGCCCGAACACCAGTTCGTCCATCATATACGTCGCCAGGGCCTAAGGCAAACATCTGTTCGCCACCGGCTTCGCGCTCCGAAGTGTCCGACGGTCCGACCCCTGTCCGAACTTGTCCGACTTGTCCGAGGCTTTGCACCCAATCCCCCCTCTGCACCAAAAGTCGGACTTCTGCACCAAAAAGGGAGCATCGACAGGACTCAGACGAGGAGCTGGCCTAAGGGGACTGTCTATCTGGTGGACCCAACAACCCCGGGTCAGGGGCCTGAGTTGACCCCCCTGTACGCTGAGGGTGACCCAGGAGGCGGCCTATGCCCGGTCCAGAAGACGAGGAGTGGTTCTCGACTCCTGGCGACTTCGGAAAGAACCTCAAGAAGTTTCTAGGGCGGGGTCTCGGGCGGTGGTTTCGGTGGGGATGGCCTGGGGTCGAGGAGAACCCTCGGGCACTCCTGGAGTCCGACCCGGAGGAGCTGGGGAAGGAGCCTCCTCAGGAGTGAGTGGGGCGGGGGGTTAGCCCGATGGCGGGAATCGGATTTGGCCCGATCCCGTAATCCTCGCCTCTCTGAGATTTTTTCACGACAGGGCTAAAGGTCGGCACCCGACCTACCGATAAGGGGGGGTGTAGGTGCAATTCCCCTTCAACCCAAGTGACGACCCCTGTTCCCTCCGGTACGGGGGTCGTTGCCCGTATGGAGCCCTGACGACCCCCGTTTTGTCACCGCACACATCCCCCGACCCTTGACACGAACACGTGTTCGTGTTCTGATGACGCGGTGACGAACACCTGTTCGGCCAGCTGCCAGGACGCCGCAGCGGCGAGGAGCGACACCCCAGCACGCAGGGCGCCGCCGGCTCGTGGCGCCGCCGAGGGCCGTGTTCGGTTTCTCCTCGCGGTCGTGGCGACGGCACTCGTCGTCGCGCTCGCCCTGCCTTGGGGCGGAACCGGGGGGCGCCCCCTCGCCACCCCCGGTCCCGCCCAGGTCGGGCGCCCGTTGTCCTCGCACGCTCTTTACGTCGTGCAGCCCGGCGACACGCTGTGGACGATCGCGCAGCGCCTCGTTCCGGGAGCCGATCCGCGTCCGGTCGAGGCTCGTCTCGCCGCCCAGGTCGGCAGCGAGACGATCGTTCCCGGTGAGCGCGTGGTTCTTCCCTGACCCGATCGTGCCGTGGTGGGTCCGTGGTCATCGCTCTCGAACCGCTCGCTCACCAGCGGTACGGTGGCCGGTGTGCAGTGTCCGTGGTGTCGCGGGCTTGACGACAAGGTGGTGGACTCGCGTCTTGCCGAGGACGGAGCCGCAATCCGGCGGCGGCGCGAATGTCTGTCGTGCGGACGCCGTTTCACCACCTACGAGCGGCTGGAGGAGGCGCCGCTATGGGTGGAGAAGCGCTCCGGCCAGCGCGAGCCTTTCGACCGTTCCAAGCTCGTGGCGGGCATGAGGGCGGCGACGAAGAACCGCCCGGTCACCGACGTCGCGCTCGAGGAGCTCGCCCAACAAGTCGAGGAGTCCTTGCGGGGCCAAGGCGCGGTCGTCGCGAGCCAGCAGATCGGGGTCGCCGTACTCGAGCGCCTTCGCGAGGTCGACGATGTGGCCTACCTGCGTTTTGCGTCCGTGTATAAGGGTTTCGAGGACGTCGGCGACTTCCAGCGCGAAGTCGGCCTCCTCACGAAGACCACAGAGCCGAAGCGCAGGGGCTGACGGGCGGTGCCCGAGCTAGTCGAAGGCGTACCCGCTCGGGTGCTCGCCGTATACGCCCATCCCGACGACCCCGATGTCTCGTGCGGGGGAACGCTGGCCCGGTGGGCACGAGGCGGGGCCGAGGTGCACGTTGTCATCTGCACCAACGGAGACAAAGGCACCTCGGATCCTGCGGCGGACCCGATAGCGCTCGCCCGACGTCGATTAGCCGAGGCGGCGAAGGCCGCAGATCTGCTCGGGGTGACAGGACAGCAGGTCCTCGGCTACCCGGACGGCGAGCTCGTCGACGACCACGCTCTGCGCGCTCGGCTCGTGGCCACGATCAGACAGCTGCGCCCCGTCACCGTGCTTTGCCCCGACCCGACGGCCGTGTTCTTCGGTGAGGACTACTTCAACCACCGCGACCATCGCGTCGTCGGGTTCGCCGTTCTGGACGCTTTGTCGCCCGCGGCGGCTCTGCCGCACTACTTCCCCGAGGCCGGAGCCGCTCATCAGGTGGAGACGGTGCTGATGTCGGGGACCCTGGAGCCCAGCGTGTGGGTGGATGTGACAGGCACGATAGAAGAGAAGGTGGACGCCGTGTCGTGTCACCGCAGCCAGTTCGCGGACGGCGGCGAGTGGGCGAGGCGAGCCGTGCGGCTGCGAGCCGAGGAGGACGGGCGCCGGGCAGGTGTGGCCTTCGCCGAGGGCTTCCGGCGGCTGCGGCTCGGTGCCTGAGCGGGATTCGACACCCGATGCGCCCCGAGCGCCGGACGGTACCGACGCTTGCAACATCTTGCACGTCGACATGGACGCTTTCTTCGCCTCGGTCGAGGTGCTCGATGCCCCGAGCCTCGCCGGGAAGCCTGTGGTGGTGGGGGGCTCGGGCGCCCGGGGTGTCGTGGCGTCGTGCACGTACGAAGCACGTGCGTACGGTATCCACTCGGCGATGTCGTCTTACGAGGCACGTCGTCGCTGTCCCCATGCCGTGTTCGTGGAGGGTCGCTACAACCGGTACGCGCAGACCAGCGAGCGTCTTCATTCCGTTCTGCGCCGGTTCACCCCTCTGATCGAACCGATCGCCCTCGACGAGGCTTTTCTCGACGTATCAGGAGCACACCGCTCGATCGGATCACCACGCGCTATCGCCGAGCGCATCCGAGGAACGGTTTTCGAGGAGTTGGGCCTGAGCTGCTGCGTAGGGGTGGCTCGTACGAAGCTGTTGGCGAAAATGGCGTCGCGCGCCGCTAAGCCGGTCCCGGCCCTGCGTGGAAGTCGTCCAGGTCCCGGCGTGGTGGTGGTGCCTCCGGGCGGCGAGCTCCGCTTCTTGCACCCACTGCCCATCAGGGCCCTGTGGGGCGTGGGCCCCGCCACCGCTCGGCGCCTCGAGGAGCTCGGTGTTACTACCGTCGGTGATCTCGCCGCCGTTCCCGACGGGGCTCTTCGCAGTCTGTTGGGCAGCGCCAACGGCCGCCGCCTGGCCGCTTTGGCAAGGGGCGAAGACGACCGGCCGGTGGAGCGTCTCCGGGAGACGAAGTCCGTGGGCCACGAGGAGACCTTCGCCTTGGATCTGGGGGATTCCGAAAGTCTTCATCGCCACGTCATGCGGATTGCCGACGCCGTCGCAAGTCGTCTTCGTGAGGCGGACCTGCGGGGGCGCACGATCACCTTGAAGGTCCGCCACCCCGACCGCAGAACGATCACGCGCTCTCAGACGCTTCCGACACCGACGAGCTCCGCACGTGGCATTGCCGTGGTCGCCGGGGCGTTGCTTTGCTCCGTCGACGTCACCCGTGGTGTGCGGCTTCTCGGCGTGTCGTTGTCGGCGCTGGTGCGAGGCGGAGCAACGAGCCGCCAGCTGTCCTTCAACACGGGATCCGACACGGGACTCGACACGGGCTTCGAGAAGGCTTCGGAAGGGGCTCTGAGCAACGGGCGCGCGCCAAGCTTGCTATCCGGCGATGACCGTGACGCACTGCCCGGACGCGAGGCGGCGTGGGAGGAGGTGGAGGCAGCGGTTGCGCAGATCCGCGTTCGCTACGGCCGGTCGGCGGTCTCCTCGGCTGCTCTTGTCGGGCCGGACGGAATCTCGGTGAAGCGCTTGGGAGACGCGCGATGGGGACCCGGCGAGTCTTCGAAAGGGGGGGGCCGTTGTCCTGTCTAAGCGGCTGCGCGAAGATTGATCTAGCTGCCGAATACGCACGGGCATGGGTGGAAGGGAGCCGAGGTTGCCGCTCTCGGAGCACGAGCAGCAGGTCCTACAGCAACTGGAGCAGGCACTTGTCGAGCAGGACCCGGCTTTCGCGGACCGCGTTCGCTCCGAGAACGTCTACCGCTACGCGGGTCGCTACCTGAAGTGGTCGGTTCTCGGGTTCGCCGTCGGCCTGACGGTCATGCTGGTCTTCTTCACCACCTCGGTAGCCGTGGGTTTTGTCGGTGTCTTGATAATGTTCGCCTCTCTGGTCTTGTTCTGGACCAACCTGCGCCGTATGGGCAAGGCGGGATGGGAGGACATCGGCCGCTCCTTGCGTGGGGAGGGGATCGGCCACGCCGTGAACGACACCCGCAGCTGGCTTCGGGATCGTTTCCGCCGCGACCGATAACAGCGCCCCGAGTCGCGGTTATGGTGCCGCGTCGTGGAGTTGTGCCTGGCCATTGACGTCGGTGGGACCAAGATGGCGGCCGGGCTGGTGTCGGGGGACGGGCGGGTGGTTCGTGACGCTCGGGTTCCGACCCCTCGCACCGAGGACCCGGAGGCTGTCTTCGGAGCCCTGGCGGAGCTGGTGTTCGGGGTGCTCGAGGGGGACCGTCAGCCTGCACGACCGGGGCGTAAGAGCCCGGTCGTGTTGTGCGGGGTCGGCTGTGGGGGTCCGATGTCTTTGACGGAGGGAACGGTGTCTCCGCTCAACATCCCGGCCTGGCGAGACTTCCCGCTCCGCGAGCGGTTGGCGTGTCTGACAGGGCTCCGCGTGAGCGTGGACAACGACGCCAAGGCGTTCACCCTGGGGGAGGGCTGGGTGGGTGTTGCTCGAGGCCGGAGCGACTTCATCGGAATGGTCGTGTCCACCGGGGTCGGCGGGGGCATCGTCCTCGAGGGACGGATGCTCGAGGGAGCGAGCGGCAACGCCGGGCACGTGGGCCACGTGATCGTCGAGCCCGACGGTCGTGTGTGCGGTTGCGGAGCGCGAGGGTGCCTGGAGGCAGAGGCATCGGGCACGGCGATCGCCGCGGTCACTGGACGTCCCGCCTCAGAGGCGCCGCAGGAGGTCGTGGAACGCACCGGGAGGCTGGTGGGGCGGGCGGTCGCATCGGTATCGGCCCTGCTCGACCTGCAGCTCGCGGTGGTGGCGGGGTCGGTAGCCCTAGGGTTCGGAGCTCCGTTCTTCGCGGCGGCGAACGCAGAGCTACAACAACGGGCGCGGTTGTCGTTCTCCAGCTCGACCTGCATCGTCCCTGCCGGGCTCGGCGAACGCGGGCCGCTGGTGGGGGCGGGGGCCGTCGGTTGGCGCTGCGCGGGGCATCAGGTACTCGGTTCGCGGACGTGATCGAAACGAACGCAGGCGGACCGACGAACGCAGGCGGACCGACGAGCGCAACGGGCCCGACGACGAGCGCGGGGGGCCCTGAGGGAGTTCGTCGTAGTTCGCCAGTCCAGGCGCGCACCGCAGCAGCAGTCGTGGCGGCCGTCTTGTGGAGGCCTTCGCTCTGGCCCGTCGCGGTGACGGAGACGCTTCGTATGGCCAAGCCCGGCTGGTGGCGACGGTGGCCACCGTTACCCGTGCCCGATGCGGAGCTGTGGCGGTTCCGACTCGAGGCCGCATACGGAGGTGAAGGCACGACCACTCCTGCTGCCCAGGACGTTCTTTCCTTCCTTCGGTGGTGCCGCGATGCGCGCGACTGGCACAAGGGATGATGAGCGCTCGGCACAGCAGGTGTGTGCGACTGGCGCCGGGATGATGAGTGATCGGCACGGGGATGATGAGACTGCCGACGATCAGGGCACCCGGCTCGGCGAGCCAACCTGTTCGAAGTAACGGTGCGCGTCTTGGTAGCCTCGTGCCTGATGTTGGCCGAGGAGGGCGCTGGTGCTCACGGGACGAGCAGGGCGCTCGTGCTCAACGCCACCTTCGAGCCGCTCGGCATCGTCTCCACTCGACGAGCACTGTTGCTCGTCCTGGCCACGAAGGCCGAGCTGATTCACTCCACCGAGCGCATGTTCCGATCCGAGAGAACGGCGCTCCCAGAGCCGTCGATCGTGCGACTTGCATGTTATGTCCGGGTTCCGCGCGACCGGACGCTGGCGGTGAACCGTCGGACGGTCTTCGCTCGCGATCACCATCGGTGCCAGTACTGTGGGTCGACCGCGGAGAGTATCGACCACGTGGTTCCGCGCAGTCGGGGCGGGCTCCACGTGTGGGACAACGTCGTCGCAGCCTGTCGCCACTGCAACACGCGCAAGGAGGACCGCCTTCCGCACGAGGTGGGCCTCGTGCTTCGCAGTCACCCCGTGGCTCCGAGGCAACGGGTGTGGCTGCTCGCCACGAGTGGAGGGGCACCTGACGAATGGGTTCCGTATTTGGGCGAGCAGTCACTCACCGCCTGAGGTGACCGACCCTTCTTGCTGGTCGCGACAAGACCGTCTTGGCACCGCCTCGTCGTTGTGCAGCAGGTGGCCGCCGGCCGGAGAGCTGCGTCGACGCAGCGTCGCCATCTGCCGCGTGACCGGGGCCGCGCTAGTGCTCGGTAGCACCCAGCCCTTCGAGGTGCTGTCGGAGGAGCGTTGTGCTCGCGAAGGGGTGGAGATCGCTCGGCGTCCTGCCGGAGGCGGCGCAGTGCTCGTTGTCCCGGGGGCACAGGTGTGGATCGACTTCTGGGTGCCACGTGATGACGCGCTGTGGGGTGAGGACATCGTTCGTTCTGCTCAGTGGGCCGGGGAAGCGTGGCGCGGGGCACTCGCCACACTCGGCGCGCAGGGCCTAGAGGTGCATCACGGCCGGTCGATCGAGACCAAGTGGTCACGTCTCGTCTGCTTCGCCGGCCTGGGCCCCGGCGAGGTGAACGTCGCGGGAGTCAAGGTGGTCGGCATTTGCCAGCGACGAACGCGCGAGGGAACACGGTTTCTCACAGTCGCCGCGTTGAGATGGGCCCCCTCTTCGGTCGTGGGTCTCATGTCCTTGGAACATGGACAAGCCGAGCAGGCGATCAGCGATCTGGTTGGCGCGGCTGCGGGTCTGAATGACGTC
>Ga0116136_1000688_pt1 | contig 18854 bp, 12 predicted proteins | sample June2015DPH_20_5_FD_88972 | JGI IMG/M metagenome (GOLD analysis project Ga0116136, IMG submission 88972) | Peatland microbial communities from SPRUCE experiment site at the Marcell Experimental Forest, Minnesota, USA - June2015DPH_20_40 | ecosystem: Environmental > Terrestrial > Soil > Wetlands... | reverse complement strand
TCGTGCCTACGTTGAGCGGCTGAAGGCGAAAGGCAAGAATGTCCAGCTGAATGAATATGCTGGCGCAGGACATGTGTTCGATGGGCGGGAGTTTAAGACGCCTCTAAAGCTTGAGAGAGCGCAGACGCCCAGACGATGCGAATTGGCAGAGGCAGAGAATGGCGTGATCGTCAATGTCAAAACCAAGCAGCCGTTCACCTGGGCCGATCCGTGCGTGGAATATGGGCCGACGGTGGCTTATAACGAGAAGGCGACTACCGAGGCCAGAAGGGCAGTCAAGGACTTCGTCACTGCTACACTTAAGCCTTGACCCGAGCCTTTGGAACGATTTAAGGGGTAAAGGCCCGTTAGAACTATGCTCGGGGGCGCGGAAGGTTGACCACCTAGATCGAAAGGAAACTTGAGTATGTCCATGATGAAAAAACTGGCAGCGGAATTTATCGGTACGGCCTGGTTGGTTTTTGGTGGCTGTGGAAACGCCATTTTTGCAGCGGCCTTTGTGACCGGAGCGCCCGGTAATCTTCATCTGGGCATCGGCGCCGGATTCATCCCCGAGATCCTCAATACCCGGATCATTGACGAAATCATCCCGGTGAGCAACGAGGCGGCCTTCGACACCGCCCGCCAGGAAGCCAGGCAGGAGGGCATCCTCTGCGGCATCTCCTCCGGGGCCGCGGTCTTTGCCGCGCTCACGGTGGCCGCCCGGCCCGAAAACCAGGGCAGGCTCATCGTGGCGATTCTCCCCAGCACTGGCGAGCGCTACCTGAGCACCGAACTCTTCGACCAGACCTGATCAAAAGAGTGGCACAGGCTTTCAGCCTGTGATTGGATCGCCTGACAAGGCAAAAGTTAAGAGTAAAAAGGCAAAACTTTCCGGGGTTAAACTTGTTGAGAGGGCTCCCCAACAACATTTTTTGACAGCGGGGGCCAGGGTTGCCGCATAATCTCAGTTAAGGGGATTGGCGGCTTCTTCACACCTTCCGGGGTCTTTTCCGGAGCCATGGTCCAAAGAAAAATGACAGGGCGCCAAAATTTTTCTTGACAAACGAGCTGTAAGTTCTTATTTTCTTACTTAAAATAAGCAACACTCATTTTAAATAACGGCGGTTATCTCAATGAATAAAAAAATTATTTTCCTGATGTGCTTGCTCATGGCAATGGTTTGGACTGCGGGTTGTAACTGTCCGGTGGCGCAGCCCGTGGTTGCGGCACCCGCCCCCGCCGTGTTGGAACCCGCCCCACCCCCGCCTGCCCCGCAGCCAGAGGTTATCAAAGCCAAGCCGGTGGAGGAGCCCGCCCCTTCGAAGAAGCTGAAGACACGCGTCATCAAGGAGACTAATGACTAAGGGAAGCCCAAACAATCAGATCCGCTAGCTGATATTTTGCGGGGGAATCCCGGTTAAAAAAGCTAATGGCAGAATGGACCGGGCCAGGTCGGAGCTTTGTGCTGATTTGTGGCAATGTGAATTAATAAAATTATAACTTTATTCACATTGCCACAAGGAAGTAGGATTGTCAAGGAAGGGAACCCCCGTCCGAGGACACTTACCCCCATTAACTTTTATAGAAAAGTTAATAAACCCATCCCACTAAATTCCCGATATTTTCGTGAGTCTGACCGAAAAGCAATTTTGTCAAGTTCTTGTTCCCGGCCCACATATAACCCACCCCGCTCAATCGCTCGAGCAGGAGTATATGGATTTTCTTTCAATCCTTTGCGAGAGTTTTCTTCCGAGAAATTGACTAGACGTTTCCGGTCATAAGGTCGAATATTTTTTAGACCATCGAAGAAGTTAAGCTCAACTGAAAATTCTGTGTATGATTCGAGGTCAAGGGTCAGGGTACCTCCAGACGAACTTCGGTCTTGAAATCGTTTCGGAAAATTATTAGGTTAGTAAGGCTGCATCTTATAAGCTTAATCAATGGAAAGAGAGCGGATGAAAAAATATATTTTGTTATTTTCAGTAGCATTATTAACTAATATTCTATTATCTCCAACTCTCGCGGCAGACATCTTCCAGGAGTATGAAAAAGTGATTTGGATTAATCAACTCAAGCAAGTGGGCGCAGCTTATGAAAGGGGGAAAAAGGTTCTGGAGTTTCCGGTGCTGACCGGCGACGATGAAACTACCACCGAACCGGGCATTTATCTGGTGCGAGTGAAAGAGGAAGACTATTATTCGCGGAAATACCAGACCCCCATGCCTTACTCCATATTTTTCGATTATCAAGAGAGAAAAGCGATTCACGAAGGACAAGTACCGCCGCCGAAGAAGAAAATAGGATTAGCCACCCATGGCTGCGTGCACGTGGAGCAGCCCTACATCAAGTGGTTATATGATTGGACGGAGGCAGGCAGAACCCTGGTGGTTATCATGGGCTGGAGAACGCAGGATTAAAGATAGTTTTCGGTTTTCAGTTTCCGCCTAAAGGGCCCGCCGGCAAAATCCGCATAAAACTAGCCGAGAGGGGGAGTCCCGGCCAGAGCCTATAAAAGGTTTTTATTAAAAAATATTTGACACTAATTTCATCTCATGCTTTTAGGGCGGCATAGGAAAAGGATTAGGCTTAATAATTTTCCAGGGAAGGCTGGAATTTTTGGGAAGAAATCGCAAAGTCATCTTCTTAAGAAGAAAAGGTGGGGAAAATAACCAAACAACCGAAAGGAGACGTTCCATGATTAAATGATTGGCATTGCTTTGCTGCATTTTTGTGGTTACCGACCATCGCCGCCTCATCAAGCCAAGAAGGAAATACAAACTGGGGAGAGGTGTGGGTTGGTGGTCAAGTAGGTGGATTGTTTGCTACCGAGAGTGATGCCATGGTAACAGCTGGCGCCATTGTCGGCTACAACTTCTCCTGAACAATCCCAACAACCCCAACTCGGAGAGAGAGTTTCCTAAAATCATTTTTGGACTGCGGTGGCCAAGATCGCCTCATAGTCTCGAATAAAGGAGGCTTAATCAGATGTCCATGATGAAAAAACTGGTGGCGGAATTTATCGGTACGGCCTGGTTGGTTTTTGGTGGCTGTGGAAGCGCCATTTTTGCAGCGGCCTTTGTGACCGGAGCGCCCGGCAATCTTCACCTGGGCATCGGCTTCACCGGCGTCGCTTTTGCCTTTGGATTAACATTGTTGACCATGGTTTATACTATTGGCCCCATTTCCGGTTGCCACATCAATCCGGCCGTCTCCCTTGGTTTATGGGCGGGCAAGCGGTTTCCAGCCTCGCAATTGCTGCCCTACATTATTGCTCAGGTGCTGGGCGGTATCCTAGCGGCTTTTATTCTCTATGTGATTGCCACCGGCAAGCCAGGTTTTGATGTGGTGGCCAGTGGTTTTGCCGCCAACGGCTATGGTGAGCATTCCCCTGGGGGGTATTCGCTCCTTGCGGCATTGGTGTCTGAGGTGGTCCTAACATATATGTTTCTCCTGGTCATCCTGGGCTCCACCGACCGGCGGGCACCGGCAGGATTTGCCGGTATTGCCATTGGTCTGGCCCTGACCCTGATCCATCTCATCTGTATTCCCATCACCAATACCTCGGTGAACCCGGCCCGCAGCACCGGTCCGGCTCTCTTCGTGGGGGGGTGGGCCCTGGGGCAACTCTGGCTATTCTGGGTTGCTCCCATCGTAGGGGCCTTGCTGGCTGGCTTGACGTACCAGTGGCTCGGTGGGTCGACGAAGGATGATTAACACGTTGCGTGCTTAATACCATAGCCTAATGAGTATCACCAAGATAACGCCGGCAATAACATTCGACCCAAGTAGTTCGACATCCGGTACACGAATGGCTGTATAAATCCGGCTGGGGGCCAGGTCCTCATGGCCCAGGGCCTCCTGGACCAAGCGCAGGTTTTGGGTGGCCCGGAGCTTCGCATGAAACATGCCATTTTAGGAGCTGGAGCAATCGGAGGTTTGGTCGGTACTGCACTGGCGTCGCTTGGGGAGGACGTCACATTAGTAGTTCGACCGGAGAACCTGGCGGGCTATCCCAAGAGCTTGACGCTGGAACGTCCGCAGGGCTCGATCTCGGCGCCGGCGAAAGCCGTAGCCGCGCTGACGGAACCGGTTGACGTGCTCTGGATCGCGACCAAAACCTATCAACTACAAACTGCGCTGGGGGCTGTGCACTCGTTGCCCACCTGCGCAGTTCCGTTCCTGAACGGAGTGGATCACGTAGAGATTCTCCGGGCGCATTTTGGCCGTGATCGCGTGGTGCCTGCAGCCATCGCGGTTGAAGCGGAGAAAATTGCTCCCGGACAATTTCTCCAGCGCTCCCCGGTCGTGCGCCTCAACTTGTCAGCCAGCGGAGAGCCACTTCTGGGAGGAGTCGTCGGACGCTTGGGCGATCTTGGCTTCACCTGGCAGTTCGTTCAGAACGAGCAGACTCTGCTATGGAGCAAGCTCTGCTTCCTGGCGCCCTTCGCGCTGGTGACATCCGCATCAGGCATGAACAAGGGAGAGATTCTCGCGAACGCTGAGTGGAAACATAAATTGGCTTCTGCCATTGCCGAGGCTTGCGCCGTGGCGAGAGCAAGCGGCGCAGAAGTTGACCCGCCGAAGCCGCAGGCCATCTTCGACAGCATGCCGTCTGGTATGCGCAGTTCTATGCAGAAAGACCTTGCCGCCGGGCGCCAGCTCGAATTGGATGCCATTGCCGGCCCCATTGTGCGCGGCGGGGAACGTTACGGCATCGATGTCCCCACCACGGTCGGGCTGGTTGCTGCCATTCGGGCGAAGATTGTTGCTCATCACGCGTGACTTTTCCTTCGAGCAGTTTAAAGAAGGTGTTCTGGGGTTGATCCCCAACACCCATGTAAAAAAGCAGCACCTTCGCTGCGAGGTCTATCACTTCGGCGCCGAGAACCGTCTCCTGTGCTCCCAATCCGATCTACCAAAACTCGCCGTCAACTTCTAAAGCAGGAATTGGGTGCAATAATGTCCGTTAAAAGATGATTGGGGCTGGGACTACTGGCCGGGGAAGTCAACTTTTTAACCGAATAGAAAGTATCTGCTATCTATATTCTTCACGCTACCCTCTAGCAAATATGTTGATATGATTATCATAACTTGGTTCCCCAGGCCATATCTAAGAAGACCTGTTACCATCTTTACTCCCTTCTCTTCCTAAAGTTTTTCAGGGCCTCTTCCAGTTCCTCGTTCACGATAAGGGTATAAATCCGGGTGGGGGGCCAGGGTCCTCATGGCCCAGGGCCTCCTGGACCAGGCGCAGGTTTTTGGTGGCCCGGAGCAGTCCGTGGCAATGCAGTCCAGGCTGAAGGGCGGCCGGGACCGCCCCTGCCTCTCCATTATGAATGAAAAAGGCAGGCCCTTTGGCCTGCCCACTGAAAACCGAAAACCCAAAACCGAAAACCGTCTCTTAAGCCGTGGCCTCTTCCCAGAGCGGCGTTTGCCACCAGGGGGGCCGTCTCTCCTGGCGGCCCGAAGGAATCCAGAGGCGCCAGTTGCTCTCCCGGCTCATGAGCAGTTGCATGAAACTGAGGTGCAGCTCGTGGCTGCCCTTGCCCACTTCCAGGTGGCCCAAGAGGGGCAGGCCCAGGAGGGCCAGGTCCCCCACCGCGTCCAGGATCTTATGGCGCACGCACTCTTCCGGAAACCTTAAGCCCCCAGGGTTCAAGACTCCCCCCTCATCCAGGACTACGGCGTTATCCAGGGAGCCACCCCGGGCCAGGCCCCGATTCTGAAGGAACCGGACCTCCTTGAGAAATCCGAAGGTGCGGGCCGGGGCGATTTCGCTCATAAAACTCTCGGAGCGCAGCGGCACGGTGTAGTGCTGCCGCCGGATGAGGGGATGCTCAAAGTCGATGGTGCAGGTGATGCGGGGCACCCCGGGCCTCACTCGCATCCACTGCTCCCCCTGGCGCAATTCCACAGTTTCCCGCACCATCAAATAAGAGCGGGGCCAGGCGAGGGAGCGGAGGCCGGCCTCGGCGATCAGCCGGGAAAAGGGGGCGGCGCTGCCGTCCATGATAGGCACCTCCGGGCCGCGCACTTCGACGCGGGCATTGTCCACCCCCAGACCTCCCAGGGCCGCCAGCAGGTGCTCCACCGTGCCCAGGGTGGTGCCATTCTCCCCCAGGGAGGTGGCCCGGGTGGTGTCCACCACCCGGGAATAGTGGGCCCGGATCTGCGGCCGGCCCGGCAGGTCGGCGCGCACAAAGGACACGCCCTGGTTGGCGGAGGCCGGGTAGAGGGTCACCTCCACCCACCTGCCGGAGTGCAGGCCGATGCCGCTGAAACTTAGAGGCTGGGCCAGGGTCTTTTGCCAGATCATAACTCCCCCTCGACTTTCCTGGTGCAATCCCCGTGCCGGAGCGGCCGAGGTCGGGGGATCAGGGCCGCGGCGCCCGGCCAAGTTGCGGGATTTAGGAAGGTTATCTCCTAAAGGACCGAACCGCGGGCGAGAGCCCTCCGCCGCGCTTTACCAAAAAAGTTGCAAAAAAACCACAAAACCGGCCCCTTTGTAGCAAAACCCCCACAAAGGATAAATGAGCCGGGCCGGGGAAGACCAGCCGGCCCCAAGGTTAAGCTCCGGGACTCTTCAGGTCTCCGTTCAACTCGTTCCCAAGTTGTACTTGGGAACGACACTGATTGCCAAGTTTAACTTGGCGGGTAAATGGGCGTTCCCAAGCTCAGCTTGGGAACGAGGGGCAAACCACAAAACCGGCCCCTTTGTTGCAAAACCCCCACAAAAGATAAACGAACCTGGCCGGGGAAGGCCAGCCGACCCCAAGGTTAAGCTCCGGGACTCTTCAGGTCTCCGTTGGGGATTAACCTGCAGGTCAGGCGGGCTGCCCGACCGGAAGCTCCGCGGGCAGGATTTGATAGGTGCGATGGACTCTTCTGGAAAAACTGAGATATGCATACCAAACACTGAAATAGGAGAGAAAGGGTATCAGCCTGGGAATGGTATCTCCAAAACTTGTCAGATTAGCGCCCAGAGGAAAAACCATAAACGGCTGGAGGGCAATGAGAAGCATCATCAGCAACAATTGGGTTATCAGGAAAAGCTTAACAGTCTTGACGGCTTTGGGTTTTAGCTGCCATAGGCTCAGCCCGGCATAGAAACTGAATATGGCTAAAAATGTCGTCGCCGCAATGACTCCCAGATGGTATGAAAGTGACTGTCTGAATAAGAATACCTGTATGGAGCTAGCGGCAGGAAAATACATTCCCAAGGCGGAACTGGCTTCGTAAATACAGGAAAATGGGATAATTAAGGTCAGATTTATACATAAAAACAACAGCCAGCCTCTGACTTCCTGCTCTCTCCCCCTCTGCAGGGATATTTCCCGATCATCCAGCTTCAGGGTCGCAAGGGTTTCCAGGGAAGGCGCGGTCGGCTCCAGAAAGACAACTGCCGGGGGAGCCGGCCCCCGGCACTCGCCTGGCGGCGCCCCGCAACAGCTACAGTTATTGGCCTCCGGCGGTTTTTCCAGGATAACGGAGCCCCGGGGGACGAGGCGATTGGTTATCTTTAAAAATGCCCGTTTAACCTTGAAAAAGTAGAGTGCCAGGAACGGCAAGCCCAGGGAAATAAAAAAATCTCCGATGCCGCCGCATTGGCCTCCGCAGAAGATACACATCTGCACACCCCTTGGTTGCTGGGGATATTATATCCCCTTTCCGGCCATCCCCTCAAAAAAAAATGGGGGCGGTCGGCAAACCACCCCCGGGATAAGGAGAATTGTTAACTTCTCTTAATCCTCATCGCCTCATTCGATCTCGGCCGGTGGGTACTGCAACCCGGCCCACCACCCGGGATCCAGGTCCGGGAAGATGTCGTCCCGCTCCCGGCAGAGGGAGAAATAATTCCAGTCCTCCTGGGGCAGGTCCCCCTCCGCCGCGTAGCGGCGGACCATGGCGGCCAGGCGCTTGAAGTCGTCGCGGTGCGTCACCACCCGCAGCTCGGCATAATCCCGGGCGCTGAAGGTGCTGATGAGGAACTGCCAGTCCGAGGACTCCAGGAGCAAGAGAGAGCGGCCACACTGCTTCAAGAGGTCAATAAGGCGCGGGTCGGAGGCCCCGGCATAAAGCCGGGCCAGGTCTTCCATCTCCTGTTCGGCCAGATAGATATGGCGCCAGGTCCAATCGTTCATCTCATTGAGCCAGATCCAGTGGTAGCCCCCTTCCCCCCAGGAGCCCTCTGGCAGGGAGATGACGTGCTGAGGGGCCGCCTCTTTCAGGAGCTGACTGCCGGGGCTGAGGCCCACCTGGGTGTTGGCCTGGAAGCGGCTCAGCACCTGGTAGACCCACTCCGGCCCCTCGAACCACCAATGGCCGATGAGCTCGGTGTCATAGGGGGCCACCACCATCCCCGGCCGGCCATGCTGCTGGCGAAACTCCTTCAGGAGGTCCACCACCATGGCGACGAAGTGATCCGCCTGTTCGTGAATCCGGGGGGTGGTCCACTCCGGGTGGTAGGGCTGTTTGTCCGCCAGATCGGCCTTGGCGCTGGTTACCTCCCAGTAACGCAGCCCCCCCGGATAGCGTTTCTTGTGGAAGTCCAGATAATTGCCGTCGCCGGGATAGCCCCATTCGCCGCTCCACACCTGGAGGCCGGTCTTGGGGTCCCGGGTGAAGACCGCCATAGGGCGCTTGCTCTCCGGGGCGGAACTCACCAGATAGACCTGGTAGGGGGATTTATCCTCTTCCTCCGGCCGTTCCTGGTACTGGGAGGCGAACCGCTCCCAGAGGCGCTCCAGGGCCTCGAAGCGATCCTTGTAGACCCCGATGGCCCGGCCTCCCTTGAGGAGGTGGGAATCAATGAAGAAGTAATCGAGGCCATTCTCCGACAGGAACTCCTCCACCCCTTTGCGCAACACCGGCTCCACAGCCAGATCGGATAGGGGCGGGACCCAGCGGTAGCGGGGCCGGTAGGCGCATTCCGGCAGCCAGAAGCCCTTGGGGTCCCGGCCAAAGTGGCGGCGGTGAGCGGCCACTCCCTGTTTCACCTGGGCCTGCACCGCAGTGTCCCGCCCCAGCAGGGGAAGATACCCGTGGGTGGCGGCGGAGGTGATAATTTCCAGGATTCCCTGGTCCATGAGGCCGGTAAAGGCCTTCAGGAGGTCCTGACCAAAATCCTCCTGGTAGGCCCGCAGCAATCCTTGATAGTGGCCTTCCCACATCCGGGCCAGGGAGGCGAAATGGATTTCACCCAGCTTCTCAAAGGTGACCAGGTCTTCCCGGGCCGCCTGGATCTTCCGGTCCAGATATTCGTTGAACTCCTGGCGGAAGGTCGCCGCGGCCAGCATCTCCGCCAAAATGGGGGTGATTCCCAGGGTCACCCCGGAAGTCAGACCCTGGGCCGCCAGGCGGTTGAAAACCTGAAGCAGCGGGATGTAGGACTCCGCGGTGGCTTCGTTGAGCCAATCCATGCCGTGGGGCCAGCGGCCGTGGCCAATGACATACGGGAGGTGGGAGTGGAGCACAAAGGTGAAGTATCCTAACGGTTCAGACATGCTGTCCTCCTGTCAGCCTGGAGCGGCCCCGTGAATTCGGGGGGCTCCTCTTATCCGGCCGGATCAGCCGAATTCTTAGAGGAAATATAGGACAGATGAGCCCCAGAAGCCAGAAAAAAAACCACCGCGGGCAAGGGATGAGCAAAATAGCCAGGGGCCTCTCGTGCTCCAGGCCCGCCCTGGCCGCCACCGATAATCAGGAAACCATGGCCGCGGTAATCAGGTTGGTGAGCGCCCCGGGCCCTAAGGGGGGTACTGGGGCGCAGACGATCTGGTGCACCGCGGCCCTGGTATATTGGTCATATCCTCTCTGCCTCCGAGCCCTGGGTAAAATGCACCCACGGATTAGGCCAATTTACCCTTCTCCGGTCTGGCAAAATATTAAGACCGAATTTTTGCTTCTCAAGGGGTTGAAAAATTGTTATTTTAAATTAATTGATTAACTATGAAGTTAATTATATTAGCAATAAGGTACAATTATTGCATAGATATTGCTATAGATTAAGGTTAACCTTTAAGGGGGGGGATTAATTATGCCGATCTACGATTACCAGTGTGTCGATTGTGGGGGCCGGGACCAACGAGTAGCCGGACTTGATGATCACACGGCCCTGTGCGCCCAGTGCGGCGGCTTGATGCTCCGCCTGGACGAGGATGTCTTCAAACCGTACTTCGAGGAGAGGGTGGAACCGGCTTGGTCCGAGACCAAGTCCAAAGCTTCTCTGTAATCCGGGGGAAAAAGTGCGATATCAGAAGCCCCTCTGTGGAGGGGCTTTTTTCTTTTTCTACAACCTTGGCGCCCTCCCCCCGCAATTTCCCAGTCATCTACCGAGATCGCCATTTTTGCCGGTAATGCTTATTCCGACCTCTCCAAAATCTCTTGTCCACGCAAATTCACAAGTGGTACACCGTCATCTTCCAATATTCTCTCAGTCTTTATCAGGCTTACTGCTGTCATCGCCGGTCTCTTAACTTTAGAGAGAGGCGCCGGCGCCAACAATTCACTGCCAGCCCATCTCCCAGGTTTCCCAGGCCGCCTCGTTCGGAGAAAACAATTGGCAAAATGGTAAATCAACTGCGCCCGTAGCCGCTAAAATTATCAGAATGAAAATCGCCCCTTGGCTAAGCGATGGATCAGGTATGACAGCCGAGCGTGGCTTTTCCACCTTAAAGGTTTGCAGAGGTTTCGCTTTGCTCTTCCACTTCCTTAGGCACCTTGGGGTATTCTTTCCCCTGCCAGGCCAGAAAGCCCCCTTTGAGGAGATAAAGGTTGGTAACGCCCATCTTTTCCAGCTTTTTGGCCATCGCGGGACAATTGGACATGCCGTCCTCACAGTACAAGACCAATTTTTGCTGGCTGGGCAGGGTCTGGACCACTAAGGCAAGGCTATTCTCCTCAACGCGGCGGGCATACTCAATCTTGGCGATGCTTAAGTTCCAGGCCACAGGGCTGCGCACATCCATCAGGAAGAGGTTCTGCTGCCCCAACCAACGCTTCAAAGTTTTCCGGTCAACGGTTTTCATGCGGCGTTCCTCCTTGGCGGCGGCTTCCAGCCAATTCCAAAGGCTGCTGCACACCGGGGCCTCCTGAGATAGCCCCCAGGGCCATCAGGTCAACAGGAAGACTAAGAATCAGGGGGGGGCGAACCCCGTCCTGGCCGCCCCCAATGAGGGCCCGGAGACCCACTGGGACCATATTAATTTAATTAAGCATCAGGTTCACCTAAGTCCAGAGGCTAGCCCCGATTTCCCCGGGGTCTGGTCTCGGGTGGAAGCAGGTTGGTGGTATCGGCCTCGGATTTATGGTAATGTAAAAAATTCATGGAAACTATCGCCGACCTGCACCTCCACTCCCACTATTCCATTGCCACCGGCCGGCTGGCCGACCTGGAGCATCTGGACCTCTGGGCCCGGTATAAAGGGCTGCACCTGGTGGGCACTGGGGACTGCACTCATCCGCAGTGGCTGAAAGAGATGGCCGCCCGGCTGGAGCCGGTGGCGGAGGGGACCTATGTCCTTAAAGAGGAGCTGGCCCTGCCCCTCGAGCAAGACCTCCGGGGCCCCGCCTGGCAGGAGGCCACCCAGGTCCGCTTCGTGGTCACCGGCGAAGTCAGCGCCATCTATAAAAAGGCAGGGCGGGTGCGCAAGGTCCATCTGCTGCTGCTGCTCCCCGGCCTGGAAGCGGCCCGGCAGCTAGCGGAGCGCCTGGCCCGCCTGGGCAACGTGGCCGCGGATGGCCGCCCCATCCTGGGGCTGGATGCCAAATACCTCCTGGAATTGGTCCTGGCAATCGATCCCCGCTCCCTGGTGATCCCGGCCCACATCTGGACCCCCTGGTTCTCCGTTCTGGGGAGCAAAAGCGGCTTCGATTCCTTGGAAGAGTGTTTTGAAGACGGACTGGCCCATATCCATGCCCTGGAAACCGGGCTGTCCTCCGACCCGGCGATGAACTGGCGGGTGGGTGCCCTGGACCGCTTCACCCTGGTTTCCAACTCCGACGCCCATTCGCCCCAGAAGTTGGGACGGGAGGCCAACCTCTTGACGGTGCCCCCCACCTACGCGGATCTGAGCCGGGCCCTGCGGACTCGGGAGGGTTTTGCCGGTACCCTGGAGTTCTTTCCAGAGCAGGGCAAATATCATCTGGATGGGCACCGTCATTGCGGTCTGCGCCTCAACCCGGAGGAGGCCGTGGCCCTCCAGGGCCGCTGCCCCGGGTGCGGCAAGCCTTTAACTTTCGGGGTGCTGCACCGGGTCGAGGACCTGGCGGACCGGCCCCCGGGAGCCTCTCACCCCGGGGCCAGGCCATACGAGTCCCTGATCTCTCTGCCGGAGATCCTGGCCGAGGTGCTGCAGGTGGGCCCCGCCAGCCGGAAGCTGCGCCAGCGCTATTTCCGGCTGCTGGAGGCCCTGGGCCCGGAACTGCGGATCCTGCGCCGGCTGCCCCTGGAGGACCTGGCCCGGGAAGGGGGAGAGAGTGGCCCTCTGCTGGCCCGAGCGGTGGACAAGATGCGCCGGGGCCAGGTGCACATTGCCGGGGGCTACGACGGAGAGTTTGGGGAGATTCGTCTGTTCACCCCGGAGGAACGCCGGCAGTTGCAGGGCCAGGGGGCCTTTTTCAGCCTATCCGCCGCAGTCACGGCCACCCCTGCGGCCCGGGAACCCGCTGCGGTTTATGATCGAGGGCCAGCCGCCGCCGAACCCACCGAAAACCGAAAACCGAAAACCGAAAACCCTCTCCTAAATGATGCCCTGCTGGGCTCCCTGAACCGGGCCCAACGCCATGCCGTCACTTATATGGGGCCGGCCCTGGTGGTGGCCGCCGGCCCCGGCAGCGGCAAGACCCGGGCCCTCACCCACCGCCTGGCCTACCTGTTATCCCGGCGGGGAGTGCCGTCCCAGGAGATCCTGGCGGTTACCTTCACCCGGCAGGCAGCCGGGGAAATGGCGGACCGCCTTACGCGGCTGCTGCCGGATTTTCCGGGGTTGGAGCGACTCACCATCAAGACCTTTCATGCCCTGGGGCATCAACTCTTGCTGAATGAGGGGGGCGGGGGGCGTCAGGTCGCGGTGGAGGAGCAACGCCGCCGCCTCTTGCGGCAGGTGGCCCGGGACCACCATCTCCCCTTGGCCGCCCTGGAAAAGCAGATCACCTCTTGGAAACAGGCCCTGAAGTATCCCCGGGACCTGGGGGAGGAGGATGTAAGGGAACCCGGGTATCTGGCGGCCTACCGCTCCTACGAAGCCGCCCTGGAAACTGCGGAATTATGGGACTATGAAGACCTCATCGCCCGCCCCACCCTGCTCCTGGAGCGGCAGCCGGGAGTCCGGGAATCCCAGCAACGCCGCTTCCGCCACCTGCTGGTGGATGAATATCAGGATCTCAACGAAGCCCAGTACCGCATGTTTCGGTGGCTGGCCGGCCCCGGCGCCGAAATCATGGTGATCGGCGATCCGGACCAGGCGATTTACGGCTTTCGGGGCGCTTCCCCCAGGTATTTTTCCAGGTTCTTGGAGGATTGGCCCCAGGCGCAGATATGCCGGTTTGAGGAAACCTACCGCCTGCCGGAGCCCATCCTGCAGGCGGCGCAACGGCTTAAGGCCAGCGGCCCCGAGCCCCCGCAGCCCATGACCACCCATCAGTCCGGGACCTGTCCCTTGATCTTGATAGAGGCGGCCAATCCCGAGGCCGAGGCCCGGGCCATCGCCCGGGAAATCGAAAACCTGGTGGGCGGCATGAGCCATCTGGCCCTGGAGGACCGGGGTCTGCGGCATCAGGACCCGGGAGCCAAGGCGGGCTTCAAGGACATCGCGGTCTTATATCGCCTCCATGCCTTGGGGCCGGAGTTGGAGCGCACCCTTCAGGAGGCCGGCATCCCCTGCCAGCAGCCCCGGGAGGGGGTGGGCCCGGATTGGGACGGCCTGGATTTGGCCGCGGAACGGGTGAAGCTCCTCAGCCTGCACGCCGCCAAGGGGCTGGAGTTCCCTTACGTCTTCATCGCCGGCTGCGAAGAGGGCCTCATTCCTTGGGAACCGCCAGGGGAGCTGGCCGCCGACCCGGACGAGGAACGCCGCCTCTTCTACGTGGGTCTCACCCGGGCCTCCCGCCAGATTTTCCTGACCTGGGCCCGGCAGCGGACCCTATGGGGCCGGCAACGCCCCAGCGAGCTTTCTCCCTGGGTGCGGCTGCTGCCGGCGGACTTGCTGACGCGGCCGGCAGCCGCTCCGGACCTACGCCGGCCGCCGCGACCGCGGCCGCTCTTTCCGGAAATGGCCCCACCCCGGGGAACCAAGTCGGGATGAGGGGCCGGCGATCTCACCTGCTCCCCACCGGCAATTCCAGGGGCCACCGCCGCCGATATCTGGATTTAACCCCGGAGACGGAACGGTGCATCGAGGCATGGTAAATTACCAGGGGCAGGCGCCGGCCCAGCCTCCGGGGCCCGAAACCCGGTGGTCGCGGCTGGGAAGGCCTCTGCTGGCCGTGATTTGTCTGGTCCTGCTCCTGGCGCCCCAGAAGGGCGCCGGGGCAGCCGAGGCCCCGCCTGCCGCCGAGCCCCAAGGACGAGTGCTGCGCTCCCTGAAGATCATCGGGGCCAACATTGTCCCCAAGAAAAAGCTCCTGGCCGAAATGACCATGCCACGCCCTCCTCTGATCCGCTTATTAGCATGGAAGAAGCCTCCTGCCTTTAAAGAGGAGGAACTGGAAGGAGACCTGCTGCGCTTAAAGGCCTACTACCAGGGCCAGGGTTTTTACCACGCCGAGATCGTCCCCAAAATCGAAAGCAAAGACCACCAGGTGACGGTTACGCTGCATATCACCGAAGGCCCCTACGTCCGGGTAGTCGCGGAGGAGGTCCAGGTGGCCCCCGCCACCCCTCCGGTGGACCTCTCCTCCTTAAAAAAGCAGTGGCCCCTGAAGCCCGGAGACCGCTTCTCGGCAGAAGGTTACGAGGCCCTGAAGCGCCTGTACCTGGACTATCTGCTGGACCACGGCTATCCCCACACCGCGGTGGAGGGCAAGATCCTGCTGGACCCAGAGAAAAATACCGCCAGGATCGAGGTCACGGTTAATGCCGGCACCCTGGGCTATTTCGGCGACATCAGGATCACCGGCAACGGCGAGACCCCCGACTACCTGATCCTGCGGCAACTCACCTTCAAGCCCGGAGATGTCTTTTCCTTCAAAGAGATTTACGAAAGCCAGCGGAAGCTTTACAGTCTGGACCTGTTTCAAACCGTCAGCATCAACCCGGAGACCGGCAAGGAAAAGGAACGCCGGATTCCCATGGAGGTGGTAGTCAAGGAAAAGAAGCGGCACTCCTTCAAAGTGGGCGTGGGGTACGGCGATGAAGACCAGTTCCGGGCCAAGTTGGGCCTGCGCTTCCGTAATCTCGACGGAGGCGGCCGCACTCTGGACCTGGAAGGCAAGTACTCCAGCATCGAAGATCGGGTGGTGACTACCTTTACCAATCCCCAACTCTGGGCCAGCCGCAACGACTTGGTCTTGCAGGCCGGCTATGTCCTCCGTTATCTCCCGGGGTATAACGACAAGTCCTTTTTTACCCAGGAGCGCCTGGAACGAGACCTGCCCTGGAATCTCCGGGCCTATGTGGGCCACAGCTTGGAATTCGCCCGGCCCTTCGATATCCCCGATGAGACCCTGGCCATCCTCACCAAGACCAGCACCGAAGAGCTCTACCGGTCCTCCATGCTTCTCCTGGGCCTGCGCCGGGAAACCCTGGATAATCCGGTGGACCCGCACCGGGGGGGACTGCTGGCCTGGGCCGGGGAGTTTGCCCCGAATTTCCTGGGATCCAACCTGGAGTTTATCCGCAATGTGGTGGAGGCTCGCCGCTACTATGCCCCGTGGGACGGCACCGACTTCATCCTGGCGGGGCGCCTCAGATTCGGTTTCATCCAGCCCATCCAGAGTACCGAGCAGATTCCCATCTTCTACCGCTTCTTTGCCGGCGGCTACGGTAGCGTCCGGGGGTATCGCCTGGATTACCTGGGGCCCCGGAACGCCACCGGACAACCCCTGGGAGGCGAGGCCCTGATGGAGGGGAGCCTGGAGGCCCGCATTCCCATTTACAAGGAAATCCGGGGGGTGACCTTCATGGATTTCGGCAACGTCTTCTTTAATATCCCCGACTTCAACCTGGGGCAGCTAAAATATGCCGCCGGGGTGGGATTGCGTTACATGACTCCCGTCGGCCCGGTGGGGGTCGATATTGGGATTCCCCTGAACCCCATCTCGGGTCACAAGGATAACTACCATATCAATTTCTCCGTCGGCCAGACTTTTTAAGGTCGGTTTTCTGTTTTCGGAAGAGGCTAGCGGCAGACTGCCGCAGGCAGACACCCAAGACAAAATAACTATGATATAATTATACTATGCGACGGGTCTTGCTTATCGGCCTGTCGGTCATCCTGCTCCTGGGTGTGGCCGGCTGGGGGGTCCTCAAGTCCCAGGCCTTCTGGCGTTGGGGTGGCTGGGAATTGGTGAACCTGGTCCGGGACCGCCTCAACGGCGAACTCCAGGTGGCGGCGGTGCAGGGCCACGCCCTCACCGGCTTCACCTTCACCGAGGTGACCCTTACCGGCCCCCAAGGTGAGATCCTCCACACCCCCAAGGTGGAGATGCGCTTCTCCCTCTGGTCCTTACTCCGGTTGCAACCAGTGATCGGCAGCCTGATTATTCACCAGCCCCGGCTCACCCTGCGGCAGGATCGGGGGGGCGGTTGGGAGCTGGCCTCCATCTTGAAGAAGCGCCCACCACCGCCTTTCCAGTCCCTGGAATTCCCGGCGATTCTGCTGGAGCACGGTCAGGTGGTGGTGATCCGGTCCGGCGTCAGCCAGCGTTTTGAGGACCTGGACCTGAGCCTGGGCCTTACCGTGCTTCACCCCAAGAGGCCCGAGCAGGAGTTCCGGGTGCGCCGGTTGGACCTGGCCGCCGCCACCCCCCTGGGCCGCTTCGCCCTCCGGGGGGGCTTCACCTACGCCCATGATCAGTTGGTCATCGGCTCCATGGAGGTCCTGCGCGGGGGCCAGTCCCTGGCCAGCCTGAGGGAAGGCGCCCTGGGCCCCCGGCACGAAGGCCTGTTCTCCTTTGATCTCGGTCCCGGTTCCGGGGCGTTGCTGCAACTGCTCCAGCCCGGATGGCCCCAAGACTGGGAAATCAAGGGAAACTTCCGCCTCGCCCTCCTGGGCCTGACCAGGTATCAATTGACCGGCGTCGGCCAGGTGCGGCAGGCTTCCTTTGATCTGAAAGCCAACCTTAGCCTTGAGGCCGGGGAGTGGTCCTATGACCTGGATGCCAAACTGGGGGGGTTGGGGGCCGAGATGCTTTCACCATTCAGCCGGCAGTGGGCTGAAAAGCTCAAAGACCTTTCCCCCGTGGCCGCCGGGCTGGCCCTCAAAGGCCGCGGTCCTTCCTGGCCCCCGGCGCGGCTGCAGGGAACCCTGGACCTCTCTGCCTTCCGGAGTCATGGGATCAGCGTAGAGCAGTTGCAAATCAGCCTGGCCGGCAACGCCCGGGAGCAGAACCTGAAAGGGCTGGTCCGGGGGAATTTCGGCAAGCTGACCCTGGCCGCCGACGGCCCGTTGCTCTCCGATCTTAAAGGCAACCTGCAAATCGAGGCGGAGAATTGGCAACCGGCCCGCCTGGGTCTGGAAAGGGCCGGTGAGACTGCCCTCAACGGCAAGTTCCGCGGCGCCTTCCACTGGACCGAGGGGCGAGCCCTGGCCGGCCTCAATCTGGCCGGCGACCTGGAGGCCCGCGGTCGTTTGGGCTCCGAGCCCCTGGAAGATTTGCGGGTCAGGCTCATCTGGCAGCAGCCGCGGCTGGAGATTCCCCAGGCCTCTTTTCGCCTGGGGCCGCTGGCCGCCCAGCTCTCCGGCTCCCAGGAGGGGGACCGGCTCGCCTACCAGTTCAAGGGGAACCTGGCCCCCGGGGCTACCCGGCCTTACCTGCCGGTGACAGTTGGGGGGCCCCTGGAATTGGCCGGCGCCCTCAGCGGCACCCTGCAGGACCCCCATTTCTCCTTGCAGGGCCGCGGCAGCAGCCTGGCTCTGGGAGAGTTTTCCCTGAAAACCTTCAGCTTCAAGGCCAGCGGCGCCGGCTGGCCCATCGCTACGGGAGACCTGGAACTCCGGGGCGCTGACCTGAGCACCCCGGCGGCGGTCTTCTCCCAGGCGAACTTTTCCGCCCGCGGAGAGGCCAACCTTTGGCGGTTCAACTTCACCGCCGGCGTTCCCGGAGCGGCCCAGGCGGAAGTTTTGGGCGCCGCCGACTTGCGGACCCGCCCCGTTTCCCTGGTGCTGCAGAGACTTTGGTTCAGCTCCCCCGAATACACCATCGCTAACACCGGCCCGGTACAGTTGCGGCTCTTCCCGGGGCTGCAACTGGCTGCTGCCGCCTTCAAAATCAACGACGGGGAGCTTACCGCCAGGCTGGAGGCTCAGGGGACGCGGCTGACCGGCCTGCTGAACCTGCGGCATTTCCCCGCCAGGCTCCTCAGTATGAAGGGGCCTCCCTTGCAAGGGAAAATCGACGGCCAGGTCTCCATCGGCGGGGAGCCCGGAGCCCCCCTGATCCAGGGGAAGGTCAACTGGGGCCCGGGGCAGGTGCGGGAATTCGCCTTTCAATCTTTGCAGACCACCTTCGATTACCGGGCCGGCCTGCTATATCTGAATGGCGGCTTGGAGGAAAAGACCGAGGGAGCCCGGCTGGTTTGGGGCGGGCAGATTCCTTTGCACCTCTCCCTCAGCCCCCTGCACTGCTCTTTGGGGGAGCAAAACCTGTTCCTCACGGTGAAGGGGGAAAAGACCAACCTGGCGATGCTCACCGCCATTAACCGCCAGGTGCAG
>Ga0116136_1000686_pt1 | contig 18874 bp, 19 predicted proteins | sample June2015DPH_20_5_FD_88972 | JGI IMG/M metagenome (GOLD analysis project Ga0116136, IMG submission 88972) | Peatland microbial communities from SPRUCE experiment site at the Marcell Experimental Forest, Minnesota, USA - June2015DPH_20_40 | ecosystem: Environmental > Terrestrial > Soil > Wetlands... | reverse complement strand
CCGCTCTTGCTGGGACTTGATGTCCGCCCCAAATCCGAGGGTCTTTCCTCCGATCCGTTGTTCAACTAATTTTTCCAGCCCCACAAAGGCTCCGCCGCAGATGAAGAGAATGTTGGTCGTGTCAATTTGTATGAACTCCTGCTGCGGGTGTTTCCGACCTCCCTTCGGCGGGACGCTGGCCACCGTCCCCTCGATGATCTTCAGGAGGGCCTGCTGAACACCCTCGCCCGAGACATCTCGGGTGATGGAGGGACTATCGGATTTTCTTGATATCTTATCGATCTCATCAATGTAGACAATCCCTTTCTGCGTCCGCTCGATATCGTAATCGGCCGACTGAAGGAGACTCAGAATAATATTTTCCACATCCTCACCCACATAGCCTGCTTCTGTCAGGCAGGTGGCATCCGCAATCGTGAACGGAACGTCGAGGACCCGGGCCAGCGTCTGGGCGAGGAGGGTTTTCCCGGACCCGGTGGGACCGATGAGAATGATATTCGATTTCTGAAGCTCCACCTCTCCTGAGGCTACCCGGGAATCAATCCGCTTATAGTGATTATGAACCGCTACCGAAAGGATCTTTTTCGCATTTTCCTGTCCGATGACATATTCATCTAACTTCGCCTTGATCTCCATGGGTTTGGGGACGGTCAGTCTCCCCGGAACAAACCGCTCCTCGGCCTCCTCTGCGATGATTTCGTTGCAGAGCTCGATACATTCATCACAGATGTAGACCGTGGGGCCGGCGATGAGCTTCCTGACCTCATCTTGACTCTTTCCGCAGAAAGAACAATGCAAGACGGTCCCGTAATTCCCTCCGTTCGCCTTCATCATTTTCTCCTTTCCGCCCCCCCTTGGGACTACCCTTGAGATCGGACGGGACGCTGGACGACCACCTCATCAATAATACCGTATTCCTTCGCCTGTTGGCCAGTCATGTAAAAATCTCGATCCGTATCCGCCTGGATCCGCTCCAACGGCTGAGAAGTGTGTTTGACCATAATCCGATTCAACTCCTCTCGAAGCCTCAGGATCTCCCTGGCCTGGATATCCACATCCGAGGCCTGCCCTTGAAAGCCTCCTATGGGCTGATGGATGAGAATCCTTGAATGGGGAAGGGCAAACCGTTTTCCCTTTTCCCCCGCTGCCAGTAGCAGGGCCGCAATGCTAGCTCCTTGGCCCATGCATAACGTAGAAACCTTAGGACGAATATACTGCATGGTATCATAGATGGCAAGCCCCGAGGTCACCACCCCTCCCGGAGAATTGATGTAGAGGTGGATATCCTTGTCCGGATCTTCCGACTCCAGGAAGAGCATCTGGGCGATCACCAGATTGGCGACGTCGTCATCGATCGGTGTTCCGACGAAGATGATTCGCTCTTTCAAAAGACGGGAATAGATATCGTAGGCCCTCTCGCCCCTTCCATCCTTCTCGATTACAATCGGTATCAGTGTCATCGTTTTTTTCCTCAGACATACTCGACGTTTGCTTTCTCAAGCAAAAAATTTAAAGTCTTATCCCGGAGGATCCCCGCCTTCACTTCGGGAAGAAGATTGTTCTTCTCGTAATATCGCTTCACCGCGTCGAACGGTTGATGCATCCTCTCGGATATCTCTTTGAGACGACCGTCTGCTTCTTCATCGGTGACCGTGATCCCCTCCTGACTCGCAATCTTCTCAAGGATCAGAAACGTCTTGACCTGCTTCTGGGCCATGGCCCGATAATCCCCCTGGAGTTTCTCCTCTGACACGCCCAAATTTTTGAGGGCGACCCCCTGCGCAGCCAGTCTCAACTTTGTATCCGAGACCATGGCCTTGGCCCGCTCCTCCACCAAACTTTCGGGGACCTCGAAGGGATTTCCGTCAATCAATTGATCCACCGCTTGGTTTTTTAATTGCTGTTCCAACGCCAGCGCCTTCTCTTTTTCGATCTCCCCTTTCAATTTGGCTTTCAAATCTTCCAGGGACGAATCACCCAAATCTTTCGCAAATTCATCGTCTAAAGGAGGAAGGATTTTCGCCTTGATCTCCTTAATCTTAACACGAAATGAAACTGTCTTCCCAGCCCATTTCTGATATGCATAATCCGCCGGGAAAGAGACTTCGATCTCTTTTTCCTCTTCCAGGTTCAACCCGATCAACTTCTCCTCAAAGGTCGGAATGAATTGTCCGCTTCCCACTTCCACCGTAAAATCGGTGGCCTTTCCTCCCTCCAAGGGTTTACCCTCGGCATACGCCTCGTAATCGACGATGACATAATCTCCCGCCTGAATGGGTCTGGCCTCGGATATGGTCGTCAAATTGGCATGAAGATTTTGGAGAGCCTTCAACCGCTGCTCCACCTCTTCGTCTTTGACCTCCTCCTTTTTCCCTTCAAGCTTTAACCCTGTATATCCCTCCGGTTTGACATCGGGTTTGATTTCGAACACCGCTGAGTATTGAAACGGTTTTCCGCCAACGAATTCCCCAGGGTCAATCGCAGGCGGAGAGACGGGTTGAAGCTCGGTCTCCGAGAGGGCCTTTGGATAAGACTCCTCAATCAGCTTCTGAATGACTTCTGCCTTCACATAATCCTTGAAATATCTCTCCAAGATGTTCCTTGGAACCTTTCCGGGCCGAAACCCTTTGATCTTGGCCTTTTTCCCCAGATCCTTGTAGAATGATTCAACTTCTTTAACGACCTCGTCCTCCGGAATCTCAACGGATATCTTTCTTTTTACCGAACTGATCTGTTCCACACTGGCTTTCATGAAAGGTCCTCGAAAATGCAAAAATACGAAATCCGAAGTTCTAAATTCGAAACAAATCCCAAATTCAAATGATCAAATTACTAAAACTCCAAGTTTCATTCCTTTTACTTCGGTCATACGAATTTGTTTCGTGCTTCGAATTTCCTTTTTATAATGGTGCCGAGGGCGGGACTTGAACCCGCACAGTCTCTCGACCACGAGATCCTAAGTCTCGCGCGTATGCCAATTTCGCCACCCCGGCTTTCACAGTTTGACGTCCGCCTGCAAGCGAAAATGGTGAGCCGTACAGGAATCGAACCTGTAACCTACTGATTAAGAGTCAGTTGCTCTACCTATTGAGCTAACGGCTCCCGAAAAAAACATTGCAAAATCATCAACTACCAATGATCAATTAGCAATTCAACTACATTGATAATTTTGCACTGCTAAATTTACAACTTGCAATGACCCTAACTGATGGCGCCCTGCACTACGTAGAGTGCAGGGCAGCCCTGAACCTTACGTATATTACTGATGGCGCCGTGTACCATGTAAGGTACACGGCTGCCACGAACCCTGCGTGGTTCGTGGCGCGCCCGGTCCGGCTCGAACGGACGACCTGCGGATTCGAAGTCCGACGCTCTATCCAACTGAGCTACGGGCGCTTTGGGGTGAGTGAAGGGACTCGAACCCTCGACCACTGGGGCCACAACCCAGTGCTCTATCCAACTGAGCTACACTCACCATAAATTTGAGAAAATAGCCTCAAATTGCTATATATGACAAACAATTACAGTGCACGGTACATGGCGCCGTGTACTACGTTGAGTCCATGGCTTGCCATGCACCCCACGTGGTGCATGGCGCGCCTGGAGGGATTCGAACCCACGACCTACGGATTAGAAGTCCGTAGCTCTATCCATCTGAGCTACAGGCGCTTAATTGCTAAATATACGACTTCTTTAAGTTTTGGTCAAGGTCAAATTCGCTAGCGGTATTTAAGCTCCTTAAGTTATTGGGCAATTTGGTCGCTGAAGTATTATGTGTGGTCTGGCTGCGGTGCTAGGCGTTTGGATTCATTCTCATGAACCGTGGCTTGACGAGCATTTCTGCGCGCTCACGACCGAAGGAGATTCGGGCGTAGGGGATGGACGAATCCATCCAAAGAGAGTATGAGGGTATATCGAAATAAAGTTATAAAAGGGAAAGAAAGATGTTCAAGGGCGTTTCTGATGTTTATAATCAAGAGAAAGGATCTTGAGAATTCCGTCTTCCTTGATCAAGACCCATTGTATTGATCCTCTCAAGAATTTCCTTTCTCCACTTGGGTTCGTTATTTGCTCAGCTTTGTAACGGGTTTTTGTCTCACGAAACTTAGCATTTTTCCTAAGGAATACTCGTCGTGAGGGGAAAAGCCTATTCTTCTCAAAAAAATAGGAAGGCCTGTTGAGTAAACGAAGAATCTTCCTATGCCCTTATCTCTTCTGAAGTTTCACCAAGCATGAGTTTCAACCCATAGATAAGCTGGGACTTCGTAAAGGGTTTCGTCATATAATAATTGGCGCCGAGGTTGTATCCTTTGAACATGTCCGAATCTTCGTTTTTTGCTGTGAGAACGATCACCGGGATAGACTTCGTTTTGGGATTCGATTTCATTTCTCGAATGACCTCCCACCCATCCTTTTTGGGCATCAGAATATCGCAGATGAGAAGGTCAAAGTCGTCTCTTCCCAGCTGTTCCAAGGCCTGTACTCCATCGGCGGCCTCCGTCACCTCATAGCCCAGTTTGACGAGGTGGATTTTTAAAAACTTCCGGATCACCTCTTCATCATCCACGATTAATATCTTTCTGCTCATAGCTCAGCCCTCCTTATTGGAAATTTAATTGTAAAGGTTGTTCCGATTCGCTCGTTGCTTTCCACATCGATTGTGCCCTCATACTTGCTCACGATGCGATAGACGATATTTAGGCCAAGGCCTGTCCCCTCACCGGGGTTTTTGGTTGTAAAGAAAGGGTCGAAGATTTGATTGAGATATTTGTGGGGAATTCCCTTGCCATTATCGCTCACTTTCACCTCAACCGAATCGTCTGTCGACCGAGTCGAGAGGCCCAATTTTCCACCTTTTCCATCGATCGCCTGAAACGCGTTGGTAATCAGATTGGTGAACACCTGTTGAATCTCGCCGACGTTAGCCTGTATTTTTTCAACACATTGAAAATCTTTGATCACCTCCGCCGAACTCGCTTTGACCGCCAGTTGAACCATCTTCAGCGACTCTTCGAGGATGCCGTTGAGATCCACCCGACTGAGTTCTTCCTTCTTGGCCGCTCGAGAGTAGGATCTTAATCCTTTGACGATTTCCTGGATCCTCTGACCGCACTCCAGGATGTCCATCAAATAACCTTTCTTCTTGGAGGGATCTTCCTCCTCCAACGCGATCTCCGCCATCCCGATAATGCCGCTGAGGGGGTTGTTGATTTCATGGGCGACACCGGAAGCCAATACCCCTATCCCCGCTAATTTTTCCGACTGGATGAGTTGCTCCTGCAACCTTTGCTGCTCCGTAATATCCTTCGTATATTCAATGGCCGATAAAAGATCCCCTTTTTCGTCAAAAATGGGGTAAGAGAAGACTTGCAAGGTGGTATTATCTTCCGACCTCTTCATGGTGGAAAAAGCAGGCTGTTTGGTTTCGATGGTCACGGAGACCGGACATCTGTCACAGGGTTCCGATCTCAGGAAATAGGCCTCGTAACATTTCCGGTCGATCAGTTTTTCGAAAACGGTTTGGTAATGTTCGATGACGGCTCTGTTCACACGGAGGATTCTATAGTCGGGAGCCTGTATGGAGAGCTGATCTCGAATTCCGTCGAAAATGGCCTCGAGATTTCTTTTGCTTTGCCTGATCTTTTTCTCAAGCTTCCTCTGTTCCGTCAAATCCCGAAAGATCATCTGATGGAACGATTCGCGCCCTAAATCAATCCGTTTGATGGAGAAGTCCACCTCAACCGGGGATCCATCCTTCTTCGTCAAGGAGAGATAGTCCGCTCTTCCTTCTCCTTTCTCATCGACTTCTTTAAAAAAATCTCTTGCTTTCTCTGTTTCTTCGGGGATGAATAGATCAAAGAAGTCCTTTAGAAGAAGCTCTTCTTTCGTGTAACCTATAACCTTCTCTACTTCTCTGTTGACATCAGCAATTTGTAACTGAGGATTTCTTAAGAGCACGATCCCCTCGTTGGCATTTTCGAAAAGACCACGATATTTGTCTTCAGAAATGGTGAGAGCCTTGCGTTTCTCTTTGGTCAGGGTTTGGACGATATATCCATAGAAAGCGGTCATGATGAAGATGAAGGGGATCCGGAGGGTATAGCTGCTACCTTCCTCGTTGGTTAAAAGTCCCCATGAATAGAGAAGAATCCCGTAGAGAAGTGCGGTGATCCCTCCGATGACCATCAATAGTTTAAAGTTACGGCTGATCGAGGCGAAGATGATGATCAAGAAAAAAACCAGATAAAAATCTGTCGTCATTTTTTCTGAAAGATACATTCCGAAAGAAACAATGCCCGTGTCGAACAGGACGAGCGGATAGAATAATTTCAAATTTGAAAACCATCCTTTTGGCAAAAAAGTGAGAAAGACATTCGATAAAAGATAGATAAAGATGAGGATGTTACTTAGATGGAAGTTCGTCACCCTGCCTTTGCCGAACAGGATAAGGTAAGAAGTAACAATGATGGCGGTCCATCGAAGCGTTAGAATGATTCTTTTTCTATCTTGATCTCTCATCCTGAATCAGCTTGGATTCACAAATAAATCATTTTTATTTCGATTATTTAGGGAATTGAGCAAAAAACATACCAACTGAATGCCATCAAGAAGTTGCCCGTATAACTTGTTCCTAAGCTTAAGGAATTTGGCAACTTATAACAATTTTATTACTATCTTACTTTTCTCCATTTTAGCGGAAAGGTACCGATTTTTTTTCACTATTTGACATTTTGTCCAAGTTTTAACAAGAATAGTGGAAGGCAAGAACAGGAAAGCTCTTCATAGGGTATCAGTAGGTTTCTATTCTCATTTGAATAAGTTTATTGATCTATTCCTTCAGATACCTGGCCGAAGCCCCGCCTCCAGAAGCTTCGAAGGGCATGGGCTCCCGCGTGCAGGCATGCTTTCTTCTTTGTCAACACGGCACAGGGCTCTGCCAGCGGGCTTCCTCCGGACATTAAACTTCTAGTTGACTTATTTATCCCTGTTTAGTACGCTTCTACCCATAGCCTTTAAAGGGATAAATTGGCCACCTTGGGCGGGTTAGAAGCAAAGAGAAAGACAGGCTTAAATTCTAAAGAAAATACTTTTGCAGTTAAAAGGAGGAAACATCCAAGGATTTGGGTTAAACTTCCACCGAATTATTTTCCTGTGGATGGCGAGAAACGCTTGGGGAGGATTGTGATGGACGTAGGCGAAGAAGGGTTCTTCGGTTACCTCTCTCAGGCCATTGGAATAGAAACTTTATTGAAGATTGAAATCCTTTCCTGAAGGCTTATCTCAATTCATCATAAGGAAGCATATGTACACCGGATTTTATGGCTTCTCAGAAAAACCCTTCGAATTAAGTCCGGATCCCAAATTTCTCTATGCCACGCGCAGCCACCGAGAGGCACTGGCTTCTATGCTTCATGGGATCAAGAATCGAAAGGCTTTTATTTCTTTGACGGGAGAGGTGGGGACGGGTAAAACAACCCTCATTTACTCTTTGCTTAAGCATCTCGACGAGAAGGTGAAAACAGTCTTAATTTTTCACACCACCATCACCTTCACCGATTTATTAAAAACCATCCTCCGGGAGTTGAACCTCTTCCCCATAAAAGAAACCAGAATGGATCTTTTGCATCAATTGATTCAATATTTAGTGCTCATGGGTAATCGAGGCGAAACCCTTGTCATCATCATTGATGAAGCACAGGACCTTCCCCAGAAGGTCATGGAAGAGCTCCAAATGTTTTCTGACTTAGAATCCAAGGGAATTCAGATCGTTTTCGTGGGCCAACCAGAGCTTGAAGACAGACTCCATTCAGAAAGTCTAAGGCAACTCAAGCGGGGCATAGAGATCAGGCGTCAAATCAGAGGATTAAGCGAGGAGGAGTCCAAGGAATACATCGATCACAGACTGAGATTGGTTGGAAGCAGCAGTTCTGAGATATTCTCTCCAAAAGCTCTCTCTTTGATCTGTACCTATGCCTGTGGGATCCCGCGCGTGATCAATGCCCTTTGTGACAATGCTTTATTGATGGGTTACAGTTTGTTCAAAAAGAATATTGAAGTTGACATTGTCCGTGAGGTCATAAAAAAGATGGAGGGTCCGAGCCGAAAGGAGAAGGCCCTTTCCTCAACTGACATTGCGGACACATTCCGCTCGTTTCCGTTTGGATTGCGATTCCTCCTAAAGAAAAGTTGCCTTGTGATTATCATTTCCATGCTTTGTCTGGGAGTATTCATTTTTCTAACCCATAGACACGCGGAGCAAAAATCTACCAAGACATGGAATATCGAATCCCTTCAGAGTCATGATCCCGATACCGAACCACTCTCCACATCAGCTTCTTCCCAGATGGCTCCACCTTCTCATCCTATTGCTGCCATGGGCAGGGAATATAAACTGAGAGAAATTGCAGCCGTAAAAAATGGGCAGACCATGTCCCAGCTAACGCAGAAATATTATGGGATAGTCAATATAAGTCTTCTCGATTTCCTCTTAGAGTTTAACCCGGAAATTACCAATGTCCATCTCATCCTCGTTGACCAAAAGATCAAGATCCCTCATATCACTGAAGACCTATTGATCATTCCATCTCCTGATCGTACTTATAGCATTCATGCGGGAACTTTCGATACTTCTGATCCTGCCGAACTCTACAGGGGTGAACCGGTATTAAAGGGGAAAAAAATAGAGATCCTTTCCAGGAAAGTATCCCCGCGGGAGACCTGGTATCGTGTGATGATCGGGAAGTTTGAAAATAAGAATGAAGTGTTAAAGACAATATCTGTCCTCAGAAGAAAAGGACTACTGCCTGCTTTTGGACCGTCTTCCAAGAATTGAACGAGGCTTATCGGTCGGCCTTCAATCACGTGATGTATTCTTGGAAATGGTTTGAAAAAAAATGGTCGGGGCGAGCCGATTTGGCGGGCAAGTGCCCCTGGAAGGGGCACAATCAAAAAGACACTTCGTCTCCCGAAGCCATCCGCGTTATTCGGATGGCTTCACAGCCGACCTTGCCGCCTCACCTTATCGGCGGCATGACAAGAGTCGCTCCTTATTCGTCGCGACGTCACTCGTCCCGCCTGCCCGCTAAATCAAATAATTGAAGGTTATGATGGCGGTGGAAATGTATTGGTCGGGGCGAGCCGATTTGAACGGCCGACCTCCTGCTCCCAAGGCAGGCGCGCTAACCAGGCTGCGCTACGCCCCGACCCATTAAGGTAGAATCGCTGAGCTATACACTCCTCATGATTTCCAATACCCAATTCTAAGTGGGGATATCTCCCACCCTCATTTGAACGGCCGGTCCGGCCGCCTCACCTTCTCGGCGGCGTGACAAGAGTCGCTCCTTATTCGTTGCGACGTCTGCGGCCATCTCACCAACTCGATGGCGTGATAGAAAGCTATGACTTATCCGTCATAGCATCACCCCTCCTGCTCCCAAGGCAGGCGCGCTAACCAGGCTGCGCTACGCCCCGGTACGTAAGAGGTAACACATCCCCATCGTTGAAACAACCGTCCGCAATTACGAAAAAGACCGAATGACCCTTCTGATTTTTCTTAGGGCCTTTCCTCGGTGGCTGATCGCATTTTTTTCTTCGAGGGAAAGCTCTGCCATCGTTTTCCCATACTTTGGAACGACGAAGAGGGGATCGTACCCGAATCCTTTTTTTCCTTTTTCTTCAAATCCGATGCTTCCCCTACATGATCCCTCGGCAAGGGCCTCTTTTCCGTGGTGGGATACGACGGCAATGATGCATTTGAATCTCGCTCGTCTTTTCGAAACTGGAAGCCCATGCATCTCTCTGAGAAGCTTCTGATTATTCTCTCGGCTCGTCGCCCCTTCCTTAGCATACCTTGCAGAATAAATTCCAGGCAGCCCTTTCAAACCATCCACTTCTAATCCAGAATCATCTCCAAGGGTTAATTTCCCAAAGTACTTTGAGTAAAAGCGAGCCTTTTTCAGAGCATTCTCAGCAAAACTCCTACCATCCTCCTCGATTTCAGGAACATCCGGGAAATCGCTTAACGAATAAATCCGAAGGCCCAACCCTCTCAAGGCCTCTCGAATCTCGCGAATCTTCCCCTTGTTCCGAGTTGCGACGATTAGTTCCAACCGTTCTCCGCCTTCACGCCTCCCTCTCTCCCGAGGGGAGAGGGAAAGGGCGAAGAGACTTTTTTTGAATTCTCGTGAGGGTCCTAATTCCAGTTTGTGCGATTTTCATCAGCCTATCCATCTCTTTCTTCGTAAAAACGCCTCCCTCGGCGGTGCCCTGAATCTCCACAAACTTTCCACCGCCGGTCATCACCACATTCATATCCACTTCGGCTTTGGAATCTTCCTCATAATCTAAATCCAACAGAATCTCCCCATCGACTTTTCCCACGCTGATGGCAGCGATCGAATCCTTGACGGGGACTTCTTCGATCATCCCATTTTTAACCACCTTTCGAAAAGCGTCGATCAAAGCAACATAGGCCCCTGTGATGGAGGCCGTCCTTGTCCCTCCATCCGCCTGAATCACATCACAGTCGATCCAGATGGTCCTCTCACCAAAGGCATTGAGATCCGTCACAGATCTCAAAGAGCGTCCGATCAACCTTTGGATCTCGAAGGCGCGGCCGCTTCCTCGACCCGTTAAGGAATCTCTGGAAGTTCGGGTATGCGTGGAACGGGGGAGCATGGAATATTCTGCGGTGACCCAGCCTTTTCCGGTATTTCTTAAAAACGGTGGTACCCTCTCCTCCACACTGGCCGAGCAGATGACTTTGGTATCTCCTATTTGGATGAGGACAGACCCCTCCGCATGTTTTAAATAATTTCTCGTGATAGTTACAGGCCTTAGAGCATTCATCCCTCTTCCATCTGAACGTTTCACGTAAAGCCTCCCCACAAATTTATTTTTTCAACAAATCCCCGAAAAGTCAATCCCTCGGCCGATCATAGATGCTCGGCATTGACCCCGAGCAACCTTCCCATTCGCTTTGTCTTGCCGGAGGGTCAACCATCCGACTTCGCTCAGCGCTGGCCCTCCGGTGATTTCGGGTCGGGAACATTCGATTTACTTTCCCTTGTCCAAGAGACGAGGATCGCTATTAGCCCGATAATAAGAACAAGTTTCCACGCTCGACCGTTCTTCAATCTCAGTGCCTCAAAACTGCGTTTGTCACATCGTTCCCAAGAATTTTTTCAGCCTAAATTTAAACAGATTTCCAGTATGAAAACAAGAAGCTGTCACCCCAAATCCCGCTTTAGGATACGGTCTTTGCGAGCGAAACCCTGCACCGCATGGCGTACAGGGCGAAGCGAAGCAATCTAAATAGGAGTTCGGGTCCACTTCATCCCTCTCTCCAGAGGTAAGGCGCGATAGAATGCTGAGTTGAAACAGGATCAAAAAGTGGTTATCATATCGTCATACAAATTCTCATAGGCTTGATGAGGGAGTGGAGACATGCACAAAGAGACGCAAAAAAAGGAATTCACAGGGGCTTCCAAATACGTGCTGGATGATGAACTGGCAAGAATTGTCAACATTTCGATGGCGCTCGAAATGCCTCTTCTGCTCAAGGGAGAGCCCGGAACGGGAAAAACCATGCTGGCCCACGCCATTGCAGAAGCTTCTGGCATGAAATTGATCGTCCTCAATGTCAAATCGAGCATGAAGCTGATCGATGCCCTTTACCAGTATGATACGCTGACACGCTTAAACGACAGCCGTTTTGGCGATTCGAAAAGGGATGTCAGCAATATTGAAGAGTACATCCGGATGGGAAAGATCGGACAGTCCTTTGTATCCGATCAGAGAGTCGTTCTCCTGATCGACGAGATTGATAAGGCCGATACGGATTTTCAGGACGATATGCTGGATGTGCTGGACCAGATGGAGTTTGATATTATCGAAATTGATAAAACCATCAAAACGAAATATCGGCCGGTGATCATCATCACGTCGAATGCCAAAAAGGATCTGTCCGACCCGTTCTTGGGTCGCTGTAATTTCCATCACATTGCCTTTCCAGAGCCTGACATGATGAGAAAGATTGTTCAGGTTCATTTTTCTGATATTGACAAGGAATTACTCGATAGCGCCATTAGAACATTTTACCGTCTCAGAGAAATCAGGGGTATTGAAAAAAAACCTGCCACTCGGGAGCTGATTAACTGGCTTAGGGCCTTAAGGGCAGATCCTGACTTTCGGGTGAAGGATCTGATCAAAGGAGAGGTTCCTTTCTTGGGCGTCCTTTTTAAAAAGAGCCCTGACTACGTCGTCGCCCAGAATGCCGTGGCACGGTTTAGGGTGTAATTAAATAAATTGCGGAATGCGGATTGCGGAATGATCAAACAGATATTCCAATATTCCACGATTCCATCATTTCACTGGTAAATTATGTTTGTTGACTTCTTTTATCTTTTGAAAAAAGCGGGGATACCCGTTTCTCCCACCTCCTTCCTCACACTTCAGAAGGCCTTGAGCATGGGGTTGATCAATTCTCTGGATGACTTCTATACAAGCGCCCGTACGATTCTGGTGAAGAGTGAGAAATATTTCGATCTCTACGACCAGGTGTTTGCTCATCAGTTTGAAGGCGCTGAGTTCAAGGGATCGGAAGAAATTGAATTGTCCGAGATCGCCCGTGCCCTGCTTGACGAGTGGCTGAAAGATCCAAAAGAGTTAGCAGAGGCCCTTGGGGTAAAGGAAGAAGATTTGCTGAAGCTCAGTCCCGAGGAATTGCTCAAATACTTTCTTGACCGGTTGAAAGAACAAACCGAGGCACACCACGGAGGAAACAAGTGGATTGGAACGGGTGGAACTTCTCCTGTGGGACATTCCGGCTACCATCCAGGTGGGATGAGAATCGGCGGCGTCTCCCGAAATAAGTCAGCCGTCAAAGTCGCTATGGATCGGAGATATCGTGATTACTCCCAGGAGGGACCGATGACGGCATCCCAAATGGGAGAGGCTCTCAAGCGGTTGAGGAATATGGTTCCATTCGGCCCTAAGGATAGGGTGAATATTGACAAGTCGATTTACGAGACCATGAGGAATGCGGGAGAGATAGAGATTGTATTTGATCGGAGTCTAAAGGACCGGTTGAAGGTCATCCTTGCCATCGATAATGGCGGATGGTCCATGGATCCTTATATCGAGCTGGTTCAAACCCTCTTTAACTACGCACGGGCCCAGTTCAAAGATCTCAAGACGTTCTTTTTTCATAACACCATCTACGATTATCTCTGGGAGGACCCTCCCAGGCATTCCAAACCTTTCCCGGTGGATGAGCTGGTCCGTCTTGACCCTGAAACAAGGTTCATCGTCGTTGGGGATGCGAGCATGGCTCCTTATGAATTGATGGCTACGGATGGCTCCATTCACATTGAAGAGCGATCCGGGAGGCCGAGTTATGAGAGGCTAAAGTTTATTGCCAAGACCTTTCCCCATGCTGTTTGGATCAATCCAAAACTTGCCGAAGAATGGCCCTACACCCGCTCCATTCATCAAATCCGCGAGATTCTCCCGATGTTTGAACTGACCCTTGACGGACTGGAGAAAGCGGTGGGTAGCATGATGCGCAAGAATTAATTATCCTCGAGCTTCCCTCTCCAAGAATCACCATCCTGAATTGAACAATTCGAGTGCACAAATCCTTATCCCATAACGCCACCGACAATGGAAAGTTGGAGCTTCAAATTGACAGAACATTGATTTTCAAATAACATAATGCAACTAATCATGAGATTTCGAACCTTCCCTTGGCATTTTATTTTAGTTTTCTCTTTACTGTTTTTAATGATTGGGGATGAGGCGAACCCTGCCAAGAAGATGATGATTTCGACAGAAAATCTCAAAGGGCATGTAAGAAATATCCATTTTGATCGGGGTCCGTATCATGGCTATCAGAAGCTGGAGCAGGCGGCACAATATATTGAGAAGGAATTTCTCAAGGCCGGACTGGAAGTCAGAGAGGATCGTTTTGAATGGGAGGGAAAATCCTATAAGAATATTGTGGCAGAAAAGAGAGGGATGACCTCTCCCCGTCGGGTTCTCATCCTGGGAGCCCATTACGACACCGTCCCGGGTTCTCCCGGGGCGGATGACAATGCCAGCGCGGTGGCTCTGCTGCTCGAGGTAGCAAGAAATATTCAAGCGGTCCCTCTGGAAAGCACTGTAAGACTGGTCGCCTTCTCCCTCGAGGAATATGATTTTGCCGGCAGTGCTCATTATGTGGACAGTCTGAGCAAGGGAGGGGAAGAGATCCTTGGGATGATTTCCGTAGAGATGGTGGGATTCACCGGCCCAAGGCAGGATTATCCTCCTTATCTCAATCCCAAACATTATCCCAATGTGGGAGATTTCATCGCCATCATTGGAAACGAAAGGTCGAAGGGGTTATTGGAAAAAGTTTGTCGATCTTTCAAGACCAATATCCCTGAACTTCCCTTAGAATTCCTTATTGTGCCTGGAAATGGGGAGGAAATGGACGAGGTGAGCCTGAGTGACCACAGTGTTTTCTGGGATAAAGGGGTGCCAGCCCTCATGATCACAGATACTGGTTTTTTGAGAAACCCGAATTACCACCTCTCTTCAGATAGAATAGAAACCCTGGATTTCGGATTTATGCAGAAAGTGGCCATCGGAGTCTATCATTCGGTCGTTGAGTTAGCGAGACTTGCGGACACGAAGCCCGAGACACGGAACACGAGATGATGAAGATCGGTGTCATTTCAGATACGCACTTGAGGGAGCCTCATCCCGAATTCAAGAGTATCATCGAATTCCATTTCAAAGACGTGGAAAAGATATTTCATGCAGGAGACTTCGTGGACTGGAGCATCGCAGAATATCTTTCAAGCCTGAAAGAGCTGATTGCCGTCTGCGGAAACATGGATTCTCTGGATATTCGAAAAGCATTCCCTCAGAAGAGGATCGTTGAAATAGAAGGATTTAAGATCGGCCTGATCCATGGGGGAGGCTCTCCGTTCGGAATCGAGTCACGCATCCGAGGAGAATTCGACGAAGCGGACGTAATTGTTTATGGCCACACCCATACCCCGGCGAATCATCAAGTCAAGAAGATCTGCCTTTTCAACCCTGGCTCCGCCACCCGCTCTTTTATGAATCAAGCCACCCTCGGGATCCTACACCTCGGAGAGAAAATAGAAGGAGAGATCATTAAAATCTGACTCCCTCCCCCTTTTCCCCCGCCTACCGGCAGGCAGGCACCGTGGGGTGAATTTATCGGGGTTCACCCCGTTAGAAATTCCAGCGAAGCATCAAACCCCGATCCAGAGCAGCGGGCCTTCATCGCTCCGAGGTGGCTCCGGCCACGCAGGCGGAGCATCATTTCTAACGGGGTGACGGGTCTGCTGCCCCGCCGGTCAAGGCGCATTTCGTAAAGTCAATCTCCTGACGGCAACCTTTGCATGTGTGCTTCCTATCGAATTCATCCGAGAAGATCTCAACTCCCTTTCCACAGTTCGGACATTTGCACACGAAGGATTTTAGATCCTTGAACTGCTCAAAACCTGGACAATGTCGCGGAATACTCATTTTAACCTCCTTTTTCAAACAATGATCGATTCATTGTTCTTTGTTCATCGTTCTATTTCAGTTTCTCCAGCGCCCCCATGAGATCCTCAAGGGCAGGCCTCTTGTTGATATCGTGCACGTCGATATAACGAAGGATTCCCGTTTTGTCGATGACGAACAAAGCCCGTTCGGATATTCCATCCGAACGCAAGACACCGTATCTTTTGGCGACCGCTCCATGAGGCCAGAAATCGGAAAGTACCGGAAACCAGACCTGGCCCATCTGGTTGGTCCATGCAAAAAGGGTAGGAATGTTATCTACCGTAATTCCAAGGAGGATGGCGTCATACTGGTTAAAGATATCTTTCGCGATATTGTACCCGGGCCATTGATCTGAACAGACGGGTGTCCATGCCGCAGGAACGAAGGAAAGGACAACGTTCTTTTTCTCCAGAAACTGGCTCAGAGAAACCTTCTGCCCGGAAATGGATGGAAGAGTGAAATCAGGAGCACGATCCCCCACCTTCACCCTCAAAACGCTGTCAACCGATTTAAGGGTCCCTACCTCGTAAATGTTTCCCTTATAGGCGTCTGAAAGGCCAAAGGCCACCGGGGCCAATACGGATGGAAATAGGACTCCGGTGAGTAAGATAAAGCGGAGAACTCTTCTCTTATTCATGGCACATCCTCCTGATGCAGCGCGTTCCCCCGCACTTCATCCGTCTCCCCTCGGAGGGAGGGGAGTTTGATTGCTATTTTAGCCCCAATGTTTTGAGCACGACTTCCAGAAACGGTTCAGCCCCAAGATAATTTCCTAATTGACTGTGTACGATTTGGTGGGTCCCATCCTCATTAATCTTGACAACCATGTAGTACGGTGTCCTCACTTCCCCGCAAACCTTGTGGATCACGAAATCCTTATCCGGAAAAAGCGGAAAGGGGACATCATACGTTTTCTTGAACACCTCCACCTCGTAAGGCGAATTTCCTACACCGATCCCGATTAATTTAATTTTGTTTTTCAGGACGGCACTGTTTTCAATGAGCCGGTAAAGCTCATTCACTCCCGGCGCGTCCTTCTGGCAGAAAGGGCAGTACATACTGAAGAGTTCCACGATCACGCCGTGGGCTTTGATCTGAGGGATTTTGAATAGGCCGCCCCCGGAAAGCCCCAAATAGTTTCTTTCCTCTGCATTTCTTGGGACAGGAAGGTTGATAACAGGAAGCGCTTCGCCCTTTTCCGGCGGCTTGTTGGCAGCCAGGGCGGGAAAAACAATAATCGAAAACAAGAGGGTGATCATGGTTAAGACCGTTAGAATTCTTCTCATCCTTCAATTTCCTTCAATCACAATTCTCTCATAGCAAGGATGCAGTCCTCACAACGACTATGATGAGATGAAAAGGTTTTTCTTTTTAAGTTCACCCCGTTAGAAATGATGCCTCGCTGGAATATCTAACGGGGTTCATTCGAGCGGATCGTTGAATCGGGATCAAAGGCGTCCTTCGATGATCGTCACCACCAGCCAGAACCAGCCAAAAAGAAACGCCACTCCGCCAAAGGGAGTGATGGCTCCGAGCCATTTTGTCCCCGTGACTGCTAATAGATAAAGACTTCCTGAGAAGAGGAGGATTCCGACCAAAAACCCCCAACCTGCAATCGAAAAAGATGTGTCTTTAACGAGATGTTGTAATATCCCTACAACGAACAAAGCGATCGTATGAAACATCTGGTAAAGGACTGCCTTTTCGTAGACGGTCTTTCCATACTCATCCAAGATATTTTTTAATAAGTGAGCCCCAAAGGCTCCAAGAGCGACACTTAAGAATCCAGAAATTGCGGCTGCGATAAGCCAAAACTTGATCATTCTATTTCTCCGGTTTCGATTTCATTTAAGACAGCAATCGTGGCCCCCCAGGAACCTGCCTCAGGCGGGGCCAATTTGAATGATTCTACAAGCGGACTCTTCTTAAGAAAAGAATGGACGATATTCATCTGCACCCCCTTCCCTTTTCCATGGATGATGCGGACTTCCCTAAATCCTTTCTTCTGACATTCCAAGAGATATTCCTCCAAAAGAGAGGGGATCTCTTTCGGAGAAAAAGTGTGAAGGTCAATCCAATCCTCAATGGGGATGCGAACAGCCATAAGCTAAATTACGGCATAGCGCAGAGCGCACAGCGAAAAAAATTGACACCTCGAATCTCATCACTCCCAGCTCTTAACTCATAATTCTCAACTCTTAATTCATAACTCTGAACTCTCAACTTTTTATTTCTAACTTCTCTCGGAGGATTTTAAAAATCTTATGAAACATTGGTCTCGTGAGCTTACCTGTCTGAGTGTTTTGCTGGCTGGGATGGTAGGTGGTAATTAAACTCTGTAGGGAACGCAGATCTGCGTTCCCTACAGAGTTGGAAGTCCGAAGTGAATAAATGTTCCCGTGGCCAAAGGCCAATGGGGGAATTTCCAAGCCCCGCAGTCTTAGAGACCTCAGGGTTTGCGTAAAGGCGATCTGACCCAAAGGAACGATCACCTTAACATTTCTTAGAAGATCGAGTTCCTTCAAAAAGTAAGGTCGGCAGTTTTCAATTTCTTCAGGCATGGGTTTATTCTTGGGTGGAGCACATCGAATCGTCGCGGTAATATAGCAATCGCCCAATTCAAAGCCGTCATCCCTTCGCACAGAATTGGGTTGATTGCCGAAGCCAAATTGATAAAGGGCGTTAAATAGCCATTCTCCACTCCGATCTCCTGTAAACATACGGCCTGTCCGATTTCCCCCTTGCGCAGCAGGGGCCAGCCCCACAATCAGAATCCGGGCGTCCGGATCTCCGAAACTGGGAAGGGGTTTTGACCAATAATCCCAGTCCCGATACCTTCTCGGTTTATGTTCCGAGACCTCTTTCAGGTAAGCAACCAGCCGGGGACACTTACGGCATCGAACCACCGTGTCCTGTAATTCTCTCAGCGCACCTTTTGTTTTCATCGTCTAATAGACCCCTTACCCGCCCTCTTTCCCCAAAAATTAATTTAAGCATACCCTACACCAATTTTTCAAGGAAATAAGTGAATTTCTACGAGGAGACACCTCATCCTGCAACCTACATTCGGCTGCCTGGCTCGGTAAGAAATAAGGATGCGGGGAATAAAATACAGCATTTGCTCGCCCAAAATACGGAGCTCACCTTATTTAATTTCTTGCATATTATTGCAAATTATTGCAAGTATTAACTAATACAAACGCATTAAGTAATGTTACATAGCCTGCGAATCTTTTGACAAGACCATGAGCGAGTTGTTTTACAAACGACAGACCAAAGATTATCAAGGTTTTCAAACCAACGGTTGGTG
>Ga0116136_1000665_pt1 | contig 19180 bp, 23 predicted proteins | sample June2015DPH_20_5_FD_88972 | JGI IMG/M metagenome (GOLD analysis project Ga0116136, IMG submission 88972) | Peatland microbial communities from SPRUCE experiment site at the Marcell Experimental Forest, Minnesota, USA - June2015DPH_20_40 | ecosystem: Environmental > Terrestrial > Soil > Wetlands... | reverse complement strand
TCCAATTGCAGGCGCGCCGCAATTTTGGGATGCTTCTCGGCAAACTCCGCTCCCATCTGCCGGAGGAAGCTAAGTTCACTCTCGTAATATTCCAGAAGATCATCGCGCATTCTACGAACCCTTGACCTGGTATTGGCCGCTCATCGGTTCCAGCATGGTATCAAAGAAAACATGTTCGGGAGCAGGATCCATGCGCAGCAATCCTTCAATGCCGAAACGGATGACGCGCGTATCGTCGGCCGCCGGTTCCAGCGTCACCTTGATATTCAGAAGCCTTGGCTCAAAGAAATTGATCGCCACCCGGATCGCTTTGAGCAGGGTATCCTGGTCGTTGGAGGATCGAAGATAGAGGCTTGAAACGTCCGGCAGCCCGTAGTTATAAAGGGAGTGTTCCAACTACTTGAGAGACGCCGGGGGTTCTTCGATCGTCCGCCGGGTATTGAGTAGCCATTCCAGGTCGCGCCTGAGCGCGGCCTTCAACTCACGCAAGGATTGAGATCTGGTGAGGGGGGGCTCCAGCTTGCGCTCGGGCTCCTGATCGATGAGTCGATCAAGCACCGACAACGTAACTGGGCCTTCCCTTTCGGTTGTCGGCATTAGGTTTCAAGACAGGAAATAGCCTGGACGGGATCAAGACGCACGACCTTTTGAAAAAGCCGGAGCTTTTCCGCTTCATCCGCCTGTACCCTTTGGCTGTTCTTCAGAATCATGACCAGCGCTTTGGCTACAACTTCCCGATCCTCCCAGCCTTCCAGGTGATTGTTCTCAATAATGGAGGCCAAGTCCTCGATAATCGGCTGGGCAATTTGGCTCTTCTGGGCCGAGATGCAGACCTCCACAAGTTGCATCTTACGCAAGAACTGGCCTCTTCCTGAAAGTTGCCTTTCGACCTCATGCTGCATTAAGTCAATAGCCTTTTCCGCCTGTCCGGCGCGCAGAGCCTCACGGGCCAAATCGTAGCTGTCCACAAACTTTCGGTGCCATCCAGGGGCAGAGTGATTCTCCACGATCCGGCATTCCGGGGGAGTGGCATCGGGTGATGGCGTCGCGGCTTCTGCCAGCAGTTCTTTCAACCACGCCTGAGTCTCACTATTCGCAGCCGGAGTGTCGTCGAGCAAGTTGGTCTCCAGGATCTGCGGCTGGTCGTGCAGTAATGCTTTCAGCTCGGAACGGATGGCAATAGCAATCGCCGCATATTCGCTTCCCAGTCCCACACAGGCATCGACCACGAAGCGCTGCAAATCGAGCCAGCCTCGGCTGCACGGAAGCGACATCGCATTCTCGGCCGCTTCCAAGAGTTCGTTCCATTTGCCTTCAATCGCCAGTTTTTTGATGTGCTGCCGAAGCTCTGTGGGTGGACCTTCGAGCAAAGTCATGTCGGAGGTGTGGAACGCTGCTCGAAGCTCACCCCATCGTAAGCCCCTCATCATCAGGTAAGGGCCTGGGCCGTAAGGGTCCAGCTTCCGAAGCGCCGCTGCGGCACGCGCCACACTGGCAATAGCCTCCCGGCGTCCGGCAGGCTCCTTATCTGCCAGCGGTATTACAATTCCTGCCGCCCCTGCGGCGGCTCGCCCAACCGTTCCTCCTCCGGGGACAGGCTGTTCGGCAACCGCACCCTCCTCGGCTTCACCCCCCTTGGCTTGAACCTCAACCGCATCCGGCTCGGTCTCCCTCTTTTTCTGAAGGAGCAGATGAACGCTGTGGCGAACCGTCTCGAGGCCCTTCTTTAGTTCCCCAAAGCTTGGTGAGACATCACCAAACTTCTCCCGGCAAAGAGAATCCAGAGCCTGGAGCGTCGCGTTGCACTCGTCGAGGACAGCTTCAGTACTGACGTAAAAAGCTTTTGGAGTTTCGTCGAAGGACTTGTCGAAGTCTTCGGGCGCTATTTTCCCCTGTCCGAGAACCTTTGTCCGGGCAGCTTTTTTCTCCTCGGTGTCAGCCTGTTCTTCATAGCCGATTTTTCTGGACTCGGTGTAGTCCAGCCAACCATGTCTGGCCTTGTTGAGGGGAGCCGTCTGAAGGGGAATAACCAGACTCGAGCCAACCCATTCCAGCGGCGTCGCCCTCAACTCCGCGTCGCCATCCTCGAGTTGGGGGTACAAGGTTTCCCAGAAGGTCCCGACCAGACCGCGCAACAGTTCTAAACCCTGTTTCAGACCACCGAATCCTCCCGTCCGCAGCAAAGCGTCCGTAAGCCATGCGGCAAGCTGCAGATCTTTGCTCTTGGTGGCGATGGCTTCAGCAGCCAGCTTCACCACCAAAGGGTAATCCGCCTTCTTGACCTCATATTTCCATTCGCCCTGTTCAGACTCTTCCTCTTCCCGGCGGGCTTCCTTGATCTGATCGTAGATGGGCGCGTAGCGGAGGTCTTCCCCGCTGGGGTTTTCCCCTGGGATCGGATTAAGTAAGTTATCCGGTAGAGGCATTCTAACCTATGCCGCAGCCTGAGGTAAATTGAATTCCAGTTGGCGGACGTCGAGCAGCGGGAATTCCTCGCCATCCACGAGCAACATCTTCTGACCGACCGGGACCGCCTCGCCCGACTCGTCTTCTTCCCAAACCGTCATACGGCCAAGGCGAACCGCATCATCAGGATGTTGCCACGCGAAGGGGGATAAGACCGGCAACAAGACCTCCCCAAGCTCGGTGCTTTTCAGGGCAGGTCCAACCCGAACCACGGCAGGAGTCCAGAGCAGGTCGCGAAGGTGGCGTGGCTGCGGAATTTGGATTGAAGCCAAATGTTCAAAATTGAGCCAGAGATAGTTCCCGGCGGCAAAAACCTCCAGGCGTGGCCCAATCCGCGGATCGGCGTCCGTAATCGTCTGGAAGGGCTTGCCGTTCAGTGTACCGGTGATGGTTTCCGCGCCAGAAGATGTCCCCCCGGAAGGCTTCTCCTTCTTTTGAAAGAGATCCTGGCGTGTCCTTTCAGCTTGAAGGGCACTGCGGTAGAGCAGTGCCCCTATTTCGCTGTTTGGGCCGGCTTCCGCCAGCACGTCCAGTTGTTTCTCTGCTCGTTCATACTCTCCCGAAAAGCAGAGCAACTCAAAGAGGAAGGTACGGCGTCGGGTGTCTGAGGGGTTATTTCGCAACTCAGCACTCAATGCCTGCACAGCCTCTTTAAGTCTTCCGGCCTGAAAGAGTTGATGCGCGTTTTCCATATTCGCTCTCTGGAAAATCACCCGGTGCCGGTCATTCCCGCGAAAAGCTTGCCCTGAGCTTGCCGAAGGGCGGGAATCCAGCCCTCTGTGGACTGACCTGGACCCCCGCTTACGCGGGGGTGACAGAGCCGGCGATATTCATCTCCTTGGGTGGGCTGCGTGCCATGCGCACTCGGGAGCAAAACTGCGCGGCCAGCCCCCGGACTATGCGGTTTGCTCCCTCTTCCTGAGATCGTATTCGACGTTCCCTGCCGAGGTCAGCGTTCCAGCCTTATCCTGAACCTTGTAATCGAAATTGATCACACCGTAAGTGATCGAGATGGATTCCGAGCCCACATCTTCGCCTGACGAGCCGCCAGTCTGGTAGCTCGAAACGTAGACTTCCTTAAACTTGATGGTAACGAAGTCCTCAGGGGTTTTCCCGCCGGTCTGCTTGCTGCAATAAAGAATTGCTTCGTCCACGTGCTTACCGGTGACCAAAAGCTCCAGGAGCTTGGGGCTCGCCTTGTCCACGTGCTTTGTAAAGCTGAGATCAGACATCGAGACCTTTCCCGCGCTCATACCTGTGCCGACGATGGTGGTCGGGTTGGTTGCCCCCCAACTCCAGGACATGATTTCAATTTCGTCCATGTGTTTCGTGGCGGCGCTCTCACCCTTAATGCTGCCAAATTTCAGATGGTATTCGATTGCCATATTTTCTCTCCTCGTAGAATTTGGATTGTCCAAAGAACCCGAGGCGGACTCGTGCTCGAAGTCCGCCCCAAGCCGCTAAGTAACTAACCTTTGGCGGACTGCGGCAACGTTGCTACCAACCGCAGCGAAACCGTAAGCTCGTCGAGCTGGAAGTGGGGGCGAAGGAATGCCACCGCGCGGTACACGCCGGGCTTGCCCTTCACCTCTTCCACATCGATGCGCGCTTCCCGTAATGGGTACTTCGCCTTCGTCGCTTGAGTTGCTGTGTCGTCGTTGGTCACGTATTGCGCAATCCAGCGGTTGAGGAACATCTGGATTTCGTCGCGGGAAGTGAAGCTGCCGATCTTATCCCGCATCATGGCTTTCAGGTAATGGGCGAACCTACAGGTGGCCATGATGTAGGGCAACTGCGCGGAGAGCCGAGCATTGGCGTTGGCCGCATCGGTGTCGTACAACTTGGGCTTATTGACGGATTGCACGCTGAAGAACGCCGCCTTGTCTGTGCCCTTGCAATGCACCAAGGGGATTAGCCCCTGGTCTGCCAGTTCCTTCTCACGACGGTCCGTAATAGCAATCTCCGTAGGGCACTTCAGCGCCACGTCCCCTTCGTCAGTCCGGAAAGTATGTGCGGGCAGCCCTTCCACCAGACCTCCGCCTTCCACTCCCCGGATGGCCGCGCACCACCCGTACAAGGCGAAGGCGTTCGTCAAGCGCGCTCCCATGGCATAGGCTGCATTGCCCCACAGGTACTTGGTGTGATCGGTCCCATCCACGCCCTCTTCGTAAGTGAAGGCGTCCACAGGGACCGTGTCCCTACCGTAAGGAAGACGCATTAGGACGTGCGGCACGCAAAGCCCCACGTAACGGGAATCGTCGCTCTGGCGGAACGACTTCCACTTAGCATACTCGGTGGTATCAAAAATCCGTGCCACGTCCCGCGGCTGATCCAACTGCGTAAAACTCTCCATATTCAGTAGTTGTGATGAAGCAGCCGTCAGGAATGGCGCGTGCGCCGCCGAAGCAACCTGAGCGACCTTTTCCAGGAGTTCCAGATCCTCCGGGCTCTTGCTGAACTCGTAATCACCGATCAAAGCGGCAAAAGGATCTCCACCGAAAACCCCGAACTCTTCTTCGTATACCTTCTTGAACAATGCGCTTTGATCGAATTCAGAGGCCCGCTGTAAATCGCGCAGAAGCTCTTTCTTCGATACATTCATAACGCGAATCTTCAGCATGGTGCTGGTCTCGCTTTGGCCGATGAGGTACTTCAAACCGCGCCAGCTTGACTCGAGTTTTTGTAACTGGGGATGGTGCAAAATCTCATTGAGTTGGATGGAGAGCAGGTGGTCAATCTGCGCCACGCGGGCATTAATCATCGCCTCGACATCTTTCGATACGGTGACCTCCCCTTCCAGCACCTGGCTGATGAATTCCCTCACCAGGCTCTTGCCGCGCTCACGGGTGGCAACGTCTGTTCCCACCCTGCCGTCCTCAACAATCTGATCCAGCAATCCCTTTTCCGCGACCTGCTCCGCCGCCTGTGCAGGCGCCTTTACCATTTCTTCATTAGCCATTTGACCCCTCCTTCCCTTCCTCCTCCTTCTTTCCGCCCAGCTCCGCCCTCAACTTGTTCAACTTCTCCGTGTTACTAACCGCCTCCAGCAGAACTTGATCCAGCTTGTCGTTCGTCTGCAACGTACCTTTTAGATCGTTGAGGCGGGTGCGGAGGTCAAGGAGTTCGCGCAGAGGTTTGACCTGCTTGGCCACGTTCTCCGGCGCGAAGTCATCCATACTCTTGAAATCGAGACCGACCTTCAATTGGCCTGCATCGGGATCCTCGCTGAGCTTGTTCTCCACCGAGAATGCCAGATGAGGTTTCATGCTTTCCAGCACGGTGTCAAAATTATCGGGGGTTACTTCTACGAACCTCCGGTCTTTTAACCGGGGTAGAGGATCTACCGGTTGACCTGAAAAATCACCCAGAACTCCCATCACAAATGGGAGCTCTTTAATTTCTATGGCGCCTCCGGTTTCCACGTCGTAACTGACGTGGACACGTGGAGGACGTACCCTTTCCAGCTTCTTTTGGACGCTCTGTGCCATGGGGCACCCCTTCAGTAAGATTTCGAATTTGTCTTTGAGTGAATCTCCGAACCGACACCCATTTTAGCAAATCGGCGAGCATTTGTCAATGCAAAACTAGAAGTATTGTCGCCTGGTGGTTGTCGTGTTTGTCCGGTGATGCATTGCACGGCGAGACGATCTACGGTATCGTTCCCGTTGACCATCTTGCTTTGGGTGGCGGTAACGATGGCGCAAGGCCGCACCGCATTTGCATTCCGCGGCTGAACTTCCACCGGGGGTGAGAAGTCGGGTCGCAGAAAAAAGTACTGAGAAAGGTCCGATAACCTGATAAGCTGTACGTTACAAAACGGGGAGGAACTTATGGGCGATACTGAAAAGCCAATCATCGATGGCCCCCCGTACTGGGGCGTCGATTCCGTCAAACCGGCGAATCAACCCGTGGGCGGCTCCAAGACCCCGACGCTCTACGACTACGTACTCGAGAAGTCGAAGGGTCGGCCGCCGGCTTTCTTCGGAAGGTACCTGACGGCTGCGAGGAACAAGGAGCAACTCATCACAGAAACTGAACTGCAATTCCTTTCTGACAGGAACTGCAGGATCTTGCTGAATTACAACCAGCTCTCCAGTGGGGCCGTTCAGCAACCGTTCCCCTTCGGCCAGATGGCCGCAGACAAGGCGGCGAACGCCGCATCCGATTTAGGTGCGCCATCGAGTATAGGTTCTCCCAGCGTCTGGATCTATGCGAATATCGACGCCGGCTATTCCCCAAAGGTCGAATGGATTCTGGGGTGGTGGGATGGCCTGTGGAAGCACGGGTACGGCCCTGGTATTTATTTCCAGTTAAGTGCCGGGAGCACTAAGATCGCCCAAGCAATTGAAACCTGTGGCACTATCCCCAAGATCGAACTCTGGTGCTCGGTCTGGTCATGGGCAAGTCAGCACTTTGGCAGCAGAAACGTGGAGGCAAATACATTTGCCCCCTTTCCGGTTAAGGGCCATCCATCAGCCGTCGAGGTGTGGCAGTATGGGGCAAAGTGCTTCCCGTACGGCGGAACGCCGATGTTCGACATGAGCCTCGCCAACCAGCAGGGCTATGACAGGATGTGGGAATACTAGCTCAGAAGCTCTCTCGAAAGTAGATTTACCCATTCCGCCGCTTGCAGCTCCCTGAAAAGACAAGCCTTAAGGTGGCTACGGGGCGCAGAATCGCCCATTTTCATCCTAGTTGCGAGTGCCAGCTCATGACCGGCTGCGAAATAATCCCTGGATGGGCAAAAGCACTTCATCCGTCATCTGACGGACAAAGTCGCAGAAGGCACAAAGAAAAGAAAGGAGTTGTTCTTTGCGAGTCTTTGCGCCTTGGTCCCGCATTGCGGGATGAGATTGTTTATTCTTTCACAACTTCTCACCGAGGGATGTTTGAGGAGCCCGAATCCGAGGTCTAACTTACGCTTACGCGGCTCTCTTTGGCAGTTTGAACTCTTCCACCTCAAGGAATCCGCCCGCTATAAAGACCATGAGCAGCTTGGCAAACTCCGCCAGCGGCGTCTCAGGATGGACAAAATTGTTCTCCTTGCAAAACCCAAGAAGTTGCCGCACGGTCAACTTCCCGTCGCATTGCGGGGGCAGGAACCCCACCCAGGGCTGCACTCGGCAGTCCACACTGAAAGGATACTCAGTGTGCAGCGAGAATTGCTCAGGCGCCAAATCCCCCTCCTTCATTCGGTGGACTACGTGAAGTTCAAGGGAAGGGGCGGTGACCGGGTGCGTTTCAGCGAGTATTTCAATGAACTCAGGCTTTACAGCAGCGCTTTCCCACTTCAGGAGCCAAGCGATCTCATCCCGCCCCGTATTCGGGCCAACGGATCTCCGGGTGGTGAAGACCGGACGGGCCCCTTCCCTTCTCTGGATGATCATCCATCCGTAAACCATCCATTGGATGCCGAGGCCCCTCAACGCTTCTCTCATTGCATGGGCTGCCTCGCCACCCCCCTTTGATTTCACGGCATACTGCATTGCCGCATCCTCAGGCTTTTGCGGCTGCCTGATAATGACCATGACATCAAATTCCGATTGTTCTTCCCCCAGCCAAGCCCTTACACGCTGCTCGAAAGGCGCGCCTTCGCGGTCCGATCCCTGCGCCAGACAATAAAAGCGCCCACCCGGTCGCAGATAGCGTGGTAAGCCCATCACTATGCGGCGCGTCACCTGTTCTCCGTCCGAGCCTCCATCGTAAAAAATCTGGGCACGGTTCAGCACGGGCATATATGGTGGATGAGCGACGATACGGTCAAACGTCAGGTCGCCCAGGCATTCATAAAGGTCCCCTTCGACCATCGTGACGTTGTCGAGTCCATTGAGCAGGCGGTTGAACTCCGCCATCTGGGTGGATCGCTCGGTAATGTCAACTGCCCATGCGTGGTTCGCGTGCCGGGCGGCCTCTAATGCCGCCACGCCGGTGCCGGAACAAAGTTCGAGCAAACTCTCGCAAGGGTCCCACGGCAAGGTCGCCATGAACTGCGAGGTGTTTGGAGTAATCGCCGGAAAAACAAAATCATCTGGCAACTCAGGGGCGTTGCCCTCCGGCGTAGTCCATCGATCCGAGACAATGAATAACCGCCCAACCGGGTAGAGCGTCACACTGGCACATATTCGCGCCTGGTCCGCAGGGTCTTCAATCAGCAAGCCCAGATCTTTCATGGCTTCCAATGCGCCTGCCGGGATCACGGATTCCAAGTCCTTTACGCCAAGCGGATCTCCCAGCAGGAACAGGCGGATCAAGAAGCCCAGCCCATCCGATTCACCCGAAAGAGTTACCCGCGCTCGGTCATTGGAAAGGAATTCATTGAGACCTGCCATGCCCACCCGGCGGCAGATTGACTCCTCGTTGAATTCCGAACTGCTTAGAAATTTACGCAAAAAGCCGAAATGTGGCGATGGTTCGAGCCATAATGGCAACGCCGGGCTGCCGGCCGCCTCCTCGTGTTGCATCCCCAAACTGACCTCCTGCTGGTCACTCCATTAGTACAGCCATGCGCGCGAGGCCCCCCAGCACATTCTCGGTCTCAGCGGCAATCCTCTTCTCCACAGTCTGCATGTCACCGACTGACTTGTCACCGTCAAGCAGCGTTAGAGCCCCTGACTCGAAAAGCTTGAGAAGATCTTTCCTCAGAGCATCGTGGTCGCGGGTGCCGTCCATGAGCATAACCAATCCTCTTTGCAGCGCATCACCTAGACGCAAGCTCCTGTGGTGCAGTGTCGTTATGACATCACTGTCTCGAGCCTCGAGTCGAGCCAGGGGGCTTGCCACAGGCCTTTCGCCGACCTTCGTCGCGAAAGGCGGAACGTACACGTGCAGCTCGAGCAGTCCAGCCGAGTATGTCTGCCATACGAAATCCGCAATGTCGGAGGCGAAATCCTGATCGGCTTTCGCAACAAAGCCCAGCCCTTGGCGGGCCCTGCACTCGACTTCGGTCACGAGCTTCTCAAAAGTAATTCGCTGTGGTTGTGACTCGATCAGGTACCAAAGCAGGGCGCGCGCCAACGGGTTGGCTGTGGAAAGTTCTACTCCACTGCCACTACGAAAAGTCTCTTCCGCCCCCGGAGAAAAGTCCGCAGCCGGTGAGTTCGGCCGCGCTTGAGAGGAAACGTAATATGACCTGACGGAGACGGATTTCCCCGAGCGGTCGAGCTTGACATTCTCGTGGCATAAAAGCGTTTTCCGGAAGCCCCGGCCGCGCATAAAGTCCAGGTACTGTTCCCTCAAAATGAGGTCATCGGAAATCTTATCCAGCACTTCTTTCGCCTGGGGCGTGAGGCCTCCTGTGTGCATCTCGAAAAAGTCAGCTTCCCCCAGGAACTGGAGTTCATGGCGTTGAGCGTGCTCCATGAATTGGTGGAAATAGACGGGCTGGAAGACTTCTGCCAACTCGTCATGGTAAAGACCTTCTTTTGACCGCTTGAACGTTCGCTCAAACTCGTCCTGGAGTACTTTCGTATAGTTCTGGGGTTCCGTGGGCGAATTTGCCAGCAGCTTGAGCAAGGCGATGGCCTGCTGCATCTGCTGCCGCGGATCATGGAAATCCCGATTGTGGAACAGCATCATCTCTCGGATCATCACCCGGAAATAACATCCTGGAAATGTGCTGTAACTGATAAAAGCAATTCCCTGGGGTTGCAGGCTGCCTTTGCAGATGGCCAGGATCTGGTCACGAACCTCCGGCGGAACCCATGTATAGAGACCATGCACGATGATGTAATCGAACTTGCCGTAGTCTGGGGCCATCTCCAGCAAATCAAGGTGTCGGAGAGTAAGATTCTTCAGCCCAAGAGCCTCCACCCTGGCCTTTCCTTGGGCAATCGGTCTTCCTGCCAAATCGACTCCGACAAATTCACTTTCCGGCAGAGTGACTGCCATGGATAACAAGTTGGCCCCAGTGGAACACCCCAACTCCAGCACCCGGCATCGCTCAACAGGCGCAGGCCTCATGCCGAAGTGGGTTGCCACGGTCGCCAAGCGATCAGGATGTGTGTATGAAAAGGGAAATGTTGGGTAGGCAATTTCATCGTAAGGTGTCAACTCGGGTTCTGTCATACCTGGATTTCGAGCCTCCGCCTTTCCAGCATTGTAGCGCTTTCAGCTCTCAGCTTTCAGTCTTCCCCTGGATTTCGAGCCTCCGCCTTTCCAGCATTGCGGCAGGTCGCTGAATAAAGGCCATCTCGCAGTGCGCGTCACCCCCGCGAAAGCGGGGGTCCATTGATCTTCCACCCGCTTGCTCAATAAAGCCCATCCTGCCCCACGCGTCACCCCCGCGAAAGCGGGGGTCCATTGATCTTCCACCCGCTTGCTCAATAAAGCCCATCCTACCGCACGTGTCACCCCCGCGAAAGCGGAGGTCCATTGGTCCGGCAGCAGCTCGCTCAATAAAGCCCATCCTACCGCACGCGTCACCCCCGCGAAAGCGGGGGGTCCATTGATCTTCCACCCGCTTGCTCAATAAAGCCCATCCTACCGCACGCGTCACCCCCGCGAAAGCGGGGGTCCATTGATCCGGCAGCAGCTTGCCCAATAAAGCCCATCCTACCGCACGCGCCACCCCCGCGAAAGCGGGGGTCCATTGATCCGGCAGCAGCTTGCCCAATAAAGCCCATCCTACCGCACGTGTCACCCCCGCGAAAGTGGGGGTCCATTGATCCGGCAGCAGCTTGCTCAATAAAGCCCATCCTACAACAGGTGGACGGTAGCAGATGGTACATGCGGAAAAGAACTTCAGTCCCCAGCGAGCAAAGCGCAGGTCCCCTGCCGAGGCGTCCGAAGACCCGCGGATCCTCAAAAACAGCAGATCGTAGGTGGCAGTTGGGGCAATCCAAAATCCAAAATCTAAAATCCAAAATTGCCTCAGGCTCTCCAGCGGCCGGCCAGGGGACTGAGAGGGTCGGCAATTGCCTGGAATCGCACCAGCCGGACCGTCGGCTGATCCTTTAACGAGGCAAGCGGCATGAAACCCTTTTCCATCATTCTCTCCGCTGCCGTCTGCGTCAACAAAACCTCGGCGCAAGGCAGGTTTCTGGGCTCGCTTTCCACTGTATGGATATAAATGGGCAGTCCGCTTATTTCCAAAATCGAACCGGGCTGTAGTTCCCACCCCTGCTCTGCGAAAGACTGCGCCAGCAATGAAGCGCTGGCAAAAGCTGAATTGCACCACAAGTAGTTCTCATGGGCGGCGGGATCGGGCATTTCTTCGAACTGAAAGAGTTCAGCGGGTTCGGTATCCTTCCCATAGGGTAGCCGCAAAAGAAAACGGGGAAGTGCCAATCCAACAAAGCGAGCTTCGGGCGAGCTCCTCAATGATTGCCAGGAGGCGGCAGTCTCCCCGGACATCTGAATCTTCCATTGCCGCGGATCAGGCAGGTCGAGGACTGAGTCGCAACCCAGCAGGCGCGGACTCGCGCCGGCAATGAATGGGGCGCCGGCCCCGGCGGCCACTTTCGCCATCCGAGCAAGTAGTTCGGCATCTTTCAAGCTAGGGCCGAAATTGAAATTCCCTGCCATAACGGCCCACGGTTCCGCCCCGGGCGTACCCACTGTGTTCTCCACAAGCAATTTGTAGGTTCCCGTCGAGCTCAAATCGCTGCATGCCAACAGGTCCTGGGCAAGTTCTTCTTTGGAGACATCGATCAGAAACAACTTAAGCTGAGAATCCGTTTCGATATGTCGAACCAGAAACAACACGGCGCGCCACGCAGCTTCAAGGGCTTGGAAGTCGCGAGCGTGCAATAAAGCCGCCATCTGGGCGCTGGTGGCTTTATCGATCAGGGCAACCAGTTCTGCCTGGCGAGGATCCGCTTTGGCGACCACATGGGGAGCGACAATCTTATTTACCAAGGTGGTCCATTCGTCGGCAGGCTTGGAGGGATACTCTATTGCTGCCCTGCCCTCGGTTGCTTCGATCATTTCATCCAGAAGGCTACCCGAAACCACCCGCTGTATATCCGCCCCGGAGACTCGGTGCGCAGGCGCTGGAGGGGCGACTTGTGCCGAGGGTTGTTTCCCTACCAGGCCCAGTTCCAAAGCCGTCTTGGCGAATGTCGCCGGGTCGTTGAGTTTTTGCCGCGTCTCCCGCAACTTCTGGAACATCTGAACCTGCTCAAAGAGCCTGTCAGGATGAAAATCGTCCAGAGCACCAAACTTCAATGAGATGCGGAAGGCATCCTCTCCCCCTGGAGCCAGCTCGAGCCGAGGCGCAATTCTTGCCAGCACAGAGTCAAAATTGTCCCGATCGATCATCTGGGGACGCCGGCTCGCGAGGGCATCCCCACTTTCAGACAAACCACGATTTGCGCGGCCGCTGAAGTCCCCCAGAATAGCGATTCGAAAAGGGGTCTCGGAGCCAGGCGTGATCGGTGCCTGCTCACGACCTGCAGTCACATCAAGATGAATCTCACCAAACGAATGGCGGCTCGGCATGGGCTGCTCCTGCTTGTGGAAGTAATGGGTAGCCGTAACTTGGCGGACTTGCCCACCAAGGAGATTGTATGCCAATTTCTACGCGCAACCAAGTCCCCTCCAAGATTGGTAGGGGGTCAATTTGATGTAGAGGCGGCTTTACGCCGCCATTTGGCGATCCCGCTCGGAGCGGGATCGCCGCTACAGCATCAAATTGACCCACTACCCCAAGATTTGCAGAAATCGTCTCGTCGGGGAAAGAAGTGCACCGTTGTGAAGGATCAAAGGCGTATCCGTAGCACTAGCGTGCAACTTCTTCGCGGCAGGCGAAGAACGCAGCGATGTCATTCTGATCCCGCCCTGCGGGAGAAGAATCTGCTTTTGGTTGCGGCTAAGGGCCGCGCTGTAGCATTAGTTCCTGGGACGTTGTTGTGCCGCGAAGATTTCTTCTGGAACCAATAACGCCTCCGTGTCCTCCGTGACCAGGAAAAATTTAACACAGAGGTCACTGAGATCCTCCGTGGTCTCTGTGTTGAGGTTTTGAAGGGTCGGAGGACACGGAGAAGCCCGTTTTGGTTGCGGCCACCGGGCCCGCGCTGTGCCACTGCCTACGGTTTGCGAAATCGTCTGGCCACCATCCACAGCGCACCCGAATGGCCGTGCCAGGTTCCATCCATCCGGTGTTTTGGCTGTATCAAAGGGTTGCGAAAGGTGCGGCTGTATCGCTTCGATTCTGCATGGCAGGCGCGGGTTTAGTTTGACCGTGCCAAAGGATGTGGTTTGCTGCGCTCCTTGACGACTCAGATGCGCTTCTTTTCGATTTGAACGAGCTCTTCGAGCCCGAGGTCCCTCAGCGCTTGGCGCAGGTCTGATTCAACATGGCTAAGATCATTCGCGGCCACGTCAAGCGAGGCCTCGACGGTGAGGGAGAGCCCCTGTCCCGAGGTGCGTAACTTGGGTATGAGCTTTGTCCCCAGCTTGTTCCATTGCTCAGGTGGGATGGCCCCGCGTAAGTACAAACGCACTGTCTGCTCAGTTGCCGGCGTCACGGGCGGCGCGGGAGGTGCGACCGGGGGTTCCAGGACCAGTTCTATTGGTTGCTCGGTTGGGGCCGGCACGCTCTGCGGCGGCGGTCCCGCTTTAAGAGCGGCTGCGCGCGTGCGCATCAGCAAGAAGGTGTTGTCGTCAAACACGACTTCCTCAGACCCGGTATGTTCTTTCCACCAGATCCGTTCGAAGCCTCCGTCCGGCTTGGGCCCTGATCCGAGACCGAATTCGCCCCTCTCCACGAAGCTCGGTATCTGCCTTCGCAGTACTTCCTCGCCCTCTTTGATCTGTCTTGTTACTTCGCCGCGATCGGACTGTTCGAATTCAGCGCCCAGCACACCCGAATTAAGATCCTCTGCCACCCGCTTCCATGCCAGCCATGCTTCGCCCTTTTCGCGCAACGTTCGACCAGGTTTGCGCACAACCCGGACCAGTGCGGCAGGGTACACCAGATTGTGCTCTCCCAGTGCAAATCGGATTTCCGGCAAGTGAGCGGCACGGTCCGTAGCTACTCCCGTAGACTCAAAGAGAATGGCCGCACCCACTCGCCGCTGTGTTTTGAGTCTCGCCAGCCAGCCGGCGAAGCACGAGCCCCAGGTGCTCATTCAGTGCGCGCGTGAAAACCGTGCGGTCGAAGAACTACTTCGGGTCGCGATAATCGAGCGGCGCCTTGCCGGCAACGACCTGTTCCAAAGCAATCGCAAACTCGTCGGGGTTAAACGAGCGGCCCTCGCGAACTTCAGCGCGGGGAGTAGTGACTTTGTACCAGGGTTCCATTACGAACTCCCTGTTAACGCTGGAGGCGGCAGAAGCTTACGGACACGCCTTTGGACCCATCCCTGAACCACACAAACCAATTGCTCAACGGCGGGCATAGACCAACCTCCCCTCACGTTCAGCCGGCCGCTCGATCGTACCCACGATCTCCTTCCGCCATTCGAAATCTTCAGGCGTCGTAACGACGATGTCCTTGGGCACCGGGATGTCGTTCACCGCAACGCCGATCTCCACCGCCTTCTCACGCCTCGACCCCTCGACTGGCATCACAACCAGCAGGTCCACGTCGCTATCCGGCCCCGCGTCGCCGCGCGCAGCCGAGCCGAAAAGAATGATCCGCTCCGGATCAAAACGCTCGACAATCCGCAGCACCATTTCGTCGATAATGCGTTCAAGCCGGTTTTTACGCATGCCCTATTCTTCAGTTCTCTGTGCCTCCGTGTCTCTGTGGTGAGAAGTTTGTTCCATGATTCTTTCACACCTTCTGTTGCCCTGGGCTATCCCGCCTTGCCGGACCCCTGCCGGGGCTGGGCATCGCTTCCCGCGGCCCATAGGCTCAGGCTGCTAAGAACAGCATAGCATCAACCAATCGTTTTTCCTCGCATTTGGGGCCAGCACTAAACGCACTGTCATCTCCTCTTTGTCCTGACTCCTGAGTTCTATCTCCTGAATCCCGAATCCTGAATCCTGAATCCTGCAGGGCCAGACCGTCCGCAGAAGGAAGAAAGTGGATGCTCTTGATTCCCTCCCCTGAATCCTGAATCCCGAATCCTGTTTGCCCTCCTGCCCTGTGGAGCTTCCCACTCCACATCCCTTGCTTCCATCCGCTTCAGGTCCAACTTGCTGATTGAGCATCAGTGCCTTCTCCACCCTCTACAGTAATTTCCGCCGGGGAAGATGTCTCACTCATATTGGCACGGAGGGTGCTTGGATCAACCCTGTGTGGATAGGTCCCCCACAAGCGCAGTCCGGCCCACGCTCGTCGGATCACGCTGGCGCAAGCGATTTGCGGCGTGTCAGGGACTCAGTGCGTTGAAATTCAGGCGGAGTTCGCAAGATCGGGACTGAAGAGTCGCCTCGCTTGCCAGTGAGCGGATCAGCTTGCCACTTTCTGCATTGGGCCTCACGGCTAAGTGAAGTCGGTTCCCCGAAGCCCGTATCTCGGGAGTTTGAATGCGAGTGACACTTCGACGGTTTGCCGACAATACAGCCAAATGGATCGCTTGGAATTCGCGGCGCGGCATAGCTGAAGGTCTGGGTGGTTTGACGTGGACCTGGACCAAGATTGTGGGAAGGGAATTTCCCAACAGTCAAGCAGGACGCACCGCTTTGGTATCAGCAAAGGGCGTTTATCAGGCTGAATCCTGCAAAGCTCCAACGAACCGGAATCAGCGGAAGGTTTCCGAGTGTGCCATGCTCAAGCCGCTGGCAACACGGAGGTCAATGCAAATTTCGGCTGGGTCCGATCCTCGAAAAGGAATGTCAAATTTGGGGAGTCGTCGGGAAGCTAAATCGCTGGTCCGTCGTTAGTTATTATTATTTTGTTGCATTGAGCTCGGAATTCAGGTATGTTTATTGCGATGCAATGGTTTGTTGACCGTTGCAGGAACATTCTCGGGTCGCCCCCGAGGAGTTCAGCTGCGAATGGGGTAGCCTTGAGTGCTGGTTCGCGCTTTCGCGAGCCGGGAATTTAAGTAAATTCCCTCGCCCGAACAAGTCCCATGGCTGGACCATTCGTTATGCCTCAAAAGGCTCGCAGGTCAATTAATTCTAAAGAACCCCGCGTAAATGCGCGGGGTTTTTTTATATCAGTCTGCGAACGTTTGCTCCTCGGGGTCGAACGTGCGCGTCTGGGTAAATATTAACGTGCCCGCAAGCGCGCCACAGGCCGACTGGCGTGGAGATTCTCCATTCCCCAGCGGTCACGTCCCAGTGGCAGCCGGCCCTGAGATTGCATCCAGCGACACAAAGCGACTCCTGACCGTGATACTCATGAGGATTAAGGATCCACTGGAAACCCCGGGCGTCAACTCGCTGAGCACCGGAACCATATCGGTCGTCAAAGGTTCGTCGGCGATCAGCACTGTGGAGGCCGGTGCCGTCGCCAGAAAAAACATGGAATGGCAGGCAGCGCGGATCGCGTTCGCTCTCACACTCGACTCGTTCACACCAGCTTGCAAGCGCTCCGACCCACGAGTCATTCGTTGGGTCATTTGGGACACGAACCCAAAAAGATTTGTATTCCATGAATCTTCGTAGGGACATGTGTCGCCCGAGCTTGAGAGCCTCACCTTCATTTGGATGAAGTGGGACTCTCGGGTCGCTACCGACAACTAGTGTCGCGACTCGGGATCGATGAGCTCGCGGATAAAGTCCCGCCGCGAGGTCTCGAGCAACCAGGGGCACTGCTCGTCCGGTCGGCGCGCGCATCGTGACCACAGATCGAGGATGAAAACCCCATCCGCGTTTTTCGCACACAGTGGCCACATGGCTTCGAAGCGCGCTGGTTGCGTCTCGATCCTCCCGGTGGAAGAATAGGTTAACGTCAACGTTCATTCTCGCCACTTCTAGATCCCGGGATTCGCAGCGTCCGCATTGCGGTAGCGGGCGAAATGCGAAGTTCCAGCAATTCTCCCTTTGACATTGCCTTTACGCAGTCAACGATGAACTGCCTGAGCGCTTCTACATCTCTGTCTGAATCATCTGATTCATATCTTCCTTGGATGATTTCGGGTGTTTTAATCGAGTTGGTCATGAACCAGTCTTGAAGCCGACGCTCGACTTTGCGTTTCAAAAAGTTGTTCCAAATGGGTCGCATTGGTGCGGGCAATCCTACCGTTGGAAGGGTATCCCTGTGCCATCCCTCGAGACGTTCGGCGACTTCTGGATCGGTCGGTTTATGCAATGCGACGAATTCAACTCGCCACTGGTCGAGAGCGGCGGCGGAAATTGTCGGGAGTACGGGACCCTCATTTTCCAAGCTGGCCGGCCTGGCGGCTTGCTGTAAGATGTCCCATACATACCTGCGACCGCTCGAATAGTCGAGCACGGCACGCCAAAGATCAGCCCGTATTCGATCGCCACGGAATTTGTTGGCTCGCGATTGCTCCGAGCGCTCCGGGGAAGCCGATTTCAGGATAACAAACCCTGGCGGTGGAGTTTCTTCGACACTTACGACATCTGGAATCTTGCTCAGAAAGTCTCGAAAGGACGTGGCTCCGAAATCAGCTTCCTTAAAGGTGTTCTTCGTCAACAGCAGCAATCGATTCTTTAAGACGGGAATCGTCATTGCCCACCAATCGGGTTTCCCAGATCGGCGTGCGAGACTGAATGCACGCTCAATTAACTCGGCGGCTGAAGGTGCTTCATGCATCGCGTTTGGACGGTACCATTATCGATCGATTAAGTATACGCAGGGCAAACGCATGGTACTGAGGGATTTTAACAGATTTCCAGCAGTGCCGATTGCCTCATTTTTCGCGGCGCCGCTTCATCCGTTGCAAGCCACCGCTGCCGGGGCACTTACGACCCTCGGTTAGGACTTCGCCTGAAGTCGCCTTCGCGTCAAGTGGGCGCCACTTGGACGTATAACGGGCTACTCGTAGAGGTGGGAAGCCCGACGAGAAGTGCTTTTCCTTTCACTGCCCGCCCACTCGCCGGTAATCTGGCTGGCGGCCCGGCCACTCCGACTTTGACGAAACCCTGGAACGAGGGCGGAAGCCACTTGACGCATTCGCTATTTCCGGTATAATGGAAATATGACAGTTCCTGACGACGCCGAGCGAGTCATACGGTACGCGGATATGTTTGCCGCCATGGGGGCCGAGCCTCGGTTGCGCATCATGCAACTCTTGCTGACCGCCCACCCGCAGGGGTTGGTGGTGGGAGATATTCAGGACGAGCTGGGTATTCCTGCTTCAACCCTTTCCCATCATCTCGAGAAGCTCAAGAACGAGGAACTGGTCAAAGTGCGGCGCGAGGGGACATTCCTTTGGTACACGGCCAACACCGAGGCACTACAGGAGCTTCTTAACTTCCTCTATGCGGAGTGTTGCACCCGCAACAAAGCTGTTAAACCCGGCGACCTGGTCTTGATCGTGCACGCCTCAAAGGGGAGCCAGGAAAGGAAAAACAAATGAGCACAGAAAACATCAAGGAAGTGGTGAAAGAGAAGTACGGGCAGGCGGCCCTGCGTGTCATCCAGGGCCGGAGTTCCTGTTGCGGAACGGCGCCGGCTGTGGACGGTTATCCTGACCCCATCACCTCGAACCTTTACGATGGCAGCCAAACCAGCCAAATCCCCGAGGAAGCTCTCCTCGCTTCGTTAGGGTGTGGAAACCCGACGGCACTCGCCGAGCTGAAGCCCGGCGAAACCGTGCTCGATCTGGGATCAGGCGGGGGCATTGATGTGCTGTTGTCCGCCAAGCGGGTGGGGCCGACCGGCAAGGCCTACGGTCTGGACATGACGGATGAG
>Ga0116136_1000642_pt1 | contig 19585 bp, 18 predicted proteins | sample June2015DPH_20_5_FD_88972 | JGI IMG/M metagenome (GOLD analysis project Ga0116136, IMG submission 88972) | Peatland microbial communities from SPRUCE experiment site at the Marcell Experimental Forest, Minnesota, USA - June2015DPH_20_40 | ecosystem: Environmental > Terrestrial > Soil > Wetlands... | reverse complement strand
TGGGCTCGAATGGCAGCGGCTGGTACCAGGTTCGGGACCTGAGCACCGGCACGGTCGGCTGGGCGGCCGCCCGCTATCTGCAATCCTTCCCCATGAACTCCCCCAGGCCGGTCCCCAGGAAACGGCCTCCGGCGGGGGGAGAGCCGGCCCCGGCCCCGGCGCCAGCCCCGGCGCCAGCCCCGACCCCGGCACCGGCCCCAGCCCCGGGCCAACCCAAGGTTATGTAAGCTATCAGGTGTCAGCTATCAGCTAAAGGTAAGAGACCAAAAGAGGGACCCTGCGGCTAAGGCGGGGTCCCTCGGTTATTTTGATCGATCACTATGAAGTTGGGCATATACTTGGCGTCTTAAGTGATATTGGAGGAGAGACTAAAGATAGATATGAGTTGGAGATCAGGAGCAATATCCTGGAAGATAGGTAGAAAATAAATAGCAGATAGTCAGTATCCGGCGATGGTGAACAGGCCTTCTATACTCTCATGATAAGCAACTTGGCTCATCATCATCGCCTTTTTGTTCCGAGAATACTGATTAATGGAACTAAAAGACCCTCCACCCAGCCCTTGCACGCTTGCCCTCATCGGTATCTACCCCAATCAACTTCCGTCACCGCAGGCTTGGGTTCCCGCTGGACTGTAAACAAACCGATGAATCTCTCAGGCGGATCCCATCCTTGATTTTCTGTCTTCCAAACGGGGTCGAATGCTGCAAAATATGAGAAAGAAATTCGCGCGGGAATATCAACGTGGCTGACTTTTTCCTCCACCGCCATTCGATAAAACTCTTTCTGACTTTGAAGTGTAAATTCCTTAGCACCCCCCGAGGGGTACGACACGATTTTAAGGAGAATCAATTTATGTGGGTCATGTATCAGCAAACGGGCTGCTTGGCGGGCCAAGGACAAAGTCTGCTGCCAGGCCTCCCGGGGACCCAGGCCTTGCTGCCATAAGACATGTATATCGGGGAAGAGGAAATCCCCTAGTTCCAAAAATCTGGCATTCGTTTCATATTCTGCCAGTACCTCGCTGGTGGTGACAGGCCGCTGAGTTTCTTCCCGGAATCGTTTCAAACAATCTTCCAGTTCTTCGAGTGTATAGCGTCTATTCAAACCTCGATGACCCAGGCAATAGGCATCAACATAGGGCGCAGCCTTGAAGGCGTTAATGAGTTCCTCCTGGTTGTGCAAATCCCACACCCCAGCGATAACCATGCTAAACCCTATTTCGTGGGCTATCCTTGGCACATGGCTGAAGCTTTGCTCAGAACGAATAGTAATTAATCCATTGAAACCGTAGTGATGTAATGTCTTAAGATCTTTATAAAGGCTGTCCTCGGAAGGAAAAGATTTGTTGTATGGATCGTATTCGCTGGGATCATAAAAGATCCATTTGAGGCGCGGGAGGGCACCAAGAAATGAGTTCAATCTATTTCTATATTCTTGATCTTGCCTTCCAGAGAAATGCCACAACCCCAATATCAGTAAAACCAGCACTACTATCGGAACTCCTATGAACACAACAAGTCTTGCACTATGAGGCTTAGAAGATTTGGATTCAGGTTGAAGTGCCGGCTTTATGGACTCAGGTTCGGCAGGCAGGTCGAGGATTTTCTTTAAGTCCCGTATTATATTTTGAATTAATGGTGACGTGGTGCTGCAATCCCATTTCGTGAGGTCTGCGGCCTGGATGCTGCGAAAGCCGAGTGGCGGCGTAGCGTTATCGAGCAAGACTGGGAAAATAGGCAAGCCCATGCGGATTCCTTCGTCCGTCTCTTCGGTCACCCATTTGCTTTTTATGGAATTTTCTGACCAAAAAACCACGATACAGCGAGTGCTCTCGAGCTCTACGTGCAACAAATCGCGCCAGGTTTTGCCAACAGGAATGCTTCGATCCCAAAAGACCGACAAGCCCTCCTTGATTAGGGCTTTTGCCAAAGGCCTCACCCTCTCCCGGTCAGCGCTGGTGTAACTCAAGAAAATGTCGCCCATCGTCTATACTTCCATGCTTATTTTTTCCGGCGGGACCATAAATATATGTCTCGCGGTATTCCGGCGGCGATGGCGTGTTTCTGCAATTCCTGGCCTTTTAATCTGAGATTATGTGTTAGGTTTGGCCACAGCAGCCAAAAAGTTTTGGGAACTTACCTCCCCGAGTATAAGCCCGACAAGTTTCCTCTTTTATAGCTTTTTGGAGCCAAATTGTTTTGTCGCGGACAGGATAGCATAAATTTCCATGAATTTGTCAACCCAAACAACCGGATAGAATAATTTTGTTCCATATCTGAGCATACCAACCCCCTAAGTATCCAATTACTTGATCACGGTGGAGTTTAAGGAGTCCAAGCCAGCACCGCCCGGTAATGGAAAAGCTGAGACGACATGCGCCTACCAATTACATCATGTAAGGACCTGCCTTCAAAAAATCTTCCGCCAACTATCTCCTATGTGCAAAGTCAACTTGGCAAGGTGCCCCGGTATTCTTTTAGAATCCAAGCCAGTCTCCTATGCATGGTACCCATCTTAGGAAGGACGTTAATAAAGTAATCCGGGAAAAAGAAGGAAGGTTGATGCATACTAGCTTGCCAATATCTGCAGATAGACCAAATTGCAGGTATGAAATATATATCAGAAGATCTTTGGGGGGCACGAAATATCTGTAAATAGCAGGTATCTTGAGTCCTTCAGATAACGCAGGCCGGCAAAGACGTATTGTGCTGTAGAGTTGCTCCGGCCCACCTCGTCGTTGTTTTATTACCTCAAAAAGCTGACCGCTGATAGCTGATAGCCATAAATCACCTCGCCCCCAAGATATCCTGGATCAAGGCTTCACTGGCAGAGTAAGGGTCGTCCCGCCGCGCCAGGATCTCCTGGAGGACCCCTTGCAGGCGGCCATCCGCGGTGAGCTGCCGCAGCAACTGGCGGAAGACCCCTTCCTTCAGAAGTTCCAGAAACTCCTGGCGCACCCTGGTGATCCGGGCCGCCTGGAAGGCCGCCTGGTCCCCCTGCAAGAACTCCCGGTGCCGCTGCACCGCGCCCATCAGTTCCGCGATGCCCTGATTGTCCTTGGCCTGAGTGAGGAGCACCGGGGGGCGCCAGGCCGATTCACTTCCTTTGGTCCGCAGCTCCAGCATCCGCAGCAGATCCTGGTAAGCGCGGGAGGCCCCTTCCCGGTCCGCCTTGTTCACCACCAGGATATCGGCCACCTCCAGGATGCCGGCCTTGATCGCCTGAATATCGTCCCCCAGACCCGGCACGGTGATCACGATGGTGGTATAGGCGGTGGCGGCGATCTCCACCTCATCCTGGCCCACCCCCACGGTCTCCACCAGGACGTAGTCCTTGCCCATGGCGTCCAGCACCATAATCACCGCCCGGGCCGAGGCGGTGAGGCCGCCGAAATGGCCCCGGGTGGCCAGGGAGCGGATGAAGACCCCTTCGTCCAGAGCGTGGCGCTGCATACGGATGCGATCTCCCAAAATAGCCCCGCCGGAGAAGGGGCTGGTGGGGTCCACCGCCACTACCCCCACGGTCTTGCCTTCCCGGCGCAGATATTGAACCAAGCGGTCGGTGAGGGTGCTCTTGCCCACTCCTGGAGACCCGGTGATTCCGAGGATATGGGCCCGGCCGCCATGACGGTATAGGTTTTTAAGAACCTCCCGGGACGCCGGCTCTCCGTCGTCCAGCTCCCGCATCAGCCGGGCCGCGGCCCGCACCTCTCCCCGGAGGATCTGCTCCACCACCTTGGGGGTTTTGTCCATGAAGCCTCCCATCTCCCGGGGACCGAGAGACTTTTCAGCATCCCCGGCCCAGACTTATCCGATATATATATGGCACCGGAACCCTGATGGCAAAGAAAAACCGTAAAAAGTAATTTGCCCGGGGCCGCTTACCTGGTTTATAATGGCCGGCAGGAACGGCCACCCCCATGCGCAAGCCGGTGCAGCGACTCTACCAGCTCTTTTCCCACCAGGACCGCCTGCTGATCCTCATCTACCCGGACCCGGACTCCATCGCCAGCGCCCTGGCCTTGAAGCGCCTCCTTTGGCATCGCCTGGCGGCCTGCATCATCTCCCCCATCACCCCCATCACCCGTCCCCAAAATCAGCGCCTGGTGAAACTCCTGGGAATCAACCTGAACCCCTTCCAGGAGATCGATCCCGGGGATTTCCCGCGCAAGGCCATGGTGGACTGCCAGCCGGGGTTTTGGGAGGCCTTCGGCGCCGTTCCCTTCGACGCGATCATCGACCACCACCCCCGCCTGCCCGACACCCGGGGGGGATTTGTGGACATCCGGCCGGAGTATGGGGCCACTGCCGCCATCATGACTGAGTATTTACGGGAGGCCCGCATCAAACCCTCCCCAAAGCTGGCCACCGCCCTTTTTTACGCCATCAAGACCGACACCGCCAATTTTGATCGTCCCTCGGTGGAAGCTGACTTGCGGGCCTTTCACTACCTCTTCCAGTTCACCCGCCAATCCCTGGTGCGGCGTCTCGAATCTTCAGAATTAAACCTGGTCATGCTGGGCTCCTTCCACCTGGCCCTGAACCGTTACTGCATCCGGCAAAACCGCATCTATGCCTTTCTGGGGGAGGTCGCCGCCCCGGACATCCTGGTCATCCTGGCGGACTTCTTCCTCAAGGTCGGGGAGATCGCCTGGACCATCGTGGGCGGCATCTATGAGAAGCGATTGGTGGTGATCTTTCGCAACAACGGCTTGCACAAGGACGCCAACCACCTGGCGGTCAAGGCCTTCGGCAAGATGGGCCAGGCCGGCGGCCACCTGGCCACCGCCCGGGCCGAGGTCCCCCTGGAAAACCTGGGCCTCACCCCTGAGGCCTCCTGGCAGGAATGGCAGAACTACCTGATCCGCCTGGTGGAAGGGCATCGGCGGCTGCCGGCTCCCATCTGCGACCCGCAGGCGCCATGCGCTGCACCGGAAAATTAAGGAAGCCTCGGGGAACGCCTCGAGAACCAGTGGTGCGGCCACCAGTATCCCCGCGGCGGTTGAGAGGTCCGAATGAAAAAGGCCTTGCTGCTGGTGGATATCCAGAACGATTACTTTCCCGGCGGCCGGATGGAGCTGGTGGGGATGGAGGAGGCGGCATCCCAGACCCAGGCGTTGCTGGCAGCCTTTCGCCGCCGGCAATGGCCCACCTATCATATCCAGCACGTTTCGATCCGAAAAGGCGCAACCTTCTTCCTTCCCGACACCCCGGGGGTGCAAATCCATGCCAGTATCGCCCCGCGGGAGGGGGAGACGGTCATTAACAAACACTTCCCCAACAGCTTCCGGGACACGGGCTTGAAGAAGCGATTGGACGCAGCAGAGGTCGGGGAGTTGGTAATTTGCGGGGCCATGAGCCACATGTGCATCGATGCCAGCACCCGGGCCGCAGTGGACCACGGGTTTTCCTGCGTGGTCATCCATGACGCCTGCGCCACCCGGGACCTGGTGTTTGCAGAAACGCTGATCCCGGCCCGCCAGGTGCACGGGGCCTTCATGGCAGCCCTGGCTTCCTTTTATGCCGGGGTGATCTCTCTGGAAGAGTTCATGCGGGCTTTGGAATAAGCAGAAGACCAGGGGAGACCACATGCGAAACCCAAATAACCGCGGGAGAGCCGTCCAATGAGGCAGAGAGTCATCATCTTAATCTCTCTGCTGCTCGCCTTCAATCTATCGGCCTGCAATCGGTCTCCCCAGCCCCGGGAGTTTAAATCCGAGGCCGGCCGCTTTTCGGTGATGACGCCGGCGCCGCTGGAGGAGATGGTGCTACCGCTGGAGACCCAGGGCGACAAGATCGACCTCCATATTTTCTCGGGCCAACTGGGGGATACCGGTTACTTTGTGAGTTATTGGGATTATCCCCCGGGACTGGTCCATCCGGACAGGCTGGAGGAGATGCTGGACGCGAGCCGCGATGGCTCGGTAGCCAAGGTTAGCGGCAAACTGATCCGGGAAGGCAAGCTCACCCTTATGGGCAACCCGGGCCGGGAGCTGGTCATCGAAACCGGCAGCCAAACGGGGCCGGAGATACGGCGTCTGCAGGGGCGGCTGTTCATCGTCGGCAACCGCATGTACCAAATCATGGTGGTGGCCCCCAAGGATCAGAAAAGCCGCCCTGAGCCCGGGGCCTTCTTACAATCCCTTAAATTGCTGGGCGGGCAGGCGCCAGTGGGGCGGGCGTCCCCGCCCGTCGAGAAACGGGACTGACTGTGGGAAACATGGATCGAGCTCTCCCCCCAACCACCAGTGTCATGCTTCATAAAATATATGGCAATTTTTTTGCCTGGTCCTACCAAAAGCTGGTTTAAAGTCTCCCTTTGAAAAAGGGGAGGTTAAAAATCAGTCATTTTCAATGGATAATTAATTGTGAAACAAACCACTATCTGCCCCACAAGGACATCCATTAACCTGACCAGGAGGAGATCATGAAGATCATGCCCTATACCGCCGCCCCGGCAACCCAGTTCTCCGAGGGCGCAGCCCAGGGAATCGCGGCCCGGGTGGTTATCGGCAAGCAGGACGGCGCCCAGAACTTTTGCATGCGCGTCTTTGAGATCGCCCCGGGAGGGCATACCCCGAAGCACGCCCACCCGTGGGAGCATGAGATGTTCATTCATGCGGGGGAAGCCGAGATCTACGGCTCGGGCCAGTGGCGCCGGGTGGCATCCGGCAACGTGGTCTTCATCCCGGGCCAGGAGGAACATCAAATCCGCAACCCCGATGAGGAGTTGTTGATCATGGTCTGCCTGGTCCCGTCCGGGGCCCCGGAGTTATGAGGGACAATCTGAGGAAACGAAGATGGCAAGCACGGAAGAACCGGCGGTTTATAAGTTATACCTGTCGCCTGGCCTGAAGCTGCTGCTGGGGTTCATGGTTTTGGCATTCGGAGGGGCCGGCTTCGCAATGATAGTGGCGCCGTTACTGGTTCAGACGCCCAAGGCTCCCCCTCCCCTGTTCGGGGTATTTTTCCTTGGCATTATCTGCCTATCCCTGTTTTCTATTCTCCGCCTGCCGCACCAGATAACCTTGGCCCCGGATGGCGCCGTAGAGTTTCGCAGTATCTTGCGGAGATGGGTGGTGCGGGCCGGGGAAATCAGGTCCATCAAACCCTCATCCCACCTTGGATTTTTCCTGGTCAGAACCGATGGCGCCAAGATCCGGCTTCTGGCACAATTCGACGGTTTCCACGTCTTCCTGACCAGGCTCCAGGCCATCCACCCGATGGTGGAACTGCGGGGCTGTTAGACCAGGACCGGCACGGGACGCCGGTGCTGCCGTCCCGGGTCACCCGAGTGGCGGTGACCTTTGGCCGCGCTTAAGCTGCCCCCGGAACCCCACCCTCCCCTTCCTCTCAAGGCTCTTCCGGTTCCCCGGCCACCTCCCCGGCCAGCACCAGGTTGACGTGGCGCCGCCGCAGGTCCACGTGGGCCACCCTAACCCGCACCCGATCCCCCAGGGCGAAGCTGGCCCCGGTTTTACGGCCCGTCAGGCGCATCCGCACTTCATCGTAGCGGTAGTAGTCATTGGGCAGGTCCACCAGGCGCACCAACCCTTCGGCAAAGACCTCGTCCAGAGAGACGAAAAACCCGAAGGCGTTAACTCCGGTGACCATCCCGGAGAAGGTCTCCCCCACCCGCTGGGCCAGACAGCGCACCTGCATGCGGGCCAGCATCTCCCGCTCCGCCTCTATCCCCAAGCGCTCCCGTTTATTCAGGTGGATGGCGGCGGCCTCCAGGTCCTCCAGCTTCGGGGAGAGTGTTTTAACCTTGCCGCCGGCGAGCCTGGCCAGCAACAGCCGGTGCACCAACAGGTCTGGATAGCGCCGGATGGGGGAGGTGAAATGGGTGTACCACTCGGTAGCCAGGCCGTAGTGGCCCAGGGCCTCCCCGGCGTAGCGGGCCTGCTTCAGGGAGCGCAGCAACATGAGCTGCACCATGGGGGCCAGGGGGGTGCGGCGCACCTCCTCCAGGAAGCCCCGCAACACCCGGGGGTCCCTCTGGGCCCCCTTGGGCAGAACGAAACCCAGGCTTTTGAGATAGGCGCCAAAGGCGGTCAGCTTGTCGGCATTGGGCCGTTCGTGCACCCGGAACAGGGAAGGCTCCCCCAGGAAGACCGCCACCGCCTCGTTGGCCGCGATCATGAATTCTTCGATAATCTGGTGGGAGGTGAGCTGGTCCACCCGGCGCACGTCCACCGGCCAGCCCCGCTCATCCAGGACCACCTCCGCCTCCGGGAGGCTCATCAGCAGGCTGCCCCGCTCCCCCCGCCGCTCCCGCAGCAAGGCGCAGAGTTCCGCCATCCATCCCAGCATCTTGAGAAAATCCCGGTATGGCCGCCTCAGGTTACGGTCTTTTTCCGTCAGCAGTTGCTGCACCAGGCGGTAGGTGAGGCGGGCGTGGTTGCGCATCAGGGCCCGGTCGAACTGGAAGCGCTGCAGCCGGCCGCGGCGGTCGTAATCCAGGATGACGACCACCGCCAGGCGATCGACGTCGGGCTTAAGGCTACAGAGGTCGGTGGCCAGCCGCTCCGGCAGCATGTGCACGGCCCGTTGGGGGAAGTAGACGCTGTTGCCCCGCTCCCAGGCCTCCCGGTCCAGGGCCGAGCCCGGGGCCACGTAGTGGCTGACGTCGGCGATGGCCACGTACAGGGTGAAAGAGCCCCCGGGTTTCTTCTCGACGCAGATGCCGTCGTCGAAGTCCCGGGCGCTTTCGCCGTCGATGGTCACCAGGGGCAGACGCCGCAAGTCCAGACGGTCCTTGAGAACCTGGGAGGACAGCCCGGCAGGGATGCCTTCGGCCTCGGATAACGCCTCCGGCGGAAATTCATCCCGCAGCCCACATTTAAGGAGAACCAACCGGGTCTGGACTTCGGCGTCCTCCACCGCTCCCAGGATCTCGGCGATGGCCCCCTGAGGGTTGAGGTGGGCGGTGGGATAGTGGGTCACCGCCGCCCGCACCATTTGCCCGGGCTCGGCGCCTGCCAACTGCTCCGGGGGGATGATCAGGTTGAAGAGGAGGTGCTCGTCTTCCGGTTCCACGTAATAGACCTGGTCCGCCAGGCACAGGCGGCCCAGGACCTCCTGGAGGCGGCGCTCCAGGATACGGATCACCCTGCCCTCCCGGCGGCGGCCCCGGCGGCCCTCAATCCGCACCACCACCCGGTCGCCGTGCCAGGCCTCCTTCAAGTTCACCGCGGTAAGGTAGATGTCTTGTCCGCCGCCGCTCTCCGGGGTGACGAAGCCGTAGCCGTCGGGGTGCACCGAGAGCTCCCCGGCCATCAGGTTCATCTTTTCCGGCAGGCCATAGCGGCCGCCCTTCAGGGAAACCAGCCGGCCCTGGGCCACCAGGAGTTCCACTTCGGTGTTGACCGCCTCCGCCTGGGCCGCGTCCACCTTCATTGCCTGAAGCAACTCCGCGGGTAGTAAGGGTCGGGCCGCCTCCTGAAAAGCGCGCATCACCTGCACTTCCCGGCAGGGCCGCCGCTTTTGCCGTCTTCTGGGACTCATTTCTTAACCTTTGCCGGTTACTCCGGGCCTTTTACGTCCCCGGCCTGGTCACGAAACCGATCTGGCCACAAAATAAACCTGGTAATCAGAAATAGCCAATTTGCCGCCGAAATGGTGCTAAGGTAGGAGGATTTGGTAACGCCGAAGGTAGCCCAGGCGTCCCGCCTGTGCAGGAAATTGGGAGTTTAGTCCACACCGGCCAGAGGCCTGGGCTACCCAGTCCAGGCAGCCCAGGCGTCCCGCCTGTGTACTATTTATGACCTCGCCTACTTTCACGGCCGCTCCAGGATAATTTTACCCGGTTCCATCCCGATTGCTCTCACTGCTGCCATCAGTTTTTAACAGGGGCGTCAACTGCTTAGCAGCATAGAAAAGACCGTAAGATAATAAAATGGTGGTACAGGCTACTATGAAGGCGAGTGATTTCCCATGCCATAACCCGGCAAACCATTGCGTTAACTCATCCAGAAGCACATTTTCCTTGCCGCCGTAGAGTTCCATATCCCGTGAATACTGCTTGTAATCTTCAGGATTCATCGGATAAACTGATCCATTCCCTTGTTCGTAACCCAAAACAGTGGGGGCGTAGTTGCCAGCTCTCTGATAAATCAGGATGGCACTAACCAGGCCAACCAGCAGGATAATGACGCTAATTAGTTTAAGGCAGGCAGGTAGATTTTCACTTTTACATTGCATATTGTCCCTGTTTTTACCGTATCCCCCTATAAAGGTCAATGTATTCCAACCAAATTCATCCGCTGAGTGCCTCTTTTCGCAAATTCCTGATGATTACTCGATGCTGGTGGGAAAAGAATAAGAATAAATGCCTGGTGTTGCCCTGGGCCAACTGGCGAAAACCGGTAAATAATAGCGCCCAAGAAGCGCCTGACGCTTGCGCCGGAAGTAAAATGCAGGGTAGGCACTGCCCACCATCGAGGCGGCGGATACGGAGGCCTGCCCCACCGGTGCTGTCCAGGCCGGGCAGGAGCTTGGCAAGACAAAGGGCGTTCCCGAGCCGGAGCTGGGGAACGGGAGGAAAGGAAAATGGTGGGCGGCGCCCACCCTATATAGGCTCGCCCAGGCTTTCCAACCTGTGCCCTATTCCGGCTGCGTTAAAATTTGTGATTTCACCAACAATTCTATATAATTTTTTCTGCCAGGATCTTATTGCCCGGAAAGGCGGCGCCTGCGCATGGCAGGTTTGCAAATCGAATACTTGAAGAGGCTTTCCCCGGCCCGGCGGCAGACCATCCTCGTGCGCTCCCGGGGAGACGTGAGCGAGGTGCTGGCCCAGGTGGCTCCCATCCTGGCCGCCCTGCGCCGGGAGGGGGACGCCGAATCCCTGCGGCAGCACCGGCAGTTCAAGGCCGATCTCACCCTTGCCGACCTGGAGGCCGCCCCGGAGGAGATCGCGGCCGCTTACCGGGCCGTGGACCCGGAGGTGCTGGCGGCCCTTAAGGCGGCCGCGGCGAACATCGAAAAGTTTCACCGGGCCCAGCAAGACCGGGAGATGTGGGCCATGGAAGTGCAGCCCGGCATCCTGGCCGGACGCCTGAGCCGGCCCCTGGAGAGGGTGGGCTGCTATATCCCCGGGGGGCTGGCCTCTTACCCCTCCAGCGCCCTGATGACCATCATCCCCGCCAAGGTGGCCGGGGTGCAGGAAATCATCGCCGCCACCCCGCCGGGGCCGGGGATGGCGGTGAACCACGCCACCCTGGTGGCGGCCCACCTGGCCGGCGCCAGCCGCCTCTTCAAGATCGGCGGGCCCTGGGCCATCGGCTCCCTGGCCTACGGCACGGAGATGGTCCCCCGGGTGGACAAGATCGTGGGGCCGGGCAACAAGTACGTCACCGCCGCCAAACTCCTGGTCTTCGGCACCGTGAACATCGACTCCCCCGCCGGCCCCAGCGAGGTCCTGATCCTGGCGGATGAGACTGCCGAGCCCCGGTTGCTGGCCATAGACTTCCTGTCCCAGGCGGAGCACGACCCCGAGGCCGCCGCGGTCCTGGTCACCCCCGCGGCGGAGCTGGCCCAAAAGGTAGTGGAGCTCATCAACTCGGAGCTCCCCCACCTGCCCCGGCGGGAGATCATCGAGGCGGCCCTTACCCTTACAAAATACTCCGCGGCGCTGGTTGCGGAGACCCTGGAGGAGGCGGTGGAGTTCGCCAACCTTTACGCCGCCGAGCATCTACAGATCGTCACCCGGGAGCCCTTCGCCCTCTTGCCCCGCATCCGCCATGCCGGCTCCATCTTTCTGGGGCCTTACGCCCCGGTGCCGGTGGGGGACTATGCCTCCGGGACTAACCACGTGCTGCCCACGGGGGGCTGCGCCCGGATGTTTTCCGGTCTGTCGGTGGACGATTTCATCAAAAAGCCCACCTTTCAGCATCTCTCCCGGGAGGCCCTGGCCAGTATTAAGGACACGGTGATCACCCTGGCGGAGAGTGAGGGGCTGCCGCTCCACGCCCGGGCGGTGGCCGAGCGCTTCAGGTAAACCTGACCTGAGAATTTTTTGTTAGCGCCTAACCGAGCCTGAAGGATAAAAACCATGCCCACCGATAAATCTCCCACCACGATCACCACCGTCACGGACCTCACCGACGTCCAAAACCACGTGAGCCCCCGCACCATCAATATCGACAAGGTGGGGGTGAAAAACATCTCTTACCCCATCGTGGTGCTGGATAAATTCAAGGGCACCCAACACACCGTGGCCCGGATCAACATGTACGTCAACCTGCCCCATCGCCACAAAGGCACCCACATGAGCCGGTTCATCGAGATCCTCAGCGAATTCCGCCAGGATATCAGCCTCAAGAAGATCGGCCCCATCCTGGAGGAGACCCGCCGGCGCCTGCACGCCCAATCGGCCCACATCGAGATGACCTTTCCCTATTTCATCGACAAGGAGGCTCCGGTTACCGGGGCCCGGGGTTTGATGGAATATATCTGCACCTTCACCGGGGCGCTTCACGAGGACGGCCGCCTGGACCTGGTGGTGGGGATCACCGTGCCCATCACCACCCTGTGCCCCTGCTCCAAGGAAATCAGCAGGGTGGGCGCCCACAACCAACGGGGAGAGGTGCTGGTGCAGGTGCGTTACCGCAAATTCTTCTGGATCGAAGACCTGATCCGCCTGGTGGAAGAGTCGGCTTCCTGTGAGGTTTATGCCCTGTTGAAGCGGCGGGACGAGAAGTTCGTCACCGAAAAGGCCTACTCCAACCCTATGTTTGTGGAAGACGTGGTCCGGGAGATTGCCCACCGCCTCGGCCAGAACGACAACTTTAGCTGGTTCGCGGTAGAATCGGAAAACTTCGAGTCGATTCACAACCATTCCGCCTACGCCTTCATCGAATCCCCGAACTAGCGAAACCTCTGCGAAAATCCACTTAATCTCCCTGGTTAAGCAAAATGGCCGCAGGCGCCCTCGCCGCTGGATAACCGGGGTATGCCGCCACCCAGGTCGCAATTCATAGCCTCGATAACCGGCGGCCACAGGCCGCCCTAGAAAACCCCTCTCCTACCCGCTTATAGGTCGGGCTGTGCCCGCCGCCTTAACCGGCGCTCCCCAGAACTCCCGCTCACCCATTCTTTTGATCTGGTCTGCCAAATTTACGTTGTCGGATATATTCTTAGCTCTTTCTTCAATGTATTTTGAGAAGAACACCCGGACGCCGTTCCAAACCAGCCAATACAAGACCATTATGATCAAGGCTGGAACTAAACCCAACGAACTTAATTGATAATCCGATGCCATGTTTTATTACCTAAAAAAGCTGAAAGCTGACCGCTGAGAGCTGAGAGCTATTACCTTCATTCTTCCGGCTCTGGCCGCTTTTTTCCCTCCCTGGCACGGGTCTTGGGGCCTCCCCTGTCCTTGCCGCCCAGCAGCTTCTCCTGGTCGGGGTGCGGCCCCAGCCACTGCACCTGGCCGGTGTCCAGCTCATAGAAGGCCCCCACCAGTTTGGTCTTGCCGGACTTCACCCCGGCCTTGATCAGGGGGCTCTTTTGCAGAATGTCTTCCATGGCCTGCCAGACGTTGTCCTTGATGGCCGCCTCCAACAGGGCTTCCCCGGCGGCCCCGGGATTCTCCTCCCTGGCCCTGGCCACCGCCGCCCTAATGGGAGCCACCAGGGCTGGGATGCTGCCCGGGAGTTTGGCGTTTTCCAGCACCGCGGTCACCGCCCCGCACTGGCTATGACCCAGGACCACCACCAGCGGGGTGTTGAGATGGTCCACAGCGTATTCCAGGGAGCCGATTTCATCGGTGGCGGCTGCATTACCGGCCACCCGCACCACGAAGAGATCGCCGAGCCCCTGGTCGAAGATCAGCTCCACCGGCACCCGGGAATCGGAGCAGGAGAGCACCGCGGCCAGGGGGTGTTGGCCTTGCCCTGCGGTCAAGGCCCGGCGCTCCCGGCCCTGATGGGGGTATTGGGGCTTTCCCTCCAGATAGCGAGCATTCCCGTCCTGGAGGATTTTTAGGGCCTCATCGGCGGAGATCGCCGGCCCGGGTCCGGAGTCCAGGGCCCAAACTTCCTCCGGCAACACCAGGCGGCGTCCGACCCCGGCCGCCAGGCCCAAGGCCGCCATATACTTGAGAAAATCGCGGCGGTGCATCTTAACCTCCGGCTTGCCTTTAGATATTTGCTAGGGAGTGTTTCATTATTAGCTGGACATAATATCAGGCCCGGAACGCTGGACTTGGCTCGAGTTAAGTCCCCCTTTGAAAAAGGGGGATTTAGGGTGATTTCAAGAAATTATACTAAATCACCCCTACCCCCCTTTTACCAAGGGGGGTTAATAATCAGTCATTTTCAACGGATAGTCAACTGTGAACCATACCACTAGCTTGGGGCTGCCGGACGCGATCGCTAACCCGCTCCCGGCGCTCATCATCTGCCGCAGGCCGGGGCCGGGGCCCCGGTCTCGGATTTTTTGCCGGCCTCCTCTTCCCCCTTCATCAGCACCCGGGCCAGTTCCATCATGTCGCGCAGTTTCTGATCCACCCGGCCATTGAGGGTGTCGGCCTCGAAAGAGCCGTCGGGCTGACGCTGGCCCGCGGCCAGGCCGGTTAACAGCTCCATGGCCTCGTCCACGTGACCCACGGCCCAGACGTGGAACTGCCCCGCCGCCACCGCCTCAACCACCTCTGTTTTCAACATCAGGTCCTGGACGTTGGCCTTGGGGATGATGACCCCCTGAGCCCCATCCAGACCCCGGGCCTTGCAAACCTTATAAAACCCTTCGATCTTCCAGTTGACCCCTCCGATGGGCTGGGCCTCGCCCCGCTGGCTCACCGAACCGGTCATGGCGATATTCTGGGCCAGGGGCACGTCCGCCAGGGAGGAGAGCAGGGTGGCCAGCTCCGCCATGGAGGCGGAATCGCCCTCCACCATGCCATAACTCTGCTCGAAGGCGAGGCTGGCGCTCAGGGTCAGGGGCTTATCCTGGGCGAAACGGCTCTTCAGGAAGCCCGCCAGGATCAGCACCCCCTTGTTATGGATGTTTCCGGAGAGTTGGGACTCCCGGTCGATGGCCACCACCCCTTCCCGGCCCAGGGCGATGGTGCCGGTGATGCGGCTGGGCCGCCCAAAGGCGTGGTCCCCCAGGGCATAGACCGAGAGGCCGTTTATCTGGCCCACCACCTGGCCCGAGGTCTCAATGAAGAGCATGCCTTCGTCGATTAATTCCTGCAGCTTCTCTTCCGGCAGGTCAGCCCGGTAGGTCTTCTCCTGGATGGCCTTTTCCACGTCGGTGCCCAAGACCTCCTGGTGGGTATTGTTCCGGGCCCAGTAGTTGGCCTCTTTCAAGGTGTCCAAGACCTCCATGAGCTGCAGGGTGAGCTTGCTCCGGTGACCGGCCAACTCGCCGGCATACTCGATAAGGCGGGCCATGCCTGTCTTGTGCAAGGGCAGGAGTTCCTTTTCCTTGCAATACCCGGCCACCAGGGCGCAGAACTTCTTAAGATGGTCCTTGGTCTTGTGCATTCGCCAGTCGAACTGTGCCTTGATTTTGAAGAACTTTTGAAAGTCTTCATCGTAGGTATAGAGAATCTGGTAGATATATGGGGCGCCGATGAGGATGATCTTGATGTTCAGGGGAATGGGCTGGGGCTGCAGGGCGCGGGTAGTGATCAGGCCGAACATTTCCAGCGGGTCCTCAATGCCGATTTTCTCGTTTTTCAGACAGCGTTTCAAGGCCTCGTAGGAAATGGACCAGCGCAGCAGGTCCAGGGCCTTCAGGACCAGGTAGCCGCCGTTGGCCCGGTGCAGCGAGCCGTTGCGGATCAGGGTGAAGTCCGTCACCAGGGCGCCGAATTGGGCCCGGCGTTCCATGGCGCCGAAGAGGTTGGGATAAGTGGGATTGTTTTCAAAGACCACCGGGGCGCCCGTGGTTTCGCTGTGGTCCACGAAGACGTTCACCTGGTACTGGGTAAAGCTGGGCTCCGGCATGGGGAAGGGAAAGGGGCCCTGGGTCCCCGGCCGCCGCTTCAGTTCTTCAATGTTCTTCAGGACATCTTCCTGGACATCGTTGAGATAAATCAGGACCTGGGGGAGATCCTTATACTTCTCCCGCAGCTCCTCCATGAGGTGTCCCACCACATAGAGGGCCACGTCCTGGTCCAGCTTCTTCTCCTTCTCCTGGTATTCCTTCTCCATCTTACGGATCTTGCGGATAGCGTCGTTCATCACTGCATGGAGCTGGGTCGATTTCTGCCGCAGCTTTTCCCGATCTTCGTCATTCAGGGCCTTGAGCTCTTCTTCACCCAAGGGCTTGCCCTCTTTGCCCGGGAAGATCATCAGCCCGGTGGGCGAGATGTTGAGGATGAAGTCCTCCTCTCCTGCCTTGGAGTCCAATTCCTGGAGAATGGCGTTGCGTTCCTGGGTGATGGTGTGCATCAGGGTTTCCCGGCGGCTGGAGTAATCCTCGCTTTCGAACACTTCGGGGACCTGCACCCGCAGGGTGGAGATGAGTTCCTCCATGTCGGCCTTGAGGACCCGGCCCTGGCCCTTAGGCAGATTGAGGCTCTGGGGCTTCTCTGGGTCGCGGAAATTATAGATGTAGATATAATCGCAGGGAGAAGGGTCCTTGGCCGCCAGCTCCGCCAGGTAGCCCATGATGGTCTCGGTTTTTCCGGCACGGGGCGGCCCGGCCACAAAGATGTTGTATTCGAGGTCCTTGACTCCCAGGCCGAACTCCAGGGCGTGCACCGCCCGGTCCTGGGCCACCACTCTTTCCTTCAAGGGAGTGAGCTCCAGGGTGGTTTCGAAACCCAGGCTGTCGGGGTTACAAACGGCTCGCAGATTTTCCGGCTTCAGTTCCCAGCGCTTAGCTTTTGCTGCCATGAGTCCTCCTTAAATTTAGCTCTGTTCAGGAATTTCTTTAAGGGGCCGCCGGGGACCAGGGCGGCGGCTTAGCCGGTCAATTCTTCCAAGCGGGTCAACGGGCACACCTGGGGGTCGTGAAAACCGGGGCCTTCCAGCTGGATGGTGTTGTGCTCCAGGCCGAAGCGGCGTCGCAGGATCTCTTCCAGTTCCCAGGTGAGGCAGTCCCGGTCCGGGGGGTGGTCCACCGTTACATGGACGCTGGCGGCAAAAATCCCCGAGGCAATGGTCCAGACGTGCAGATCGTGGACCAGCTTCACCTCCGGGTGCCCCTCCAGGGCCTTTTGTACTTGAGCCAGATCGATGTGCCTGGGGGTGGCTTCCATCAGAATCTCGGTGGCCTCCCAGACCAACTGCCAACTGCTGGCCACGATCATCACCCCCACCACCATCCCGGCCAGGGGGTCGAACCACTGCCAGCCTCGCCAGAGGATGGCCAGGCCCGCCAGCACCGCGGCAAAGGAGGCGAAGGAATCGGACAGCAGATGGATAAAGGCGGACCTCAGGTTGAGGCCGTGCTCCCGGGCGGGCCTGAGGACGTACATCCCCAGAAGGTTCACCAACAGGCCCAGGCTGGCGATGATCAACAGGGGTTTGCCGCTGATCTCCCGGGGCTGGAAAAGCCGGCCCAGGGCTGCATAGAAGATATAGCCGGCCATGGCCCACAGGACCAGGCCGTTGATCAGGGCCACCAAAATCTCCAGGCGGCGGTAACCGAAGGTCTTTTGGGCCGTGGGCCGCCGCCCTGCCCAGCTCAGGGCCAAGAGGCTGAGCCCCAGGGCCGCCACGTCGCTTAACATATGGCCGGCGTCCGCCAGCAGGGCCAGGCTGTTGCTCAGAATCCCAGCCACCAGCTCCACCACGAAAAAGGCCGCCTGGCTCCAGAAGGCCAGGCCCAGGCGGGCCTGGCTGCTGTGGAACCGCTGGCGGCGGGCGGGGGGCTGGCCGGTATTCATCCTTTATCCATGCGAATTTCCAGAATTTGGTAGAACTTCAGGCCGGAGGGGGTGTGCACCTCCACCCTCTCTCCCAGGCGCCGCCCCAGCAAGGCCCGGCCCAGGGGCGACGAAGTGGAGAGATGCCCCAGGGCGGCGTTGGCCTCTATGGTGGACACCAATTTAAATTCCCGTTCCCGGCCGCTGCTCAGGTTGCGAACCCAGACCAGAGAATTGAATCTCACCCGATTGGGGGGCAGGTTGCTCCCCACCAGGACCTCGGCGTTGGCCAGGGTCTGCTGTAACTGCTGGATCCGCCGGTCCAGGCGCTGCCGCTGGACCAGGGCGGAGAGGAAATCGGGGTTCTTCTCCCCCCCCTCCTGGGCGGCCTCCAGGAGTTCCTGGACTAGCTGCGGCCGTTCCACCCGGCTCAGGAGGTCCAACTCCCGCACCAGCTTCTCATAGCCCGACCGGGTCAACAGGATCTTTTCCATAACTTCGGAATCTTTAAATTTCTGCTAAAGCCCCAACAATGGAACCCGCCACTATTTTTATCTAAAAAGTTAGGGAGGGTCAACCACAGAGACCATGCCGGCGTATGGCTTTTCTCGGCTTCCGGGCTTGACAGCCGACCGGGAAGGTGGCAGAGATTAATGATCTAAGGAAGTTTAGGGGGCGCACCGCGCCCCCGAAAGGATGAAAGCCCTCCGGTCTCGGCCCATGTTTTACCCGTCTGCAGTTGGGTGCTCAGCAGGCCGCCTACCTTTTCGATGGCGCCAAGATGAGGTTTGACCAGAGCGAGCCAGCCGGCTCTGAGGCACAACTTAGGACGACAATATCAAAATATGCTGTTCAGCTAATAAGAAATTGGTAAATGACGGTAATCTTGATAAGGCCTCGGGCCTTCGGCTACCAATTGATCATCCCTTGGCCTCCGGCCCCTCGCCCGCCACGATCCTCCTCCTGCCAAAGCGGCACACCCTGCTCATCCCGCACTTTCAAGGTCTGCCCATCTTTTTTGACTTGGGCCGCGAGAAGCAGGGGCTGGTCGTCTCTGGTAACTTGAGAACCGGTCACTTCCAGGGAGTCTCCTTGTTTTAAATCAAAGCCTTGCTTCCTGACATACCAGGGTGGTCCCAGGTGAATGGTAATATTGCCCTTATCGGTCTTTAGGAGCAATCCCTGCACTTGCATGCCTGGTATGACCTTCCATCCTGTCATTCCATAACTTCCCAGGCTCTCCACCTGCCCCTTCACCGTCGTCACTGTCTGGGGATTGTATTCCTGGCGACCATGCGCCCCTGAGTCACCGTCTCGTCCGCCACCCCGACCAAAACCACCCCGTTGCGCCGCTGCCGGACCAACAAGTTCCAGTAGTATGGCAAGGATAATCAAAGATGAGGACCACAACCATCTATTCTTCAAGCGAATTTCTTGCATACGCCATTTCTCCAAACTGTAAGTTGGGCTTGGTTGCAAGAGCTTAAGCCGAGATTATGCGGCAGCCCTGGCTGAGGTTGTCCTAAACTAAATCGGTCCTTGGAACCACTTTCCCTGAGTTTAACTCCTAAGACGAGCCTCTTCCTGCCTGTAACCCCTCTCACAAGAGGCATGATAGTCTATCAGGTTGTTGAAAAACTCCCATAATTGAGAATGTGTCATTCTGAGCGAAGCGAAGAATCTAGTCATATTAATAAGTTCTAGATCCTTCACTTCGTTCAGGATGACATAAAACCCGTTTTTCAACAACCTG
>Ga0116136_1000610_pt1 | contig 20233 bp, 17 predicted proteins | sample June2015DPH_20_5_FD_88972 | JGI IMG/M metagenome (GOLD analysis project Ga0116136, IMG submission 88972) | Peatland microbial communities from SPRUCE experiment site at the Marcell Experimental Forest, Minnesota, USA - June2015DPH_20_40 | ecosystem: Environmental > Terrestrial > Soil > Wetlands... | reverse complement strand
GGGCTCCCTCCGGGGCTCCCGAAGCTGGTTCTCTCTCTTTGCTCATAGACACCTCCTTGTGATTTTCCATCCATTTTCATCACAATTCGGTGTCCAAGAAAATCCTAGGGCGGGGGACGATAACCAGTGACCTTCTGTTTTGGGTCCGAAGGGATGGGTTGAAAATAAGTTTGAGTAAACGTAACGAATGCCCGCTGGGTTGCTACCGCAGCCTTGTTGGCATCGCTATTGGCCTGGAACAAGAGATAACTAAATACTGCCAACACAGCGGTGAAAATAGCCGTCCAAGCGCTAGCTTTATTGCGGAAGAATTTGTTCCAGATTTGATTCAGTATGTTCTCGTCACCGTTTGCTTCTTGATTGCCGGTGTTTGCTTCGTCTGCATGTTCGTTTGTATTATGCATGGGCTGGAGCGTGGGCGTCCTTTCTGGCTCTTATTGGCGATTCTGGCCTTTTTCCTCGCCATTGCCTTTTCTCACATAATTTGGCTTTTAACGAGGAAGTAATTGTAACACGCAAATACTTATTGACAAGTCTTAATTACTGTAATACAGTAATGTGCATAGGGAGGACGCAAATGGCAAACGTCCTAAGCACAGAAAAGCAAGTCGCGGTGATTGGAGCGTTGGCAGAAGGCTCCAGTATCCGGTCCATTGAGCGCATTACGGGCGTTCATCGGGATACGATCATGCGGCTGGGCGTGCGCGTCGGGAAGGGCTGCCAAGCCCTGTTAGACCGCAAGATGCGCGACCTATCCTGCCAGCATCTCCAATTCGATGAATTGTGGGGATTCATCGGCAAGAAAGAACGCCATATGCGACCGGACGACAGCCCCGAACTCGGCGATGTGTGGACGTTCTGCGCGATTGATTCCGACACCAAACTAGTTCCTTCGTTCAAGGTTGGAAAGCGCGACAGTGTGACAGCAAATGCTTTTGTCGCGGACGTGGCAAGCCGCATGGCAAACCGGGTTCAGATTTCGACGGACGGCCTTCGCTCTTACGTCGAAGCCGTAGAACAGGCGTTCGGCTCGAACGTGGATTACGCACAGATCGTCAAGATTTTCGAGGATGAGTCTATGGACGCCGAAGTTATCGGGATGGACAAGACGGCGTTCTCTGGTCAGCCAGATATGGCGCTGGCTTCTACGAGCCACGTTGAGCGTTTGAATGGCACGACGCGCCTTCACATGCGCCGCCTGACCCGCCTCACCTACGCATTCAGCAAGAAGCGCGAAAACTTCGAGGCAGCGGTTGGCCTCCACTTCGCGTATTACAATTTCGTGAAGCGCCACAACACGCTGCGCTGCACCCCGGCGATGGCAGCGGGAATCGAACGGGATTTCTGGAACGTTAGCGATTTGATTGAGGCCGTTGCGTGAAGCATTGCGCCACAAAGAGAGACTTGAGACGGTCACACATTGAGAGACCGTCATTCCCTCCCGTTCCGGGGAAGCTCGATAAGGGAATACGCAGGGCTGTTGAAATACTTATGGCATGTGGGATTGAGACATTTGAGTCTTGCGAGGGAGGCCCCGGTCATTCCTACACGGAACCGACCGTGAGCTTCTACGGAACACCCGAGGCTGGATGGCGAGCCCTCTCAGTATGCCTAGCACATGGATTGCCAATAGCTCAACTCAGACGCGCATGGAACGTTCTCGATGCGAACGAACCGACAGGACCACACTGGGAAATAACCTTTAGGGAAAAGATATGCTAACCAAGCTTGATGCACTCTTTACAGCGCGGTTTGCCTCCGGTTCCCGGTTCCCAATGTTTGCGTTGGATTTTCTTGCCCTCGAAGCAATCGTCGTGGTCGTGATAGACCTCTCTGTGCTTTGGCGGCTCTTCGATAGAGTTCGTGTGATACGCCGATACTTTTGCCATTTTCGAATCCTTTCTCTACATTTGCTTGCAGTGTTTACAGAGCCGATATCCACCAGTCGTATAGACGCGTTCATGCCGTGGAATATCGCGTCCAGAACGGCAATCAGTGTTGTTGTGATAAACGCGATCTTTCGGTTGTTTAGTGCTTTCATTTATCGAATGATAGATTCTTCTAGACATTTTAATAAACCTCTCTTTGGACGGCTTATATCACTTCCGCTAAGTGAAATGCAATGACCTATCTTGAAGAACTACGTGACGTAATTAAGCATTTGCATGGCGTCGAGTCGTCGCATCTAGAAAGTGTCCCGATCAAAGAGACGTTTGAAGGGAAAACCGTGTGGGAGGGACTTGTAGAAGTTTTTGAGCTACACGACCATCCCAAAGCGCCAAAGGTTTATGCGTGGGCCTACGAGACGGATAATCCGAAGAAGCCGCGCCATGTGACCGTCCTTCACATGGGACCTGTCACTTCGCCGCTATTGGCTGTGCGAGCCGCAATCGTTAAGGAGTTTCGAGACAATGCCGCGATTGAAGAAACCTAGGAAGGCAGGACGGCCACCGCTGCCCAAAGGACACGCGCAGGCTCGTATTGTGCCCGTGCGATTCAATGCAGACCTATTCCGAGCGATTACGATGGCGGCTAAGGCGAACAAGCAGAGCGTTTCGGAGTGGATTCGTGGTCTGGTAGAGGCTGCGATTAAATGACAGCGCCAGAATCCAAATTAGGACACTACCCAGGAAGTAGAGGAGGCAAAGGAAGTAAAGGAAAACCCCGCGCCAGAGGAAAGTGGAGAGGGGGAAACAAAAAACGCTCACCGCAGACACGCAGAGTCCGCAGAGAGAAGGAACCCACAGACCGCTCGCCGCAGCCTTCGTCCGCCCCGGTTCGCTACGCTTTGGGAGCCCGCGCGGAATCGAGCGAGTAAGCGCCTGGGCCGAACGCCGCGAGGATGAGCAGGCCGCCCATGATCGCGAGATTCTTTTCGAAATGGATCATGGGGTCGATCCGGTCCATGCCTTGAAAGGCCCAGAAATTGTGAAAAAGGAACGTGGTTGGAATCAAGTACAGAAAGAGAACCCACGCCGTAAATCGCGTGTAAAGCCCTAGAAGAATCGCGAGGCCACCCACCAGCTCGATGACCAGCGCAATTCCCAATGCGACGGCGGGCATCGGCAGATGCTTCGCCGCGACCATTCCCTCTTCCATCGAGAATCCAGTTATTTTGCCAATTCCGCCCAGGATGAAAACCACGCTGACCAGGATTCGTCCCAACAAGGGCACGACGCTGCTGGAGGAATTCGACATATCAATTTCTCCTTTTTGACAGGTATGTTCCTTCGGGGCCGAATTCTTGAGACGCGTTGTAACTGAATTCGTGCCCGGAAGCAAGCGTCAGGAAGCAAACGATTCAATTTACGCCAGGTCGAATAGCAGGACTTCGGAGGGCTCGGTCGCTTTGAAGCGGATTTCGGATTCGGCGGAAATCGCTGCGCCGTCGCCGGCTTTCAACTCGGTTCCATTCAACTGGACCGCGCCGCGAGCGATCTGCACCCACGCGTGGCGGCCGATCGCGAGAGAGTGTTTCGCCTCGGCACCTTTGTCGAGGCGCGCGATGTAAAGATTCGCGTCCTGACGGATCGTGACCGGCGCTTTCGGTCCAGCGACGAGATTGAACTTCCCGCGCAATTCGGAATCGGGAAACGCAAGCTGCTCGTAGGCCGGATCGAGGCCCTTGCGCTCCGGCAGAATCCAGATTTGCAGCAGATGCACCGGATCCTTCGAAGACGGATTGAACTCGCTGTGCAGGACGCCGCGTCCGGCGGTCATGTGCTGAAGCTCGCCGGGGCGAATGACGCCGTGGCCGCCGGTGTTGTCGCGGTGCTCGAGCGCGCCTTCGAGAATCCACGTGAGGATTTCCATGTCGCGGTGCGGATGCGTCGGGAAGCCTCCACTGGGCGCGACGACGTCTTCATTGATCACGCGCAATGAGCGGAATTGCGTGTGATCGGGATCGTAATATTGGTCGAACGAAAATGTGAAACGGCTGTTGAGCCAGGAAAGTTCGTTGTGGCCGCGTTCTTCGCTTGGACGAATTTCGATCATGGGGTCACTCCTGCGATACGAGGCGTTGGATGCAGCACTCGCCGGAAAAGATTCGAAAGGCGGTCAGGGCTTTTGCGCGGGGCGGAGAAGCACTTCACTGACAAAGCTTTGCGGCGCCTGCGTGAGGATCATCTCGACCGCGTGGGCAACATCCTCGGGTTGGAGCATCTTGCTCGTGTCCTTGCCCGCGTGAGGAGAGAAATCGGTGGCGACCGAGCCGGGGCAGACGGCGCTGACGCGGATGCCGTAAGAGCGCAGGTCTTCCGCCATGCACTGAGTAAGCCCTAGCAGGCCCCACTTAGACGCGCAGTAGATGCTGCCTCCGGCAAAGGCGCTCTTGCCCGCGAGCGAAGCGATATTGATGATCTGTCCGCTGCGGCGAGAGATCATGCCGGGCGCCACAGCCCTGGTGAGCAGGAACACCGCCTTCAAATTGGTGTCTAAGACAGCGTCCCAATTTGCTTCCTCGGCGTCTTGCACGGGAGCCGAATAGCCGATCCCGGCGTTATTGACGAGAATTTCGACGGGGCCGAGCGTTTTCTCGGTCTTGTGCACGAGAGAGATAATTTCGGCCGCGCGGGTTACGTCCGTGGAGACAGCGAGAACGGAGGTACCGGCGCGCTCGAACTCCTCGGCGACACCTTCGAGTCGTTTCGGATCGCGGGCGCAGAGAGCGAGCTTCGCGCCCATGCGCGCCAGGCTGCGCGCGATGGCGAGACCGATGCCGCGGCTCGCTCCCGTGACGAGAGCGATTTTGCCTTCGAGCGAGTGTTGTGTGACCATGAAGCGGCCCCCTAAGAGGCGACGCATTCGCCTCGCGAGCCATCTTAGCACTGAGGGAGTTGTCCACACGGCGATGACATCCGCGAGAGCCCAGGGGGCGAAAGGTTTTAGGCTTGCGCGGTGGAAGTGCTTTCCCTATAATCCCGTCGATTTCTATCGGTTGGTTAGTTGTCCTGCAGGGATCGTGGCCCTGAGTCCGGCAAGTCACCCAGAGCAAGTCCAGGAGGCGGGTAAGTGATCATGCGAAATTATCTAAAGGGAACCGCGGTGGTTCTAGCTGCGCTCGGTTTCGTATTCGTGCCCGCGGTCCCGGCCATGGCCCAGGCTGCGCAGACGGCTCAACAGCAAACGTCCTACACGGTGCCGGAGTACAACGCGTATACGAACTGCCAGAACGAGAAGGATCCGCAGGCACGGATCAAATTGCTCGACGCGTTCGTCTCGCAGTATCCGAGTTCCACGCTGCTTCAATACATCTATTTGATGTACTACCAAACGTACTACCAGCTGAAGAACTATTCGAAGGCGCTTGAATACACGGACAAGCTGATCGCGCTCGGCGACAAGGCCGACGTGATGTATCGAATGCAAGCGATTCAGGCCCGCGTGCAATTGTTTTCCGCCGCGTTTGACGCGAAGGCGGCCGATGCGCACGATCAGCTCGCCAAGGAAAGGGATGCTGCGCTGCTGGGCGTCAAAATACTTCCGGATTACAAGAAGGCGATGGACACGAAGTTGACGGAAGATCAGGCGAAGGCGATCGCAGCCTTCCTCGATGCTGCCGCGGGCAGGGCCAATCTCGATCTGAAGGAGTACCCGGCCGCGATCGAAACGTTTAAGGCCGCGCTCATGGCGAATCCGACCGATGCCGTATCGAGTTACCAGCTAGGCCGCGCGGAGCTTGCGGCAACTCCTCCGCAATCGCTCGACGGTTTCTGGGAGGTCGCGCGGTCGATCGATTTGAAGGTGCCAAACGCCGACAAGGTGAAGGATTATTTGCGCAGTGCGATCCTCGCCTACGAACAGCCGGGCTGCGACAACCAGGTGGACGCACAGTTGAGCGAATTGATCCAGCTCGCGGCGAACGCGCCGGAGCGGCCCGCGACGTACACGATTCCGAGCCACGACGACCTCACCAAAATCAGCCAGGCGAGCACGATCATCACGGTGCTCACCGATCTGAGCGGCGGCGGGGATAAGGCCAAACAGACATGGCTTGCGGTCTGCGGCGCGGAATTTCCGGAAGTGGTCGGCAAGATCATCGACGTGCAGAAGTCGGACAATTACGTCGATTTCACAGTCTTCACGAGCGCCAGTTCCGACGAAATGCAGGCGGCCACGACGGCGAACATGGACGTGAAGGTTTGGATCGCGCCGAATCCGGCCGCTGCGGCCGGGGCGAATGCAGTTCCACCACAACCGGACGTGGTCCGTCTGGAGAAGGACGATCCGATCCGCTTTTCGGGCGCGCTGGCGAGCTACGACCCGTCGCCATTCCTTTTGCACTGGGATCAGGTGAAGGTCGATCCGACAACGATCCCGGAAAAGGGTACGCCGGCGAAGCACGCTCCTGCGCACAAGCCCGCACCGAAACCCTAAGGGGTTCGTTGGCGAAGCGCGAGACTCGCAAATTCAGACGGCCGGTCCGGAAACGGGCCGGCCGTTTTTTTTTGGGAGCTGCGGTGAAACGCGTGCGGGAACGGTGATGCTGAGACTTCAGCGGCGGCCGTTGCGATCGAGGTGATACTCGGCGATCTTACGGCTGAGCGTGTTGCGGTGAATTCCGAGGACCTTGGCGGCGCGGCACTGGTTTCCCTTGGAGTGCTCCAGCACGCGCTTAATGAATTTTTTCTCGAACTCCGTGACGGCTTCTTCGAGCAGAATTCCGCGCTCGACCATCATTCCGACCAACGACTCCAGTTGCTCTTTCACGTGTGCGCGCTCCGCAGCGGCGCTCCCCCGGGGAGCGCCACCCGATGGTTTCAGTCGAGTGCATGGCCGGTGATGCGTAGATAGGAGTCCCTGTATTTCTCCCGGGTTTTCGCCACGACGTCCGGCGGAAGAGCAGGCGCTGGAGGCTGCTTGTTCCAGCCGATCTGCTCGAGGTAATCGCGGACGTACTGCTTGTCAAAGGAAGGCTGGGCCTTGCCGGGCGAATACTCGTTCGCAGGCCAGAAGCGCGAGGAATCGGGCGTCAGCGCTTCGTCGATCCAGATGAGTTCGCCGCCCAATAGCCCGAACTCGAATTTCGTGTCGGCGATGATGATGCCGCGGGCCGCGGCATGCTCGGCGGCGCGGCGATAGATTGCGAGACTGGTGTCGAAGGCGCTCGGCCAGCGGGCGGCCGATGCGCGAGACAGTTTCCTCGAAGGAAATGTTTTCGTCGTGGCCTGTGGTGGCCTTGGTCGACGGCGTGAAAATCGGCTCGGGCAGGCGGTCTGATTCGCGCAGGCCCGCAGGCAACGGAATACCGCAGATCGCGCCCGTCTTCTGATAGTCCTTCCACGCCGAGCCGGAAATGTATCCGCGGACGACGCATTCGATCGGTACAGGCTCGGTGCGGCGCACGAGCATGGCGCGGCCCTCAAGGGCAGACTCGTACGGCGCGAGTTCGCGCGGGAAATCTTTCGCGGAAATCACGTGGTTCGGAACGATGCCTGCGAGCTTTTCAAACCAGAACAGCGAAAGCTGCGTGAGCACGCGTCCCTTATCGGGAATCGGCGTGGGGAGGACGACGTCGAACGCGGAAAGGCGGTCCGTCGCCACGATGAGCAGGCGATCGCCAAGCTCGTAAATGTCGCGAACCTTCCCCCGGCCTCGGAGTTTGAGTCCGGGAAAATCTGTTTGTGAAACAACGGCGTGCATTTGAGAAGAAGCCACGAGATTTCGATCCTCAGTCTGGGAAGGCCGGTATTCTAGCGCAGGGTGAGACGTTGTCAACGACTAAGACGCCGATGGAGCGGATCGAAATTTTTCATACCGACGCGCCGAACGCAGTCTTACGCGGCGTTGCTGGCGGCGGTGGTGGTTTTCGGCTCGGCGGCTGCGGCTTCCTCTTCCCATTTTACCGAGACGAGCTTTGAAACGCCGGGCTCCTGCATCGTCACGCCGTAGAGAACCGATCCCATTTCCATCGTCTTGCGGTTGTGCGTGACTACGATGAACTGTGTTTGCCCGCACATGTCGGCGAGCATTCTGTTGAAGCGGCCGACGTTGGCCTCGTCGAGCGGCGCGTCCACTTCGTCGAGGATGCAGAACGGGCTCGGCTGGAAACGGAAGACCGCGATGAGCAGCGCGAGCGCCGTGAGGGCTTTTTCGCCGCCCGAGAGAAGCAGGATATTCTGCAAGCGCTTGCCCGGCGGCTGCGCCACAAGGTCGATGCCCGCTTCGCCGGAGCTGTCAGGCTCGCTGAGCCGCATTTCGCCGTGGCCTCCGCCGAAGAGCGACTGGAAGGCGATCGCGAAGTGTGCGTTGATGAAATTGAACGCTTCCTCGAATTTCTTTTGCGAGACGTCGTCGAGCTCGTGAATGGTGAGCTGCGTATTCTCGATCGATTGCACGAGATCGTCGCGCTCGCGCCGGAGGAAGCTTTCGCGCTGCTCGCACTCCTGGAATTCTTCGAGCGCCATCATGTTGACGGGGCCCATGGCCTCGACGCGCGCCTTCATTTCGTTGTAGTTCGTCTCGGCAGCCACAAGCTCTTCGCCGACGAGAAGCCGCGCTTCCAGCGCCATCAGTTCCTCGGGCTGCGCGTTCAATTCCGCAACGCAGCTCTGGCGGAGGTAGTCGCGGTCGGCGTCGTTGCGCGCCTTTTCGATCTGGCGCTGGCTGCGTTCGGCGCGGAGCTCGTCGAGCGACTGGCGGCGACCGCGGAGGGTTTCGTCGATCTGTCCCGCGCGAGATCGCGCGCCGTCCCATTCGGTTTCGAGCGCGGCCTTGTGCTGGGTGAGGCGCATCTTTTCCCCGCGCAGATCCTCGGCCTGGCGTGAGAGCTGCTCGCAGGAGGATTCGAGTTCCGATTTCTCGGTGGAGAGCGACTCATGCTGCTGGCGCAGCGAGTTCACGCGTTCGCCGGCCTGGGCAAGCTCCTCGGAGACTCGATGCTCGACAGCTTCGGCGCTGGCGAGGCGCTCGGTCATCGTGGCCAATTCCTCGCGGCGCGCGACGACGCGCTCTTGCAGACCGTGAAAATCACGGCGCAGATTCGCGAGCGTTTCGCTGGCTGCCGATGCTTCGGCTTCGGCTGCAACGCGGAGGCGAAGCGCCTCGGCGTGCTCGAAGCGCGCGCGCTCGGCACGCTGGCGCGCTTCCTCGGCCTGCGCGTGCAGCCGCGCGATTTCGTTGCGCTCGGCGGCGAGCTGCTGATCGACGCGCAGGAATTCGCGCCGCGCCTGCTCGCGCTGATGAGTGGCCGCGACGAGCGCTTTTTCGGCTTCCATGTGCTGGGCCGTGGCGGCGGAAAAATGCGCCTCGCAAGCTGCGATCTCTTCGTCGAGCTGCGTTAGCTGCTGCTGGCGTTCACCGGCGATTCGATCGAGGCGCGCCGCTTCCGCTTCGCGCTGGCGAAGCTCGCGCTTCAGGGCGAGCGGGCCGGCGTCGCCCTTGCGGCCGCCGGAGACCATGCGCCCGTGGTAGCACGTGCCGTCCGGCGTCAGAAAATAGCTGTGCGGATTATCGCGCGCCATGCGCTCGGCGATCGAGGCGCTCTCGACGATGTAAGCGTTGCGGAGCTTCTTGAGAAAATACTTCGTGTTCGGGCCGAGAGGCTCGCGGAACTCGACGAGCCGGTCGAGCCGCTCGATGAAATCACCGGGCATCGAGGAGCCGCGATCGATTTCGGATTTGTCGATGTCGAGGGCGCCGATCGAATCGACAAAGAAGGTTGCGCGCCCGCCCATTTCGTCGCGCAGCATGGCGACGCCGGCGCGGGCCTGGTCGAACGATTCGACGACGACATATTCGAGCTCGTCCCGAAGGAATTGCTCGATCGCGCCTTCGTACTGCTCCTGGACTTCGGCGTAGTCCGCGAGCAGGCCGACGGCGCGGAAGCCGCGCGATTCGGCCGCGCCGCTGGCGTTGAAGAGTTTCTGCACGGCGTCCGCGGTGTAGGCGCGCTCACTCAAGATCCGCTCAATGGAAGCGTGGCGCGCGCGCTCGGCGGAAAGTTCCTGGCGCGCGTGTTCGAGCTCCTGGCTGGTTTCCTGCTGCGTCTGGCGGAGGCCGGCAAGCCGCGCCTGCGTTTCGCGAACTGCCGCGCCGATTTCCTGCGCCTGGCGCTCGGCGTATTCGAATGCAGCGCCGGCGATGTCGGCTTCAGACTGAAGCGTCGCGCAGTTCTGCTCCATCGCGCGCAGGGCTGCAGCGCGCTGCTCTTCCGCGGCGGTGTGGCGCGCGGCGGCTTCCTCGGCCTGCTGCGATTCGGCTTGCCCGCGCGCGGATTCCTCAACGAGGCGGCTCGCGAGCTGGCGAAGCTCTTCCATGCGGGATTCGAGACGCCCCTGATCCTCGGCGCTCGCGGAAACCTGCTCGGTGCAGGCGCGCAGGCCCGCTTCAAGCGATGCAGCCTGGGTGCGAAGCGCGGCGACGGATTCACGCTGGGCGATGATGCGCGCGGCGAGGTCGGATGACTGGCGATGCGCCTCTTCGAGTTCGATCGCGAGCCGCGAGGCGCGGGACTCGAGCTGGGCAAGCTGCTCGCGGTTGAAGGTGATGCGATTTTCGGCGCGGTCGAGATCGAGCGCGGTCTGATTCAGGACGTTTTGCGTCTGGCGCAACTCGGCGTCGAGCTCGTAGGTGCGCGAACTGAGGCGCTCCTGTTCGGCTTCGAGCTCGTGCACGGAGCGGGATTCGCGTTCCTCGGCCGCGTCCATTTCACGCAGCAATTGTTCGAGGCGCGCAGCTTCGATATCGAGATGTTCCGCCTTGCTGGCCAAAACGATGCGCAGCAGGCCGCGCATCTGTTCGCGGAGTTCTGCATAACGCCGCGCCTTCGAGGCCTGGCGCTTGAGCGAAGCGAGCTGCTTTTCGACTTCGACGAGAATGTCGTTGATGCGGGAGAGATTGAGCTTCGAGGCGTCGAGCTTCGCTTCAGCAAGGCGCCGCTTGGTCTTGTACATGGTGATGCCGGCGGCTTCCTCGATGATCGCGCGGCGGTCCATCGGCTTCGAATTCAGAATCTGGCCGATGCGGCCCTGCTCGATGATGGCGTAGCTATCCGGGCCGAGGCCCATGCCCATGAAGATTTCCTGAACGTCGCGGAGGCGGGCCACGCGGCCATTGATCAGGTATTCGCTCTGGCCAGAGCGGTAGAGGCGGCGTCCCACGACGATTTCGCCGGGACGCAGCGTGACGGCCGGCTTTTCAGCCGCGCGCTTTTTGCCCTTTCGGACGGCGATTCCAGCGGTTTCGGGCGCATCGCCGTGCGCTGACACCTCCGGTGCATCATTCTCGGGCGCAGAAAGCGCAGCGGCCTCGGGGTCGAAAGCAGCCGAGAGCACGACGGGACCTGCATCTGATGCAGGTTCCTGAACGCCGTCGATCACCTTGGCGACCGCCTCGGAAAGCTCCGGATCGATGAGGGTGAGGGTCACTTCCGAGATGCCCATCGGCGGGCGCTTCGCGGTGCCGTTGAAAATGCAGTCGGACATGCGCTCGGCGCGGAGCATTTTGTGGCTCTGCTCGCCGAGGACCCAGGATATGGCGTCCACAACGTTGGACTTGCCGCAGCCGTTCGGGCCGACAATGCAGGTGATCCCGCTGCCGCTGAACGTGATCGGCGTCTTCTCACAGAACGACTTGAAGCCCAAAAGCTCGACTTTACGAAGTTTTAGCACCCGGCCCTCGCACGGTTCGCTCCTCGCGCTTGGTCTGCGGAGGGAGCTTCAGTTCTATTTTATTTGGAGGTCTAACGAGACAAAAACGATCGGAGGGTCGAATATCGATGGCCCTACCGCCTGGCGCTATCGGATCGGCGGTTACGGGAATACAAGCTAGCATGGGGCGAGGAACGTGTAAAGCGCGGTTTTGGGTGTTGTGCGAAGTTTTCGCGAGCGGGCCAGATTCCCACAGCCCTTTTTGTCGCAGGCAACTTAGCCGCGCCTCAGCTTCACGCGTCCGAACGGCTTCGCAACGCCCTTCTCTATGTTGTCGATGCGCCACTCCCAGGTGTCCGCTTTCGCGTCATAGACAAAATCATTGCTGAGGCTGACCGCGCCATTGTCGTCCTTGAAAATAAACGGAAGCTCATTCTCTTTCGGATCCGCTATGCCGATCGATTCCGGCGATATGCCGCCATAAACATCCAGCCAAACAGCGGCGTACTGCTTTGTTGCGTCGTTCCACGCTATATAGATCGTGGCCTCATATTGCGGTTTCCCCTTGTTGGTTCGCTCGCGCGAAATTTCGTGGACGCGCAGGTAGTGATGGTCGAGGACCCAGTCGGTGTAAACATCGTGTGTGGTCTCCTGACCGGCGATTGTTCCCTGCAGCACCCATTTCCCTACCAGGTGATCGAGCAGCGGAGATTGGACCGGCGGCTGTTGGGCCGCAACAACAGAGGCTGCACAAAACGCTAGGAGCAACAGAAGTCTTCTCATATTGCGTGTCACAGGCGATCGCCTCCTTAGGGGTTGCGGCTCGCTGCGGCATACTCGCGAGCTTCGCCCAGCTCGGGCCGATCGGCGCCGGGCGCTGAGATGGCAACGAGCTTGGAGTAGTAGTCCCGCGCGGCACGGGCATCGCCCGCGGCCTTCGAGGCGTGGGCGGCTCCATAGAGTGCATTGAAGCGATTCGGGTAGTCCTTCAGCACAGCCTGATACTCGACGAGCGCTTCCGAGGGCCGGTTTAGTTCGAGGAGCAGGTCGGCCAGCATTTCGCGGGCGGGCGCGTCGATTGGATCGGCGCGCTCCGTTTCCTCGCGGATCGCGGCGGAGCGCAGCATCTCAATGGCCTCGCCCGCGCGGCCCTCGGCGAAGGCCAGCCATCCCTCAACTTCGCGCTGGTCAATACTCTCGCCGGAGGGCACGTCATTGCCGAGTTCCTTTTGGTGCGCCTCTCGGAGCTTGACGATCTGGACGAGTTGAGCGACGTCTTTTGGAGCGCCGTCGATATCGCCCGTGCGCGCCGCGCCGATGGCGCGCGCCCAGTAGGTGTTGTCCTGCCAGACGACGCGCTCATTGGGGATCGGAAGCTCGGCGGCCTGTTTCCAGTGGCGCAACTCGAGCGCATTCCGCGCTGCGAACAACGCCTCGTGGTCGGCGATTTCTTCGGCGCTCGCGCCCGGGACACTTTTCACGTCCGCCACGAGTTGGCGCGCCTTCGATTCCTGACCGCTCTGAAGATAGGCATAGTCGAGAAAATCCATGGGATGAAATTGATAGCTGGCGTCGCCGCGATGCGCCTGCGTTGCTTCAGCAGCGGCCGCGACAGCCGCGATATTCGAATCGATCATTTCCTGCCAGAGGCCGAGCCGGCGAAAGATGTGCGAAGGCATGTGAAGCGCGTGAGAAGAATCAGGAGCGATTTTCGCATAGGCGCGAGCGGCGGGAAGGCCCTCCTCGGCAAGCTCCGGCTCATCGGATGCGTGAATCAAATAGTGCGCCACGCCGGGATTGTTGGGCTGCTTGGCGAAAAGCGGATTCAGGATGGCGATGGCCTTGCGGCGATTCGCAAGATCGTCGACGCCGTCCTGCGCGAGTGTGACGAGCGATAGCGCGTAAAACGCGCCCGCATCAACGTCTTTCGGATTGTCCTTGTAAAGCTTTTCCGCAGCCGCGGAGTAAGCCTGCACGCGTGCGACGTGCGTGAGTGTCGAATCGTTCTGGAAGAATGCGGCGGCCGCGGCGATGTATTCACGCTCGCGTTCGGTATTCGCGCCGAGCCTCTGAGCCTGTTCAACGTCCTTCCATCCCTCGGCAAGATTCGCGGCGCTCGGAAACTCCCAGAGCTGATGATCGAGCGACATGGCCTTGCCCCAGTAGGCCATGGCGCAGCGGGAATCTTTCTGCGACGCCTCGGTGAACGCCTGGTCTGCTTCCTGATATTGGAAGGAGTGCAGCAAAGCGACGCCTTTCAAAATCGCGGGTTGCGCCTGGGGCGCGCACGACGTGGGGAAGTTTACTTTGCCGATTTGTTCTGACGCGTCGCGCGCCGGGCGCGCATTCGCTGTTCCGCCGATGGCGACCACGAAGGGGAGCGAGGCAACCAGAGTACTCGCGATGGAAATTCCAAATTGCCGCATGGAGCACCTCCTCGACCGCGGAAACTCGCATCGTAACAAATCTGGCAGGCTTGTGAGATCGAGATCGCGGTGTCCGTCAGGCGTTGATGTACCACGGCACGTTGATGAGCACAATGCGCGTGCTGCCATTCAGCAGGACGAGCGCTTTCAGCAGTTCCGCGCGCTGATTGTGCAGCGGGTAGTGATACCAGTGCCGCTCGACAAGCTCGGGAACGATGATGGCGATCTGGCGGTCGGGATACTGCTGTTCGGCTTGCAGGACGTAATCCAGAATCGGGCGGAGGATCAGCCGGTAGGGCGAAGGGAGCACCACGAGTTGGGGCGGCGTGCGCCCCGCCTGTTTCATCGGCTCGTCGACGACTTGCGCCCACTGGTCGCGGAGCGCATTTGTTTCCTCTTCCGTGGCAACGTGTACGGCGCGGATATCGGGCGAGAGCGTTAGCGCAAATTGCAACGCTCGCTGCGCGATCTTGCCCCAGCCTTGTATCGGGACAACGACAATCGGCGGTTGCACCGCAGCGACGTCCAGCGGAGACGAGCTGGAGACTTCTTCGGCGACCTCGCGGTAATGCCTCCGCACCCACATCATCGCGGAGACCATGGCAACGATGAGAAGAGCGCTGATCCACGCTCCCGACGTGAACTTGGCAACGAGCACGACGACCGCCGTGATTCCCGTCGCGACCGCGCCCAGGCCGTTGACGATCATGCTCCTCGCCGCACCGGGGCCACCCATCCGCTTCCAATGGGCCACCATCCCCGCCTGCGACAGCGTGAATGCGAGAAACGCGCCGATGGCAAACAGCGGGATCAGACGGTCCGTGACGCCTCCGAACAGCACGAGCAACACGGCCGCGAGCACGGCGAGAACAATAATCCCCTCCGAATACACGAGGCGCCGGCCCCTGTAGCCGAATGCGTGCGGCAGAAAGTTATTTTGGGCGACGGCTCTGCACAGCCGCGGGAAATCGGCGAACCCCGTGTTGGCCGAAAGCGAAAGAATGAGAAGCACCGAGCCGATGGTTACGTCGTAAAACCAACCTCGCCCTGCGACCGCCGCAACAAGCATCGAGAGGACGCTTTGATATCCCGGCTTTCCCGGGTCGGTGGCCGCGATGCCGTACGCCCGAATCAGATACGCGATACCGGCCAGCAACACGATCAACAGGCCGATGATCACAGTGAGCGTGCGCTGCGCATTGCGCACCGTGGGGTCGCGGAAAGCGCGCACGCCATTGCTCACGGCTTCGACGCCCGTCATCGCCGTGCAACCATTCGAGAAAACTTGCAGCAGCAGCCACGCACTTGCGGCCGCGACGACACCGCTTCCCGCGAGCGGCGGCGCCACGACCGGCATGGGATGTCCGCCCGCGAGGACCGTCTTGATCGTACCCGCCAGGATCACCCACAGCAGCGTGCCGAGAAACAGGTAGGTCGGCAGCATGAAGAAAACTCCGGCTTCGCGCACGCCGCGCAGATTCACGATGGTGATGACCACGAGAATCGCAAGGCATATCAAAAGCGTGTGCGGCTGGAGGCTGGGCACTGCGGACACGAGCGCTCCCACACCCGCAGAGATTCCGACCGCGACGACGAGAACGTAGTCGAGCATTAAGGCTGCGGCCGCGAGCAGCCCCGGGAACGTCCCCAGATTTTCCGATGCGACGGTGTACGATCCTCCGCCGCCCGGGTAAGCGGCAATCGTCTGGCGATAGGAGAAATAGACGATCGCGAGGAGGACGATGATGCTGGCGCTGACGGGCACGATGTAGGCAACGCCCATTGCGCCGAGCGGAAGCAGGAGCGTGAGGGCGGCTTCCGGGCCGTACGCCGCGGAACTGAGCGCGTCCAGGCCGAAGATGGGAATTCCGGCGGATGCTCCGATGTGTTCCGCGCGCTCGTCGGATGTGGCGAGCGGTTTCCCTAGCAGGATATCGAGGAAGGACATGTGCCCTCACGGACTTGAAAAATGAGCGACTAGAGTAGTTCGGCAGCGCGGGAATTGGAACCGCAAAACGCGGGCAGGCCTTCGCGGAGCCGCTTTTTCACGGAACTTTAATTTACGGCCGGGGGCGGGACCAGCACGGGCTGAATCAGGACTGCGGCAATTCCTTCAGCAGCGAGCTGGCCTTGCGGAACCACGGGCGCTCGATGCGCTGCAAATATCGCGGCAGGGTGCGCTTGCGGTTCAGAATGCGCTGCGCGACTTCGCGAGCCTCGCTCGCGCGGCCTTGCGCCTGAAGGAAACGAGCGTAATTGTAGTGGATTTCCGGTGCGTTGGAGAGCTGCGTGGCGCTCGCGAAAAGCGCGTCCGCTTTTTGCGGTTGCCCATCGAGCCCGTAAGCCTGCGCGAGAAATCCAGCGGCGCGATCGTGATCGTACCGCTGCTCGTGCTGCACGACAATTTCGAGGTCCGCGACGGCGCGCGGGATGTCCTTCAGCGCAAGCGAGCAGATGCCGCGGCGGTAGAAGGCGTCCATCGAGCTGGCGCGCGCGGCGATGGCCTTGTCGTAGGCGTCGCGCGCGCGAGCGTACTGCTTTTGGTCGAGCAGAAGGTCCGCCAGCTCCTCGTAATTACCCGAGGATGGATTGTCGAGAATGATCGCTTCGAGATGTTGGATTCGCGAGCGACGGTTGAATCCCTTGAAGAAATCTCCGAGGAGACGCGTATCCGGAATGACTTCGGCGACGATATAGACCGCCGCGCCGAGAAAGCCACCAAGGAGAATGATCCAAATCCAATACGTCTCCGGCCGGCGCCGCACGACGTGGACGAGCGCGAGGATCTGGAGAATGAATCCCCAGGGGAAAAAGAGGTAGCTCAGTCCGCCTAACATTTGCAGCCAGAGTAACCATTCTGTGTATTGCCGTCAAAGGGCTTGGCCGCGGACGGATGGAACGAGTAAAGCGCGGCTCAAATCGCTCTCGCGACATGGCGTGAAACGTCCGATGCGCGGCCGATGCGGATTGACTTGCGGCAGGGTGCAGCCTAGCATTGCGCGGACGGGAGGGCGGCTTGGATTCACCCAGGGGTCCGGGAGCGCGCCGGATTTTGTCGAGTGCGGTGATTCTGGCCGCGATCTTTGCCCTTTCGCTCGCGGGGCTGCGGCCTCCGTCGCCGAAATCGGGCGACGCCCCGGCCACGGAGTTCTCCGCATCTCGCGCGCTGGACACACTCCATCGAGTTCTCGCCACGGACGCGCCCCACCCGGTTGGAAGCCCCGCCGACGCCGCAATGCGCGACCGCATCATGGATGAGCTGACGAAACTCGGCTACGCACCGCAGGTGCAGACCGGATTTGCGTGCAGCTATTTCGGAATATGCGCAGCGGTGAACAACGTGGTGGCGCGGCTCGACGGCAGCGAGCCCGGCAGCGCAGTGCTGCTCGCGGCTCATTACGATTCGGTTCCGGCGGGTCCCGGCGCGTCCGATGATGGCGTCGGCGTGGCGGCCGTTCTGGAGATTGCGCGCGCGCTGAAATCGCTGCCTACGCCGCGTAACTCGGTCATCTTGCTGATCGATGACGGTGAAGAGGCCGGTTCGCTCGGGGCGCGGGCGTTCGTCGATGCGCATCCGTGGGCGAAGGAAGTGCGCGCGGCGGTGAATCTCGATGCGCGCGGAACTTCGGGGCCGAGTCTGATGTTTGAGACCGCAAGCGCGAACGACTGGGCCGTGCGCCTTTACGCGCGGAGTGCGGCGCGTCCCGCAGCCAGCTCGATCTTCTACGATGTCTACAAACGGCTGCCGAGCGACACCGATTTCACGGTTTTCAAAGCCGCCGGCTACCAGGGACTGAATTTCGCGTTCATCGGCGGGGAACCGCAATACCACACGCCGCTCGACAATTCGGCGAACGTGACGCCCGCCAGCTTGCAACATCAGGGAGAGAACGCGCTTCCTTCGGTGCTCGCGCTCGCGAATGCCGATCTCACCGCACCGCCGCAGCGCGAAGCTGTTTTCTTTGATGTGTTCGAGCGTTGGACGATCGTCTGGCCGGCGCGGCGGACGCTCGATTTCGCGCTGGGCGCGATGGCTTTGCTGCTCGCGCAGATTCTGTGGATGCTACGCAGCAAACGCCTGAGCATCGGAGAATTCGTGTGGGGGCTGATGGCGTGGCTCGTGACCATGGGCGTCACCGCGGCGCTCGCGCTGATTCTGGCGCGCGTCATATGGTTCGCCGGGGCGATGCAGGTCAACTGGGTCGCGCACCCGCTGCCGATTGAAATCGCATTTGGGTCTCTGGCCGTCGCCACGGTGATCACGAACGCCATCTTTTTCACGCGGCGCGCGGGATTCTGGGGCGTCTGGACCGGCGTGTGGGCGTGGTGGACGCTGCTCGCCGTGGTAATCGCATGGCAGGCGCCTGCGCTGAGTTATATCGTGCTCGTTCCAGCGATGATAGCGGTGGTCGCCGCTCTGCCCGCAACCACATGGCGTAGCGACAGCACGCTGCTATCCGGCCTCGCCACCGTGCTTCCGCTCGCGGCCGCGGCGCTCGTGGGATTTTCTCCGGCAATTCTGCTCTACGCCGCGCTCGGCAATCGCGGGCTGGTGCTGATTTCAGCGGCGGTGGCGCTGCTTTTGACGCCGGTCGCTCCGCTGTGCGCCGATCTGCGCGGCGTACCCGGATTGCGCGGACTCGTATTTCCCTGGATTCCGATTTGGGTGACGGGGCTGGCCGCGTTCGCGGCGGTGGTCGTACCGGCGTATTCGGCGAAAGCGCCCGAGCGGGTCAACATCGAATACTGGCAGGACGCCGATTCGGGCGTGTCGCAATGGATCGTTCAGCCGGGTTCCGGGCATTTGTCGGAGCCGATTCGGCTCGCCACGACTTTCAAGAAGGCTGACGGCGGAGCTTTTCCCTGGGACAACGCGGCTGCGTTCGTCTCCGACGCACCGCATCTGGACTTGGCACCTCCGACGTTCACGATCCTCGAATCCTCGCAGAGCAACGCCAGGCGAAACTATCGCACGCTGCTGCGTTCCGAGCGCGGAGCGCCGGGCGCGGCCCTGCTTTTCCCGCCGGGCTCGGACGTGGAAGACGTGCGGGTTGAAGGGCAGCCCGTCGAACCCGAACTGCCGCGCATCCGGCAGTATTTCAACGGATGGGCGGTGTACCGCTGCCCAGCACTGCCCGCGAGCGGAATCCAGATCAGCTTTTCGGTGCCGCAGGGAAAAACCGTGGAAGTGGCGGCTGCGGATCAATCCTACGGCTTGCCTGCCGAAGGGACGTTTCTGCTGAAGGCGCGTCCGTTGACGGCGGCGCCTTCGCAAAATGGCGACGTCACGATCATCAGCCGGCGCGTTCAGCTATTTCCGTGACGGCTCCGCTGACGCTATATTGAACGGCGCAAACATTTTCACTTACAACGAGAGGAATTCTCCATGAGCTATCGTTATCTTGGCCGCACGGGTCTCCTCGTCTCCGATCTTTGCTTTGGCGCGATGACGTTCGGCGGGAAAGGCATGTGGGCGAATGCGGGTTCGCAAACGCAGGCCGAAGCGGACCGGCTCGTCGCGCGGGTTCTCGATGCGGGGATCAACTTCTTCGACACCGCGAACGTTTATTCGGAGGGCGAATCCGAGAAAATTCTCGGCAAGGCGCTCGGGGCGCGCCGCAAAGAAATTGTGCTTGCGACAAAGGTCGCCGGGCGCGTCGGACCCGGCACGAACGACATCGGACTTTCGCGCAGGCACATTCTCGAAGCGATCGACGCGAGCCTCGCGCGGTTGGGCACGGATTACGTCGATCTCTATCAGATTCACTCATTCGACCCCGTCACTCCGCTCGAAGAAACGCTGGGGGCGCTGACCGATCTCGTGCGGCAAGGCAAAGTCCGCTACATCGGATGTTCGAACATGCTGGCGTGGCAGATTATGAAATCGCTCGGCATTTCAACCCTCGGCCATCTCGAAAAGTTCGTCACGTTACAGGCTTACTACTCGCTCGCCGGGCGCGAACTCGAGCGCGAAACGATTCCGCTCTTGATCGATCAGAAAATGGGTCTCCTCGTGTGGAGCCCGCTCGCGGGAGGCTTCCTTACCGGGATGGGAAGTTCACTCGCCAGGGAGGTCCCGCGGAAGAAGCCCGCCGCAACAAGTTCGCACACCCGCCCGTAAATCTGGAGAAGGGTTTCGAAATCGTCGATGTGTTGGCCGCGGTTGCGAAGCGGCGTAACGCAACTGTCGCGCAGATCGCGCTGGCGTGGCTGCTC
>Ga0116136_1000604_pt1 | contig 20503 bp, 24 predicted proteins | sample June2015DPH_20_5_FD_88972 | JGI IMG/M metagenome (GOLD analysis project Ga0116136, IMG submission 88972) | Peatland microbial communities from SPRUCE experiment site at the Marcell Experimental Forest, Minnesota, USA - June2015DPH_20_40 | ecosystem: Environmental > Terrestrial > Soil > Wetlands... | reverse complement strand
TGATGAACCCTTCAGCCATCTGTGATCGTGCTGCGTTGTGCGTGCAAAGGAACAAGATCTTTTTCTTTACATTCATCTTCTTTGAGCTCTCCGATACACAATATCCATTGTATTTTTTTTGCAATTGGATGACCGTAACTCAGTTTATAACCATTTCATACGGTTTCTCTATACTGTGGCTGATAACAGTCTTTTTTCCCGTCATTGCGAGCGGGTTCTTAAGGGGCTACTACGTGCGTGCTTTTGCCACCACGCTTCTGAACGGGCATCAGAAATCAAAGGAATTCGAAAAGGGAATAACTCGCTAGGAGATGAGTTTGTTTCGTTTTTGTAGCCTTCGAATTTGTAGCCTTCGAACATGCTCAATTGCAAACGTTCGTCTGTGCGATTAGTTGTTGCCGATTGCTTGTTTTCCACGGTTGAGCAGTCTGAATACTATTTTTTAAACAAACCCCAAATGCCAAATGAAATCTCATGATACGCCTTGTTGTACGCTGCTTTCTTCGGATTTTTTACCCACCCCATACCTTTTTTGCCATATAGTGGAATGACTTTCCTCTTCACAGCGCGTTTAGCTCTTCCTGTAGTACGTGCTTTGATGGATCGTTTGATTGATGGCTTGCGCATTCCCAATTTCATAATAAATCACTTCACCGCCTCTGTCAGTTTGTCGAAAAAGTAAATCAACGTAACACGTTGGAATCTGCTTAAGTGTTATCGTTTTGGTTTATTCGGCTATTTTAGATAACTTGCTAAAAACTGTTCGATTCCACTAATCATTAGCTCAATGTCTTTTTTTGCATACGGTTGACCTTCAAACAATTCGAAATGTCCGTGGTCAGCATCATTACGAATTGCTGCCCATCCATTAATCAATTGCAAATGATTTTTTTGATACGCTCTCACTCCATAACATTTCTGATTTAGTGAGCCCAAAGTATCTGCCTCCTCAACAGGTATGTTGTTGGTGCTGGCAATACGTCGGAGACTATCTTCCAAAACGGCAGTGCTGAGAGATGCCGCAGGCAGCAAACCATTTTCATTTTCACATAGGCGCTTAGACATCGTAATAAAATCGTTGAATACCCCAGCTGTGACGTAAGTGCTGTATCTCTCTAAATAACCATTTATTATGTCGTGCTTCAATGCTTTAAGAATCTCAATCACGGTCTTGATGTCCGTTGAAGTAAGATTTTTAGGAGCTATGTTAAGATAGTAAGCAGCCTTGTCTAGATAACGATTTTTTGGGAATAATACATCACTAAATGAATCGAAGAAATTAAGTAATTGTGCACTTAACGCAGGAAATAGCGCAGGATCCTTCAAATAGTCGCTTTTAATGCCATAATAATTTTCACCTTCTTCAAAAAAGTCCAATAGAAGGTTTGTTCGTGCTATTAAATCGTCTATTCTTCTAATTATCTCACTTTCATTCATGTCTCGCGTAACCCCTATCTGGAATATTTTCTAAACTGGAGCAGTTCGTTGTCTTATTTAACGCCACCTCACTTTAACCAAAGCATCGAATAGAATCGGCAAAAAGGCGGATTAACCACGTCGTTGACGATAATTGTGGTGGTTGTACCATCATAATCATTGAATGCCTCTGTTGTTGTGCCGAATCTCAAATATGTCGACAACCTTCCCAATTTCGTCTGCGTATGCCTTAGGCAGCCTAATAAGTGGTTAAACGACGCCCGCTTTTGCATTCAACTTGTGACCTTTGATTTTCCTAGATGACGCATAACGATTCCCCGCATCGATTTGCGATAATGGGGTCTCATTCGGGCTAATAGAATAATAATTTGTCTGGAAGGCTTGTAACATCTGATAAGTGAAATAGTTGCGTCTAGCGCGTTCTTTTAGGTGCCGTGCACCAAATATGCTGCTATCGCGAAGCCAGTCTAAGCACGGATATTAAATGCATTACGTCAACGGCCTATCATTGTGACGATGCGCTGCTGATCAAACTTGCGCGCCTCTTCCCACAGTGCTTTGGTGTCGTTCAATCGATTCTCTAGCTTATCTAAACACGGCCTCTGCACGACACCAGCAGATTCCACTAAAAGTGCTTCGTCAAAGCTTTTATCCGCAGCCATTCTAACTGCGCTGTGTAGTAATGCAGCTTCAAACGCTTCAGCAACCTGCTTGAAGGTTATGAGGCCGCTAGAATCGGATTCTGAGGCTTCTTCTAAAGCGTCGCTCACTGATAAGGCGATATGGTATCATCCTAACATCCGCGCAGGGATCACAATATTTAGCGATGATGTCACGGTAAGCCCAGAACTCGAAGCTATTATCAAACGTTCGACATCGAATTTTCAGCGCGAAACCACCCGCGTCGTGCCGATAAGAGAGAGCGGGAAGTACGTAGGTACAACGCAAACAATCCCAGCTCGCATTAACTGGCTGTTAACATCGGTCCGCACGCAAGGCAGTGAGGAACTCATTAAGCGGCAGATGGGGTATGATGTTGATACGAGCGAGGCACAAGACAAGGCGTATATCGAATTCGAGAAGCTACGGGCGCTAAAGTGCGTCGAAGAATTTCCGATAACTGAAGATGTATTAACGTGCCGTGAAATCATCGGGATTCTAAAGGAAAACGAAGATGGATCCCCGCGAATAATAGGCGTTGACATTCCATTCAGCCCCCGTATCGTATGGACAGATACGGAAAACCGCCGCAACTTCAATATTTTTATGGATATGGTGCGGTCGTTTGCGATGTTTCGCTTCATGCAACGAGAGCGCAGCGAAGAGGGGAATATTATCGCGACTGAAGCCGATTTCAACGACGCAAAGCGGCACTATAGCGCAAGGGCGGGGATGCAAGCACTGCACCTCGACGAAACACAAAAGAAGTTTTGCCAGCACTTAGCGGCGGAAGGAGGAGAAGCAGATACACCGACCATGCAAGCACGTATGAAGCTGACGAGGCAAGCGGTGTATAATATAGCGAACAGATTAGAAGAAATATATTGGCGATTCAGCAGCGAAAACCGAACAGTTCCCACAGACGACAGCGAGACAAAGACCACAAATAAACGTTTTTACGTGCTGAACTTCGATGGCCGTACGGCCTTCTCCCTTGATGAATATAGCAGCGTTGTACACCTCGAACCTGAAAAAGTTGAGGATAACGATGACTGACCACCGTAAGCACTGTACGGTCACTGTAAGACCACTGTTAGGTATGTTGCGTTACAATGGTCAGAGCCTCCCTCGGCCTTTAATCACAGAAAGAGTGTGTACAGTAGTAGTTAGTAGTAGTAAGAGTAGGAGTGTAAGGTCAGTTTACAATGTGTGTAAAGGTGATGTCTCTCCCTATACATATGCTAGAGACCTTACAGTGAAAAGTGCGACATGAAAAGACTGGCTCAAAATAATTTAAATGAAGAACAAAAGACGTATAGGCCTTCGAGCACTGTTTAAAAACGCCCTAACAGTGACCTTACTGTGGTTAACAGTGGTCGGTTTGCCTAACAGTGGTTGATGAGGACTGTAAACAAATAGTGCTCTGGATCGGTTACGCCTCTGAAAGAAAAAATCGAAAACTATAAAATTATCTCATAAGAAAGTGATTGCTGCGACGAAAAAAGAAAATTTAAGCCACAATTGACTGCCAAAAACTAATTTCAAGGATTAGCTGAAGTCGAGCAGGAGGTGGTTTTTCTGTTGCAAATTCTTTTTCGTTCCAGGAAACAGAAGGTGCGTACACAAAAATGGGCACTTTTCCTTCGCAAGAATCATCTTTTTCAGCAAAACAGAAGCCGATATTTTTAAGCAGTACGTTGCTACTTTTTCGTTTATACTAGGCCGACAGTCTCCCCCCTTTCAATTATGCTGTTGGCAACAGTGGCGTTGTGTTGCCAGCAGTTATGTTGCCCACTTCTTGTAGAACGGCTCTATATCTATATTCGAGTATTTATTGAAGATGTAGACATCTCAGAGATAAAGTTAATACGCAAGCTAACTGGGATTAACCCGAACGGGGGTAGTCAAGATTTAATCTTACTTAGTTTTTGATTCGCCGCCGTCTACGGCTTTCTTTGTTGTAGTCTTGCCAGCGTTTGGGTTCTCAAAATCCCCTACATCGGGCTTTTCTCGTCTTTTGGGTTGTGTATCTTCGTCTGGCATATCTTACCACCAGCCACTCATCGCACCGAGTTCCAACATTGCGATTATGACGAGACCGATTGGAAACGTCACCATCATCGTTTGGACATAGCGCTCTTTCGTTTCCATCGTTGCCCTATTTTTAATGAGGCTGTTTTGTATCTCGCCCGAAATCGCCATATTATAGTTTCTTATCTCTCCTTCCTTAAACTGTTTGAATAGGACCTGAGTGTTAACACCGACTGCATATTCCCTTGTGAGATATGCAAGAATTCCTGCGCCTATCGCCAAAAGGAGGAGGAGGAAACCAACAAAAAAGACGGCTAGTTCTGCTGAACTTCGTGTGATCAAACTGAAAATACCCTGATTAAGAGCTACTTGCGCAATAGTTAGGAATATGAAGCCCAGGAGAATTCCAGTCTTGGTATCAAGTGCGTCATCGGCCTTTAGGATTATGTCAAATTGCCTCTTTATCTCGGCAGCAATGGAACTGAAGTCCGTTTCTTCCGCTTCTTTCTCTAGTTCTTCCTCGGTTTTTCCTGCCGCGGAGTTTGACTTAGATCCTGCATATTGTCGCTCTCGCTCTCACCTCACATGATTTGCAACAAAAGAGCGCTCCAAACGTGACAATGCTACTACATTCAGCATAAATCTACGCATCACTGTAAGTCAAAAAAGTGTTCAGAACTAATCCGTCAGTCACTGTGAAAAATAGCGCATAAATCACAGCCAAAACGGTAAACTTAAGCTGTCACGCCGCCATTTGCTGTCATCATTTTTCCTTTAAGGGGGGAAATAATGAAAAAAACTACGGCAAAAATGGTTTTGATGTTAGCTCTTCTTGCGGTGCTTATTGTAAGCGTCGCGGGTTGCACTAGCTCTAGCACTCAAGGCACGACAGATTATAGCAGCTATTATAATTCAGTTTATGGAGCTAACGGCGTGGTAGTAACGCCCTTTTACAAAACGACGAGCGTTAACGGTAACGATTTATACATCGGAGTAGTTCGCAATTTTTCGCAGCAATCAGCGGATAATACGATAACGCTTGAGCTTTGCACGTCGCAAGCGCAAGCAGCGCAGATATATCACACGACAGTAACGAACGCGACGAGCGCGGGTTATGTTACGAGACCCGATAACGGGGCGAGCGCATACTCGATACCTCCGCTCGGAGCATGGCAAGGCGATAAAGGACTCGATTTTAAAAGCGTCGGCTATTATCAAGACCCGTCTGTAGGTAACGGGTGGGTAGTTGAGACGCAATACATGTAATAGGAGGCAAGGGTAAGGCACATAAGAATGGCCTCGCTCTAAGCTTCCTAGCGTATAAATCGCAGCCAAAACGGTAAACTTAAGCTGTCACGCACTGTTTGTGCGATCTAACGATTTTGCGTCACGCAAATGGCTAAAGCCACGGCTGAGGCAAAACGGGGGGGAAAGAAAATGCATGCAATAGCTCGGATGATGAAGCGGTATATTAAAAACACCGCTCAAATATGCATTGCCTTTGCTTTTTATTGGTGCGCTGGTTCTCATCTCAACAACGGGGTGCGTAAGCGTCACACCCAACCATGAAACCCCAAACGCACCAACAGGGAATGATACGGCGTTCGATGTCAGTATTTCGGCCAGTCAGATGGCAATGACTGTTCCTCCGACCTATGTAAACGGGTCGTCACCGCAACCTGGTAACAAACTCGTTACCATCCAGTGCTCGCTCAAAGACAACAACGTTAAGGATTTATTTACCGTCTGGCGTGAGTGGACGGCGATAGACGCGCAAGGGACGGTTTATACGTATAAGTGGCAAGCTGAGGGCGACGGCGGCGTTTGGTATCCAAAGACGACGATACAACCTGGAGAGACAGCGCGGGGCGTTGTGGTGTACGAGATACCGAATAGCGCAAGAATAACTCAGATTCGATACACAGACGAAACGACGGGCACACACACGCTGACCTGCAACGTAAGTTAAACGGCCGCCATTTTTCCGATTTCATTATTTTTTCGTCAAGGGGGACACATATGATCAGAAAGTTGTTAGCTATTATCGTGCTTGTGATGGTTGCCTCGTTATCAATAGCGGGTTGCACATCATCGACTAGCAGCAACCAAACGTCAAGTGGAGCGACGCAACACAACGCTGTACTTGAATCCGTCGTATCGAGCTGGAAGGCTACTGCATATTCGGGCAACACAACGGGCGAAAATAAGACGGGCCTCAACGCGTGGCAAGTCACATGGCTAAATGACAGCTCAGTAAACGTCCAAGAGTCATTAAAGGCAGCGAACGCCAATATATCCATTACAATATCGAGCAATGACACGCTAACCGCGTTTCCGACGACAGATGCGGCAACGGCGTATCTCAAGAGCTTGAATTTATCGCAATATCGCTTAGTGAGTACTGACTACCGAAACCAAAACGACTCGCTCGTACTAGGTACGCTTATTAACGCGACGGGGCACACACCGAGCACATACGTGCGCTACGCGGCACAGCAGTTCGACCTCAGTCACGGCGTGTCAATAACGCAATTTGATAACTACGTTGACGTGTCGACGGGCTCTATGACGTTTTGAGGGGTTATCCACGAAAACGGTTTAGAGGTTTTGAAAGATGGCATGTTCAAGCGAAATTTAGCTAAAATGGCACGCGCTCAAACACACCTTGCAGGTCGCGGTGGTTAAATTGTTAGGTAACCGCCGCCGCGTTGTTTGATGAGCATCTCCTTACGAGAGTTCGACATCTCCCCAGTACTTCATATAGATATCAAACACCGGCCCAGGCCTTGGACTCTTGTAAAATCGCCAATCGACTCCGGAAACGCCGTGCGTGATGATGCACGCTGGGTGGTAATAAAGCATTGAACTTCGACGCCGTAACGCTCGAAACAACGCGTTAACCGGCCTCTCTTTTTTGAAGTTAACCTATATCTATCATTTAACTCACATGCATGTGATTAGTAATGACCTCCGACGATGAGTTCATCAGCCGTTTAACTGGATTCCAGCTCACCAAAAAGGAGGCACTGCTGTATCTGCACCTGCTGAAGTACGGGCCAAAAACACCATCTCCCATCGCTAAATCGCTGAAGACTTATCGGGAGGACGTGCATCGGACGCTCACCCGTCTCACTGAAAAAGGTATGGTGCGCCCGTCGCTCGACTCCCCCACGGTCTATATAGCCGTCGACCCCAGCACCGCAGTTGAGTCAATACTTAAGCAGCAGGAGAGCGAACTTCGCGAGATGAAACAGAGGAAGCGTGAGCGTCAGGAACTTTTGCAACCACGATCCCAGTCCTCCGATAAGGCAAGCACCTGTAAGATCATCAAGAGTATCAAGGAACTCGTCACTGTCTCTATGCCCTTGATCGACTCGATGCAAGAAGAATGGCTGGTGGCTGCTCCCGCGTATCTGACCGTTATCGCCTCCCTCTTTGGAGTCAACGACGCTGCCTGTGAATTCATCAAGCGCGGGGGAAAGGTCCGAGCCATTATCGACATATCCTATCAATTTATTGAGCCAGTGCGAGAAATGATAGCCATCGGCGAAGAAGTGCGCCACGTCGATGAACATGGACTTATCTTCGTGGTATTTGACAGAAAAATCTCTATAAGCGCGATCAACGCGGCAGTCAAGCGCATCTCTCTCAACGAGCCAGTTTCCGGACTCTGGACGAATGACTCCGTCTATGCTCAGTATCTCTCATCAACGTTCCAGATGTTGTGGGAACAGGCGATCCCTGCGGAGCAGCGAATACAACAGCTTTTACAGCAAGGCCCTCCGCAGAATTGATTGACGACTCTTACATTGGCTGTACCTTCGAAGGTCGTTTTTGATTGCGAGCAATCGCATCATCTCTTTTGAGACCAGGTAGTATCAGGAGTCTGGGCTTCCCCCGAACAAAAGACTAAACAACGTGTCTTTGCGGCGAATGAAACTGATTTAGCATCAGCAAAGATATTCAAGATTGTTCGCTAAAATTCCCTCAGATGCGTATCCTTCCGGCTTCAAAGAAACATCGTGCGTGCCGAGACAGAGCCAGAAATACGTATATCTGCTGTTCGCTGTGAATTAAAAAAGGAACATGTGGTGCTAACCCTGCGACCTGTGCTAACTCGTTTTCACCGACAGGCGCGGTGTCACAAAGAAAATGTCACGCGCACTTAAGTACGATGTAATTTGGGAAGGGCAACATGGATGAAATTGAACAAAGATTCAAGGATTATCTAACTGACATCGATGCGTGGCAGTATTATGAGGACGTCGATTATTTTTTTCGCGAAGCCACATTGCCCCTCCCCATTAGCGACATCCAAGACATCCTCATTACAAATTATCCACAGGATGGCCAGACCGTGCCCGAAGATTTATGGATGTTTTTTGAGGGCTATTGTGTGAAAGTAAAAGACTTCTCAAAGGTGGCCGAAGAACCGGAGATGATTGAGCTAAGGTCCCTGAAAGGCGAAGCCAGGTCTGTTCATATCACGAAACAGAACTACAGCTTCCTTAAAACCGAATCTCGACGACAAAATGAACTAGGGCCGAAGCCGACGCTTGAACTATCAATCAGACTAGAAAATGACCAAACCTTTGATTTTAAAGCGGTCGAATCTGCAAATTGTAAGCATTTACTTGAAATCTATAAGAAGCATTTCGTGCCGCTGTTCCCAGTTTAACGTCGGCCTCATCACCTATCCGAGTTAGAATTTGAAATTTCTCAAAATCTCTTTTGTAGTCTTTTGCAGCGAGGTGGAAATGCGCTGGAACTTAAGGAACACTTACCTCCAGGCAGATCGTTTATGATAACTATCCATGGTCAGCGCCGTTTAAAATCTGGTCGGCTGGTATTTCGCTGCAGTTGCTTGGTTTGAGATATGGACGTAAGAGTTCTTGTTGGTATATATCGAAATCATGTGTCCAACGCCTTCCAACCTTGCATGTACACACAGATGTGCTCAAGCAGCACATGCCGATAATGTGCCACTCTATATTTTTCTGGCAGCCGGATAATCGGCGACGAGTGCGACAGCTTTGCGCTTTGAACGCTCGGCGTGCGTGCAGTCGGTTCCATATTTGCAGAGTGAATCATCTGCTCAGTCTTGCAAATCATGAGTGACAGTCCTTAGTCGTTGCTGCACGTCAAGTAGATGATGTCACGCGGCTTTATAAACTCGAAGTTCTTTTTTTGCCAATGGTTAAAGAAACAATCATTGAAAACGTTAAGGACGCTGTAGCTGTGGCTTCAGCAATCGTAGAATCGGCACAGAAAGAAGTCATCTGGACTGTGCCGTCTGATGTGTCGGGGTTAGGCGCTCATTATGGTTTGAACGAGATGGCCAAAAAGCTAAAGAAAAAGGCGGACACGTACGGGGAATCATTGAGAACTCCGATACCCATTTTGACGTCGTGTCCGAGCATTTAAACAACGGCAAAGACGTGCGCCTCCTCGATCAGTATCAGGGACAGTTCATGCTTGTCGCAGACAAACGTGAAAGCATCATTCACTAAACATGAAGGCCAATGATCTATCGCTTGACGATGCATCAGTAGCATTCTGGACCGACAATCAAGCCTACGCCGAGTTCCTCTCCGCGACGTTTGAAGCCGAATGGACTCAAGCAGTCGATCCAGAAAAGAGCCTTCAAGAACTTTAGAAAATGTCCTTCGCTTAATCTAGACGCAGTTGCTAGTCAAGCGGCTTGTTCGTCCGCGTACCGATAGTAAGATCCAACTACCCTGTCGCAAGATTCTTGTGGTAATGGATGACGACGCAACGTTGGTGAGTCGCCTCATTGATTTCTGCCTTAGTGAAAAAGAGGCGAGAACTTATCTCCAGCTGCTCAAGCATGGCCCCGGTTGCCCACTCGAACGAGAAATGTGAGATCGTCCATAGATATAGAAGAGAGTTAGGCAAAAAATGCACTAGAAGGCGAAAAGTTGACAGAACCTTTTATGTCTCGTAAATGAAAATCTTGTTTTGGCTTTTGACGAGCTTCATATTTTCTATTCGGTGCCAATAGCTTATGATCCTTGTTCCACTTCGTGTTTCAGCCCTTATCTTCATCGCGATTCTGTTGTTTATCCTTCCTGGGTATTGGAATATGAATATAACATCGGCGTCAGAAATGCCTTGCTTGAAAAGGTTTCCTAGGATGACTTGGGCTTTTCTTGCTCTGAGCTTGGCTATAAACCATCGAATAGGCTCTAATTCAACTCCCTTCACATGATCGCATACCTTTGAGGCTTCTATAAGGGCTTCTCCTGTTCCACATCCAAGGTCGTAGAAGACTTCATCTTTCTTAAGGTCTGCCAGTTTAATGGCCTCAGCTGCAATCGTCCTCGGAGTGCGGCCATATGCTGCGCCTCCTGCCAGCATAGGATAGACAGGAGAAGCCAGGAGGTATGCGACTACCAGAACAATTATGCCTATTATTACATCCAAACTCATTTCATCAGCAACAGAGTTAGATTGTCAAGTCGACATTTCCCCAGTACTTCATGTAGATATCGCAAAGTGAAGCAGGAAGCAGCCTTTTAAAATTGCCAGTCCACTCCAGAAACGCTGTGCGTGAGTATATAGCTCCTGTTTGACTGATCCCAGCGCAGCATGTTGGCCCTGCTACTGCTCGAACCTGCCATTTTTTTCGCGACCATGCCTATGTCGAAGGAAACTCTCGACTGAATTTCGCCCGCGCGCACAACGGAGCCAACAGCGTCGCTTCAACGTCGTGAAAATCGACCTTCATTCTCGCACCCGTCGCACTTTGTGTAGCAGATTTCCGCGATTATAAGCACGTCCGTACGGTGAGCTTATCGCCGTTGCGCTAGTGCCATGGTGACGGTTCCGCGTTACTAGGCCGCCTAAGCGCGCCGCTATGCTAAAACGATAGTTCCGTCCAGATACCCGGTAAAGGTTCCGTGTGCACTTTGGTGTAGCGAAAAATGTCCGCTTCCTCCGATGACGCGGGCGAATCGTCCCGTGCCATTGTCAATCTGATATGTGCTGCTGCCATGTGGCACGTGTAAGCTAATCGTGTCGCCATTTGCGGTCTTGATTGTCATCGTAAATGGGGCTAAGTAATATACAACTTGGCGCCCATCCACCTTCGACCATCCACAGTACGTGAAGAAGCCAGTCCCACTGTACAACGTGGTCCCGACGCCCGGGCTGCCGTACTTTCCTGAAAAGACTCCTGCAAAAGGCACGATGAGATGCCCACACGTCTTGTACGCGGTTTGCTGCGCCGCGTCTGCTGGGAGCACACACGTCGCCATCAGCGGCAACACTGCGACGCTTATTACCATTAACGCGATTGTGAGTTTTCGTAGCATCGATTTCCTCCCTATGCCTGCTTGAGTAGCAGGCTCATAGCTTATCATCGTGTTTTTGATTTAAAGTTGGCGTTATTACCTCACCTGTTATTCGCTCTGCAGCGTTCTTATTTTCACTAGGCTTAAATTGTTTAGATTTTAAAGCGGACGCCTGTCCAGTACTGCCTGTAGATATCATAAACCGAATCAAGCAACGGGTGCTTCTAAAATCACCCGTCAACTCCAGATACACCGTGAGTGAGAATATAGTTCTTATTTGAATGATCCCACTGTAATCGTATTAAAAACAAAAACTTAAGTCAGAGCCCTACGCAACCTTTTCATATGCCATTCGTTCATCAACCTGAGTATATACCTGGAATTCCAGCAGCCACCATTACAACCCCCACTAATAATACGCGGGTGGAAAACTCAGTATTTATTAACGGCACGGCCCAAAACATTGGGGAAGAATACAGTCTATGGCTTGTATTTTATGATTACAACGCGAACCGCCATTACCCACAGGACGGGCCCGTTGCTATCTCCACAAACGGTCAATGGGAGATGACCGCATCTTTTGAGAGCAGCGGAAGGTATGATATTACTGCGCTCGCTGCAGACAAAAACGCCAACGACAGTCTCTTACTATACCAAGCAGCCAGTGAGTCGAGTGGTGATTACCCGGGGTTGCCTGCCCTCCCTTCAGGATGCATAACGCTGGCGTCAGTCACCGTCTCTAGAACGTAGCTTTAACTGTGTGCTATTCGTTCAAGCAGGTTTACTGAAGCGAGGGACGAAAAACACGCACAGATCCAGAAGCCGTATTATGGTTGCGATTCGGCGACCGCGACAGATTATCTCAAATGATCGGGTTCCGTTTCGATCAATGCCGACGTCTGCTTACAATAGTGACGGCTCCGCTTTAACCAGCCCAAGCCTAAGCGTTATTCGCCAGCGCAACGTTCGCGAAAGCACGCGAGCAACCGCTTGATGATATCGTCAAACGTTTCGCCGCGCTTGCCTATAGCGTCCATTTCGGCTTTCGTCTTAAAGTGTACTGATATCGTCGCGCGATCTTCACGTTTCATATTTTCTTACGCATCGGGTACATGGTCTCACGCAATCGACCGCTGCAAGCGTAATGCTTCGCTTTCCGTGATCGGCTTAACGACCCGGGATAGGTACTCGCAGACCTCGTCGGCGGCTTCTGGCGGCACATCGAATAAGTTGAGGTATAAGTCGGTCATGCGCCAAAATTCGTCGCGATCTTTTACTAAATCGTATTCAAGCCCTTCTAGGTCAATAGAACCGAGCCGCGTTTTATCGAGTAGGCGTCCGTTTGGCGTCCGCTTCTCTAAAACTCCGTGAAGCGTAATATTTCCATGTCGGACCTGCCTTCGTGGGCCGTTTTGTTGTCTCACGAAGTGGAATCGGTATTCGACGTCGGTAGCCATCCCTTACCCTCGTATCACTACGTAATTAGTGGTAACGGTAACACAATATATAACCGTTCCCAAGATTGTTACAATAGTAACGTTCTTAATAAAAACAGAAATATTATCAGAACTATTAAAAGCGCCGCCTCGGTTAGCGTTTCGTTTTTATCACCGTGTTTGTTCATAACCTGACTAATTATCCGCGTTAGCGGCCTCCTTTCTGATCCTGCATATCTGGGCCGCTACGTGGTGTGTGGGAATAAGCTTGTTAGCGACGGCATGGGTGGGCTAAAGTTAACGACAAAACCGCTGTCGATATCGCGCAGGACTTACAATTACTCGGTTTCGTTGATATTCACCGAAGAGGGCGGCGACGTGAAACCGCTTTACTATTCAGTCCTCAGGTTCCATTGACCGTAAGTATATGGTCGATACGCTTACGTCGATGGTCGTGTGAAGTGGCTAATAGTAGTGCAAACACACTGACTATCAATGACTACACAGGAGCGCAAGCCAAAAGAGCCCGGGTTTTTCACAGGCCACGAAGCTCTGATATATGAAGTCGAACGGGCGTGTAGCCAATTAAACAAGCTTAAAGAATTACAGCTAGACGAACCTTTTTTGCGTGCGGTAGCTGCGGAAATACGAGCGCATATGGACCACTTAGGGGCAAGCTTGCAGGACTTGACGGAACCTTGCGGTTAATGACGGTAACCAAAACGGCTCGGGCTTGTTGAGGGCCCCCTCAGGTATTCAGCCCTGCCGCGATCGGCTCTCACGACTGTTCGCGCCGACGGGTCTATCGAGAATTGTGCCCAATATAAGACTCTTGCGTAAGGGATTCAGATACGGGTGACTTTCTTCTTTATCTTGTTCGTGCCTTTCAACACTTCTGCAAGTCGAAAGGAGTGTATTGAGTGCCTGGGTATCATCTAAACTCATCTCGGACTCCTCATAGATTTTTGTCTTGACCTCTGAAAGCGCGCGGCTCAATAGCTCCGCGTCGCTGCCCGTTAAGATTAGCCCATTTTCTATCATTTTTCGCCTCCTGGTCGGTGCTTTTTACATGGATCACGTCACATAATGCATGATCGCTTTGTTCTGATGCCAATTTTAGCTTTAAAACGGCCGTTACTCCTTGCGGAGGGCACCAAGCAAACTTCAACGAGTAAATGGTCGCCGGGTTAGTCTCTGATATAACGCGGGCGGCGGTACCTCACAATATGGAACATGCCCTTTGTCTCCGCGTAACTTACAACGGGCGTATTTCTCGCACCTTTGGCAGTTCATCATACGTGCATTTCATGAAAAGCTGCGTAAAGAGTGCTATCTATGCGGTGGGAAACTAACCGGGCTAGGAATACCAAAGTCAGCGCAGTGCTCGCAATTTGTCCAGTGCACAGAAAAGACAGCGGGCGCGCCAGGATTTGAAACCAGCGTCTAGGAAGCTTGAGGGTTCCGTTCTCACATAAATGATCGTCGCGGAAGAATTGGATTTCGGACAAATCTCGTATGAATCTCACGGCAAAATGACTTTACCACCAAGCTACGGTGTTTGTTAGGGGAAGTCACCTAAGAAAGAGAGGTATAGTATGAAAAAAATAGCAGTCTTTCTAGTAGCTGCAGCGGTTGCGCTTTCAATCGTCGGCGTAGTGGGAGTAGTCGCACAAACGTCGTCAACAACGATGACGGCAACGACTACGGCAACAGCGACGCCGATGACAACGACGACGACCGCTTCAGTGCCGCAAGGTTGCTCGGCAAAAGCTCCGACGACATCGTCTACCGTGACATCAACTCCGTCAGGATGCTCCGCTGCACCCACGACAACGTCTTCGTCAGGGTGCTCCGCTGCACCCACGACAACGTCTTCGTCAGGGTGCTCAGCAACCACGACAACGTCGACATCCACGTGCTGTCCAGCGACGGCCTGTGCACAGTGCACTAGCTGCACGACAACCGCGTCTAGCACGAGCAGTTCAGCGATGACGACGGGGTGTTCGGCGAAATAAAAAGGTATAAACGGATATTTGCACGTCCGGCATGAACCGTTTAGAACGGTGACGGGGCAAGCGGCTGTGTCAGATACGGGCTAGCACCCGGCAGCAGGCTCGACCGCCGAGAGTTCGAACTCATCTAGAACTCTCGGTGACTCGCTCGTTGGCGGCGGCGACTGTTTGCAAGAGTCGAGCGAAGCAGCAGCTAGGGAATAGCCTGGTTTCTTTTCTTTTTTTGTGTTGTAGCGGTTCACTAATGGCCCTCGCTGTGAGCCATCTAACTGGGTAGAGGATCCACCCGTTGCTCGCTTCTGGAAACCAGCTAGTGCATCGCTACCCCTGCTTGCGTACGTCCCAGCTAGAAGGGTATCTCGCTCATTTCGAAAGGCAGCATCTTGCGTACTTCTCGTAAAAGCACTGATAGTGTTTGCCAATTTGAATAGATTAACGGACGTTCCCCCCAACGATCCAGTAGCCTGACGTCCCATCCGTAAAGAACCGACTGCTTTAGCTCTCAGTATTAGATTTAGTGTTACGGACGGAAGTCACCGAAACTGACCGTTCCCCGGTACTTCATGTACACATCAAAAACGTGCTCCGGCAGCGGATGCTTGTAAAAGCGCCCGCCCGCCCCCGAAACACCGCATGCCTGAAAACAAAGGAGGCACTAATCCGTTGACTTTAATTGCAGAACGGCCCATACCATGCTTGAAACCGAAGCTAAGGTAGCTAATCCCTGGTTGTAGTTAACGTTCCCTACAATGCGGAGAGGTGAAAAACTTGATCGAAGACGATGTTGAAGAGTTAAAAAAGCGAGTTGAGCAACTTGAGGCGTGTTGTAAAGAACTCCGCGATAAAATACGTCCTGAAAGAATAGTGCCAGATATTTACAGATTTGATGATGAACTGGTAAAGCGACTAGGAGGGCGCATTTAGAACGACGACCCATTCCCCCTCGCGTCTTGCACTCCTTTTTGAAACGACCAGACTCCTGAAATGTTCACTCGCTCAATACCGCCTGCACCTTCTCCTTCAAACGTTTCGCGCGATGAGCTAAAGACGCTTGACAAAGCCGACGCAGTTTGAGCTCCTTATGAGGTGGTATCGAGTTTTGTTAAGGTTGCCAACGTAGTTCGACGCCTCATCAACCAACTTGAACCAAAGGATGGTTTGGTTCTCGATCAAGTTGCAACACCGTGTCTTCCATTTGCAGCCGTAACGTTTACCACGTTAATATTCCCCCACGTGACTTGCGACGAATTGAGCCTGGTGCCCCTAGCTCAAGATGCAGCGAGTTTACGTAATTCCCAAGCAACGGATCGCGCTGTTCTGCCGCTTGCGCTATCGATGAACGCGACGCGCGAGATGGTGTTTGCACTTAGAGTGGTGCAGCCTGCAGAGAGAGCCGCTCCAACGAACACACGCGCTTTCGGACCAACGATACAATATGTCCGCATCGTACGAGACATCCGTTCGAGCATCAACCCAGCTTAGAACAAGAGTGTCGTCTTACGCTAGACAGGCTGCCTAACGCAGCCTCGGATCTCGCTCGAAGGCAAAAAAGCTCTCTTGTCTCCGTCACCGCCCATCGGCAGTGTGCCCGTATTCGACGTTGTCAAGCGTCGAGTACGCGGAGCCTCGCACATAAACAACGTTCGCATTGTTCAGTTCAGAAGATGACTTTGTCATCTCACGGGAGGACTCTGTCCCCTCGTCAAACGAAAAAGACCAATACCTCATTACCCCAAGCACGACGATTGCAGTTCCATAACTCACCAAGATCAGCCCGGTCGGACCACCTAGTGCTGAAACAGGCATTAGCGCAAGAGACCCGCTAGCAGCAGGTTTCACGTTTGTAGTGACGGAGTCCGCAGAGGGCGCAGAATTACTAGACGCCATGTCGGCAGTGAGTCCCGCACTAGGCCCAGTTTGACTTGCCCCGATCGTCGTTAAGGCGCTTAACGACGTAGATTCTGAAACTTTTTGATCCGCTATGGTGAGCTGAAAGGGCACTAACGGAATCGTAGGCGTTTGTGACTGTGCCGCGATTGTCGATGTACTTTGCGCCGGAGCTGGCAAACTTAACGCTATCTCGTTAGGCGTAAGTTGCCCACTCGCCCCCGATGCGCTGACGTCAGCAGCTGCTGGGCGGATCGTAGCCAGCCCAAACGCAACCACAGAGAAGCACAATAGCACCGCGACAATCGTCGTCGCACAGAACAATACCGTATGCTTCATTTCTTCCTCGCAATTGACGGGCTGTTTGTGTGATGTTCGCGCTGCCCGCTCGCGCCAAAACCTCGTGAAGGGGTCATTGGCAACGCAAATCAATGGCCAGAGACGGGCGCACTTTTGTCCAGTGACGCTCTACAAGTTGAAAGTTACCGAGGTGTTGTAAAGAAGACGATGCCCATGCGCAGCAGGTGATTACTCTTCACAAAGAGGTGCCATTTCTTCGCAATAAAAAGCACACCACGCCATTGCCGTTTTTCGTCCTTACGCCACTTTTAGACTGTGCGTTCGACCTAGGCCATTGCGGTTTGATTTACGTTGATTCTTGTTTCCTTGTCCGCGATACCTCCAAACGCCCACGAACCACCTCCTCAGACCTTCCTGTTTGTGGAGGCAGGTTACTCTGCGCGCCCTCTCCGTACCGAAACAGCACAGAATATCAAGCGCAATACCATTCGTATTGCATGGATATATACTAATCCCTAATAAAAAGATGGCTTAAGCGCGTTATCGCATATATTTCCTTGGGGACTTTTAAAGTCGTATTAATTTCCTTTGCGAGCTTTTTTTTAATCGTGAAAACCGTCGAAGAACGAGACTCGAGATGCGATATCAATTGATTTTCGCTTCAGATGCAATTCGACAGCCATTTATACGAGGATAATCGCCTAACACCATATGCCGCAAATTTGTACGGCAGTCAGCGACGAGCATTTTACCACAATACTCGCCCGCGCTGAAAACGAGGGCAAATCAAAAGCGCGCATCGCTGCCGACCTCATCAGCTACGCGTTAGCGGACAACGGAAACGAGGCTACACGACTGAAACGAGAGATCGAGCTAAAAGACGCTCTAATTGCACAGCTCCGCGACGAAAATAGCTTTATGAAGTCGTCGTTTGCAACCCAAACAGATATGGCAGGTCGGCTGTTGCACCTGCTGACCGAGGGCGTGCGAGACGACGCAGCACTCGCTGGCGACAACGGCACGGAAGATCACGTATAGATCTTTGAGCAAAAAACCGTGAGGGGGTAGGGCCTTAACCGGTTGAATCACATAGCATTGCGTTGCGCAACCTGCTGTCAACAGGCCCCATTGCTCACTCAATCAAGACTTCACTCAGTCGCACCGTGCTCCTGTCCGAGGAAAAAGCGGCTGATCTGGCCGCTGCTTTTTATTTTCAGCCGCCGAATCTGCGAAACGCGGCCGTTTCGACAAAGATGGCGACGAGCGCAAAAACGCCGCATACCACCAACGCCTGCCCAATCGCAGTCCAGTCAAAGCCCGTGAGGAACATCGGTCGCACTGCAAGGATCGCATAGTTGACAGGGTTGAACTTCATGGCGTCTTGAATCCATTGAGGAGTCAGATACGCGGGGATCAGGATGCTTGATAGGAACATCAGCGGCAGCGTGATGAGGTTCGCGATAAGCACCACGGGCTCCGGCCGCTTCATCGTGACTGCGATCGCGGCCACAAAGCCCGTAAGACCGATCCCTAGCAAGCTTACGATGAGAAACGTCATGAGGACACCGCCCACCCCAGTTTCCACGCGTGCGCCCATCAAGAAGGAGACGATCAACACAACGAATACCTGCAGAACCCACGTCACCGCGATGTAGAGCAGACCGCCGACGATTAGGGAGTAGCGATTGACCGGCGTCGCGATCATTTTCACGAGCACGCCGTAATTGATGTCGTTAAGCAGTCGAAATGCCAGAGCGTTCGCGTTGAACACCGCTAACATGACGATGAGCCCAGGGGCAAAGAACTGCACGTAACTGCCTGACGTAAAGCCAAGCGTCGTGATGCTCTGGAAGAGCTGCGTAAATAGGACAAGCCAGACCAGTGGCTGGATCAATAGAATCAGCATCCAGAAGGGGTTGTGCACGAAGGTGCGCAGGTACCTGACCAGGGTGTACCACGTGTCCCACAATCCATTCAACATGACTATCGCGGCCTCCTGATCCACGCGGCCCTCGCGCCGACCGCCTTCCCTTTCTCCTCGCGTATTTTACGGCCCGTATATTTGAGGAAGACGTCGTCGAGCGAGGGGCGCGCGAGCGCGATCTCTCCAACCGTCAGGCCGCTTGCCTCAAGCAAACGCAGGATCTGAGGCACGGCGACGCCTCCCTGGTCAACGTAGATATTAAGTGCCTCGGCGGTGGGCTGCACGTCGTTCACAAAGGGCTGCGCAGAGAGGAGCTGTCGTACCTTCTGTATCGTCTGAGCGTGTTGGTCAGGGTCCTCGACTGGCAGTGTCAGTGATACGACGTCGCCGTGAATCTCTCCCTTTAGTTCGTCGGGCGTTCCGAGGGCGACGACGCGCCCGTGATCCACAATCGCTACGCGGTCACACAGTTTGTCTGTCTCCTCCAGGTAGTGAGTGGTCAGAAGGATAGACATACCGTCTTTGTTGAGCGTGCGAATATAGTCCCAGATGCGAACGCGGGTCTGAATATCAAGCCCGAGCGTGGGTTCGTCAACCACAAGAAGTTGCGGCCTATGCATGAGGGCGGTGCCGATCTCAAGCCGTTTGCGCATGCCGCCCGAATACGTGGCCACCAGTCGATCAGCGGCGTCGGTCAGTTCCAAAAGCTCGAGGAGTTCATCGACCCTACGTCGGATCGTCGGATTGTCAAGATGATAGTAGTGCCCAAAGAGCGTCAGATACTCACGGCCGGAGGAGTATTCGTCCACCCCTGCTTCCTGAGCGGAGTAGCCTGTTATCGCTCGCACCTTGCGTGGCTCCTTGAGTACGTCAAATCCTCCCACGCGAGCAGTGCCTGAGGTGGGTCGCGTGATAGTCGTGAGCATGTGAATCGTCGTCGTCTTTCCAGCACCATTAGGCCCGAGCAGGCCGAATATTTCCCCTTCTTCAATCTGGATGCTGATATCGTCGACGGCGCGAATGGTCTTGTTGTAGACCTTCGTGAGATTGTACGTTTCAACGATGTTCGTCATTTCGGGTTCCTGAGCTGTTCTGCAGGCTCTAATATCAACGCGTTATCTTCCCTAGTGCGGAAGCCGCTCGGCGCGCATTCCGAAGCTGCGCGTCCTCCAAAGAACAGCAGCAGTCGCTTGCCTTCTTTGACATCGTCTGTGACATGGTCTGGTCATAAGCGACCTTCGTCATGCGTGAACAGCCGTAGGTGCGTAAAAAATTATTTCGTTTCCGACTCTTTTTCTGGCTCTTCGTCGGAGAACTCCACCAGCTTGAGCAGGATAATCCCCTTTTCCGGCTTTGCTTTCATAAGGAAGTACTCGCCGCCGTCCAGGTTAAAAAGTTCCCTGATCTTTTTGGGAATGACAACGTAGTAGGACGTGCCGTCAGGGCGCATGTACCCTTTGACGAGCACACGCTGATGTTCTGATTTTTCCTTCTCCATTCTAT
>Ga0116136_1000602_pt1 | contig 20559 bp, 19 predicted proteins | sample June2015DPH_20_5_FD_88972 | JGI IMG/M metagenome (GOLD analysis project Ga0116136, IMG submission 88972) | Peatland microbial communities from SPRUCE experiment site at the Marcell Experimental Forest, Minnesota, USA - June2015DPH_20_40 | ecosystem: Environmental > Terrestrial > Soil > Wetlands... | reverse complement strand
ATGCCGGCGAGGGCAACGACAGCTATTGTTAACTGCTTTCGTGTCATGTGAGCCATTTTAAGTGCCATATCAACCGCGGATGACATGGCTTCACGCGCCGCAGCAGCTCCAACATTTTGATAGTTTGATGATCCTGATTGTCCGCGTCCCACAATCTTTCCGGAGTCCGTCGCAATCAAAGCGACAGTCTTGCTGGCCCCGCCATCAACTCCCACGATGAAAGCCACGCCGCAGACACTCACAATTCAATGTTCAAAGCCCAGGATATAACGCGAATGGGGCGTCAGAAGTCAGCACCTGTTTGGGAAACTCCTTCGAGAGCGTCGCGATCACGTTGCTCTAGCCACCTGCTCACCAGAGTCAACAAAAGAAACTAAAGGCCGCGTTCAATTTTCTCTGCCATTATGACAGCAATTTCTTGATACTTGTCACCACGATTTTCTCTTCTCCGTCTCGAAGGCACTGGGGGTTGAAGTATAGTCGTTCGTTCATCACGTAAGCGTAGATTGGCGGAACGCACTTCTTTAGTTCCGCCGCTAGGCTTTCAGCTGACCATCGAGTGTTCTTTAATTCCAATTCCACTCGTGGAAAACAAGGTGGCCTATTATGGCTTGGACCAGGTTCAAATCTGCGCACGCCAACGACGCTATAATTGGAAGGCTCAGAAACCATGTACCGTACTTTTCTTTCAGATTCTCGGAATCTGTCAGCAGGGTCCTCTTTCAGATATATCTTAAGCGCCACGACCAGACCTAGGATATCTTCTTTACTTGTTTTCATCGGCCTGCCGAGGTATACTCTTCGCTTCGAGCTTACCACCTCGTAGCGGTCCCAGCCGCATACAGGTCGCGATTAGGTCCCGCTGGACAAGTATGATGCCAGTGTCATTCGGTGCGCCAATGTCCTTGCCGCCAGAGAACAGAACCAAATCAGCCTTCATTTTAATGAATTTAGTCAGATTCTCTTTCGGCGGTAGTTCAGCTGCAGCATCCACGATGAGGGAAGCTGAAAGCGCCGGGGGTGGGATTCGAACCCACGAGACCTTGCGATCATCGGATTAGCAATCCGACGCCATACCAGGTTGCCAGATCATGGTTATGATCTCTTGGCTACCCCGGCCTACCGACTGCTAGAGTCACTCCTCTCTCATAAAATAGAGTTCTGTTCAGTGTGACGAAATGAGTAGGGTAATGTTTAGGCGTGGTCTAAGGCGATGGCTTTGAATAAATCTCTCTGTACGTATCAGATGAACTCTGCATGCGCCGTACCTTCAGAAAATTGTTACTAATTGTGGCATTTGCGGCCGTGCTATTCTACGCTAACCGTCAACTTCCAATCGCCGAAGCAACGGCTTACCCAACTGCGAAGGTAACCTCCGTTGGCTATCCTCCACTTGTTTCCTCAGGTGCGACTTTCCAGGTAACCATTAGAGCTGAATATTCTGACAAATTTCTGGCCGACATCGGCATATGGGACGCAGACGAGGGGTTGATGGTTCAGAGTTTTACGCTAATCAGCCAGTTCACAGGGCCAGGTAACGCAACATTCAATCTTTCCTTAACCGCCCCCCCGACCGTTGGCCAGTGGCATCTCATAGCCATTAACCGAGTTTGGTGGCAGGATGCTTGGTATGAGGATCCTAACGGAGGAGCTATGTCCTTCACGGTGACAGTTGAGGGCCTGTCAAACAATGTGACACTCACATTGGGTTCCGTTGGAACCAGTACGCAGATTGTGGTCGACAACGCTTCCTATCAGATTCAAAACGGATCATCTATTCCACTCACGCTAAGACTTGGGCCCCATTCGTTGCAGGCACCTCTGATTGTGCAGGGAGACCTTGGAGAACGCTATGTCTTTGTGGGTTGGAGTGACGACGTTAACTCAGATCCGCGTCAAATATCCCTGACGCAACCCACCTCCGTATCCGCTCTGTATCGTACCGAATATTACTTGTCTGCCGAGTCGGCTAGGGGGCAAGTGGTCGGCGAAGGATGGTACGAAAAGGGCGAACAAGCTACAGTGGTCATCACCCCAACAATCACCGTCGCATCTTTTCCTGGCTTGATTGACGAGTATCGATTCAATGGTTGGTCCGGGGACAGCAGTTCAACTAGCTACGTCTTGACCTTGAGAATGGATGGCCCAAAGCAAATCGACGCCACCTGGATCAAGAACGGTACAACAATTGGCCAGGGGATTCCTCTCGATCTTCTCATCTTAGGCTGTATGCTATTGGGAGCCCGACTAGTCTTCGTTCGCTATCGGCAACGAGATGGAAGGCCCCGTTATCAAAAAGGTGCTGGACTTGAGACTGGGTTAGTCTGCCTGATGTTGTGCGTGCTTGTTGTCTCTACGACGTTTCCCACAGCCTTCGCTCAATTGCCCTCGCCTAAAGCTTCCACCGTAAAGATTGGAGATGCCGAATGGTACTACTGGAATCGACCTGGTAGCGATACCTGTCTTCTTTGGCTCGGCGGTGGCATTCCGGAAGAGGCAGAACCGGGTTCCTATGGGTACCTGATTAACCCGTTTGATTACGAGTCATTCGGCACAATCCGCTTCATCCAAGGCCTTGCGAGTTACTATTGCGTCCTAGCTCTGCAGCAAGGATCGACTGAAACCTTCAATCCTGCTGCAAATCGGACCATTTACCAAGAACTCTTCACCCCGCAGACGAGTGTGATTGAGGCAGTTCACAAATGGATTAGCGAGCAGGGCTATCAGCATACTTTCGTAGTGGGTTACTCGGTGGGAGGAGAAGCGGCCACCGCGGAACTTACACTGACTCAGCCCGTAGACTGGTCAACTCAAGATGGGCTCATTCTGATCACAGTTCCCTTCGGCCAAGACGTAATCAAGAACGCGAACGAGTTACGAACAAACCTGTTCATGATCTATGGAGGAAACCTGCCAGATTACGAGGCGACAGGTCTACAATACTTCAACAGCACGCAACCTGAGGGTTTACTGGGAGCGCAGTACTTTCACAAAGAATTCCATGTTATTGCCGATGTTGGACACGAGGTTTGGACTATCCGTGCCACGGGCGACTATGATACTCAAGCCCTCAACTTGATTGTAGGGTTCATCGAAAGATCGAAGGCGTTGCAAATAGAAAACAGCTTGGAGTCTCGTGTTAGCAATTCGACTGAAATTATGACGGCACGGATAGTTTCGGTTCAATCACCTCTGAAAGTTGCAGAAGGCGAACCCTATGTTGTCCAGTGCAATCTGAGTTTGAACTCACTCATACAGCAACCCACAATCCTAGCCGCCTACGAACCGGGTCAAGAAGGGATTCTAAGCGAGACAGCGATAACGACCAACCGAACAATCGCCCGACTGGTTATACCGCCGATCTCGAACAGCACCGAACTGCCTCTCTCCCTTATCGTCCTCCAGAACTCTACGGGAAGATGGGTGCAGGTGTCCAACACATACCAGACGAGGGTGACCATCAACAACCTTGTGACCTTGACCATAGTCACTTCTGTTCCAGGCATGGTTTTCTCATTCGACAACAACCAATTTACTACAAATTCCAGTGGAATAATCAAAATTCTAACCGCCCACGGTCATCACTCGTTACAGATGCAACCTTTCGTTTATTTTGGCAATACCTCAAGGTTGCGGTTCACGGGGTGGGATGACTCAACTAACGCCACTTTGAGGCAACTAGACCTCAACGACAACACCACTCTCCACGCGATTTTTACACAGCAATATTTCGTACAAGTCAGTTCACCATACGGGCAAACGGTTGGTTCAGGATGGTATGATGCAGGTTCCTTGGCCACACTGCTAGTTCAACCGCCCGTGCTCAATGAACCACCCGTCTTCTTCTCTCATTGGACAGCCGGCATGAACTCGTCTCAAGTGAGGACCTTACTTCCAGTAACTTCACCGAACCTAGTTGAAGCGGTGTGGAACAGTACAGGCGGTCAACCTGAATTTAACGCTCCGTTTCAAAATCCATGGTTCACTCTATCCGCACTAGCCTTCACGATTCTTCTGCTCCTAAATGTGAAGACGCGCAGGTCGAAGAAGAAGTGAGTCGAGTAAGAATCACATTGAGTACTCACATTTGTGACCACACTCTGTCATTACGCAACGTGCCCTGCCCTTTAATTGACGAAATCGGATAGGCGCCCTCAGTGATTGAAATGTTCCGAACCAAAATATTCGATTGGACAAGAACTCTGTGCTACGTCTCAAACGCATGGAACGAAGTCAAGACACACACTGTATACGCCCATAAGACGAAACCTCTAAAACTGCTGGAACGCAAGGACCGTGAAGCCCTTCGCAGAATTGAATTTAGGCGCGAAATGGCTATGGCGTACACGCCAAGAGTACAGCAAACAATTCACTAAACGGTAAGGAGAATAGAACTACGCCCGATGTAAGGCAATAGTCTACGAGGAAGACAAGCTCATAACAGTAGAGGGGCGTGTGGAAACGGAAGGGTCTGTAATCTTCGAGGGCGGACTTAAGGCAGAATCAGCGTAATACCTCAACCGGTTGATTGAGTCTTAGCGTCTTTATTCTGCTCCACAACCGGCGCGGTCGGTTTTGGTGGTTCCGGCGCCTTCGCCGCTTGTGGTGGGTTAGCATGAGTAGGCTGCGTTGGAGGAGTGGGCTTGGCTGTGACCGGGGTCGGAGGTGGCACCGGCCGTGGCGCAGTTGCGCCTGGTTTGACGGCCGTAGGTACAGCTGGCTTAGCCGGGGTTACAGGTTTTGGAGGTAGGGCAGGTGGGACATAATTCAATCCAAGATATTCGTAGAGGATTTGAACCCCCTCTTCTTGCATTGCGATGTATATCTCGTAGGGGCCGTGTAGGTCGGTTGCGATCTTTGCAATTCCGTCTGGTTCAGACCCAAAGAATGCGGTGAACTTTGTCCAGCCACTAATGTTCTTGGTTATGACATGGCTGACGCCGTCCCACAGCATCTCTGCAATCGGCCGCGGCAACTTGGAAGGTAAGCTTGCAAACCTCACCATGCCGCATCCGTGCTTCTTCGCGATATCTTCGAATTTTCCGAAATCCAGCTTGCTGTTGAATCTGACCCAAAACTGATCGCCAGTAGGGTAGGGTACATGTTCGACTTTTTCGATGCCTTCAACGAACCTTAGTTCGACCAGCCTCCGTTGAAGGTCAGCTACCACTCGTGTGACGCCTCGATTTTGTCGAGGCTGAGCCAGCTAGGCTTTAAAAACGGAGCGCTTCACGGAATCACACATCAGTTTAGCCTTGGATGCCTAGTCTTGCGTATCTGCAATGCCCTTGGCTGGTTGAGGTTCTCAAGCGGTTTTGAGGTTCAAATTCGCCGCAGGCCGTTTAACGTTTCCTTCCGAGCACCGCAGTACACGCAACGTGAAATGCCCAATGGCATTGCATGATGAAATTCGTGGTGATGAAGTTCATGCTGATGTAAATGGTACATCTCAAGCCACAACATCCCTTAGGCTTGATTTTCCAATTAAGTTAACTTGGAAGACTTGGAGGTTAGGTAGAGAAAGGCAACTATTCTACTTATTCACCTAAGGTTTATCCCAGAACTGTCGAGTGGTAATGAACTTCAGCTTGGCTTCCAAGAGGTCCTTGTAGAACGACTTCTCGTCGTCGTGCATTCTGGCTAGAATCCTGCTAGCTGTTTGTGGACCGATTCCATAGACACACTGTGCGACAATTGCTCGTCGCCCGTAGGATAGTACGAGGTCGGCTGACCGTCGTGCCCTCGAAAGAGACTCCCGCTCATCATCTTCGAGAGGTTCGGCTTTGTGTTTCTTTTGGAGGATTCTTGAGAGGTAGTCTGACGACCAGGTTGACACGGCCAGAAGCGCTGAGTTGCATGATTTACAGCGTGGCTTTGGCGGGAGCTTCTTCACGGTCTCTGCCTGGCTAACTTCTCCGCACTCAAAGCAAAGCAAGTCCACAGTCATATTGTCGAGGCTGAACCGTAGCCTTTCGATGGAATCTCTCTGAACAGTCTCGGGCGCGATTAATTCTGGGACGTCGATGTGCTTGTTGAGAAGGTGGAATGCGATGGGAGTTGGCCTATCCTCAGATCTGAAGACTGCAACTTCCATATCTCCATGGTGGATTTGCCCGTATATTTCCCGCACTCGTGGAAAATCGACATGGAGCATTAGGGCTTCGCGGATCGTTTCGTCGTAAATGGGCGTCATCCTGAACCGAAGGCCAAGTTCCCTCAAATTGTCTCCGGAGAACATTAGGCCTCGCCTAAGCGCGCCGAAACGCTCCGCGATAAATTTCATGTAGTATCCAAACGGAAAGTGTCTGTGCAACACACCTTTGAATATCCCTTCAAGCGCACCTGAATCGACGTCGAACAGTTTCGTCCGTATCTCATCGAGGGAAATATCTTCTGTAGTAGTGGTTAGTTCCAGAAGGATGCGATATCCGTCAGCCCACCACTGTCTAACGAGCCCCTCCCTTGAGAGAAGCTCTTCATACAGCTCGCCAAGGGTGTTATTCACAGTCTCCCCAAAAGCGGCGTGAACTATCAAGAATCGGTCGAATGCTTCGAGCACCATCCGCTTGTCGGTTGGGACAGGTGAGCCCGTTTCTTGGTGATCATGAACCTCCTCGATGACCTTGCGTACGGCGAAACGTTCAGTAGGCCAACTCCTTGCGACAGATTCCACTGCGCCGCTCACCCCATTTTTTTCAATGATTCCTGAAATCTCTGATCTGAGCCTGCCAACTCTTTGGGCTAACTCGAATGGGATTGGTAGCATCTCGCCGTCCCATCCTGGAACGGCTGCTGTTGGATCCTCCACTGGAGTGACGTAGACCTTCGCATCGTCAGATATCTGTTCGATTTGCCAGACCTTACCTTTCACGATGAAATGTAACCCCAGCCTTGCCTTGGTCATCATGAATTCTTCTCCGAGGATTCCTACTGATTGCTGGGTCGAAACATCAATGACCTGATACCGTCGTTCGTCGGGAATCATTGAGAGGTTCTCGAAGTAATACTGGCGAATCCTACTGCCCCGCCGCAAGGTGCCTTCGTCGTGGTGTAGGTAGCGCATCTTCTCCATGAACGCGACCACCCTTTCAAATTCCTCCTTAGCTAGTTCTCGGTATGGGTAGGCCCGCCGAACTAACCCGATCGCTTCGTCTACAGTGATCTCGTCGTCTGATTCCAGAATTATTCCTGCGATTTGATGGGCAAGAACATCCAACGCTTTTTCATGAATCGTAATGGGCTCAACCGAATTTTCTAATGCCTTCTTAATGGCCGCGACTGACTCGAGAATATCTTCAGTTGATACAGCCATGATTTCGCCCTCGGAGACACGGTCCAGTCTGTGGCCCGATCGGCCCACGCGTTGAATGAGGGCGGAGACCTGCCTGGGCGACATGTACTGTATAGTCAAATCTACGTTTCCGATGTCGATACCGAGTTCCAGGGTGGAGGTACACACCAATGCCTTGATTTTTCCGTCCTTGAACTCATTCTCCACTCGTACTCGTTCATCTCTTGGAAGCGATCCGTGATGTACGCCTACGTTGCGTTTCAATTGATGGAATTTCGAACCGAGGGTTTCTGCGTTAGTGCGGCTGTTAACAAAGATCAATGTTGAGTCGTGATTCTCAGCCAGTTCCCAGATCCTGTTCAAGCGGGCCGCAGCTTCAGGTGCTGTGTACAGGCTCTGTGCAACGATGTTGTCCTCATCGGTGGGGTGAGGAAACTCAACGAAATACTTCGCTTCCTTCGGTGGCAGAACCTGAATAACCTCACTCGGCCTTCCACCGGAGATAAATCCCGCAACTTGTTCAGGGTTTCCGATTGTAGCTGAAAGCCCAATTCTTTGGAAATCCTTCTTTGTGATCTTTCTAAGTCTCTCAAGCCCAACGGTTAGCTGTGCGCCGCGCCTTTCTCCGGCTAGTTCATGAACCTCATCGATTATCACCCAGCGCACGTGGCGTAGGTGTGATCGCATTCTTTTCCCGGGTAAAATGGCTTGTAGGGTCTCTGGTGTAGTGACTAGGAAGTCGGGCGGTTTGAGTGATTGTCTTCGTCTGTCTTTCTGAGGTGTATCTCCATGCCGGATTTCGACTGTGAACCCAAGCTTAGAATGCCAATAATCTAGTCTCTTGAGTAAGTCACGATTCAACGCTCGTAAGGGAGTAATGTAAATGATCGAGATTCCCTGACGGTTTTCCAATTTCGTAAGTTGATCGAGGATCGGTAGCAGAACTGCTTCCGTCTTACCAGATCCTGTCGGCGCAATGAGCAAGATGTTCCCCCCTGCCATTATCTTCGGAATGGCGATCGTTTGAGGCGGGGTTGGTGTTCGGATTCCGGACTCGGCGAGTGCAAGTTGAATTGGTTCTGAAAGGCTCTGGAAGACTTGCGGAGACATCTTGTAGCCTCTCGAACATACACTGCAAGATAGGATGAATGGATGGCATTCAAAAGGATTGGAGGAGTTGCTGTTTCACAAAGAAGATTCCATGCTTAATTCGCCGCGGTTGCGTGGGAATGGTATCGTTTTTAAACGAAAATCGCTGCTAGTATCCATTTGATTGGGTATGTATGAGTACAAAGGGGTTAAGATCACCTGGTTAGGTCATGATGGGTTCCGAATTCAAAACGGCCAAACGGTCTACATTGACCCATTCAAGATCGAGAGCGGTGGTAGGACGGCTGACGTTGTTCTCATAAGTCATGAACATTTCGACCACTGTAGCGTTGACGATTTGAAGAAGATCGTAGGGCCAAATACGACCGTTATCGCTCATCACCAATCGAAAGATGAGCTCTCAAAACTGAAACCTAAGGAGGTCAAGATAATGAAGCCTGGGGACAAGATCAAAATTGGCGGGCTTGAAGTTGAAGCGGTTCCAGCGTACAACGTGAACAAATTCAGGGAACCGGGTAAGGTATTTCATCCGAAGGAAGATGGGAAGTTGGGTTTCGTGTTGACCGTGAACGGGGTCCGCATCTACCATGCGGGTGATACTGATCATATTCCAGAAATGAAGGGAACGCGGGCTGAGGTTGCCCTTCTTCCAGTGTCTGGCACTTACGTAATGACGGCTCAGGAGGCAGCTGAGGCTACTTACGCAATTAACCCGAAGGTCGTAATTCCCATGCATTACGGCGCAATTGTTGGCGATCAAAAGGACGCGGAAGCTCTACAAAAGCTCGTAAAGTGCGAAGTCAAGATTTTAGAAAGGGAAAACTAAATCCTCATTTGGAAGGTCCATCCCGTGGATCTTCTGAACTTTGCAATCGAAGCCGAGCTTAGAGCAAATTACCGAAGGGCCATTACGTACTACAAGAAACTCGCCCAAGAGGGTTCTAGTCTAGACCGTGTCGGAATCCATCAGGCCATAGCAAGGTGCTATGAGAAACTCGGGTCACTGAACGAAGCTGCGCTTTGGCATGAGAAAGCTGGGCAGGGCTACATGAAGCTCCCAAGTAAGATCATGGGAGCGTCGGAGCGGGCGTATTATGGTATGATTGAATTTCACAGCGCCGTACAAGACTACGCACCTAGCTTGGCGATGCGTAGGGCGGCGAAGAGTTACCTAGACGCGTTGAGAGTCTGCCTAAGGGCGGGTAAGGAAGGCTACAGCCACGAGATGCTCTTCGCGGCACACCTCTGCGCCAAGATTCGAGATTTCACTCGAGCCGCGCAGTTTTTCGCAGATACGGCGGAGCAGTTCAAGAAGGAGAAGGTGCCAAAACTCGCCAGAGAAACAACCGAATGGGCCGCAAAGTACTACGAACGGTCAAGTAATGCTAGGGCTGCCCGCAAACTACGTGCCGCAGGGGTCTAAATCCTCAGGTACGCGGAACGCTCACGGTTCTGGGACTTGCTTCTCTGCAGGCCCAGTGTATACAATCTCGTTCCAGTTCGCAGCTTTATACGGTTTCTCGAAGTACATCTGCTCGTAAGCGTGGGCTACCAAGCCCGGAGTTCGGCTGACGATGAAGAATCCCTTCCCCAATCGCCAGTCAAAGCCCATGTCCGAAATTATCGCGGCTATACAACCATCTACATTCAAGATCAGGTGCTTTCGAAAGAACTTCTCAGTTAATGATTCCATGACCTCAGCAAGTTCGACGTGTGGTCCACCTATTCGGGTCTCCTTCACAATTTCAAGAAGCTTCTCTGTGCGCGGGTCATTAGTGTGGGTCGGTTGGCCGTAACCCGGCACCTTCTCTTTACGTTCACTGTACCCACGAAGTATGGCCTCAGCGGTGTCTCGTGGAGAGCGCTTCGTATCTCTGGTGCTGGAAACTCCTTCCTGAAGAAGTTTCGCTGCTTGCTCAATTGCCCCTCCGTGTAAGTCTCCAATTGCTGAAACTCCAGCCGAAACAGCTGACTGCAATGGAACCCCACATGAGGCCACAAAACGTGTCGCATCAACAGACGGTGAGTTAAGGCCATGTTCAAGGCAGACAGCTAAGAGGGCGTCCATCATGCGCGATTGCTCCTCAGTCGGGAGCTGTCCTCGCCAAAGTAGGTAGGTTAAACCCGCGTAACTGTATCTACCGATCAAGTCCATCAGATTGTAACCACGAACGACGATCTTATTCGGTTCAACTTTCGAAATGGCCGTTTTCCAAAATGGTTCAGACAATAAATTTCCCTTCCGATCTCGTCGTAAATCCACCACGGATGATTAGTGTTCAGGAGAGATGAATGATGTTATAGCCTCTTTTGTTCTAGATCGCAGGCTTGATGTATGGAGCATGTTGCCGTCCCTATTCCTGAAGTTCGTTGGGGTCTGCCTACTAATCTTCGGCATATACGACACAACCGTATACTCGTACGCCATAGCGAAAGGCCAAGGAACCTTTGACTTCTTTGGAAGAGAACTCCCTGCAACACACAGTATTGTCAGGATAGGATTCAGTCTGGTATTAGTCTTCTATTATGTGGTCGGATCAGTACTGTTAATCCTTGGCTAGTTATTTACACCTTGGAAAACTTCGGCGTGTACTGGAACGTTCCATCCAAAAGCTGCGTTTTCGAAAAGTCGGAATAGAGGATTGGATAGTCTCGCATGCAAATTTCCGCGACTTGGTCGAATACCTTTCGAATCTCAACCTCAGCACTTGGGTCTGTTCGCATCTCGATAACCCAACGTAATGTTCGATGGTTGGCGGTCCAAATCAAATTCGTGGCTATTCCGTCGGGAAGGATCCTCCGCAACGCAGAGGTAACCCTCTTCTTTTGCTCGAAGGGCATCTTGTCCCAGTCGAATTTCGATTCAAGTTCATGATATTGCCTTTCAATCTCTTTAACGGCCTCTTGAAACTCCTTCGAGACTGATTCTAAGTCTGGCGGTATCCAGAGGGAAATTTCACGAGGGCGAACGTACCGCAAGCTTTCCTGGCTCATCGCTGTCCCTGCTCTGTGTCGGACTGCTTCATGTGTAAACACCCGGCTTACGTTGAGAAACGCGAAGGTAACCGTCGCATGCTCCAATATGCTTCCGTCGCCCTTCTCGAGCACGTTATTCAAGTAGGAACGAGAATTTTCGCGAATCTTAGTGACATTGGGGTTGAGTCCAACACCGTAGGATTTGTAGCACGCTCTGCCCGAGAGTTCGATTAGAAATTCGCTATCATTAGCTTGCGTTGGTCTAACCCTTTCGAACCAGTCAGTTGCGTTATACATTTCCATAAACTTCTGCACGCCAGCTAAGTTCAGCTTGGTCTCGGCGAGTTTTATTACGACAGGTTCCATCTTGCTCATTCTGTCCCCCAAATGGTCTCTGGGGTAAGCTATCTAAGCGTTAGCTGTAGCGTCGTTTCTGTTTCCGATTTTGTGCATTCAACGAATACGAGGTAATGCGTGGGTGTGTTCAGATGTTGGGAATAAGGCTAAATTGCGGCGGTCCCAGTGGGCGAGGTCAGAAAGGTGTACCTCGGAGTTTGTCTTGGACTGAAGAACGAAACAAGTCTCTAGACGAGATTAAGAAGCTCGAACCCGCAGATCGGCTCGGCCTGTATGCGTCTTTGATTCGCATGAATTCCGCGCTGTTCGAGAGCGTGCGCGGTTGGGACAGCTGGCTCAGGAATCCCTCATTTATCGACACTTTCACTCAGGATGAGTTGAAGGAGATTTTCAAGCAATTCAAGGATGTCTGCGTTCGTTTTCTAGAGGAAGACGTTAGGTGGACGGGCCAGAAGGAGAAGAACCTCCCGATTGGATCTAAGACCCACAAGGGTGAACGGGCGGAAGCCGAGAGACGATACGCATAAATCGCGCCATCTCGGACCGCAGTTTTGGGAGCCTCAACCAATGAGCATTGCACCTTTCGTTCAGACCCCGCTTGAAGTAGCCAAGAAGATGCTTGAGCTTTCGCAAGTCAAAGCAGGCGAAAACCTGTACGATCTAGGCTGTGGAGATGGGCGATTGATCATACTCGCAGGGAAAGATGTTGGCGCTAAAGCAACCGGGGTCGAGTTAAGGGAGGATCTCGTGGAGCGGGCTAGAACAGAGATCAAGCGCCTTAATGTCGAAGACAAAGTGAAAGTCATCCAGGGAAACTTCTTCGACGTCAACATATCCGACGCCGACGTAGTCACGCTTTACCTCACTTCAAGCGCGAACGAGCGACTCAGACCGAAGTTGGAGTCGGAACTGAAACAAGGAGCCCGTGTTGTATCTCACGATTTTAAGGTTCCCGGTTGGAAGCCCAGCGGAGTCTATGACGAACTACTCGGCCACACAATCTACACTTATCGAATCGGACAACAGGTCTAGCTACTCAGCACTTCCACCGCCGTAAATGCCCAACCTTGGTGAACCTATACTACAGTGACTCTTCTCGGCGCAACACTAGTACTCGCATCTATCCTCGCTGGGGGCTGAAAGCTGAAGCGTTTTTATAAGGTGCGATAAGCGTACCGCTGCATTAGTGTTCAGATTGAAGATGGGACGACAAGCCTACGTGGCTGAATTCATCGGGACATTCGCGCTGGTCTTCTTCGGCTCAATGTCGGTCATCATGTTCTTTCCGGCTCTCGGTTTCTCCTCTCCGCAATCATCATTCATCGGCATCGCATTGGCATACGGGTTGATTCTGATTACCATGTTTTACACGATCGGATACATTTCAGGTTGCCACCTTAACCCCGCAATAACGATCACGGCCGTAGCCCTAAAGAAGATGGAGGCCGGCGATGGCGTTGCATATTTATTGGCTCAAATCTTTGGAGCAATTCTTGCAGGTGCGTTTGACGGGTTAATCCAGCCGGGGAATGGGTCCCTCATAAAGTTCGGACTTCCGGTCCCTCAACCAGCAATTGGTGGAAGTGAACTTGTGGCGGTTTTTGTGGAACTCATCATTACATTCTTCCTAATGTTTTCATATTATGCAGTTCTTTACACAGACAAGGTGCCCCCGGCTGCTTCCGGGTTGCTGATCGGGATGACGTTAGCGGTGGGCATTCTTATTGCCGGTCCATTGACTGGCGGCGCAGCCAACCCGGCAAGGTGGCTTGGTCCAGCAGTTGCTTCCATGGACTTTGATGGCTTCTGGGTCTATTGGCTTGGTCCGATCGTTGGTGCCCTCTTAGGCGGGTTCGCTTACCAATACCTCCTGATACCAAGGAAGAGAAAGAAGTAGAACCAAGCTATTTTCCGAAAGTTTGGTTCACGTCTGCAATTCTGTGAATGACTCGTACTTCTATCCCGCTCTCTCTGAGTAATCCCTGCAGCTTTCCAACGCTAGACACGTATAACTTCCTAAGGACGCTACCCATCGCGGTTCTTGATCGATCAACATGTTCCGTACCAACTCGCATCAAGGCGGTTTCGTTCCCTGGAGAAAGATTTGTGCGAATCAGCCCCGCCCAGTGTTCCTCCCTGCCCTTCTCGACTTCCTTTCCCGCAATCTTGCCTTCCAGCAGTAACTTGTACAAGTCGAACCCTTCGTCAAGAAAGATCGTCTTCTTAACGCTCGGCGGGCTTATGTCGGGTGGTCGGACACCAACGAACCTGAAGGATTGTTGGAGTTCGCTCAGCTCGAACGGCACTCCTTGAAGAAACAAGATTTGTGGGGCTAGGGATTCAGCTTGTCGCTGACCACTGTATGCATTATACACCGCATTGGCGATCAAACGGAAACTTGATTGCAGTACGGCCAGCATTTCTACGTCGCCTTCAGAATAGACTTGGAGCGTACGCATCGCCTCACGGTAATTCTTCGCAGATGGCGAGAACTCGAAGACAAGTTCCAAAGCCTGTTTTACGATGTCCAGCGCAGAATACTTGGCCAAGTTCTTCTGGGGAACCCTGAAGCGCTTAAGGTTGAGTTGCAGCAGCGAATTTACAGCTTTTTTCATATCGCGCACGAGAACCGAATCGAAGGGGCAAGACTCCGCGATTGCGTAAAGGACTCGCGGCTCCCCCATTTCTCGTGCATCACTCCTTGGAGCTCTCGCTTCGAGAATGAATTACCCGCCAATTTAAGCAGCCTGATTTCGCGGCACTAAAGTACTAGATTGGGCTCTTCTGAATCTGACGTATTTGAATTGGCGAAACTCCAGATAACTGCGAACCTTGGGGAAGACGATTATAGTCACCATGGAACTCACAAGCCGGGTAGTCCAACGCGAACCGTGGCTCGTCGGAAGTGTTCGGTGTGTCGTAGGCCTGCACAATGTAGTGGAATGCAGGCTGAGGATTATCCGGTCCAGCGACCGTGTTGATTGGAATCGCCAGCGATACTGATTGGCCAGTGCGTACGAGGGCCGCGGCAGCGCGAATGTGGTCAGGTGTGATGTAGTTCAGAGTACCCAACTGGTCGTCTGGACCCCATCGGCCGCAGTTGCATACTCGCTCGAATATTTGGTCAAACTCAGAGGTTGTCATGCGGCTGGGTGTCGTTTGATAGGGGTGCGCATGTGTCGGGAACCTACCTGGAGGCAAGTAAGCCTCCGTGTCCAGGCCCTCGGGGGATTATCGGCCATATGTCGACAACAACACCACCTTCGACAACGTGGTATGCGTCGTAGAGGTTTACTGTGGTTGGGCCGTACCCTGGAACGAACTCCATGGTGTCTCCAAGTTTGAGGCTACATCGCTTGTCGACGTCGAAGAGCGCATGTTCCTCCGCAAAGTAACGTGCCCCGTACGATGGGTAATCCACCATCGTGGGTTGTACAAAGTCGATGCCGATTGACTTCCGGCCGCAGTCAAATACGATAGTATCGCCGTGCTGTATCACAACCGTCCCCAAGACAGTCAACGATTTCGAGAAGCCCGGTACTAGGTTTCCGTGGAAATTATCCATGAAAACATAGGACCCGGCTTGAATCTCGGTAACGCGTGGGTCGGCGCCCGTAATATCATATGTACCAGTTCCCCCGGCCGAAACTATTTCGCATTTGAACCCCGACTTAGCTAAGCGGTCGAGCACCGTACCTACGATATCCATTGCTTCCCGCGCTTTCTTTACTCTTAGTTCACGGTTCGGTTCAAGCATACAATGCCCTTCATAGCCCTGCACGCCTCTGAACCTGAGGCCAGAAAGCGTTGACAAGTGTTTGGCTAGATCGACGGCTTCATCCGGAGAACGAACCCCGCCGCGTCCCATTCCGACGTCGATCTCGATGATGACGTCAAGTTTGCTTCCTATCTTGGAGACCGCCTTGGAGAGTTGATCAGCATTATTGGCGTTGTCTACAGTAACTGTGAGGTGTCCGTCTTTCGCGACTTCGGCAAGCGTTTGAATTTTCTCATTACCGACCACCTCATTTGCTATCAACACGTCTTCGATTCCGCCGCGGCTCATTACGAGCGCTTCCCAGACTGTGGCTGTACAAACTCCGATCGCTCCAGCTTCGACCTGCATTTTGGCTAGTTCAATGCTTTTCTGGACCTTTATGTGCGGCCTGAGTTTAGCGTGCAATGATTTCAAGCGTTGTGCCATGAAATTGACATTGTGTCGAGCCACGTCCAAGTCCAAGATTAATGCCGGCGTTATGAGTTCACGGCGGTGTCTGCCTAACGCTGAGCGGTAGGAGCTGCGTATGCGTTTCTGGATTTCATCAATCTCCGGGTAAGTTCTCGCACTTGGTTGAGGCAAGCTAACCGGTCCTCGAGGTTCATGGGAAATCTCCAGTAATAAGCAACCTGTCTCAGGCTCAGGGGTAGGTATGCATGAGTTCTAATGCATTCCCCGACTGCCCGTTATCATGTGAAGCTCTCCGGTAACAAAGTTTGAATCGTCAGAAGCTAGATACAGCGCAGCATTAGCCACCTCATCAGCAGTCCCGAACCGTTTTAGTGGGGTTTCCTCAAGCACCCTCCGTTCAACTTCGGGATCTGTGTTCCCGACCATCTCGGTCTCGATCCAACCTGGGCAGATTGCGTTAACATTAACATAGGGGCCGAGTTTCAGTGCGAGCGCTCTGGTTAGTCCGTTCATTCCTGCCTTTGAGACGACGTATTCTACGAATCGTAGAGCTGAGGGATGGTAGGCCCCAGAGTTGGAGGATATGTTGATTATTTTTCCTTTCTTCTGTTTCAACATGATTGGGGCTACTTCCTTCGAGCACAGGTAGGCCCCTTTGAGATTGATGTCGATAGTTTGGTCCCAGATTTCTTCGGTAGCGTCTAGGAATGTTTTCTGGAACATCACTCCCGCGTTGTTCACTAAGATGTCCACTCTACCGTAGGTCTCGACCGTTTTCTTTACGAGTTGTTTCACTTCATCTGACTTAGATACGTCGGCTCTTACTGCTAGAGCTTGTCCCCCATTCTTTCTAATCTCGTCCACTAACCGAGAAGCCTTGTCTTCAGACTTGTTGTAGTTAATGACGACCTTGGCCCCCTCCTGAGCGAATCTCTTTGCGATAGCGCGTCCGATTCCGCGAGAAGCACCAGTAATGATTACGACTTTATCATTCAATTTCATGGGCATGTCCCAAGAAAGAAACACTCATGTACTCTAAAGTCTTCTTAGGAAAACAGCGTGAGCCGCTTACCTAGCTGCCTCGTGGATAATGTCTTTTAACACAGCTGCCAAGGCGAGACTGAATAAAATTAAGTTACCATACCTCTAACCAAGGTTCTCGCTGAAGATCATTCTCACATGCCAAGTTTTAAATACAATTTGATGAACCACCTCTGAGATTGGCTTGTCGACTAAACAGAAGATCTTCCTACGCGACGCGACTGGATTAGTCAGGTCATTCACGTGGTATGATGCGACGATATTGAGCCTGGCCGTAACTGGACCAACTCTTTTCGGAATTTCTTCGCAAATAGGTTATGTAGCCCCGAACGGGCCTGGAGCCGACTTCACACTCTCCGCAATCATCGGCTTCCTGTTCATGATTCCCCTCGCTGTAACCTATTACATATTTTCGGTTCAAATGCCAAGATCCGGAGGAGACTACGTTTGGCTCGGGCGAACGTTGCACCCAATTTTGGGGTTTGTTGGAGGCTGGGCTATGTTCATTTCATTCATCGCACTTTTGGCAAGCGCGTCTGTAACCGAACCCGCGGTCGTCATGCCAGACGTAGGAGTGGCTCTGGGTTATATTTGGAATAATCCGGGACTGATTTCATGGGGTCAGAACTTCGCGAGTAGTACCACAAACCTATTCGCTGGAACACTGCTCACCATAATTATCGGAATTGTTATTGCCGCTTGTACTCCAAGAGTTTACAGTCGCATCATGCTTGTCCTTGCGGGCATAATCTTCCTCGCATCTTTCATCTTCATCGGAGCATTTGCGACTACAACAAGCGCCTCCTTTGCGTCTGGACTGAGCAGCTTAACGGGCGGAAATGTGACGGTTAATGGGGTAGTATCGCAAGCGGCGCAGGCGGGTATGCCTTTCGTACCCGTGAATCAAACTGCCACCTTCCTAGCCATTCCATTCGGCGTCTTGCTCTTCAATGGATTCAATTATTCTGTCTACATATCCGGCGAAGTGAGGAATGTGAAAAATGGAATGCTGTGGGGTGTGCTAGTTGCACTCTTGATCTGCGGAATTCTTGATGTAACGGGACTTTACTTCGTGACGAGCGCAGAAAGCTATCCTTTCATGCAAGCGGTGTTTGGGTTATTCGGCGCCGGTAAGTTCTCCTTGGGGGTTTCTCCATGGTCACCTCTATTCATCCCAGCAATCTTAAGTAATCCATACCTTTCGAGTTTCGTCGAGATCGGCTTCTTGCTATTCAACTTCTGGTGGGCAGCAGGCCTCGCTATCTGTATTTCGAGATACGTGTTTGCATTCTCTTTCGACCGGGTGCTTCCAACTGTTTTCGCGGACGTGAACGATAGGCTGCATGTCCCACTCAAAGCGATCGGGTTGACGTTCGTAATCTCCGTCATCCTAACATACATCGCCATATACACGACATACATTGGGCAGCTTCTGAATGTGGTCACGATTTGGGCAATAGTGTGGATTCTAGTGGGAATTTCAGCGATCGTCCTTCCGTTTTGGAAGAAGGAATTGGCCCAGGGTCTCATCGGTGGTCGCTGGTTACTCCCAATCTTTGGCCTTCTAACGATCATAGGGATGGGAACCACCTTCTACTGGTCTGTTACAAATCCTGCCATTGGGCCCTCAACTTTCGGATCAACAATCCTGCTAGTCGTGATATTCGGATCTGCTGTGGTCATCTATCTCGCGCGATACTTCTACTTCAAGGGCAAAGGTCTTGACTTGATCAAGGGCCAGATGGAGATACCGCCAGAATAAGCAATCTAAACGACAGAAATCGCCGAATCGACAAAGGTTCACATACTCTGCAGGATCACTTTCGGGATGGCAAACTATTCCGAAGTGGTTCTTACTGTTCCAGCATTTTGCATCCTTAGTTCTTCGATTGCGTAGAATTCATCTGTTAATCGTTGCTGGAATTACGTAATGTGAGGAGCCACTTTTATGGTGGAGCATCGCTCTAAGATGAGTTGGTGTCGAAAGAGATGCTCCCTGCGAATTCAGTCAAGATGGATCATATACGGCGGACGGGTGTGGAAATTCTAGGTTGGTATGGGTTGATCGCTGTCGTAATTGCCTATGGTAGCGTGAGTCTGAACTTTGTTTCACCGAACACTTACGTCTACCAGTTTTTGAATCTAAGTGGATCGGTGGGGCTCGGCCTCGTTGCTTTCGTCAAGAGGGCGTATCAAAATGGTGTTCTGAATGTAGTTTGGGGTGCCATAGCTGTCGTGGCTTTGATACGGCTAATTCGCTGAACTCGGCTGTTGCAGATCCATAGCGGTATAGTTGTCAGCGCTTTCCCTATGCATTTGTCGGCAGGAACTTCTCTACTCGTTTCCTGAGCTCTACTGCGGCTATTGACCATTTTCCGTCGCACACATTGTTCAGGTAACGGTCATTCTCGAATTCAAGCGAGAGATAGCCACTGTACCCAGAATTACGTAAGGCCACAAAGAACCTCTTCCAATCGACAACACCCTCACCAAGAAACGGAAAAATGAAAGTTTCTCCGAGGCCGCCGGGTTTCCCGAACGCATCCTTCACATGTACATGTCGCACTTTGTCGCCGAGCATTTTCGCCGCCCATACGGGGTCGTTTCCATACACCACGAAGTGAGATGGATCAAGGTTCACTCCCAAATACTTGGAATCGAAGTAACTGAGAAACTCCTTAACGGTATAATAGTCGTGCACCAACATCCCGAATACAGGTTCAACGGTAACTACGACATGATTCTTCTCCGCCGAGTCAACCAGACTAGAAAATGAGTCGACAACAACCTTCCAAGCTTCGCCTTCCGAGATTTCGTGGCCGATCCTCTGGAAGTCAGATTTCCAAGTCATCGGCCCCGTGAAGACATTCATCAAAGGAATAGACAATTCGCTCGCTTCCCTCAACATAGTATTCAAGAGCTTCAGACGCCTATTCCTAACGGCAGGATTCTTTGTCACCAGGTCTTGCCAGCACATTATATTCGAAACGGCAAGCCCCCGCCTCCTCGTTTTGTTGACCAAGTTCCTGAGATCTCTGGTATTCCGGAAATGCTGACCGAGCATCCATTCTACAGCCTCATACCCGGCTTTCGAGATGACACGGATCGCTTCGTCAGTTGATGGCGAGACCCAAACGGCAGGGGACGTCATATAGTAGGGAATGAATGATAACTTCCAGCCTGAGGTTCTTGCCAATTTCCTAGAAAGATCCTCCTACCTCTTTCGCGACGCGGCCTATTTCTTGCAGGCATTTTTCGTTCTCCGCTTTCTCGCCTAACGTAAAATGTGTCATCCCTGCGTCCACATACTGTTCAACGTCTCTCCGGAGCGTTTGGATCTCTGTCCGGTTGATTAGGGTCGTGAATACGAATTTTTCCTCAGGATATTTGCGCTTGTTCAACTCGTCGAGAATTACTTTTTTCATTCTCGAGTATTCATCAGGTTTGGGGTAGCTTTCGTCGAACCATCTAGGACCGATCGGCATCCATCCGTCCGCATACTTCCCCGCTGCACGAAGCGACACTGGGAGGTGTCCACCCCACCATATTGGTGGACAGGGCTTCTGAATTGGTTTGGGCTCAAGAGCAGCGCTCT
>Ga0116136_1000585_pt1 | contig 20820 bp, 23 predicted proteins | sample June2015DPH_20_5_FD_88972 | JGI IMG/M metagenome (GOLD analysis project Ga0116136, IMG submission 88972) | Peatland microbial communities from SPRUCE experiment site at the Marcell Experimental Forest, Minnesota, USA - June2015DPH_20_40 | ecosystem: Environmental > Terrestrial > Soil > Wetlands... | reverse complement strand
GCCGGGTTAGACCCTGGCCTCCGGTCGGCGGTTATCTGCCGGGGGACCCGGGATTGCCGATTTTACGCATTTGATGTAGCCTTCCACCGTCTTGATCAGCAGGAGATGGTGGCAGACGTAACATTTGATCTCCCCTTCATAATCCTCGTAGGCCTCGTCGATGTCGAAGTTGAAGCCGCACTCCAGACAATTGATCTTCATGTTCGCTTCTCCTTTTTGCTGACGATTCAAATGATCCCCTGCCCTTTGCAGTGATTGCAATAGAACACTCCGGTTTTCCCGGTCCCCCGGCAGCGGGGGCAGGGACCGGCCCTGGGACGCACCGACACCACTCCCACCCCGTTGCAGGCCAGACAGCGCAGGTCGCCGCGGGCGCAGCCGTTGCCACCACATTCGAGGCAGGTGACCACCGGCGGTTTCACCTTTACCCGCCCAGCGGCGGCGCACACCGGGCAGCGGCCAGGCTCCCCGTATTTGGGGTCAAAACCGGTCCCCCGGCAGTGGCCGCAGGTGACCGTTTCCAAAAATATCAGTCGCCGGCCCTGGCGGCCCTCAATCTTGGCTAACCGGGCCAGGACCTCATGGGCGTACTCCATGACACCTCACCGCCAGGCGCACCCTGGCCTGGGGCGGCAGCACCCGGTACGGCCCCGCAGCCCAAAGAAAGTGACTTTGCCACTCCGCCAGCCGCCGACCATGACATTCCCGACGGCCGGCCAGCCTTTCCGCCTCCCCCTGGAGTCGGCAGGCGTCCTGCCACACCCTGGAAACCCCGGTGCAACAGGCCAGGGAACGGAATCCTTTGACGTTAAGGCTGCGACGTACCTGGCCGGAGTCCTTCACCGTTACCATCCCTTCACCTCCTTTGGCCGGATGCCCTATCCTTAATACCTGATCTTCTGGCCGCCCCGCATCTTGGCGATCATGAGGGGGACAGCCACCCCGGGGGGCTGCTCCATCATGAGCAGCAACGCCGCCTTCTCCTTCTCGATCTCCTGGAGACGGATATCGATCTTTTCCACGGTCTTCAGGGAGGCGACCCGCTCCCGGGTCCGCCGGGCCTTCTCCATCTCCAGGCAACTGATCTTGAGGAAGGCCCGGTAAGGCAGGGAAACCCGGTCCACCCGCCCCGACAGGGTAGGAATGTCCCTGAGACCCTTTCTAACATCGGCCATCTCGATTTCCTTTTCGGCTAATTTTCTCAAACTCTTTAATATCCCCGGCCTAGTTACGGCCTCGGGACTGGCATACCCGCTTCACCACTTCCATGACCTTGTCGGGCATGAGGGACTGGCCTGCCCGGGTCACCTTGGCGGTGTCGATATTCAGCACCTCCAGGCAGGTCTGTATAAAGATCGGGTCCGACAGCCGGGCCTCGGACTTAAAGTGGACCAGCATCTTGGCGATGGCGATGGCCGCCCGGATGGTGGGCCGGTGGTTGTTCACACCCACCTCCCGCAACTCCCGTACCACCTCCACGATGATTTCGGCCTCATCCCGGGAAATCCCCGATTTGGCCGCAGTGATCTGGACCTCCGTCTCCCGATCGAAATGATGCAGGCCGAGGGTGATGAGCCGGTCCATTAAGGCGTCCTGGGTCTTGTGGATGCCGGCGTACTCCTCGGGATTGGAGGTGAAGATGGCCCGAAAATCGGGATGGACCTCCATATAGCCCTCCCCGGAACGGCGCAACCTCGGGAGGTTGAGGATCTTTTCCGACAAAATGCTGAGGAGGGCGTTATTGGCCTCTGGGCGGGACCGGGTAAACTCGTCGTAGATCAGGGTGTCACCATTCTGGCAGGCGGTGGTGAGGCGGTTGTCCACCCAGATGGACTTCATCTCCTCTTCGGTCTTCATCACCGAGCGGATGTAGTTGTCGATGAGTTTAAATTTACGGTAGCCGGCGTCCCGACCCACCAGGTCGGAGCTGCCGAACTCTGCGTCACCGTGGAGCAAGGTGACTGGGCGGCCCCGCAGGGCGGCCACGTGGAAGGCCAGGGTGGTCTTGCCCGTGCCCGCCGGGCCGCAGAAATGCACGGGATAGCCCACCTCCAGGTAGGCCAGGGCCCGCCGGCTTAGCTCCTGGACATAAGGGGTCTGGACAAACTCCTCGCTCGCTTCCGGGACTATGGTGTCTTCCTGGGGCTGGACCCGCACCACCGGCGCCAGGGCCAGACCCTGCAGTTCATCCCTACTCATGGTTGCCGCGCTCCTTTAAGGAAATTGAAGGGACCCGGAGTGGCTCAGGCAGACGAGCCAGCACCGCCCGGGGCAAATCTTCCAGCCAACCCCGACCACGACAGGTGAGACAGGCCATGGCCGCCGCCGAGGGATCATCTCCCGACCCCCGGCAGGTGGGACAGGGGAGGGTGGGGCCCCGGGGGGCCGCCACCATCCCTTTGCCTCCACAAACAGTGCAGGTGAGGGTCTTCACCGCCCCGGTCCCCCGGCAATGGCGGCAGGGGCGGGAGGGTGCGGACTGCCGCACCCGGCCCCGGCCCCCGCAGACGCAACAGGTGGACTGCCAGGACATGATCCCGAAGGGATCCTTACCGTGACCGCCACAGAAGGCGCAGGGAGTTTCTGGCAATGGCACCGGCGCCACCTCCTTCCCCCGGTTATTTTCCCTTTTCCGGTTTCTTCGCATCCTTGGCCCGGTGTTCCGCTTCGGCCAGGGCCGCGGCCCGCCGCTGGGCTTCTTGCTTTTCCCGTTGCAGCCGCTCCGCCTCGGCCTTGGCCTTCTCCGTCTTCTCTGCCAGTGACGGCCCAAAAAAGGCCCGGCGGGCCCCGTTTAAGTCGTCGGCGGTTTCCTGCCGCAGGGCACTGACAGTGCTTTCCAGATGGGAGAGGAACTGTCGCCGGATCGTCCGGCCCTTCCTGGCCATCTCGGCATGGCTGCGCCGGAAAGTGGCCTGCAGATTGTCCACCCGGCCCTGCACCTCGGCCACGAAGGCCCGCCGCAGCGCGCCGTTCTCCGCCCCCATCTGCTGCAAGGTCTGACGATGCCCCTGTCGCAGATGAAACACCCGGGACTTGAGATCGGTTACGAAGTTCAGGCGGTCCGCCCTGGCAATCTTGGCCAGGTGGGTCTGCGCCTTGTGCGTCTCCGTCCTCAGCTTCTGCACCGCGGCCTTCAGGGTCTTTGTGTCTCGCGCCAGCTTCCGGCACAGATGCCCGCGATCCTGGCGCCAGCCTCCGATCTCCTGGCAAAGCCTGGTCATGTCTTTGGTCAGATTACCCATATGGGGCTCCTTTAAGAATTTCCTACGGTCGCTTCCTGACAAGAGCTTAACCCCTTCCCCGGGAGGGGGGCACCCGCCGCCCCACCCGGGATCAGGGCCAGGCTTCCTTAAGCAGGAGCAGCCGCACTGGCAGTTAGACCGATGGCCTCGGCGTACTTCAGGTAGGTCTCCACTGAGGCGATGACCACGCGGGCCTCGATGGAAAGCAGTTCGATCCCCACCAGCGCCACCTTAGCCCAGATGTCAATGACGATACCCTTGTCCAGAATGCGGTCCACCACTTCCGCCAGGCTTGAGGAATCCGTGGATTTCTGTACCTTTGCCATGGAGAGGTCCTCCTTTCTTTAGATTTGCCGGCAGCGTCTGCCGGCTTGCCTATAGGGGTTGCGATTTCCATGCCAGCAAGCTAAAAAATGATGCCGGATAACATACTGTAATTACAAGTTAAAATGTGGCAGGATCTCGCTATCCCCATTTATATGCGCGGTTTCTATGGAGGGCGCTCCCTAGTTCAGGGAATCCTTGCCATACCATCCAGAAATTTGAGAATCTCCTGATGATCAAAAGGCTTGGCGACAAAACCGCAGATGAGCCCTTCGCCCATCGCCTCCTGCACCGCCACATCGTCCCGATAGAAATACCCGGAGACCATGACAATGCGTATCCCCGGGACCAGCTGGCGGAGGCGCCGGGCCAGCTCCAGGCCGTCCATGTCCGGCAGCTTGGCGTCCACAAAGGCCAATTGGTAGGGGGCGGCCACCCGCAGGTATTGCAAGGCCTCCCGGGCTCCTAAGGCCTGGCTGGAGGAGATGCCGTATTTATTCAGGAGGCGCGCCAGGGCCCAGCACATATCGGGTTCATCGTCCACGATCAAGGTAAGCGCTGGGGTTAGCTGGGCCACCTTCACTCTCCCGCCTCAACCCAGGGGCAGCCGCACCAGGAAGGTGCTCCCCCGGCCCACCTGGCTCTCCACCTCGACGGCGCCGAGGTGTTGTTGCACGATGGAGTAGGTGATGGAAAGCCCCAGTCCGATCCCTCGGCCCACAGGCGACCTGGTATAGAAGGGGTCGAAAATCTTGCCAAGGTCTTCCGGGGCAATGCCCCGGCCGGTATCGGCCACGCGTACCACCGCCTCTCCCTCCCCTTTTTCCAGGGTAACGGTTATAGCTCCCCCCTGGGGCATGGCGTGGAGGGCGTTGAGGTAAAGGTTCATGAAAACCTGCTGCAGCAGGCTGGCAACCCCGTTGCTGACCACGGGCTCCCGGGGCAGGCGGAGCTTTATGGCCACTTTTTGCAGCTTGGCCTGGTTAGCCACCAGAGCCAGGGGCTCCTGCAAGGTGGCGGCCAGATCCACAGGGGCAGTTTCCAGCGACTCCGAGGGGCGGGCAAAGCGCAGTAAATTTTCAATAATATTGGAGGCCTTGTGAATGCCACTTTGCAGTCTTTGGGCGCATTCCCGGATAAACTGCGGGGTAAGGCCCTCTTCCAGGAGGAACTGGGCGGCAGAGGAGCAGATGGCCAGGGGGTTGCGGATTTCATGGGCGATGCCCCCGGCCATGACTCCCAGGGCAGCCAGCTTCTGGGATTGCATCAGTTGCGCCTCCAGCTTCCGTTGCTCCGTCTGGTCCCGGCCCAATGCCACCATAGCCACCGTCTGGCCCAGGTCGTTTTTCATGGGTGAGCAGACCCAGGAGACCTGCAAGCGGGAGCCGTCTTTTTTCAGGAGTTCCCAGGACCCCAACCTGGTGCTGCTGGTATAGTGCAGGTGGGATAACGTCTGCCTCACCTCCTCCCGGTGGTCCTCGGTGAAGAACTGGGGAAAGGGAGATTCCGACACCTCTTCGAAGGCGTATCCGGAGATCTTTTCAGCCGCCGGGTTCCAGGTGAGGATTCGCCCTTCGATGTCGGTGGACAGCACCATGTCGCTGGCGCTCTCCACCACGCTGGCCAGGTGCCGCTCCACCCGGCGCACCTCCTCACTGAGCCGCACCTGCTCGGTGATGTCCTCCATGAGCAGCATGACATTCTCCACCTTCGCCTTCCAGGTGAACGGCAGGATGCGGTAATAGTAGATGCGCAGGGGAATCCCGGGCGCCCGGTAGGTCAGGCGCTCCCCGCCGGTGGGCTCCCCCCCTAAAAACACCTGCTGCATGCGCCGGGAGATGTCCATGTAATCCAGAATCACCGGGGGGAAGACCTCTTGCAAGCGTTGGCCGATGGTATCCGCCAGGGAGCGGCGGCTCCTTTCCAAAAAATTGCGGTTGGCGGAAACTATGCGAAGATCCCGGTCGATGAGGAGCACCGACGAGGGGATGGCGTCCAGCAGCATGGCGTAGAGCCTCTGGTAGCGGTCTTTGCAGGGAGCGCCGTTTGCCTCGGGCATCATTGCTCCTCCATAGCTGAAGTGGGCCTCTTAAACGGCGGGGCTGCCAGCACGAAGTTGTAAGGGGGCCAGGGGCCGCTGAGCAGAACCGCACCCGGGCCTTGAACGCTTAAGCCACGGGCGACCTCCCGAAAGGCGCCCTGCGCCGGTCTGGGGACCAGGAAATACAAGGACAGCAACTGGCCTTGGGGAAGCCCCCGGGATTCTCTGCAATGGCGTCGATAAAGGCCAGTCAGGGCCAGGCAAACCTTCTCTGCCAGGCGGTCTGCTTCCCGGCCCTCCCGGTCTTCCCGGGCAAAGCGCCGCCTGAGCGCCTTCAGGTAAGCCAGACCTGATTCAGCGCTTGCGGCGCGGTCTTCCTCGGCTGGTCCTCCCGGGGTTCCCCAGGGCAGAAAGATGCGGACCCCCATCTCCACGCAGCCCCGGAGTCCTTCCAGGAGGGCCTCAAAGTGGGTGTGGCGCTCCGACAACAGGCGCTCCACCTGGGAGGCGTCCGGCAGCAGATAGCCAAAGCGGAAGGGGATGGCGGTATAATGGTTGTGGCACCATTCTATGATGCGCCCGTAGGTTTGCAAGGTCTCGCGGTCCGGATTCAGGTCGGCGCGGCGGCAGTGGGATACCGCGGCGCGTAGGGAAGCGCGGCCGACGGTTATCAGGGGACGCCCGCCCACTCCGGTCAGGAATGAGGGAACGTCCAGCCCCGCCCCAGGAAAGATGCAGTAGAGCAACAGTTCCATAACGTCGATAGCGGGCGGCTCTGGTGGTGGCGGCGCTCAGTCGCGGCTGAGGGCCGGGGCGAAACTGAAGGGCGCCCAAGGACCGGTGCTGGTGAATATCAGCCCGAAGGAGGCGCCCATCCGGTTGGCCCGGTTGAGGCGCACCCTGAAGGCGGCCAGTTGAGTGCGGGGCACCAGAAAGGCCCAGTTGGCCACCATTTCCTGTTGCCGCCCGGTAATTTCCCGGGGCTGCAACCGGCGTGGGCAAGAGGCGGTGGCGCTTTCCCGGATAATCGTCCGGGCTCGCTCCAGCGCCTCTTTAAGCCAGGGGCGCATTTGGCTCTCCAGGTCGGCCCGGAGCCGCTGCTCCCGGAAATATCGCGCCCCGGGAGGCAAGGCGTCCAACTCCGCTCCCTGTCCGGTGCGGGCCTGGGAAAAGAGGCGCTGCCGGGCCCGGTCCCGATCCAGGAACCCTTTGACCGCCCATTCCTCCGTGCCAGCCACCTCTTCCCAAAAGCCGCGGATGGCCTGGCGGTGCCGCGCCAGGCACCGAGCCAGACTATCCCGGGAGGAAAACAGGGTGCCGAAAGGCAGTGGCAAGACCGGAGAGTGGCGCATCAGGCCGCCGATGACCTCTTGATGGCGTGCCAGCCGGGGAGCCAGCCAGGAGAGGTCCTCAAGGTTGGCCTCTCCTGCGGGGCCGCAGAACTCCTCCAGGGCCACGGGGCTAAGGATGGCGGTGATATCTCGGAAGCGCTCTGCCGCCAGGGTCGGCAGCATGTCCACCACGGCGCCTTCCAGGGGCAGCAAATGGGCGGCGGGAACCAGGCAAAAGAGGTACAGGGCTTCACCGCCGGATTTTTGGTTAAGGGCCGCCGGCGTGCCCACCGCAAGTTCGCCGGTCAGGATGCTTTCTTCCCGAGTCGTCTCCATGCTATTGGACCTCGCTCAGGGAGGCCTCCAGATCCTCCGGAGTGATCAGGACCGCAGGGTTAGCCGCCTTGCGGCCCGGACCGGCGGCCACCGCTCGCCGCACCGCCTTGAGTGCGGCCCGGTGGCAAATTGCCCCGATCTCGGCGCCGCTCAAGCCTTCGGTACGAGCTGCCAGCTTGGCCGGGTCAATTCCCGGAGTCAAGGGCTTCCCCCGCAGGTGCACCTGGAAGATCTGCCGGCGATCCGCCTCGTCGGGAAGGGGCAGTTCGATGATCTCATCGAAGCGTCCCGGCCTTAGGACCGCCGGGTCCAGAATATCCAGACGGTTGGTGGCCCCCAGCACCAATACCCCCTTCAGCTCCTCGATGCCGTCGAAATCCGCCAGAAACTGGCTCAGCACCCGTTCCGACACATGGGAATCGCTGTTCCCGGCGCTGCGGGTGGGCAGCAGGGAGTCGATTTCGTCAAAGAAGACGATGCAAGGGGCTGCCTGCCTCGCCTTGTGGAACACCTCCCGCACCCCCCGCTCCGATTCCCCCACATACTTGGACATTAAGGCCGGCCCTTTTACCGACATGAAGTTCACCCCGCTTTCGTTGGCGAAGGCCTTGGCCAGCATGGTTTTGCCTACTCCCGGAGGCCCGGAGAGGAGGATGCCCTTGGGAGCCCGGATTCCCGCCTGCTCGAAAAATTGGGGATATTTCAGGGGCCACTCGATGGCCTCCTGGAGACGCTGCCGCACCGTCTCCAGACCTCCCACGTCCTGCCAGCGGACGTCCGGGATTTCCACAAACACCTCCCGGATGGCCGAGGGCTCCACGTCTCGCAAGGCCGCCTGGAAATCGTCCCGGGTCACCTCCAGTTTGGCTATCTGTTCGTAGGGGATGCTGGTCAGGCCAAAATCGATGTCCGGCATGATCCGGCGTAGGCAGATCATGGCGGCTTCCCGGCACAGGGCCTCCAGATCGGCGCCCACATAACCGTGGGTGATTTCTCCCAGATGGTTCAGGTCCACGTCCGGGGCCAAGGGCATGCCCCGGCTGTGAATCTCCAGGATTTCCAGGCGGCCGTGGCGGTCGGGGATGGGGATGGAGATCTCCCGGTCGAAGCGGCCCGGCCGCCGCAAGGCCGGGTCTAAGGCGTTGGGAATGTTGGTGGCGGCGATGACGATGACGTTCTGGCGCCGGTTAAGGCCGTCCATCAAGGCCAGGAGCTGGGCCACCACCCTTTTCTCCACATCCCCGACGGTTTGCTCCCGCTTGGGGGCGATGGCGTCCACTTCATCCAGGAAGACGATGCTGGGGCCCTTGCGGGAGGCTTCTTCAAAGATCTTGCGCAGGTGGGCTTCGCTCTCTCCATAGAACTTGTGAATCACCTCCGGACCGCTCACCGAAAAAAAGTTGGCCTCGGTGGCGTGGGCAATGGCGCGGGCGATGAGGGTCTTCCCGGATCCTGGTGGGCCATGGAGCAACACCCCTTTGGGCGGGTCGATCCCCAGGCGCGCGAAGACCTCCGGGTAGCGCAGGGGCAGCTCGATCATCTCCCGGATTCGTTGCAACTGGGGCCGCAGTCCCCCGATGTCTTCGTAGGAAATGGCCTGGGGCCGTTCTTCCACCCGCTCCTTACCCACTACCAGGGTGGTGGTGGGGTTGATCATCACCGGTCCCTGGGGAGAGGTGCTCTCCACCTGGAAGTCGGCCCAACGGCTGCCGAAGAGCACCGCCCGGATGCGGTCCCCGGCCACCAGGGGCAGGCCGTCCAACAGACTGCCGATGTATTTCAGATCACGCTCCCCGGGAGTAATGGTCATGGGGGTCAGGAGCACCCGTGCGGCGGCTTTAAAGGGAACCGGCCTTACCCGGACGGATTCATCGATCCCCACCCCGGCGTTTTCCCGACTCAGCCCATCCAACTGGATACGGGACTGGCCCCGGAGTTCCTGGTAAGCGGGCATGGCCTTGCATACGGTCTGCCTTTTCCCCGCCACCTCTACCAGGTCTCCGATAGCCACTCCCAGTCTCTCCAGGTCTTCCGGCCCCATGCGAGCCATAGCCCGCCCCACGTCCTTGCTCAGGGCTTCGGCCACCTTCAGTTTCAGGGGAGTTTCCTTAGGTTCAGGCATCCATCTTCTCCTTGATGAATTGGAACCAGCTACAGAATCGCCATGGGGATGCCCCCATAGCCTCTAATTCCTTTAACCCGATCTCGACAGCAGGCGATCGGCGATCAGCCAAGGCTCATTAATCTGCTCCGTGGAGCGGAAACCTAAAACCGCAAAACTGAATCACTTCCGGCACCTGATCTCCAGGATGCCGTTATTACAGGTGATCTTCATCTTCTCTCTGGGATAGATCTCGGGCAGGAGCAGTTCCTTGCGGTACCTCTTCTGGTCTCTTTCCGCGACAATGGTAAGGAGATCGCCCTGCACCTCCAGACGGATGTCCCCGGCCCGGATGCCGGGCATCTCGGCGATGATCAGGAGGTGGTCCTTCTCTTTAAAGATATCCACCACCGGCTCCCGCACCTCATGAACCACGGTTTCTCCGGACTTTGCATCCCGGCGCAGGTTGCCAAAGGGCTCCACCCGGACTTCCTCGCCCTTGAGCCCTCCCATCCGGACGTTGAAGCCATAAATTCCCCGGAGGCCCTCTTTGGTCTCAAATTGGCCGGATCTTTTCAGTTGTTCCCCTTTTTCAGCCAGGTCTCCCAGCTTTTCCACCAGGTCTGCCAGGCCCTTGAACATGCTGCCGACGCCGGCGCCCCATTCCGCTTCCCTTTTCGGGCTCTCTTCCTTTTTGGTCATATTCCCCCTCAGAGGTAATTGATGCCGTACTGTTTGACTTTCAGGTGCATGGTCTTGTAATCGATGGAAAGTATCCGGGCGGCTTTGGCCTTGTTGCCATGGGTGTGCTGCAACGCCTGGGTGAGAACCTCCTTTTCCACCCGGTCCACATTGAGGCGCACGATCTCCTTGAGAGAGAGGTCTCGCCAGGAGGCCTCCGGCGCCCGGGGAGGCATGGACTGCGGAGGCGCCCCGGTCCCATTGATATTAAGATGGCCCGGGGTGATGAGGTCCCTGGCCAGGAGTACCGCCCGGCGGATGACGGAGCGCAACTGCCGGACGTTGCCCGGCCAAAGGTAAGAGGAAAGGGCCTCCAGGGCGCTGCCGGAGAACCCTTTCACCTCCTTGTGGAGTTCGGCGTTGGTCTGGTCAAGAAACCGCCCGGCCAGGTAGGGAATGTCTTCCCGGCGGTCCCGGAGAGGTGGGAGGTGGATGCTGAATTCATTCAGGCGGTAGTATAGGTCCCGCCGAAAGGCGCCAGCCGCCACCACCGCTTCCAGGTCCTGATTGGTGGCGGCCAGTAGCCGGATGTCCACTTTCAAAAGGATGTTGCCTCCCAGCCGTTGGATCGTCTTTTCCTGCAAGACCCGGAGCAGTTTGGCCTGGGAGCCCGGGGGCAGGTTGGAGATCTCATCCAAAAACAGGGTTCCTCCCCTCGCTATCTCCAATTTGCCTGCTTTCTTGGCGTCGGCGCTGGTGAAGGCCCCCTTCTCATAGCCGAACAGCTCGCTCTCCAACAAGGCCTCGGGGATGGCGCCGCAGTCCACCGCCACAAAGGGGCCGGCTGCCCGCGAGCTGTACCGGTGGATGGCTGCGGCCACCAACTCCTTGCCGGAGCCGGTCTCGCCCAGGATTACCACGGAGAAATCGGAGTGGGCCACCCGGTTGACCTCGGTGATCAGCCTGCCGACGGCATCGCTGGGCCCCATGGACTCCCTGAGGCAGCAACCGCTATCTCTATCCCGCCCGACCTCGATCCCCCTCCGGCGCTGCCGCTCCCCCAGGGCCCGGTGCAGCAGGCGGATGACCTCCCGGTGCTGGAAGGGCTTGGCAAGATAATCGTAGGCCCCGGCCCGCATGGCCGCCACTGCCTGGTTGACCCCGGCATAGGCGGTGATCAAGATTACCGGCAGGTCCGGGTCCATCTCCCTGGCCTTCTGCAGCAGCTCCAGGCCGTCCCCGTCGGGCAGATGCACATCCGCCAACATCACCTCGGCTCCCCGGAGGCGTAGCAATTCCAGGGCCGAGCTGCCGTCCGCCGCCGTAAGCGGAGTGAACCCCTCCTTGCGGACCAGGTGCGCCAGGATCTCCCGGAGATCCTGGTCGTCATCGACAATCAATACCCCTGAGCCCATGGGCATTTCGCTACCTCCATGAGATAATAAGCTGAGCACCTTGCCTCTCCCCAGGAAGCCCCCGGCCTTGCAGGGCGGAGGGGAAGCCTCGCAGCAGGATTTCAAGTTTCTCTTAGGGGACCAGAAGGCTCCTCAGGCTCCGCCAGTCTGCAAGCAGATGGAGACATGACCCGAAACCACTCTTAAGGTGGCCAGGGCAAACTTTCTTTAATGGGAAACTGCCCGCTCCCGGAAGCAGGCCCCGGCCAGGTCAGGAAGCATGAGGGGAGATACCAGGTTCCGGACGGGAGCGCACGCCACCATGAGCCGGCTGCCAATAGCAGCCGCTCTATTGCCGAAAAACTTAATAGGTTATCTATTTTTCTGACCCTTTTTGAAAATTCTCCCTGCGCATATATCAAGAATAGTGCCAACGACCTTTGAATTAGATAAAATGTGTGATATTAGGAAGATATGCTAAAAGGCAGGCAATCTTTGAATAAATAATTCCAATTTTTTTTTGAATTTATTCTTTTATTATAAGAATTTCTTATTTGACGAATTATATTCGAGTTTCGCACCCCTGAATTGAATACACAGGCGGGAAGCCTATGCTACCCGGACTTGGTAGCCCAGGCCTCTGGCCTGGGTAATTGGTTACCTGGTGCGAAACTTGGGTTATAAGTCCTCCAGAGACCCAAAGGCCGTGCACCCCGGGTTCGAATGCTGCTGAGGGCGCCGCGGAAACCCAGGGGCGAGTAACCGCGGCCAATAATCGGGAAAAATTAGCGGGCGGGATAATCCCCAGGTGTTCTTGACGGCCCGGCATGATATATTTCTCATCCAAAGGCGCCGAGACGCCAGGGAACTACGTGGGAATCCGGGTTCGACCCAGAAGGAAACGGCTTTAAGACCGGCTGCCAGCCAGGTCAGCCCCAGGGTGGGGCCGCGGGGGAGTCCTCATGTCGGCCAGGCGGAAGATTGACAAGATTCTGATCGCCAATCGGGGGGAGATCGCCTTGCGCATCATGCGCTCCGCTCAGGAGTTGGGCCTCAAGGTGGTGGTCATCTATGAGGAGACCGACAAGGACGCCTACCATATCATGCGGGCCGATGAGGCGGTGTGTATCGGCCCCGGGCCCCGGAAAGATTACCTGAATATCGGCAAGATTATTGAAGCGGCCAGAGAGACCGGGGCCCAGGCGATCCACCCGGGCTATGGTTTTCTAGCGGAGAATGCCAACTTCCCCGAAGCCTGCATCGAAGCTGGCCTGGTGTTCGTCGGGCCGCCGCCGGAGGTGATCCGCAGCCTGGGGAGCAAGGTGCTCGCCCGCAAGATCGCCCAGGAGGCGGGCATCCCGGTGATTCCCGCCACTGCCAGCCTTCCCCCGGGGGCCCCGGGGGAGCGGCAGGCCCTGGATTTCGCGGCTGCCAACGGCTATCCCCTGATGATCAAGGCCGTTTCCGGCGGCGGCGGGCGTGGGATTCGCCAGGTGGAGGATGAGAAGCAACTGCTGGCCGGCCTGGAACGATCCCGGGCCGAGGCCCTGATGTCCTTCGGGGACCCGGCTATCTATCTGGAAAAGCGGATAAACCGGGCGCGGCACGTGGAAGTGCAGGTCCTGGCCGACGGCTACGGCAACGTGGTGCATCTCGGCACCCGCAACTGCTCTATCCAGCGCCGCCACCAGAAACTCATTGAGGTTGCCCCCGCCGGGCTGGCGCCGGCCCTGCTGGAGGAAATCTGCGCCGCCGCGGTGCGGGTCGTTAAGAATGCCAATTATCTCAGCGCCGGCACGGTGGAGTTCCTGGTAGAGCCGGACGGGGGATACTACTTCATGGAAGTGAACACCCGCTTGCAGGTGGAGCACACCGTAACCGAGATGGTCACCGGCATCGATATGGTCCGGGAGCAACTCCTCATCGCCATGGGCGAGCCCATCAGCTTCAACCAGGACCAGGTGGTGGAGCGCGGCTGCGCCATCGAGTTGCGGATCAACGCCGAAGACCCTAAGAACGACTTTCTCTCCAGCCCCGGCGTGGTCCAGGTCTACCAGTCACCCGGCGGCCACGGGGTCCGGCTGGACGGGAGCATCTACCAGGGCTACGAAATTACGCCCTATTATGACTCCATGATGGTGAAGCTCACGGTCTATGGCTTCAACTGGCGGGAGGCGGTAGACCGCATGTCCCGGGCTCTCAAAGGGTTTCTGATCATTGGGGTGAAGACCACCATCCCCTACTTTCAGCAGATCGTCCAGGAGCCGGACTTTATCGCCATGAAGCTGGATACCGTCTATATCGACGAGCACCCGCAACTCCTGGATTATCGGGAAGAGGAACGCGAGGTGGATAAGATCGCCCGCCTCATCGCCGAGATCAACGCGCATGGTAAGAACCCTTATGCCCAATGAGGGTGGAAACGAAGTTCAAAGTTCAAAGTTCAACTCTAAAAACTCGAAACTGGGCGATCCAATCACAGGCTGGAAGCCTGTGCCACTGTCGCCCCGACAACTCGAAACTCGAAACTTTTTTTGAGGCATGAACCATGGAGCCGCGCCTAAATAAAGGTATGGAGCCGGCGGCCATCCTGGAGACCTTGCGGGGGGTGGACGGCTATTACCTGTGCAACAATGAACGGGACGTCTCCCAGTCCGACTTCAAGAACCGGCTGATGCCCATGACCAGTGTGCGGGTGGCCCCCGCGCGTCAGGCCGCCGGTTTTTTCTCGGTGGAGGTGAGCGGCGGCGCCTCGGTGCACGTGGACCTGATGCGGCGCCAGGTGAACCCCTTCCAGCGGTTGCGCATCATCCGCAAGGCCATGCCCGGGACCCTGTTGCAGACGGTGGTGCGGGGGGCTGCCCTCTTCGGCTATCGCCCTTATCCGGAAAAGGTCATCCGCCTGGTGGTCCGGGAGTTTGCCCGCTACGTGGACGTTTGGCGGGTCTATGATTTCCTCAACCATGTGCCCAACCTGATCCCGGTCTTCGAAGAGGTGCAACGGGCCGGGCGGCTGTTGATGCCCAGCATCTGCTTCTCCACCGGCAAGGAGCACACTGACGCCTACTACGTGGCCAAGATGCGGGAGATCCTGGAGGTCACCGGCCCGGAGGTTATTGTCTCCATCAAGAATTACGCCGGATTGGGAACTCCCAAGCGTCTGGGCGGGCTGGTGGCGGCCCTGAGCCAGGCCTTTCCGGGCGTCATCCTGCACTACCACGGCTGCAACACCGACGGCAACGACATCGGCCGCATGAGCGCCGCCATTCTGGCGGGAGTGAAGCTGGTGGATGTGGCGGACCACGGTTACGGCGCCATCTACGGCCAGGCGCCGGCCCTCACCCTGATCCAGGCCCTGGAGGACTACAACAAGAAGGCCGTGGGAGTGGACCTCCCCTCCCTCATCAAGTCTTCCAACCTGCTGCGCCAGGAACGAAAGATCTATGAGCCCTTTGAGAGCCCTTTCCGGGGCCACGACCCCACCGTGGCCTATTACAAACTCACCGGCGGGGCGCTGACCAGCGTCTTTGAACTGGCGGACCAGGGCGGTTTTCTGGAGCGAACCCCCGAGATCCTGGAAGAGCTGGCCCGGGTTCAGGTGGAGCTCGGGAACTGGTGGGCGGTGACCCCGGGCTCCACTATCCTCTGGACCACCGCGGTGCATAACGTCCTCCACGGCCGGTACCAGCGGCCCTCCATGGACTTGAAGAACCTGCTCCTGGGTCGCTACGGACCACTGCCTTTCTATGAGCCGGAGCCCTGGATCTATGAAAAAGTCCTGGAGTACCAGCGCCATGACGGCAAGAAGTGGCGGCAGATCCTGGCGGAGGAGCGAGGCCCGGTTTCCCCGCCGGAACCCCAACTGGAGCGGGAGCGACTCTCCTTAGAGAAGGAATTGGGACGTCCGGCCTCCTTGGAGGACCTGGCCCTCTATCTGTTGTTTCCCTTTGATGCCATGTCGTATTTCAAGTTCGAGGCCAAATACGGCAAGACCTGGCTGTTGCCGCCGGAGGCCTGGTTTCGCCGGGGCGGCTTCAAGGACGGCGAACACCTCAGCTTCACCGACGAATACGGGGTGCCCCATTACATCGAGGTCATCGCCACCCGGCGGGAAGGGGGCAACGTGCTCACCACCCTGGTAGTGGACCATATCTTGCGGACCTTCAGTGTCCAGGTGGAAGGCCGAGAGAGTTCCGCGGCGGCCGTTTAGCCGGTCCTTAGACTATACATAAGAATACTACGATTATTAAAATGTAGAAATTCTCCTCCTTATACAAAAACAAATACCGTATTTTAGGAAAATCATTCCTGTTTTGAAGGGGATGATTTCTTCCTTTATCTGCCACATCATGTTATTAATAGGAGCGGAAAAGAGATTAAATTCCCCCTCACCCGGTGTCGTCCCCCATCGGGGGAGAGGGGATAAAGCTGGAACCCCTTTCATGCTCCCGTTAATAATATATATAAAAATTGCTCATCCTGGTTTTTCGAACCAGATGAACTTATTTTTTGATTATCTAAGTGGGTTGGCGAAAAGGTAGACAAAGGAGAAATCGATGAGCACAAAAGTGGGTTTGTGGATTGACCATAGAAAGGCTATGATCGTGGCTGTTACGGACAAGGGGGAAGAGATAGGACTGATCATATCGAAGGTTGAAAAACAGCTCCGCCGTTCTGGTGATTCACCTCTTAAGGGTCCCTATGAACCAGAGCAAGTCCCGGCACAGGATAGCCGCCAGAGAAGGGTTACGGGACATCTCAACATTTACTACGATGCGGTAATTGCGTGTATTCGGGATGCAGAATCTATTCTGATATTTGGTCCTGGTGAGGCAAAGGGCGAACTAAAAAGGCGTCTTGAAAGAGACGACCTCGGTGGACGCATCGTGGGTATTGAAACAGTCGACAAGATGACGGATCGTCAGATTGCTGCGAAAGTTCGACAGCACTTTCCAACGTAGCGTTCGGGAATTATAAAACAGGGAAGGCAAACTATTTTCTTCTGTATAATTCGAGATTATGCGGCCGCCTTGGCCCGCATTCCAAAAACGGTTTTGGCGACCTCTCTTTCCGGGTTTAACCGCGGAAATGTTCCACTATCATAGGAATGAGGTCGATCAAGACCTCATTCCTATGATTTGACAGTCGTTTTAAGGAGCCCGGTATCGGAACGTTTACTTAAGCCCGCGCCTTCTTCCTCCCTCCCGCTTTTCCAAATCCTCTATCCTTGGCCATCTTGCTCCGCTGCGCCGAATACTCCTTGCACACGAGAGGATATTTTTTGGGGTCAAGGCCAAATTGTTTAAGGTATTCTTTTGGCAATAATCCATGGGCTTTCTTGATATGTGCTTTTAAAGTTCGACATTTTTTGCCACACTCCAGACAGACCACAAATTTTTCTGTAACGATCTCTTTCAAAGGTATCGACGGTTTCTTCACCATTCCGGCTTCTGGAGCTTTTTTAGAAGCCATGATCTCTGGTGCTACACCGGATTCCAGAGAAGACAAGACGCCGTAGATCTCTTTAATTTCTTCGACTAATTCCTGGGTGGATAATTCGGTCATAGATGCATGGGAAATGACAACCTCTGCCGTTAATTTCAAAATTTCAGTGGCCATGGCAATTCTCCTTTCTCTTTGGCATAATGGATAAATCGATATAAGGATGTTATTATGTTTTAGTTTCATTTTGTCAAGGAAATTATTAATGGGAGCGGAAAAGAGATTAAATTCCCCCTCACCCTGGCCCTCTCGCCCATCGTGGGAGAGGGGATAAAATGAAACTTCCTTAGCTAATCCAATTTTTCGCCCTGAGTAATATGTCAATGAACCGGAGCCAGGGTAAAGTCAGCACTGAGGTATCCGGGTTGAAAGGCAGGTATGCCAAAATTTCTGAAAAAATAACTGTTTTCATGCTTTACTTTTTGCCAACCTGACGTCTTTCCGGGCGAGCGGCTAAGGTGCGAACCCGGCTCGATTTTTCCGGGCCAATTTAACATTTGGGCCTGGGTTAAAATCAAAGAGTTTAAAGCCGCAAAAAAACAGAAGGAAACGTTCCGGGCTAGACAGCGGCGATTCTATCATGATGATCAGGAGGGTTTAAATGAGGATGTGGGACAAGGGAATGGTGGCAGGCGTGATCATGGGCTGTCTCCTTTATGGCGGAATTCCCGCTCTGGCGCAATCAACGAACGATCCGGGCATCCAGGGCCGGGAGCAGCGCCAGCAGCAGCGCATCCAGCAAGGGGTCCGGTCCGGCCAGTTGACGACGGGAGAAGCCAAGCGCCTGGAGGCGCAACAGGCCCGGATCCAGGGCACCGAGGACCGCATGAAGGCCAAAGGCAACCTCACCGGAAAAGAGCGCGCCAAACTGACCCGGATGCAGAACCGGGCCAGCCGGAATATTTACCGGAAAAAGCACCACAACCGGATGGTTGCTACCAGCTAATAAATGAGAAGTGGCCAGCAGTAAGAGCCAGCGGGGGTCCTCGGGCCCTCCGTTTTTTTGGGGGAGCTTATCATGCTCAACCAATCGGGAAGGTGGGAGGGCTCTTAATCTGCCGCGGGCCTGGGCTCGTTGGTCTTGAGGGCGCCGATCCTCTGAAGGCAGTCCTCGGCGCTGAGGCGGCCGTAGAAATAATCCTGCAAGGCCTGGAGGAAGGGGTTGGCCGCGAAAAACTGCTGAATTCCCAGGCGGTCTCCCAGGTCGGGGAGAGGCAAAGGGATTTTGAAGTGGGCGGCAATTTCCTGGAAGACTTCCAGTTGTTGGATCTCGGCCTGGCGCATCTGCGCTTCCACCTGGAACAGGAGTTTCCGCAGGCGCAGCAGATAATCATCCCTTTCGTGGTATTCCCGGACCTTGTGCCTCAGAAAGTTGAGCTGTTGCTGTCTGGCCAGGGTGCTGTAGGAGATGACTTTGCTCATCGGCGGGGGCCTTTCTCTGCCTGGAAAAGTTCCTGAGTTTGTGGGATACTCACCCTCTGGTAGCCGGTTCCCGCGCCGCCGGGGGCGGCGGCGCTACATTTTCATGATTTACGGGTGAGCCCAGGGCTCATAAGCGACTGTTGGAAAAATTATCATCCAAACCTTGCAGATTCAAGGCAAAAAGGTTAATTTCGTCGAATATGAAAAGCACGGAGATACCCGACTTCGCCAAAATGGGGGGCCTGGTGCCCGCCATCGCCCAGGACGCGGCCAGCGGCGAGGTGCTGATGCTGGCCTTCATGAATGAAGCGGCCTGGGTCGAGACCTTGAAAACCGGTGAGGCCCATTATTTCAGCCGCAGTCGCAACCGGCTCTGGCACAAGGGCGGCACCTCCGGCCACGTGCAACGGGTCAAGGAGATCTACCTGGATTGCGACAACGATGCGGTCCTCCTGAAGGTGGAGCAGGTGGGAGGCGCCGCCTGCCACACCGGTTACCGCAGTTGTTTTTACCGCCGCCGCCTGGGGACCGGCTGGGAAGTGGTGGGCTCGCCAATCTTTGATCCCAAGGAGGTGTATTGAGGTGGCTAAACTGCGACTGGGGCTCCCTAAGGGCAGCCTGGAGAAAGCCACCCTGGAGTTGTTTCGCCGTTCCGGCTGGCATATCCAGGTGAATGGCCGGAGCTACTTCCCGGACAGCGACGATCCGGAGATCAGCTGCTCCATGTGCCGGGCCCAGGAAATGAGCCGCTACGTGGATAACGGCACTCTGGATTGCGGCATCACCGGCAAAGACTGGATCATGGAGAACGACTCCAGGGTGACGGTGGTGGCGGACCTGATGTATTCCAAGTCGAGCCTCAACCCGGTGCGCTGGGTGCTTGCGGTGCCGGCGGATTCGGAGATCAGGACTCTGCGGGACCTGGCTGGCAAGAAGCTGGCTACCGAGCTGGTGAATTACACCCGCCGCTATTTCGAGCAGCGCCAAATCCCGGTCAAGGTGGAGTTTTCCTGGGGGGCCACCGAGGCCAAGGTGGCCGCCGGCCTGGTGGACGCCATCGTGGAGGTGACCGAGACCGGCAGCACCATCAGGGCCCACGGCCTCAAGATCATTCACGAGCTGTTCCAGAGCAATACTCAGTTCATCGCCAACAACCAGGTGTGGGAAAACGACCCGGTGAAGCGGGAGAAGATGGAGGGTCTGGCGGTCCTGCTCCTGGGGGCGCTTCGGGCCGAACGCATGGTGGGCCTGAAGATGAACATCCCGGAAAAGCAATTGAAGAACATCGTGGAACTGCTCCCCAGCCTGATGGCCCCTACCATCGCCAGCCTCTATGAAACCGATTGGTATTCGGTGGAGGTGGTGGTGAACTCCTCCGAGGTCAGGAGCCTCATCCCCCGTCTAATCCGGGCCGGGGCCCAGGGGATTGTGGAGTATCCGCTGCATAAGGTGATTTGATTTATCCGTTAATGAATCGGGATTAAGGGGAAGGATAAAATGAATGAAGATCTATAACTATCTGCATGTAGTCCAACACCCATTAATCCCGAAGGTTTCAACCCTATGGTAGAATTGCCCTACGGGTTGCAAAACGAGCATATAATGCTGGCAATGAACGATTTTTGGGGATTTTTAGCAAACTTAATATTAAACAGATTCCCCGCTTAGAGTCAATCTTAATGCTTGCCAATTTCAATAGTATAGTGGGTGAATTTATTAATAACGAATATCCCCAGATATTGGCAAACCCTTGCTATTAATGGGAGCAGAAAAGAGATTAAATTCCCCCTCACCCGGTGTCGTCCCCCATCGGGGGAGAGGGGATAAAGCTGGAACCCCTTTCATGCTCCCGTTAATAATAATCGATACCATAATGGTCATCCTGATCTAATTCCCTCAGGCAGATTTCCAGGAGATTCTATTCAGCATTCTGCTGAAGGGATTGAAATTAAAGCCTCGCGATATTTAAGTAAAGGAGGATAGCAACATGGCAGAACGCCCCGGAGCAATCACCATGAAGGGCAATCCCCTGACCCTGGTGGGCCGGGAAGTGCAGATGGGGGAGAAGGCCCCGGATTTTGAGGTTATCGCCAACGACTTGAGCCTTTTCCGGTTTTCTTCACTCAAGGGCAAAGTGGCCATTATCTGCGCGGTGCCTTCTCTGGACACCCCCACCTGCAATATCGAAACCCGCTGGTTCAATGAGGAGGCCGCCAGGCTGGGGCCTGACGTGGAAATCCTGACTATCAGCATGGACCTGCCCTTCGCCCAGAAACGCTGGTGCGGCGCGGCGGGCGTGGACCGGGTCAAGACCTACTCGGACCACAGAGACGCGGCTTTCGGCATGGCTTACGGGGTGTTGATCAAGGAATTGCGCCTCCTGGCCCGGGCCGTGTTCCTGGTGGACAAGGGGGGAGTGGTGCGTTACGTCCAGCTCGTCAAAGAG
>Ga0116136_1000584_pt1 | contig 20821 bp, 24 predicted proteins | sample June2015DPH_20_5_FD_88972 | JGI IMG/M metagenome (GOLD analysis project Ga0116136, IMG submission 88972) | Peatland microbial communities from SPRUCE experiment site at the Marcell Experimental Forest, Minnesota, USA - June2015DPH_20_40 | ecosystem: Environmental > Terrestrial > Soil > Wetlands... | reverse complement strand
GCGGCGCACAACGAGAGAGGACAAGACACTGGCCGGGACCGACGGTCCTGAGGCAGACTGCCACTGACCGAAATGCTGTCGTTTTCGACGATCGCGCGCTGTCAGATTCGAAGATCGTTCACAATCTACGACGCGGACGGGAGGATGACCGGAGCCCAAGACTGGCTCGGCAACAACTTCTCCTTCAGCTACGGGAAGGCCCTCCCCTCGGAGCTCGGAGTTATCACCTCCCCCCTCGTCACGACGAACTTCGGCTACGACAACATGGGCAACCTCACTGGTGAGACGGTCACCGGCGACTACCAGGCCTCTTGGAGGTGGGCCTACAACGCCGATGCGCTGATCTCCTCTGAGCCGCAGGGATCCGTCAGCTACGACTCCAACGACCGGGTCACAAACCCGGGCGGGTATTCTTACGCCGCGAACGGCGAGTTCCAGTACTCAACGGGAGGACAGGTCACCTACAGCTACAACACCTCTCTTGAGCTCACGTCGGTCACAAACTCTGGCAACCAGCCCGTGACGGTGACGAGCTTCGGCTACAACGCGGACGGCCAGCGCTGTTGGGAGGCAAACGGCAGTGTGGGTGGCACCGCCTGCTCTTCGGCGCCAAGTGGGGCAACGGAGTACTCCTGGGACCCGTACGGCTTTCTCTGCAGCATTGGACCGACGACGACCTCGGGCGGTTGCCCGACGAACACCTCGCCGACCTCGGGTGACACGAACTTCACTTACGGGCCAGACGGGCTTCGCACGGCCGAGACACCACCTTCCGGCCAGAGCGAGACCTTCACCTACGACCTGGCGAGCAGGTCCAGCCAGCCACTCGTTTTGGCAGACGGCACCTACGCCTACGTATACGGGCCCGCCAACTTCGGCGCAGCAACGCCGCCCCTGGAGGAGATCTCGCTTTCCACCGGCAACGCGACAGACATCGTCTCCGACCCCACGGGACCCAGGGCGACGCTCACGAATGCAGGTGTTGCTGGAACATATTCCTACGGCACCTACGGTCAGCAGACGACGACCGGCAGCTCGGTCAGCTTCGGCTTCCAGGGCGCCTACCAGGACGCCGACGGCCTGCTCTACATGGTCAACCGCTACTACGACCCGACGACAGGACAGTTTCTCTGTCAACCGTATGAATTCGCCGGAGACGATCCGGTGAATTCCGCAGGCTCCTCGCGCTCAGCGTCCTCTGGGACCAACTCATCTTCAGGTCTGGGCCTCACCGGAAACAACGTTCCTTTCGGAGTCAACCAGCCTCCGAGTACTGGTGGTGGCGGTGGTAGTGGAGGAGGAGGCTCGGGTGGTGGCGGTAGTGGCGGAGGCGGTGGAACCGGCGGTCCGATTCCCAAAGTCTGTCCAGGTGGAGGGTGTGGCGGCGGGGCTGCGGCATATTGGAACGCCTACTATGGTGACTACGGGCCGATTGATGAGGCGATGGCCTACTTCTACTTCGACAACTTGTCAGCAGTGGACGCCGCGGCGATCGTAGGTAATCTGCTAGCAGAGTCCGGACTGAACTCTTGGTGCGAGCAGTCCAATTCGGGCTGTGTACCTTCGGGCGGAGGTCCTGGATACGGGATCGCTCAGTGGACGTACGATAGTTCCCGCTACGAGGGCCTGCTATGGATTGCATGTGCTCAGCATGTTTGCGGCTGGTCCGCGGTGTCGCAGAATTTGCCAGTTCAGCTCGACTATGTGTGGTGGGAGCTGACCAACACGGAGACGGGCGCTCTGTGGAATCTGGCTTCGACCCAAGACTTGTATTGGGCTACCTGGTACGTTGAGAAGTACTACGAGACTCCCGCAGAGTCACTAGGTCAGAATTCCCCCAGTCCTGCCACTCCGAGCTTCTATGTGCGGTACAGTGATGCCTCGGAGGCTTTGTGGGATTGGGCGTCGCTGTGACGAAGCAGCCTCTCTCTGTTAAGCGGTGTCTTCCAGCGTTGCTGATAGTGCTTATGCTTTTCTCCGCCTGTAGCAGTGGCATTGGTAATGGCGTCACAAGCCAGTCGACGCGGAGCAGCCGTTCGCATTCGCCAAATTCCATCACACCTTCTGTTCCACTTCAGTATGTAGGGGCGTGGTACGTTCACGACGCGACCCTTACGATTAGTTCGAAGGGTACCGGCGAGGAGCGGTTTTGGATTGGATACTCGCCATCGAAAGGCAACATGGCAAAGTCTGTCGCTCAAAGCATAGTGAGCGAGCTTCTTGTGGCGCCTGCTAGTCAGGGCACGTCGTTGAAAGCCACTATTCGCACTATTACCTACCTAACCAACGGTAAGGCGACCTCGAATCCTTACTCGAGCCTACCCTTTAAGGTCGGCGATTCTTTTAGTTTGCGTTTGGTGGGCCCGCATCTGTTGGAACTAACTTCGTCGCCCTCGGTTGCGTTTGAAGCAGGATATTGGTGCGGACCTGTCACGAGAGGGAACTTGTCAACTCCGGATTTGTCAACTGTTCCTCGGACAGATCAGCAGTTGTGCGGACTGTGAATCGCCCTTCTCTGTAGCGGGACCAGGCTGTCAAGTACTGATCAGGTGTTGTTCTGTCGTCGGCGAGGGCCCGGCCTTCTCTCGGTGCTCGGGTGTGATCCCGGCGACGTGATGGGTGATCGGGTCGTTCGTCGAAATGGTGCAGCCGCTCATTCTGGGTTTGGCCGTCCTCAGGGTGGGGCGGCTCGCGATTCAAGGAGCAGGCTGTAGATCATCGGTGGACGGGCGAAAGCCGAGACGACGTTGATCAAGCGGCCGTGCCGAATGCCGTGTCTCCTGCGTTGGCGAGTTCGTGGTGCATGCGACGGAGCATGCGACGGGCAACAGCGAGCCGGGCCTGGCTCGCGCCCAGCCGGTCTTTGGTAGCGACGTAGTAGGCGTGGTCAGGCGACCGGAGGCGCCACGCGCCACCGGCAGCTTCGTAGAGCGCCCATCGCAGGAGTGGCGAGCCCTGACGTGAAAGGTGTCCCCGTGCACGCCGTGTGTCCGAGGCGTGAACGGTGACATCCAGGCCAGCGAAACGAACGGCCTGCCGAGAACTGGAGAAACGTCGAGTGTCGCCCAGCTCGGCGAGGATCGTGGCCGAGAGCACGGCTCCCACCCCCCACTCCCGTTGGAGGATCTGGCAGCCGGGAAGCCGGTGCGCGATCGCGGCGAGCTGGCAGTCGAGACCGTCGAGCTCGGCGTCGATGTGGTCGATCATGTGGCAGGCGACGTCGAGGACTTGACGAGCTGCAGGGGGCAGCGCGGCGTGCTCCAGCCAGTCTCGCCCTGCGAGTGTTGTGAGGTCCGGGGCCACCGGCAACCCGTGGTGAAACAGTTGGGCCCGGATGCGGGCTAGCCACGCCGTGCGGTGATCGACAAGGGACTCCCGCAGCCGCATCGTTGTTCGGAGGTCTGCTATGTCCGCCGGCGGGATCCACGATTCCGGAAGTCGCCCCATGACGAGCAGGTCACGGAGCAAGCGAGCGTCCGCGCGGTCGGTCTTGGCCCGGCGCTTCGGGCCACGTTGGGCCGATGTCTCAGCTGGCTCTGCCAGATGTGCCTCCATGCCAGCCCGTTGGATCTCCTCGACGACGAACCGCCAGCCGGTGGTGGCCCTCGAGAGCGAATGCAGTCCTCTTCCTCCCGAAGCGCTCGAGGAACGAGCGAAACTCCGGTCGTGCCGAGCGGACGACGCCGCGTTCCTCCTCGCCAGTGCGCAGGTCGATCCAGTCGAAAGTGATTTGTGTGCGGTGGATGTCGAGCCCACATACGATCCGCATGGGGACCTCCTTCTCGCTCGTAAGTTCAAGCACGCCTAAGGCGTACCTGAGCGGAGGGGTCCCCGCTACATGCCATCTGGGTTCGCCCGTGTGTTCTCGAAGGCGTAAAGAAAGTTCTCACAGCCCACGCCACCTGCTTGTTTGTGGGGTAGGCCGGCCGCCGGAGGCGGGCCGGCCGCCCTGACCGTCTCCTCCCTCCTTGCCGGTAGGTTCTGCTCAGCTCTGCGAGTCGCAGCAGGATTGTGGGTGCTAGCAGGGTGGGACTTTGAGGGGATGGTGGAGCATGTTTGCCTGGTCGTTCGCTTCGAGCTGCGAGAGGGTCATCAGGAGGACTTCGACAGGCTTACGGCTGAGACTGTGAGCCGGATCGAATCCGAGGAGCCAGGGACACTGGCCTATGTGACGCACGGGCTGGCGGAGGATCCGTCGATCCGGATGTTCTACGAACTTTACGAGGACGAGGCCGCCTTCCAAACCCACGAGTCCACCGAGCACACAAGGCGGTTTCTGAGAGAGCGTGAGTATCACCTGCGAGGGGCACCGGAGGTGTGGTTCGTCACCCCGGGCAACGGCTTCATGCGGGAGGACATGAACCTCGGTGCCGTCTGAGCGACGCACGACGCTGGGCGAGCAGATTCAGCAGCTCCGCCGCGAGAAGGGTCTCACTCAGAAGGGGCTTGCCGACATCCTGAAGCACTCGGTCACTGGGTGTCGCAGGTGGAGCGGGACGATGCTCCAACGCCTAGCCGCCGCCCTCGGCGTCCGTGCGAAGCCACTTGTCGAGATCGTTCTCGGACCCGAAGCGGGCGAATAGCGGCAGCGTTGGATCATTTCCTGGGGGGGCGACCTCCAGAGGCGGTCGAGACGGTCCGGCTGGAGACGGTTTGGGCGTAGGGGCCCGGTCGGCCTCTCCGGATCGTCAGGATGGCGACGACCGACCATGCGGCGTTTGGGCGGCCCCTATCTCCTATACCCACGTAAAGCTGCGGGTGGAGTCGACGGGTCAGCTGATGGACGAATCTCTTGCTATGGCGTGGGTCTTGTGGCTGTACCGCCCGGCATTAAATGGGTCGTCGTGGAGTACTCGTCGGGACGAGTACTCGAGAGCAACCAAGGAAAGATGCCCGAACCTCGGGAAACATTCTCAGCCGCTATTCGGCCTCTGCTTTGCTCCGTGCCTGAGGTTCGCTACTTCCCGAAGGCTCGCAAGTTTTGGGCGCGCCACGGGCGCGAGGAGGCGCGTAATGGGGGTCAATCTCGGTTAGTGGCGGTCAGTCAGAATCAGGCTCTGAACTGGGCGAATCAGTGTTTTCCGAGGTGGGTGAAGGTGCATCGTCAGACGTTCGCAACGTAGAAGTCGGCGGTTCGAGTCCGCTCACCTCCACCATGAGTCTCTTACTCGAACCCTTGCCATATTGAATGGCCAGGAACGGGTTCACCGAAGAGGCTTGCCCAGATGTCGGGTCCTGCTTCTTCGAACCCCTCTGCTCTCTCAGGACTTGCTGAGCACCGACCAGATCCCCAAACGGCTTAGTCAGGACAAGGCCGGTGACCTCACTGTCGTCGATGTAGAGCTTCTCGAAGAACGCCTGGTTAAGTAGTCGCCGCTGATCCGGCCCCATCTGCCGGTACATCTCCTCGGGATCTTTCAGTAGATCGAGGGCCGCCTCGATCACCGCAGCGCCCGCCTCCAATCCGACGTCGATGCCGCCGAGCTCTTCTTGAAGCTTGGATCGATCTCGCTGGACGCGTGTCAGGCGAGTGCGGATCTTGTCTTTGGCAAGCGATCCATCAGCTGCCAAATCGAGAAGGTTCTCTTCTTGACGATCCAACTTAAGCAGTTGGTTCGTGAGCTGGCGGTGTAGCAACTTGGCGGCACCCTCTTGGTCAGCCAAGGCATCGTAAAGCGCTTCCCGTACACGATCGGCGAACTCCGGATCGAGCTGGAGCGTGCCGTAACGGCGTGCCACGGCCTCTTCGACGGCGTCGATATGCACATATGGAGCGCTGCACGCGTGCTCCTGGCGTCCGCGGCAGAAGTAATAGAAGTAGATCCCGCCCTGCCCTTTGGCTCGGGCGATGATCATCCGACGATCCACATTTTGGTCGTGACACCGCCCGCACCAGACCGAGCCCTTCAGGTAGTGGTGATGTACCCGCTGGCGCTCCCGACTCGTGCTCTTGGCATCGAGGGCGATCTGGACCCGCTCGAAAAGATCATCGTCGATCAACGGCTCGTGGCGACCGGGGTACTCGGCTCCCTTGTAGCTGACGTACCCGATGTAATAGCGGTCCCGCAACATGGCCTGAAGCTTGGAACTGGATATCGGACTGCCCGGGAACCGGCTCGCTCGGGTGCGAAGGCCCCGGCTGGTGAGCTCTTGGGCCAAACCGTCAAGCGTCCAGTCGCCGGTCGCGTACAACTCGAAGGCCAATCTAACGAACGGCGCTCGCTCCGGGTCGATGGCAACGCTTCGGACCTCTCGTCCTTCGAAGTGATCTCTGATGTTCAGGTAGCCGAGCGGCGCCCGTCCAAGAGTGCCACCGCGACGGGCCTTCTCGCCCATCTTGTAGCTGATGTCGGCACCGTCTTCGGCGGAACGGAACTCGTTGAAGGCCGCCAGGATTCCGTGGAGAAGCTGACCGGCCGGTGTGTTGTCGATGCTCTCGGTTGCCGATACGAGTGTGACACGGAACTTCCGCAGGCTCATGAGCACGAAAGCATCGTCTACCCGATTGCGGTTCATGCGCGACAACTTGTGGACGACTACATAGTCGACGTCACGTTCAGTTCTGATGCGCTCAAACATCGACTGGAAAGCGGGACGTTGGTCCATGCGTGTCGCGCTGCGGCCAGGCTCGATGTACTCGTCGATGACGTGGGCACCCAGTTGGTCGGCTTTGCGCAGACAGGCCACGCGCTGTGCGGGAATAGAGATTCCTTCGGGGTCGTAGTCTGTGTTCACTTGTGACGGCGTGCTGACCCGCAGATACAGCACGGCTCGCTTAACTGCGACTGGCAACTCATCCGGCGGTAGAGCTACCGGTTCTCCTCGCGATATCCGTGGCTCCATAGAGCCGAGTTGAGGCCGCGCGCGAACCCCACTAATTCTCGTGGGGTTGCGCGGCAGCGAGCTCACGGCGCTGCCACCTCCGTTGCCACTTGGCCCATCAATCGGTTGAGATGCTCGTGTAGCTCACCGATCGCCTCGTCGCCCAGTCCCGGGTATCGGACCTTCAGGTAGTGCGGGAGGGCCGGGAACGCGCTCGGCACGACATAACCGGCGAGCGCGAACACATCGGCGAGATCCAGCTCAAGCACTGCGGCGATGCGGGCCAGCTTGTTGGCGGCCGGCGCAGCGTAGGCGCCGCGTTCCAACCGCATGATGGTCGAGTCCCGCACATCGACGCTTCTGGCCACTTGGCGCGCCGACAGGCCCAATTCACTGCGTCGGACACGCAGGAAAGCACCAAGACGTTGGGCTTGTGCCTGGTTCATTGATGGTTGTTCTCCTTCGAAACCCCATTTTACCAGGAAAGTTGCCCAAAAACAGCACTTCGTTGACCATTCCACAACGTGGTTCGTGTTCATTGGGTCATGTCGAAGACGTACACACCTTCGCTCCCCGGCCGGGCAGTGACCTCGCCCGACAGCTCCAAATCCCGAGCGAACCCGGCGACGTCGACCTCGACGTAGGGCTGGAGGCCTTCGGGCACCGCCCTCTCGACAGCTTCCAGGTAGCCGAGGTCGTCGAGCATGTCCTCGGCGTAGCTTTCGAGACTGTCGAAGCGCCCGAGATAAGCCTCGTCGAACCGATTCAGCTCCTCGGGGTCGGTTGTTCCGACCAGGGCCGCCCAATGGGCAAAGGCCTCGCCGTGTTCGGCGATACCACGGGCTACCCGGCTGACGACAGCGAGTCTTTCGTATTCGCCTACAGGGAACGGTCCGAAGCCTTCGTGGTCGAAAATTGCCCACTCCTCGGCACCTGCCGTCGGTGACGCGGCCAGCATGTTCTCGACCTCGTGAGCCAAATCTTCAGGCTCCACCGCGGCGTCGAGCCATCGGCCGATCAAGCGACCGTTGTTGTAGTCGCTCAACGACGCGACGTAGACACGAGGTGCCGGTCGTCGCTTCTCAGATGTCATTTCGCCTTCGAAGTTCTCCTCTCTTTGTTGCTCGCTCATGACCGGTACCTCCTTTCTTTGTTCAGTGGCGTGTCGATCGTCCAGTGGTTGTGTGGCAGGGGCTCCGGAATCGCGAAGATCGCGACTCGACGGAGCCCCTGCCGGGGTGAAGCAGGGCCTCTAGCCAGAGGCGTCGTCACCACCCTTCTTGGCGGCCCGGCCGGAGGATCGCCTTCCGGGTCGTCCCGCCCTGTCGGTGCTGCTGCTCTCATCGCCAAGCAAGGCAGCGATAGCCCCTCGGCGGGTGGCCGCTTCCTGCTCGATGGCTTCGAGCACTGCTTCAGCACGCTGCTGGAGTTGTGGATTGCTCCGCTTGCTCTCGATCCACTGCTCGATGGCCTGGCGTATGGCATCGGTCACCGTCAGCTCTTCGAGCTGGGCAATCATGCTCAGCTGGGCGTGCTGGTCCTCTTCGAGACGGATGGCCAAGGTCTTCACGGCTTCTCCTTCTCGCTTACGGATGTGAGTTGCTCGCGTCGCAATGACGGACCTCCTCGGTGTGGTGCGGCCGGCGATCCCCGGTTGGAATCTCCTGCTAAAGCCGCAGTGCACCGACGAGTCAGGCTGCACGTCGCTCTCCTCCATCACGCTCTGCTCGCGCTGCCTCAATGCGCCGCTTTGCCATTGCGGCGAAGCGAGCGTTCAGCTCGATGCCGCACCATTGGCGTCCTAGGGCCTCGGCGACCAGTCCGACGGTGCCGGCACCGAAGAACGGATCGAGTACGAGTCCTGGTTCCCAGCCACCGCCGCAGCCGCAGGCTGACCGCCAGATTTCGCCACCGGTCCGCTCCCGGCGGCGCTGTGGCACCCGCTCCCACGCGCGGCCGCAGACCTGACAGACCCGCTCGGGGCAGGTGGCGAGCAGTGGTCGCTCGACTAGGCGCTTTGGGAAGGTAGCGAAGTGCTGCCCGCGGAAACTCGCAGTGGCTAGAGCCCAATGGTCGCCGGGGTTCTTGCCCCGGGGGTGCCCGGGAATGCCGTAGCGCTTCAGGCGGTGAAGGCCACTTTGACTTCCCGCCAATGGTCCCGCCCAGTTGGGCCGACCCGGTGCAGGAACCTCGTCTGTTCCTCGGTAGTCCGAAGATCGGAATGCCGTGCGATGGAGAACTCGGATGGCGTTGAGATCGAAGTAGTAGTGGGGGGAGCGGGTTAGGAAGTAGACGAACTCCCAAGTGGCATTCAGCCGATCATTCACGCTGTTGGGCATCGGGTTGGGTTTCGTCCAGGCGATGCGGTTGCGCACGATCCAGCCGTCGGCAACGAGCGCTACCGCCAAGCGCTCGGGGCCGAGCAGAAGGCTTTTGGCCGGTGCCCCGTAGCGGGGATGACGGGAGTAGCTGTCGGCCACGTTTAGCCAGACCGACCCTTCGGGTTTAAGCACCCGGGCCAAGCCACGCAATACCAGGCGCAGCTCCTCGACCCACAGGTCGACCTGCCGCTCCATGCCGATCTGCCCGGGAACCTCGTAGTTACGCAGCCAGAAGTACGGCGGGGACGTGATGCAAGTGTCGACCGAGGCAGCGGGCAGCCGTGGCAGCTCGGTGCGGACGTCGCCCACCAACAAGAGGTTGTGTGGCAGTGACCGATTCACCGGTCAACCTCCGTGAGTGTTGACAGCGCATCAGCCGTCACAACGATCACGAACAGGCCATCAGTCAGATGTCGGTTCCGTTCAATAGCCTCTTGCAGTCGTATAGAGCGCTCTTCGTCGGGAATGACCCAGCACACCCTCGGGAAGACGCCGTGCCGAGCCTGTTCGGCACCGGAGCGGTAGTAGGTCTCATAGCCACGGCACTTGCGCAGCAAGGCCGGCAGGTGCTCGCTGCCCCGGTCGACCTCGATGAAGAACCGTCGTTCGAAGTCGCCGACTCCAAGGGAGACGAAGAGATCGGGCCGCAACGTCAGGCGTCCACCCATGCCGGTTATCGTGCGCCAGCATGCCGGCTCGGCCTCTAAGGCCAAGATGTCACAACGCCCATGACGGGTGGCCACCGTGAGGTTGACCACCAGTTGGGCCACCGCCAAGGTGTGATCGGCGAAGGTCGCCGACGGCTCGCGGAACCGTCGCCGTGGACCATCGAGACCGATCAGCCGTTGGCCAACAGGACCCAAGGTGTAGACGAAACCGGTCGAGCCGGCGCGGACCCCGCCGATCCGCCGCCCGACGCGAATGAGCAGGTGTTCGGTCGTCAGCCAGGCGAGCGTCCGACGGCGGTTGCGGTTGGCGGCTGCCGCGGTGTCAGGGGACTCCGGCGCGAAATGCAGGGACCCGATCTGCGCGGCGCTCATGAGGCGAAGCTGTCCAACCTGCTCGACGATCGCTATCTCTCGAGCACCGAGCCGTTCACGCAGTGTCAGGAGACCGTTGGTGCTGACGCGCTGGTCACTCATCTCCACCCCCCTTCGAGGTACCCAGTCCGCGCCGCAAGGAGAAGGAAGACAGATGGAGGCGGGCACAGCTGGTCGACGCGGCCGGACACCATCCCCCCGCCATGGACCACCCTCGCTGCCAACAAGGCCCCGGGGTTGGCGGCCATCGTCGGCCAGCCCCGGCCCGATAGGGAATGAAGAAGAGACATCAAATGTCCAAAGACAGTCCGCGCCCTTACGGTGCGCGCCGTACTCCACCAACAGGCACGATGCTGACGGCAGCCCAGCTCGACCGGACGAGCGAACGGACATTGCCCTGAGCCGGTCACGACTGCCCTCCGCGGCTTTCCCGACGCCGCCGAGGGGCCAGGTCGTTGTATGTACGGCCCCGCGCTTCCCCGTCGACGAGTCGGGCAATGGCGGCCTCTACCTCGCCGCGGGGTGTTCCGTAGCGCTGACGGGATCGAGCGCGGATGACACCGGGATTGCTGATGGACGGCGGCGGTGGCAAGGTTCGTCCGCTGCACCAGGGCTGCACGCTGTCGCCGGCAACCAGCTGGACGTAGCACTCGTAGGCGCCGAGCTGAGTGAAATCCTCGACCTCCAACTGACTGCCCGACGCCATGACCCGGGCGTCTTCGCTAGCCAACTGGAAGCACAGACGGCTCCGGGCATTGGCCAACACAGCCGAGCGCATGGCCGGATCGAGCTGTTGGAGATGCTGGTGGGCCAATGTGACGCCGATCGAAAGCCCACGAGCTTGTCCGAGGGCGTCAGCCAGGTCTACCGGCAGGTTGAGGTAATCCTGGAACTCGTCAACGTAGATGAAGACCGGTCGTCGTCTATTGGCTGGCACTGCGGAGCGGCCGAGCGCGCCCTGCCAGAGCTGGGCCATGACGAGCGAGCCGAGCAGAGCCGCCGCTTCGGGCCCGATGATGCCCTTGGCGAGATCGACGAGGAGGATGGTGCGATCAGTGAAGAGCTGGCTAATGGCAAAGCACGGCCTCGCCTGGCCGAGCATTGTCCGCAGCTTGGGATTGACTAAGAAGGGCCGGAGCTTGTTCTGCACCGGGGCCACTGCGGCCGTTCTCTCGGCCTCGCTCCAGGCTTCGAATGCCGACCAGAACGGTCGCAGGCCGATCGGGTCGCTGATCTGCGCCACGATGCGCCGACGGAAGCTCGCGTCGGCGAGCAGCAGCGGCAGGGCGCACAGCGTCATGTCAGGTACCTGGGCCAGCGTTGCCAGGGCGCTGCCCAAGATGTCATGGGTTCGTGGCCCCCAATGCGCGGCATAGAGGCGGTGAAAAACGGCCAGGAGCTGATCGGCCACCAGTTCAGGTGAACGGCCCAAAGCGCCTAGGGGATTGAGTCCCACCACTGCGTCGGGGTCGGTTGGATCCAGTACCACGACATCGCTCACGCGGTCGTTTGGTATTCGCGCGAGGACGTCGTTAACGAGATCGCGTTTGGGCTCGATGACAGCGACCGCGTGTCCGGCTCCCATGTCCTGGGTGATGAGGTTCAACAGCGCCGTCGACTTCCCGACGCCGGTTGGTCCAACCAGGTGGAGGTGTCGGAGGGCCGAGTTGGTAGAGAGCGCCAGCGGACGCGCTGCTCCTGGAAAGTTGGCCTCGGCCACAACTTTTCCTCGCCGTGGGATCGATCGGCTGGGTGCCATTAGCCGACTCCCGATCGCCATGATCGGCAGTCCGGTACTGACACCGACAGGCCACGCGGAGACAACAGCAAGCTCCTTGGTGTTCAGACGAAGGGCGAACCGCCATGGCACTTTTGGTGCGGAGATCACCGACGGCCGGATCCGGTGGGCAGTGACCCCGACCCCAGGTGCCTCGGCTGTACGCAGCGCACCGAGCAACTGGCTGAGCAAATGCCGCTGGCGGTGATCGCTGGCTGCCCGTACTGCAATACGACCGACGACCCGCCATCCCGCCTCACTTTGTTTGGATGCCCACGCTCGCCTGGCCTCGCTGTCGACGGGAGTGGGTTTGGCAGTCAAGGCTCGTGCGACTGCGGCGTGCCAGGACTCCGGGGGACCGGCTCGGCTGGAAACGGCCCGGGGTGGGAGAGTCCGTCCGAGCACCCATTGCAACAGCAGCGTTTCGTTATATCGGGCGGCTGCCAAAGCGGTCAGAAGGGTTTGGCTGGTCGACGTCAGGTCGTCGGTAACCAGTGCGCGTTGCCGGGTCGTAAGACCAAGGGCAAGCGCCATGTCGAAAGTGAGCGGTTGACGAGCCAATGGTCCGTCGTCCGGCGTGGCAGCGGCTCCCGGGATGGTGGCCTGCAGCTGCCGGGTTACGACCAGTTGCTTGCTTACCGGAACGGCCAGTCGATGGCTGACGGTCCCGTCGGAGCCTGCGGCCTCGACGACAAGTGGGCGGCCAGCTACCCGGGCCAGGATTCGCCAGGTCGCTACGACCTGGGCGTCGGCAACGTCGCGGGGCCAGCGGAGCCGGAGCCAGACAAGCGTTGCTGTCATGCCTTGGTCTCCGGTTCGTGGTGTCGATCCTTGATTGTCGGTTGCTGGTGCTTTGTCGGTCCCTGTGTTGTGCGCTTGGGTCGTGTCGTTGGGGCCTGGACCTCGGCCTGGGCTTCAGCTTCGGCTTGGGCTTGGACCAAAGAGATGAGGGCGCGGGCGACGCGGCGAGCATCGGGCGGGTCTTTGCGAACATCACGCACGCGAAGCGGCCGCCTCTTTCGCTGTTTCCCGTGATGGAAGGTTCTGCTCATTGCCGTGCACCTCCTTTCTCTCGCTTCCGCTGCTCATCGCTGCCGTAGGCGCGGGTCGCGAAGCCACTGCTTTGATCGGGAGTCCTTCGGACCGCTTCGTCGCGCCTGGAGTGCTGCTTTTGCGCAGCACTTGGAAGTAGCTGTTAGTAAATGCTGCTTTTAAGCAAAGGTCAAGGGTGTTTGTGCATTTCACAACAGCGAGCGGACGCCGCCGCTCCCTGGGAACTGCCGGCCTAGAGGTCACGGTCTTACCACCCGTTTCGCCGGCCGCGAAAGAACCAAACGGCATAGGCCAGAGCGGCCAGCACAGCCATCGTGATGAGCGCTGGGGCCACGGCTTCGATCAGCCGGACGGCGATATGGAGCGCGATAGCGGCTCCGAGCACCACCACGGCGCCCCTCGTGACGGCCGAACGCCAGCTGCCAGGCTGCCCGTTCACGACCTGGCCACGCTGTCGATGTCAGTGGTTCGTGTCACAAGCCCAGGTCAACACGGTCGCTGTCACGCTCCTGTTGCAGGAGCTGTGACAATCTCCGTGCTGGTGGTGCAACAGATGGCGAGGAGAAGAGGACAACGTGGTTGAGGTGCGCCCGAGCCATGGCGACGTGTTGGCGGAGCTCCGCCGTGTTCGAGAAGCCGGACTGCCCAGACTCAGGACACTGCAACTACCGATCCTCGGCACTCTCGCCCGGCAGGTGCTCGGCGACGACTCGCTGGAACCGCCGGTTGCCGTTGAGCAACTGCTCCGTTGTGCCGTCGAGAAGCTGGGCGGGGGTTCATACGGTGACGCCGCCGCTTATGCGTTCGGTCTAGAAACAGGGACGCGTGGCTTCGGACCCCGTAAGCGACAAGAGGGCGCTGCTGACTCACTCGAAATGTCAGCGGAAACGTTTCGTACACGGCATCAAACACCGCTGGTGTCGGATGTGGCCGATCAGATGCTGGCCTTATTGGCAGAACACAAGCTCCGTGAGGCGAGACGTGAAATGGAACGACGCCATCCGGCTGAATCGCGGCTAGCCGTACAGTGGGTGGAACGCTTCGAGGCCTACTACCGCATCTGGACGCCCGCTTATGCACTTGGTGCCGACCTGACGGCCTTCCGTTCGACGCTTCTCGAGGAAGACCGACTCTATGACGGCGCTGAGGAGCCGGGTCCGGGTGGTGAGCCCTACACCCAGGAGGGTCAAGCCGACGGCTATGCCCAGTATGCGCTCTATCGCTACGCCGAGTTCGAATGGGAACTACGGCAGTTCATGACCCGCCACGGTGGGATGTGGCTGTTGTCAGACGACAGCGCCGAGACCGCCGTCGTCGATGCCGTCTACCGCGTCAGCTGGCATGTCACGCCTTTCAACGAGCGGGACCGGTCGTTCCTGCGCGGTGTACTCCAAGACGTGCGTGACCGAGAAATGCACGGCTTCCTACAGAACCTGGCCCGATCTGACATTGGGCGGGCCACCTACATTGAGTGGATGGATTGGCTGAAAGATTGCGCTTGTAGGTGGTCTGAACCTTCCGTTCCTGATCCGGAGCACTTTCGGACTCACCGTCATCAGGCGGGGATTGCCCGGGAATGCCAGGTCCATCGCGTCATCGAGGCCTGTGGGGACTACTGCGATCTCATCGATCAGGAGTGGCGCAAGATCGCCGATTGGTACCACCTGGATCAACCCATTTGCAGGGGACGAAGCTCCGAGGAACTCTACGCCGAATGGCGATCGCATCGGCCACGACGAGGAACCCCCGAAGAGAGTCCAACCAGCGAATGAGTCAACCCGATTGGGCTCCTTCACCCTAGGTGTGGTGCGTTACCACTTCGGGATACGAGTGGCCGCATCTGTAGACTGCTGTAGAGCGTGATGAACGGAGGGAACAGTGGCGGCCTCACGTCACTATTAACATCGCAACTCCTTCACAATAGGGCGTGTAATCAGCGTAAATGGAGGCGCACGTTGCAACTAAATGACAGGCGCTTTCGAGTCCGACGCCTTCGGGCACTGTCCTAACCAACCGCTTAGTAACCGGGAGATCAAACGTTGAAGTACGGGATGCGCTCGCTGCTACGGCCAGCTACCTCCCAATGAACGAACGCGAGGAGTCTTGGCTGCGCATCACCTACCAAAATGCCAATGGCGAGCTCCACCCGTTCCTTAGCCGACTTCAGACCGATACTCTCGGTCGAAGCTTGCATGAAGAGTGGCAGGAGTGGCTGGCCTCTTGCACTTGTGGCTGGGAGCCCAGGTTTCAGAACATGACGGGAGAGTACTTTCCGACGGCGCGGTATCACCAAAGTATTTCCAGCAATTGTCAGCTCCATCAGACCGTCGAGGCATTTGGCAGATTCTGTGCGATTGCCGAACAGGAGTGGTTGAAAGTTGCAGACTGGTACACCTTCATACAGTCTTAGCCGCGAGCCGGTCCACGAGTGTCAGACTGTTGACAAACCCACCTCACATCCTCATACTCGTCGTTGTTCGTTTCAGATATAAGCACAATGAGTAAATGGAGGCGCCGTTGACCGTTAATGAACCACGAAAGAACATCTGACACTCCCACTGGTTCTCAAGAACTCCTTGCCGCACAGGATTCGCGTTCGCTTCAAGACCGTCTGTTGCACGCGCTCGATTCCATTAGTCCTGATGCCGAGCCGTCACAGCCAGGACTGACAGCGCCTCTTACTCACTTGCCACTATCGGATGGTTCAAGGATTTCGGCCCTCCGTAGCTGGAGCCGGGAGAAGGGACATACTTGGATTGTCGACATAGATACTCCGGCACGCTTTGCGGTATCTCGATCAGGTGAAGTGGAACGGGCTCGCTCGCGTCGCTATCACATTCGCGATGGTGACTATTCGTTGTCGCCTGGTGCTCATGCGGTGACCAGAGTGATTGCCTCAGATCGGGAGGAGCCGATCACACAGCAAGAAGCAGCTGTGCTCACAACCGGCGTCATAGCGGCAAGTAGCTTCATACATCACCAACGCCGGATCTGACCGGACCCCAATCTCCAGCCCTCTTGCTACGGAGAGGGCGATATCACCACCACAACCTTGCCGAGCAGAGGTTAACGGTAGAAGCGGCTAGTCAAGCGCCTAGCCGCAGGTGGGCGAATTCCCAATTCACGTCACTGAAGTCGCAGGGGTATCGATATTCCGCTGAATGGAAACCTGGTGACTTTCCGCCAAGAGCGAACGTTGCGACTCCAGTGCCAGCAATTCCAGCGCGGAATGGGCCGAAGTTCGGCGTGATAACCGTCGAGGCACTCGAAGTAGACGTCACAGCAGTTGGATGGTAGGAGGAGCCCTGGTCCTCGCCACCATTCGACATGGAAATGCAGGACGTGTTTAGATCCACCCCTTCGGCATCCATACCGTAGAGAATCACCGTCTGGGTCTGAGATGTTCGAACTTCGTATACAGCAATAAAGTCCGACTCCGTCCCCTCCAACACTCCCAACAATGGGATACCAGACACAGAGCCAATTTCGTCTGGGTCGTCGTTCTCCAGACACGGCCAATCGAAGTAGTAGTCGCCAGGTAAGAGTTCTGGAAAGGCGAGCGTACCTGAGATCTGGCCACTCGCCGCAGGAGTGAGGTTTTGGGACGTCGGGTTGAGTGTGTACTCGTTACCGTTGTTTTCGACTCGGAGGCATGACTGTTCCCAATCGGCAGGAATTTCGGCTGTACCCGTGTGAGAGCCGTCGTCATAGATGAAGCCGATGCTCAGCGTGGAGTTTGCCGACTCCATCGAATCAACGGTGACACTGATGTTGTCATAAAGAGTGTTCTGTTCACGCACTGGGAGTACAACGTGTGAACTAAAGACAGGTGTAATGTCAAACGCTGTTGACGCGACCTCGGGCAAAGTGGACGGGGTCGTTGGAGGACGCGTAGGCCCATGCCAATCGTGTGTTGCGAGGATCGGAATGATAACTGCGAGAAGGATCATAAATCCGGCCGCCACTAGAATGCCTGGGTGGGAGGTCGTTATCGGTGCCGTGCTCGTCGCAGTTAAGCCCTTAGCTGAGCTTGAGCCCGGTGACGCGCCGCCCTCGTCGTAGGGACGCGGAGCTTCAACGACAGTGACTCGAATGAGAAGGGACCCTTCCTGTTTGTTCCATCGGAAGGTCAGTACGTCGGTGTAGGTTCCAGGTGCGGCGTCGTCCGCAACCTCAGCGTCTAGAAGCAGATAATATAGTTCCTCATCGTCGAAGTCCGGGTCATCTGGATCTGACATACCTGAGCCTGAGATTCTCCAGAATTCACCAGAGCTACGGGAAGGGCCGGCCTCGCCCAGAGGCCATCCTCCCGTCGAACAAATGCGTACACGAATAGGACCGTTGGATTCACCGGGCCTCATGTGGCCAAAGTCGATCCGGGCAGGCTTGGGCTGAGGTGTCGCCGTAGCCTCGTGTTCCTCTGACGCATCCTCGCTCGCTCGTATTCGGTCGTACTCGGCACGCTTCGCAGGATCACTAATTACGTCGTAGGCGGCAGTAATCAGCTTGAACTTCTCGCGGTCTGCTGGGGCTGTATCTGGGTGGTAGAGCTTTGCCAACCGTCGGTAGCTGGCTCTTATCTCCTCTGCCGTCGCGTCGGGATCGATCCCAAGAATCTCGTAGTAATCTGGGCTCGACATGACACGTTAAGGGTGGCGACTGATCACAATCATTCTCAAGGTTTGCCCATACCGAGGGCCTTACGCTTCTCTACGGGCAATCTCAAGTAGTCCTTCACTGATCCCTTTGCAATCGCATAAACCTCGTGAGCCACACGACCTACATCCGTGACTAAAGACCTAAGGAGTTTTACGATTGACGCTGTGTCCATGTGCGGCCTGATCTCAACCCATCTGCCGCCGTGGTTCGTTGCCCATGCTTTGTAATACTGGTCTTGTGTAGCTCCAACAAAACAGATCGCGTTCGCCGCGTCCAAAGCAACGTCGATCTCACCCGCATTGGCAGGCTGAAGCGCTGGCTCGTCAGTTAGAAGGATTACGACACGCACAGCGTTGGGACGCCAAGGCTTAGCAAGTCCTGCGTGCATAGCATCGATCGATGACTCACCGAGGTTGCCGCCACCCGAGAACCGCGGCATTCCACGCAGCTGTTCCTTCGCTTGGCGGGTGTTCCCCACAAAGGGCAACTGAGCTTCAACGCGATCACCAGGCACCGTGAGATCGCCAAAGGGGACACACGTTGTGCGCCAATCGAGTGAAAGGTTCGCGAGCTCATCCACAAAACCTGTCATGCACCGAATGAGACCCTCGATCTTGTTTGACATCGATCCGGTCGTATCGAAAACGAAGCAAATATCCACTTGCGGCTGGCGACTGAGCGTCACTTCGGCGCCGGGGGCCAACGACACAATCGTGTCTCCGATTCTCAGGACAGCCGGTCGACGCTCGAGTTCATGCTTCTTCTTGATACCGATCGGCTGCTTTACCGGAACAGATCTCCTACGGTCGCGTCCGTTCATATTCTCGGATCCCCTCGGGAACCGTCTTAGGGATAAGTCTCTCGGTACGACACAAGGTGCGCCCCTTCGCAGAGATTACCTTGACAGGAGTTGCTGGTCAACGGTCATTGTGAACACTGGTGGTAATGACGCCTTAGAAGCAAGCAAGCGATCACTCCCCCACGATGTCGTAGTTCCGGTAAGGGTCATGGATGCTAAGGAGACAGCGGGAAGACTGGGGGCGTCATTAGCAAGCCTGTGCAACGCTTCCGACCCTGCGACATGATCTCCTGAAGCCGGTGCAAGTGAACGAAGAACGGGGTCCGGTCACTTGATCATTCATTTCCTAGCCGGGCATAGCAGCGTTCGATCGACTGTTGCCCGACGAGGTTACGGTTTCGATCCCTACAGCGCAGGGTCTTGTGATTCTACGATTCTGGAGTATCTGCCACGAGAGGGGTGGATGACCCCTTAAGCCGCGTTGGCCCTGAATACCTCGCTCTGGAGTGGGGTCAGGGTGTTCGACGCTCAGGCCCTACCGCCCGTCACGCCACCGCCGGGATCGGCCACTGTGAGGTACCCCGCTGGTACCCTCGCCGTCATGATCAAGTACATCGGTTCGAAACGGCGTTTGGTTCCGATTCTGGGCGATCTTGCCGCTACCGTCGCCGGAGCGACGACGGCCTTGGACCTGTTTACCGGGACAACCCGGGTTGCCCAAGAGTTCAAGAACCGAGGGCTGGTGACGACCGCGGTCGATACAGCCCGGTACTCCGAAGTGTTCGCCCGGTGTTACATCGAAACTGATGCTCGGGCAGTCGACCGGCGCTCTCTCAAGGAAGCTTTGGACCACCTCAGCAATCTCCCGGGTCAGGCCGGCTATTTCACCGAGACGTTCTGCGTGGCCTCGCGGTATTTCCAGCCCTTCAATGGTGAGCGTGTAGACGCAATCAGGGATGCTATCGAAGCTGACTACAAGGGATCGGACCTGTATCCGATACTCCTCACCAGCCTGATTGAGGCTGCTGACCGAGTCGACTCCACGACCGGAGTCCAAATGGCCTACGTCAAGGAGTGGGCCCCCCGTTCCTTTAACCCGCTGGAGCTGCGGGTTCCCGATCTTTTAGACGGTGCAGGCCACGCCATTCGGGGAGATGCGTGTGAGCTAGCTAGTGCCCTAGGTGAGTTCGATCTGGCCTACCTCGATCCGCCCTACAACCAGCACCGCTATTTCACGAACTATCACATTTGGGAAACGCTGGTGCAGTGGGACGCACCCGAGCATTACGGCATCGCCTGCAAGCGAATCGATTCCCGCGACGATTCCACTAAGAGCGTCTTCAACTCTAAGCGGGATATGCCGAGCGCTTTGGGACAAGTTATCCGAGATGTTCAATGCCAGCTGCTGATCTTGTCCTACAACGATGAGGCGTGGGTCACCCGCGATGAGCTTGAGGAAATGTGCAGCCACCACGAGTTTGTGGAGTCCTTGGCCTTCGATTCCAAGCGCTACGTTGGTGCCCAGATCGGCATCTACAACCCGAATGGTGACAAGGTTGGAAAGGTCTCACACCTTCACAACTTGGAGTATGTAGTGGTCGCCGGTTCGAAGGAAGAGGTCTGCAACATCACCGAGCCCTACACCGGTACTAGTAGGCCGATAGTTGGCCAGCCAGCTCTCTTTTGATCCTGCGGTTGGTGCTCCCTCAGTCGTTCAGCCAGGTGGAGCACTTTAATGTGAGGAAGTCTGCAAGTATCTGGGGGTCATAATCCACCCAGAGTAGATACTGATCCGGCTCGAAGTAGTGGACGGCCTTCTTCGTGTAGCGCGGGTTGACGGCCAATGCTTCGCAGAAGATAGTCACGTAGGGGTGGTATGAGTAGCCGAACCGCTCATGCAAACACTTATAGAACTGCACCGTGTGGTGCTTACAAGCGCGCTCCTCGGCGTTGCCTCGATCAGCCTGCTTCTTGACTTCAACGAAGAATCGCCGATCAGTCTGTTTGGAGATGATTGCTGCCTCCGGTTGGACCCCTGACCGTGGCCCGAAAAGATCGCGGAGTTCTCGCGGCTGGTTGACTACCTCGTACCGATCTGGGTCAAGGATGGTGCGAGCCGTATCGATGAACAGACCCTCCGAAGCTCGGAAGGTTTGATCGTGGCCCGGTGTGAACGATCTTCGAATCTGACAGCGCGCGATCGTCGAAAACGACAGCATTTCGGTCAGTGGCAGTCTGCCTCAGGACCGTCGGTCCCGGCCAGTGTCTTGTCCTCTCTCGTTGTGCGCCG
>Ga0116136_1000580_pt1 | contig 20880 bp, 14 predicted proteins | sample June2015DPH_20_5_FD_88972 | JGI IMG/M metagenome (GOLD analysis project Ga0116136, IMG submission 88972) | Peatland microbial communities from SPRUCE experiment site at the Marcell Experimental Forest, Minnesota, USA - June2015DPH_20_40 | ecosystem: Environmental > Terrestrial > Soil > Wetlands... | reverse complement strand
TGGAGCTGGCCCGGGGCGATGTCCTGGACTACGAATCCTTGTTGGAAGCGGCGCAGGGCTGCCGGGCGGCCTTCTATCTGGTCCATTCCATGGTGGCCGACCCCAAGGGGTTTACCGAGACCGACCGCACTGCAGCCCAAAATATGGTTCGCGCCGCGGCCGAGGCCGGACTGGAACATATCATCTATTTGGGCGGACTGGGCACTACCGAGGACCGCCTCCTGAGCCAGCACCTCCGCTCCCGCCAAGAGGTGGCGGAGATCCTGCAATCCGGCCCGGTGCCGGCCACCTTCCTCCGGGCGGCGATGATCCTGGGTTCGGGAAGCGCTTCTTTTGAGATTCTGCGCTACCTGGTGGACCGGCTGCCGGTCATGATAACCCCCCGCTGGGTTCAGAACCCGGTGCAACCCATTGCCATCCGCAACGTGCTCAATTATCTACAAGGCTGCCTGGAACATGAGGAAACCATGGGGCAAACCTTCGACATCGGCGGACCGGAGGTGGTTACCTACCGACAATTATTCGACATTTATGCCGAAGAAGCCCATCTTCGACGCCGTCTCATCATCCCGGTGCCGGTCCTGACGCCCACCTTGAGCTCTTACTGGATCCATCTGGTCACCCCAGTCCCGGCGAGCATCGCCAAGCCCTTGGCCGAAGGCCTACGCAACCCGGTAGTTTGCAAGGACAATCGCATCCGGGCCATCATTCCCCAAGAGCTTTTGGATTGCCGCCAAACCATCAGGCTGGCGCTGGAGCGGGTGAAGCAGCAGCAAATCGACACCTGTTGGATGGATGCCGGCGGCGCCGTTACCCCAGAGTGGACCTACTGCGGAGATACTAATTATGCTGGCGGCACTATTCTGGAGTGCGGCTACTCCGTCCAGATACAGGCTGCCCCCGAAGAAGTCTGGCAACCGATTATAAAAATGGGAGGGGAGACCGGTTATTATTTCGGCAACTATTTGTGGCGGCTGCGGGGCTGGATAGACAGACTCCTGGGTGGCATCGGGTTTCGAGGCGGCCGGCGCCATCCTTCAGAACTACGGGTGGGAGATGCCTTGGATTTTTGGCGGGTCCTGGAAGTGGAAACGCCCCACCGCCTCCTGTTGCTGGCTGAAATGAAACTGCCGGGGGAGGCCGTCCTGGAGTTTCACCTCACTCCACTGGAATACGGCAAGGTGGAACTCAAACAAACCGCGAGATTTTTACCCCGGGGCCTGGCAGGCATAGCTTACTGGTACATCCTGGTTCCCTTCCACCACTGGATTTATCGGGGCATGTTAGAAGCCATCGCCGCAGCGGTGGGGAAGCCCACAGTGAAAGGTGCGGAGCCATGCAAGGGCGGCACCGGCAGGTCGTCTCCCAAATAATCAGGCACTGACCATGGACCCCAGGCGCGTTAGAACCCTAAAAGCAGGGGACCTTAAGAAAGGTCCCATGGTATATTGGATGAGCCGGGACCAACGTACTCAGGATAATTGGGCTCTTTTATCTTCCCAAGAGTTGTCACAGCAGCATAAAGTGCCGTTGGCAATAGTTTTCTGTCTGGTGCCACAGTTCTTGGGAGCCACCTTCCGCCAATACGCCTTCATGATAAAGGGTCTTGCCGAAGTCGAACAGAACCTGGTGGAAAAAAATATCCCCTTCCATCTTTTGGTGGGCTCCCCGGAAGTGGAGCTGCCCGAATTTTTGCGCAAATATGGGGCGGGTTGCCTGGTTACGGATTTCGATCCCCTGCGCCTGAAAAGGTTGTGGAAAGAGGCGGTGGCAAATAAAATTGACATCTCGTTCTTTGAGGTGGATGCTCATAACATCGTCCCTTGTTGGGTGGCTTCGGATAAACAGGAATATGGTGCTTATACCCTTCGCCCCAAGATTCGGCGCGCCTTACCGGAATTTTTGGATGAGTTCCCGCGCTTGCAAAAACAGGAGGTGGCTTGGCGAGAACCATCGGCTCCCATAGACTGGCAAGGGGTCCTGGCTGGATTGACCGTGGACCGAGCCGTTCCCGAAGTCAATGGGTTCAAGCCGGGAGAAAGGGCGGCGTGGGCGGTATTGGAGGATTTCTTAGAAAATAAGCTCTCTTTTTACCCCGAAGGTCGCAATGACCCTACCCAGGACGGACAATCTAACCTGTCCCCTTACCTGCATTTTGGTCAGATAGCGGCGCAAAGAATTGCCTTGGAAGTCGAAGATTCACCAGCGGGAACAAAGGCGAAAGAGTCTTTTTTGGAAGAACTGATCGTACGGCGGGAGCTTGCCGACAATTTTTGCTTTTATAATCCCCAATATGATTCCTTTGCCGGTTTTCCCTCGTGGGCCCAGAAGACCCTCGATGAGCATCGCCGCGACCCCAAGGAATACCTTTATTTTCTGGCGCAATTTGAACAGGCCCAGACCCATGACGATCTCTGGAACGCGGCTCAACTGGAAGTGGTTCAGACCGGCAAGATGCACGGCTATCTGAGAATGTATTGGGCCAAAAAAATTCTGGAATGGACCCGCTCGCCGGAGGAGGCCCTGCAGGTCGCCATTTATCTCAACGACCGCTATGAACTGGACGGCCGGGACCCCAACGGCTATACCGGAATCGCCTGGAGCCTGGGTGGGGTTCACGACCGGGCCTGGGGGGAACGCCAGGTTTTCGGCAAAATTCGTTATATGAGCTACAATGGCTGTAAATCAAAATTTAACGTGACCGCGTATATGAAAAAATATCTTTAGGCTATTTCTATGCTTACGAAAATAAGATTGGGAATCAGTTCCTGCCTGCTGGGTGAAAAAGTCCGCTTTGATGGCGGGCATAAGTGCGATCGATTTATTACCGAGACCCTGGGGAAATTTGTGGAGTTTGTCCCGGTCTGCCCTGAAGTCGAATGCGGCCTGGGGGTTCCCCGGGAGGCCATGCACTTGGCGGCAAGTCCTGGGGGACCAAGGCTCGTTACCATCCGCACCCAGGTGGATTACACCGAGCGCATGCGGGCCTGGGCCCTAAACCGCGTGGTGGAGCTGGAGCGGGAAGATCTGTACGGCTTCATTTTCACGAGCGGCTCCCCCAGCAGCGGTATGGAAAGAGTGAAGATTTACTATGGCAAGGGGGAGCCGGCCAGGACCGGGGTGGGGATGTTCGCCCGGGAATTTATGCAGCATTTCCCCTTATTGCCCGTGGAAGATGAAGGCCGCCTGCATGACCCCGACCTGAGGGAAAACTTCCTGGAACGCCTTTTTTCCTTGCAGCGCTGGCGGGACACCCTGGGTCTGGGGCCCAAGCCGGGACATCTGGTGGATTTTCACACCCGCCACAAATTGCTCATTATGTCCCACAGTCCTAAGCACTATGCGCTCTTGGGGAAGTTGGTGGCTCGGATCAGGGAAATGCCCCTGCAGGAGGTTTATGAGCGATACCAGTCTATGTTAATGGAAGCTCTGCGTCTCAAAACTACTATTAAGAAAAATGCCAATGTCCTCCTGCATGTGATGGGATATTTCAAGAGAAACCTGTCGCAGGCTGAAAAAAAAGAATTATTGGAAATTGTTAATAATTATCGGCAAGGCTATATTCCCCTCATCGTTCCGGTGACGCTCCTCAATCATTTCGTGCGAAAATATGACCAGGCTTATCTGAAGAGTCAGTATTATTTAGATCCTCATCCCCTTGAGTTGAAATTACGCAACCACGTCTAATCGTTCTATTGTCTGGGCACCACTTCTTTTATCTTTTGAAAATTGCTCACCACAAAATACCTTTCCACCTTAACCTTAATTAAGGCGCACTCAGGCGAGCTGACAAATTTTTCCATATGCGGGTGCTTGGCAAGATATATTTTCAGGAACTGGTTCTTTTCAGTAGCCCCAACCTCTTGTGCCCGCCCCAATACAGTGACGGCCATTGACTGTTCTATATCTGAGGGCTGGTTTGAACGGTTGTCTACCAGCAATGCTACCCGCGGGTCGGCCTCGATATTACGGTATTTCCGGGTCGCCCGGTAAGTGGCGGCCAATAAATACTGAAGATCACTGGTGGTGGCAAAGGCCATTAAGCTTAAATAAGGCTGACCATTTTCAGTGGTGGCCAGCACTGCAGATCTTTGAGTGGCAAAGAGTTCCTGCAGCATTTTCAATGAGGCCTCATTTGTCAACTTTCCTTCCATTGGCAATTCCTTAGTGAGTAGGGGCGATAATCTTTGTTCTTATCTCTCCCGAGTTACTTTATTATAATGTCATCGATATGTCATTACTTGGTAAACTGATAAAAAAAGCTCACTCCACCAACCGACAAAAGAGACCAGGAAAGCTATAGTGATTTTTTTCTGCCAGGCGGTCGGCAGGAGCTCCGCAGCCTGCCCTTCTTTTTCGCGCTGTAGGAGAAAAGGGCTTACCTTAAAAGAAAGATAAATACCATTAAGGATGAGTGCGCAAACAATTATTCCCTGGGCTATTAACGTTGGTGACCATCCCCGTTTGTAGTGAAAAATTATTGCCCCAATGATAGCTAATAATAAGCCGAGCCAAATGAGGGGCTTGGTTACTTTATGTGTTCGGGTGGTGGCCTCGGTCCAGTAAGGTGAATTCCTTCCCAGAAAGCCATGCAGATCAATAACCGTCACGGCTCCTAAACCGATCACGAAGCCAGCGAGATGAATATAAAGTCCGATAATATCTATCCAGTTTACATCACCAACTGGGGGCATGATATCCTCCCGAAAGAAGCAGTCTACATGATAGGTGGACCACCTCGCGATGCCTCTGTGGATAGCTCTTTTTTCGCATACTGTCAAGGTAATGGGAAATTATGGTAGGCAAGATAGTTTGAAAGTGTGATAACTGCTATGGTCCGAAACTTATCACGGATCTAAAAACTTCCCATATTCAGAATATATGTGCTCTTTATTTGGCCGGCCCCGCCGCTTTCTCGGTCTTTTATTGGCTTCCTCTTGTCCCCACGCCCATGGGGGGTGATCAGCGACAATTAAAATTCCCGGGGAAAAAATAATTGACGTTGATCAGGGAGTGAAGTTTCCTAGGTTATCGCGCCGAGGGCGCAGGCTTACCCCCAGCGTCAACGGCCCTGGGTGATAGGTTCGTCTCCTTTGGCCAGCCACGGCCATGACCGGCCCCGGGCCCCCGGCGTTCCACCATGCACCAAACCGCTCGCCGCGGTCCCTCACGGCGCTACCGGCAGGCCGACGGATTTTCGGCCCGGGAAGCTGATACCGGGGATTGGGTCCCATGCCCCCCCTGTCTTAATATGGCCCGTGCGGAGATTTTTTCAAAATTTCAGTCCTGGAATAATCGGAAATACCCCCCGCTAACGTACTCAGACCAAAATTTTTTGAATAAAAAATCATGCGTCTGTGCTGGGGCCGGAAGATTTTAATGGCGTGTCCCCACCCCGACCGGATTTGAAAAGAACTCACGGCGTGCGCCGGGGACCTTTTGCTTCCGGGAATTTTCCTCCGTCCCTATTTAGGGATGATAAAAGATCCTGAATTTTTTATGAGGCTCATTCTCCTTAAGTGGGGATTTTTTGCAAGACCAGCGCCGCAAAGCCTGGATGGCAGGTCCGTCCTCCACGCCCAAGGGGCGCTGCCGCCAGGCCTCTCCCCCTGGATTCCTTCCCTGTTAATCTTCATCACCCCGAGCCTCGACCTCCCGGAAGCGGCCGCACCGATAGGCGTACAGGAAATAGACCGCCAATCCCGTCAGGAGCCACAGCCATAATCGCCACCAGGAACTGGCCGGCATGGAAAGCATCAGGGCCAGGCACACCAGGGCCCCGGCGACGGCCACGGTCTTGCCCCAGGGGCAGCGGAAAGGGCGGGGCTGGTCCGGCTGGGCCAGGCGCAAGATCAGGACCCCCAGGCATACCAAAAAGAAGGCGAACAGGGTGCCGATGTTGCAGAGATAGGCCAGTTTCTCTATGGGGGTGAGGGAGGCCACCAGGGCCACCGCGGCGCCGCAGCAAAGAGTCAGGCGGTGAGGGGTGTGGTAGCGGGGATGCAGAGCCGCCACCCCTGGGGGTAGGAGGCCGTCCCGGGCCATGGCGAACAGCACCCGCGGCTGGGCCAACAGCAGCATGTACAGGACGCTGGTAATGCCGACCATGGCCCCCACGGCCACCAGGTCCGCGGCCCAGGGCAGGCCCACCTGGCGAAAGACGCTGGAAAAGGGGGAGCCCGGGTCCACCTGGCCGTAGGGAACCATGCCCAGCAGCACCAATACCGCCGCCAGGTAGATGAGGCTGCAAAAAACCAGGGAGCCGATAATGCCGAAAGGCACATCCCGGTCCGGGTTACGGGCTTCCTCGGCAGCGATGGCCACCACATCGAAGCCCAGGTAGGCGAAAAAGACCAGGGAGGAGGCCTGAATAATGCTGCCAGCGCCATGGGGCATCAGGGGCAGCCAGTGGTGCGGCCGAACAAAGGCCGCGCCCAAGGCCATAATGAAGGCAAGCACCGCCAGTTTCGCCAATACGAGGCAGCGGGCGATAAGGGCATTGAGGCGGGTGCGGAAGATGAGCAGGACGGCGAATCCGGCCACTACCAGGGCCGCGGGCAGGTTGAGCACCCGGCCCGGCTGGCTGAAGGGCGGGCCGCTGGCCCATTGAGGCAGGCGCCAACCGAAGCCCCGCATCAGGTCCTGTAGGTAGCTGGACCAGCCGGCGGCCACCGTGGCCGCGCCCATGCCGTATTCCAAGATCAAATCCCAGCCGATGATCCAGGCGGCCAGCTCCCCGAAGATGCTGTAGGCGTAAGTGTAGGCGCTGCCGGCCTGGGGCATCATGGCCGCCAACTCGGCATAGCACAGGGCCGCCAGGGCGCTGGCGGTCCCCGCCAGCAGCAAGGAGAGAAGCAGGCCCGGGCCGGCGATCTGGATCCCCACGCCGGAGATGACGAAGATGCCGGCGCCGATGATCTGGGCCACTCCGATGACCATCAGGTCCAGACGATTCAGGCTGCGGCTTAGAGTTAAGCTGCCGCCAGGGGTAACCGGCTTCTTCCGTAACAGGCGCCGACTTAAGGTGCGCCAGGCCGACACGGGAGGCTCATTCCCCCTCAGAAATCCACGGCCTCGGCGGTGATTTGCAGATTATGCGGCCGCCTTGGCCCGCAGTCGAAAAATGGTTTTGGGGACCTCTTTACCTGAGGAAGATTCCCCGCCTGATCCTTTTCACGAAGCCAAATCTTCTCTTTGGCGGCATGATAACACAAGGCCCTGGAAAGTGAAGAGCCCTTGCTCTCAGGAATCCACCCAAATCACCCTTTAACTTCCCCCACCTTAGTCAGGTGGCGATCGCCACACCACGGGGCTCTCATGCGGTAAGAGGGTAAAGGTGGGCTCTGGGAGGGTCAAATTTCAGCGTCCAGGGCCAGATAAAAGCCCTATTTTGGGCGAAAACCACCAGACCCTTATCCTCCCCCTTGCCCATTGACTGATAAATTGTACCCTGGTGTTGACCTGCGTCGTCAAGCGGGGCCTGGCTTCACACCAGGCCCCTGGCCCAGGCCATTACAGCCCATAAGGCCCCGGTTATTCCGCCAGGACAAACTTGCCGTCTTTCACCTGGACCATGACCATGGAATCCACGCCCAGGCCGTTGTGATCTTCGGGAGTCAGATTATAGATCCCGGAAACCCCCACATAGCCCTTGGTTTGTTCGATGGCGTTTCTCAGAGCCTTGGGGTCGGTACCGGCCTTTTTCATGGCGTTGGTCACGATATAGATGGCGTCCCAGGCATATCCGGAGTGGGTGTTGATGGGGAACTGGTTGTCGTAATGATACACGTCCTTATACAGACGGATGAATTCCTGGATCACCTTTTTCTGGGGGTCCGAGTCGGGCAACTGGGCCGCGGCCATTAACTTGGTGGCAGGCATGCGGTCACCTTCGGAAGCCTTGCCGGCCAGTTCGATGTACTTGGGATCCGGCTGGCCGTGGCATTGGAAAAGGGGCACCTTGATGCCCAACTGGGCTTTGTTTTTGGCCACGATGGCTCCGGCGGGACCGATGGTCCAGACCACAAGGGCCTGAGGATCGGCGTTTTTAATCTTGGTCAATTGCGCGGTCATATCGATGTCGCTGGGGCCGAAGGACTCCTTGGCCACGAAGGTGATGCCGAAATCCGGCGCCAGCTTCTCCAGCCACACCAGGCCGTCCTTGCCGAAGGCGTCGGAGGCGGTGAGCAGACCGACTTTGGTCAGCTTCTTATCCTTGAGATAGCCAAAAAGCTTCTTCACCGCGGTGGAGGAGCGCTGGGGCGACTTGAAGACATAATTGAAAGACCCCAACTTTTCTCCCCCCATGATGACCGGATCGCCGCCCACGGTCATGAAAGTGGGCACGCTGGCCTCCTCCACGATCTTCTTGACGTTCATCCCTTCGGCGGTGGAGGTGGGCCCGATGATGGCCGCCACTTTGTCGGTGAAGATGAATTTCTTGGCGATGGTGGCCGCTTTGGCCGGGTCGCTCTCGGTGTCGCCGATGATCAACTCGATAGGCCGGCCGTTGATGCCGCCTCCCTTGTTAATTTGGTCCACCACCATATCGGCCACCAGCTTGGTGGGGGTGCCGATGTGGGCGGCGGGCCCGGAGAGGGCGAAGAAGGCGCCGAGTTTGATGGGCTCCGCGGCCTGGGTCCACAGGGGCACAAGGCAAAGCAAAGCCGCAACCAGGAAAATTCTTGCCAGTCTATTCTTCATGAGCCCTTTTCCTCCTTGGAGTTGGAAGTAACCATGGTTAGTTTTAGGGTCTTTAGATCAATTCAACTGCTCTTGATTAACACTCTATTGAGTCTGGGTAACGTTAAGCTTTCTTTTTCCGCGCCATAAGCAACAAAATGCAGTAGAAGACAATACTCCAAAAAACTTCATTAAGGATTAATGAGATATTTCCCAGCCGGGTTATTTCGTATTTCCAGGAAAGATAAACAAATGGCAGGGTGATAATGAATCCGAAGCACCCCCCATTTCCCTAATATTTTCCTTTACCACAGAGGCATAGAGGACACAGAGATTGTTGGCGCTCTTGGTGTCCTCGTGGTGAAAATCAAACCACCGAATCGGTGATCCGGGTATCAAAGAGGCGCTGGCTTTTACGCTCCGAGCGCGGCAGGGCGCCGTAAGCCACCACTTCCACTTCGGGGGTGACCATAAGCTTGTGCCGGATGACATAACGGACCTCCCGGCCCAACTCGTCGGCCCGGCCCGCCTGCACGCCCTCGCCCCGCTCCACTTTCAAGTGCATATGGTCCCGGCCGGCTTCGTCCCGGGTCAGGTGGATCTGGTACTCGGAGCCCAAACCCGGGATCTCCGAGAGGATGCGGTCAATGCTGGAGGGATAAATATTCACCGCCCGGAACTTGAACATGTCGTCGGTGCGCCCCCGGATACGGGAGTGCCGGGGCAGAACCGCGCCGCAGGTGCACGGCCCCGGGATGATGCGGGTGATGTCCCGGGTGCGGTAGCGGATCAGGGGCGCGGCCTCCTTGCTCAGGGTGGTGACTACCATTTCGCCCCACTCGCCTTCGGGCACCGGCTGCAAGGTGTCGGGGTCCAGGATCTCCAGGATATAGTAGTCGGCCCAGTAGTGGATGCAGTCGTGGTGGGGGCATTCGATGCCGGTGCCGGGCCCATAGAGCTCCGTCATGCCGGGGATATCGAAGAGCTCCACCCCGCCGAAGAGTTCGGAAATCTTGCGCCGCATGGACACGGACGATCTTTCCGACCCGTAGATGACCTTTTTGAGGTTGATCTGGTCGGCGAGGCCCCGCTTGTTGACCTCTTCGGCCATGAGTAGGCCCATGGAGGCGGTGCAGCACAGCACGGTGCTTTGCAGGTCCACCAGGAATTCGCAGTGCATGTCCACGTTTCCCGGCCCCAGGGGCACGGCCATGGCCCCCATCTGCTCCACCCCGGCCTGGAAGCCCACGCCCGCGGTCCAGACCCCGTAGCCCACCGCGATCTGCACCCGGTCCAGGGGGGTGACGCCGGCCATTTCGTAGCAGCGGGCGAAGAAATGCCGCCAGTCGTCCACGTCTTTTTGGGTATAGCACAGGATCTTGCGCTTGCCGGTGGTGCCGCTGGAGGCGTGGATGCGCACGATCTGCTCAAAGGGCACGGCCCGGAAGGGGAAGGGGTAGCCGTTCCGCAGGTCGTCCCCGGTGGTCAGGGGCAGCTTGCTCAGGTCAGAAAGTTCCCGGATATCGTCGGGGGAGACCCCGGCCGCGTCCAGGTAAGCCCGGTAAAAGCTGGAACCTTCATAGGCGTGGCGCACGGTCCACTTGAGGCCGGCGAGCTGGTGGTACTTAATCTCCTCCACGGTTTTAAACGGCGGCATAAAGGTTTGCTTGCTCAAGTTCGGCTTCTCCAGTCTGATATTGGTGAATCCCGCGGCGCCCAAGCGGGACGCCGCCGGGTTGTGGGCGGAATCCGCGCCCAGAAAGGCGCGGCGCAGTTCCGGGTCCACCAGGAGTTGCTCACTTTGGCCCTGGTCCACGATGCGGCCGTTGGCCAAAAGATAAGCGGAGCCGGAGGCGGTCAGGGCCCGGGCGGCGTTTTGCTCCACCAGGAGGATAGTCACGTGGGCCCGGGTGAGCCGGTGGATGATGTCGAAAATCTCGTCGGTGATGAGGGGGGCGAGACCCAGGGAAGGCTCGTCCAGCAACAGGAGCCGGGGTTTGGCCATGAGGGCCCGGCCCATGGCCACCATCTGCTGCTCCCCGCCGGAAAGCGTATTAGTGCGCTGGCTGACCCGCTCGCCCAAACGGGGGAAGCGGGCAAAGACTTCCTCCAGGCGGCGGGCCATTTCCGGGCGGCCGAGGCGTAAGGCCAGGGCGCCCAGCTCCAGGTTCTCCCGGACGGTGAGGTCGCCGAACATCTCCCGGCCCTCGGGGCAGAGGGCCACCCCCAGGACGGCCATGGCCGCGGGGGACTTGCCGGTGACCTCTTGAGCGTCCAGGAAGATGCGGCCGCCGGAAGGAGGGACGAGGCCCATGATGGCCTTGAGCAGGCTGGTCTTGCCCGCGCCGTTGGCGCCCACCAGGGCCACGGTCTCGCCCGGGGCCACCTGCAAATCCAGGCCGAACAGCGCCTGGGCGGCGCCGTAGTGCACCGTCAGGTTATCGATGCGGAGCAAGGGGGCTGGGGTGGTAGCGGTCATAGCACTATAGAATTATATATGAATCCCGCCCACTTGACCAGGGAGATTCTTGACGCCAGCGTTTCGACCGGGAGGGGGTTGGCGGGCCGGGCATTTTAGCCTTGAAGAAGGGTGCCGAAAACTGGTATCCAGTAAGCCAGTCGGAATGGCAGGATGATCCCGGGGCGCGGCGGAAGCCGAGTTTCTTAAGGGAGAGGGGGTGGGATGAGCAAGAAAAAGCGGGAAAAAAAGGGGAAAAGGCCCCGGGGCCCTGGGCCGCCGGGTGGCCGAAATGACGCGGAAACTGCGGGGTTAAGGAAGGGGTGATGGTAGCGATGGCGGGCACGGAGGCCCGCCCCACCGGCCCGCGCCACCGGCAAAATCCAGGCCCAGCAGTTCGGAACCAGGCCATATTTCCTGCAGTTTAAGATGACCTCAGGCGGTGAGGCTCATGCGGCCCAGATAGGCCTCCAGGACTAAGGGATTGTGGCGGACCTCGTCAGGGCTCCCCGCGGCGATACGGCTGCCACCATCCAAGACCACCACCTGGTCCGAGACCCCCATGACCAATTCCATGTCATGTTCCACCAGGATCATGGTATTTCCATAGAGGCGCATCTGGCGGATGAGACCGGCGATCTGGGCGGTCTCATCGGGGTTGAGGCCCGCCACCGGCTCATCCAACAGGGTGAGCAGGGGCTGGGAGACGAAAGCCCGGGCCATCTCCACCCTTTTTTTGTCGCCATAGGGCAACGCCCCCGCGGGCACGCCGGCCTTGTCCGCCAGGCCGAAGGTATCCAGGACCTCCATGGCCGTTAGCATAAGGCGGCGCTCCCGGTGACGTAACCCGGGGGGGCGGAGCAGGGCCTGGAGCATGGAGGCCCCGGCCTGGACGGTCAGGCCGCAGAGCACATTGTCCAGAACGGAAAGGCGCGGGAAAATGCGCAGGTTTTGGAAGGTGCGGGAGATGCCCATTCGGGCTACGCGGTGAGCCGGCACCCCGGCAAGGTTGGCGCCAGCGAAGAGGATGCCTCCGGCATCGGGCCGGGTGACCCCGGAGAGACAGTTCAGGAGGGTGGTCTTGCCCGCGCCGTTAGGGCCGATGAGGGCGGTGACTTTGCCTCGCTCCACCCAGAAAGAGACATCCGCCAGGGCTGGCAAACCGCCGAAATGTTTGGTGAGGCCAGATATCCGGAGGAGCGGTTGGCTCCGGATGTTTTCCATAATCATATTAGCCACCAAGACACCGGGGTGAATATCTTAACAATTTTCATATATTAGCTTCCGGCCGCCAGATGGCGACGGGCCAGACGGGTTTTGATGAGATCCAGCAACCCGGAAACAAATCCCTGGGGCAGGAAAAGGAGAATTATGACCAGGATCACGCCGTGGATGATGTCGTTGTAGGTTGCCAAGAAGTCCAACAAATGGGGCAGGAGGGTGATGAACGCCACCCCGAAGAGGGTGCCCCAGATGGACCCCATGCCGCCCACCACCACCATGATGACCAGGTCCAGGGATTTGAAGATGCTGAAGGCGTCCGGGTTGACGTAGCCGAAATAATGGGCGTAGAGGCTACCAGCCACCGAAGCAAAGACCGCGGAGAGGATGAAGACCCGGATTTTCTCCCGTTTCACATCCACCCCGAAGGAAGCGGCGGCCACCTCGTCTTGGGCCAGGGCGGCCAAACCCCGTCCCACCCCGCTGCGCACCAGATTGAGGCATAAGGTCAGGGCCACCAGGGCAAAGGTCCAGACCAGGTAGTGGAACTTGAGGTCGCTGTTGAACGAGACCCCGAAAAGGGATAGCGACGGCACGCCCGAGAGGCCACTGGGCCCGCCGGTGACCTCATCCCACTGCACCAGGATGCTGCTGATGACATAGTTGAAACCCAGGGTGGCCATGGCCAGGTAATGGCCGGAGAGCCTGAGGGTGGGAACGCCCAGGATCAGCGCCACCAGGGCCACGGCCGCGGCAGTGAGCGCCATGGCGGGCCAGGGCGAGAAATGATAGGTGGCGGTGAGGATGGCGGAACCGTAGGCCCCCAGGCCGAAGAAGGCGGCGTGCCCCAGGGAAATCTGGCCGGTATAGCCGATGAACAGGTTCAGCCCCAGGACCACGATGACATAGAGGCCGATGAGGTTGAGGATGCCCAGGTTGTATGGGTTGCGGACCAACAGGGGCGTAAGGACCAGGACCAGAGAGAGGAGACAGACCAGCAGGCCGGTGCGGTGGCGAACGACGAAGGTTTTGATGGTCTTAAGGGTTGGCACGCCGCGCTGCCTCCACCCCCGCGCCAAAGGCCCGGAAGTTCGATTCCCGGAAACGGGCCGGGGACTTGTCGGTGATGACTTTTTCCATGAGTTGGGGGTCGCAGAACAGGGCCCCTTGCCCCACGGCGTATCCCAGGAGGATGAGGTTGGCCACCACGGGCGCCCCCAGTTGCTGCGCCATGGTCCGGGCATCGAGGTGCCAGTAATCGCCTGGAGTGTCGGAATTGACGAAGCGCGCCGCGTCCGGCTTCAGGTAGAAACCGTGGACGGCTAGGTTTTTCAAGGTTAGGAAGAGCCCCACGTCCGCGGCACCGGCCAGAATCAAGGGCCCCCGGAAGGGACCCACCTTGATCATGGAGATGACGGTGCCGCCGCGTTGGGCCATGCCGTGGGTCTCGGAGGTCAGGACCGGGAAGTGGGCGGCAAAGGCGGCTTCCGCCAGCAGGCGGGTGAGGGTGAGGGCTCCCTGCCCTCCCAGGCCGCTGACGATGATCTGCTGTTTCATGGCCGCTCCCTGGGGGAAGCCGTGATGGACCCGGCCGGGCAGACGTAGACGCAGAAGCCGCAACCGATGCAGCGCTCGCCGTCGATGACCACCTGGTCGGTGGCCTCATTCAGGGCCAGCCCGGGACATTCAAAATCGTCCAGGCAGTGCCGGCAACCGGTGCAATCCTCGGTGACGCACATCTCGTAAGCCGGCTGGGCTTTTCTGGTGTCTTTGTCCAGGAGGCAGGGATGCCGGGCAATGAGCACCGCCACCCCGCCCGCTTCGCTCCGGCAATACTGCTCCGCGTCTTTTAAATGGGAGGCGAAGGCCTTAAGGTCGTAAGGGTCGCACTCCTGTAAGAAGCGGGCGCCGCTAGCCCGCACCAGGTCGGCGATGAAAACCCGGGTCGCCGGCTCGCCCATGGCGGTAAGGCCGAGCTCCGGGGTGGGCTGGTGGCCGGTCATGGCGGTGGTGGCGTTGTCCAGGATGACCAGGATAAAGCGGGCCCGGTGGAACACGGCGTTAATCAGGGCCGGGACGCCGGCGTGGAAAAAGGTGGAGTCCCCGATGGTGGCCACGATGGTGGGCAGGTCGTCACCAGCCGCGGCGTAGGCGTGGTAAAAGCCGGCGGCCTGGCTGATGCCGGCGCCCATGCAATGGCAGGTGTCCACCGCGTCCAGGTTCATCCCCAGGGTGTAGCAGCCGATGTCGCTGGGGAAGATGCCGTGGGGGAAAGTCTCCCGGATGGCGTAGAAGGCGGCCCGGTGGGCGCACCCGGCGCACAGGGTCGGCCGGGTGAGTTCTCCCTGGGGGCCGCCCAGGGCCGGACTGAGCGGCAGCGAAAGGGCGCGCTCCAGGACGGCTTGGATGACTTCGGGGGTGAGTTCCCCTTCATTGGGTACGGCTTGAGAGCCCCTTCCCTGGACCGCGGCGCACGCCAATTGGGTTTCGATGACCGGATAGGTCTCTTCCAGGACCAGGACTTTTTGGTAACCGGAGTCAATCTGTTGGATAAAGCCCCGGTTAAGGGGATAGGGCAGGGTTACCTGATAGCAATCGATGCGGCCCAAGAGCCCCAGCTCCATGAGGACATCCCAGGCGTGGGCGAAGGCCACGCCCGAAGCGATGAGGCAAGTTCCGGCATGGGAGCCGTCCCCGGGCGTCAGGATGGGGGCAAACTCGTCTGCGGCCGCGAGCTGCCGGATTTTTTCATTGAGGAGGCGGTGCAGTTCCCGCAGGTGTTGGGGGGTGGCGCACCAGCGTCGGGGATTCTTTTCGAAGCGGGCCGACCGCGCCAGGGGCTCGGGGGCGGCCAGGGGCACATTCTGGCGGGCGTGGCAGACCCGGGTGGTGGGGCGGAGCATTACCGGCAGCTCGTATTTTTCGGAGATTTCGTAAGCCCGGCGAATCATCTCTTTGGCTTCCCGCGGGCTGCTGGGGTCCAGTACCGGCACCTTGGCGAACATGGCAAAGAAACGGCTGTCCTGCTCCGTCTGGGAACTGTGGGGGCCGGGATCGTCGGCGGAGATGACCACCAGGCCGCCCTTGACGCCCAGGTAAGCGGAGCGCATAAAGGGGTCCGAGGCCACGTTGAGGCCCACCTGCTTCATGGAGACCGCGGAGCGGCGGCCGGTGTAGGAATTGGCCAGGGCCACTTCATAGGCCACCTTTTCGTTTACCGACCACTCGGCGTGCACCGGGGCGCCGGTCTCTTTGGCAAAGGCCACCACCGCGGAGAGGATCTCGGAAGCCGGGGTGCCGGGATAGGAGGCCACGAGGGTGACGCCGGCCTCGATGAGCCCCCGGGCGATGGCTTCGTTGCCCATGAGGATGCGTTCGGGGTTCTGCTGCGTAGCCATAGTTCCGCGTCAATCCTAGGTTAAACACACATATCAATGGAAGGCTTGTTTAACATGGCCTTCCTGGCGTTTCTTCTCCCCGGCCCGCGGTCAAAAGTGATGAGTTGTCCCCTTTAAAGTGCCGGTTAGGCCTCTCCCCCCAGCAGACCCCGGGGGCGGATGAACAGGACCAAAAGGAGCACGACAAAGGCGATGACGTCCTTATAGGCGCTGCTGATATAGGCGGCGCCCAGGCTTTCCATGAGCCCCAGGAGCAGCCCGCCGGCAATAGCCCCGGGAAAGGAGCCGAACCCACCCAGGATGGCGGCGGCGAATCCCTTGAGTCCCAGCAGCACCCCCACGTCATAGCTCAAGGTGGTGATGGGGGTCACCAGGCAACCGGCCAGGCCCCCCAGGGCGCCAGCCAGGGCAAAGCTCAGGGCCTTGACCTGCTCGACTTTAAGGCCCACCACCGCCGCGGCTTCGGCATTGGCCGCCACTCCCCGCATGGCCAAACCCAAAGAGGTCTTCCGGAAGAACAGAACCAGGCAGACGATGGCCACGGCAGTAAGCGCCAGAATCCATAAGGTTTGTGGGAGGATCGTAGCGCCGAGCCAGCGGACCGGCTCTTCTCCCGACAGCGACGGCACGGCCATGCGGTTTTTGCCCCAGATGAGCTTCATGACTCCCCGCAGGATGTTGGAGAGGCCGATGGTCAGGAAGATCAGCACCAGGTGGCTCTGGGAGCGGGATGGCCGGAGGCCCAGGACCTCGACCCACCAGGCTATTAGCGTCACTCCCGCCACTGCAACGGCCAGGGCGGCGGCCATGGGCAGCCCCGCGGCAAACAGGGCACTGAACAGCAGCATGCCGCCCAGGGAGACGAAATCCACTTGGGTGAAATTGACGATCCCCATGGTGTTATGGACCACTCCGAAGCCCAGGGCCACCAAGGCGTAAATCGCCCCGTCGGTCAATCCGGCAAAGATGAACTGCACGAGATCGCTGAGAGTCCCCATGGTTAAGGCTCGAAGAAGGTGCACCCACTAGGGGGGCGTTCGGGCGCCGAGGCCGGTTCTTAAAAATTCTAAAATATCCGAAGGTTGCGGGGCTGTCAACCACCACCACGGCAAGCCGTCCTGAGACGGTTACTTTCACCTCGAAGCAAATAGTCTTGTCAGGCCCGTTGCATTAAAGTAATTTAATCGTAAATGGAAGAGGAAGTTAGCATTGCCGGGGCGGAAGCAAGCCTGGAAGGCCGGCTGCTGGCGGGAGACGGCGGCGGGGGGGTGGTCATCACCCATCCCCATCCCCTGTTTGGCGGGAGTATGGATAACAGTGTAGTCTGGACCGCAGGGAGCGCCTTTGCGGCGCGGCGGTGGACGACGTTGCGTTTTAATTTCCGGGGGGCGGGGCGCAGCACCGGCAATTATGGCGGCGGCCTGGCGGAGGTGGCGGACCTGGCCGCGGCCCTCGATTTTCTGAAGACCAGAACTCCCGGGCCCCATTACGTGGTGGGCTATTCCTTCGGGGCCTTCGTGGCGGCCCGGGCCTTGCTCCAGGGGCTTATGGCCCAGGGGACCATCCTGATCGCGCCGCCAATAGCCTTCATGGATCTCTCTTTTTTGCCCCGGGCGCCGGGCCTCAGGCTGGTGGTGATGGGGGACCGTGACCAATTGTGTCCCCTGGCGGATTGGCGACGGCTATGGGCGGGGGAGGCGGCGCCTCTGGGAGTGGATTTACCGGAGACCATGGTCATCGCCGGCGCCGACCATTTCTTCGGGGGGCGGGAGGAACAGCTTTTTCAGGTGTTGCGGGATTTTCCGCTCTAAGTCTTTATCGCATAAACGATCCCCCGGCCCGTTCTGGTGTGCCATCGCAGAGCTATGCGGCCTTTACCAAAAAACCCGTTACCCCTGGGGCTGGTCTTGCTCCACCCCGTAGGCGAGACCCCTCCTGGGAAAGGTTAGCTCAGGCCGCCGCCACTGCTTCAGCCCGCTTCCTCTCGGCCTTGGCTTTGGCCTTGGCTTTGAATTTCAAGGCGTCGATGACGAACCTTTCGTGGTAGCCCTCGGAGATCAGGTCCACTTCGTCATCGGCCTCCAGGAAAAAGGTGAGTTTACGCCCCTCCACCTTTTCCAGCCGGCCCCGGACGGTCACCATCAGTCCCGGCGGGGTGGCGGCCAGGTGGCTCAATTGGAACCCGATCCCCACCGTCTGCTCCCGGGGCCAGTCCAGGTGGGGGTTGACCGCCCGGATGCAGGCCCATTCGAAGAGGCCCACCATGAAGCCGGTGGCCAATACCTGCGGCATCTCCTGGAACTCCGGGGATTCGGGGAACAGGTGGGGCACGGTCTTATTGGCCGGCACCGTGAAACGGAATTCAAAGCTCAGACCCGGCTGCAGCGACTCCTTCATGACGCACCTCCCGATAAGGCGGTTTTCGGTTTTCAGTTTTCGGCAGGAGCCGAAGGCATAGGTAAGTAAAAAGTCAAAAGTAAAAAGGTAAAACTTTTGCCTTTTGCCTAGCCACTTAGCAGAGACGGAAAACGGGCAGTTGCCCTGGTGGATAATTTCTGCTAAATACTTAAATAAGTAAAATTAATAATATTTATATTTATCATCAGGAAAACTTATGGAATGGCAGCAGCTCCTGGGGTTCTACCAGGTGGCCCGGCTGGGCAGCTTTACCAAGGCGGCGGCGGCCACCTTCCGGAGCCAATCCGCCCTGAGCCAGCAGGTCCGGGCCCTGGAAGCGGAGCTTGACTGCCTCCTCCTGGAGCGTCTGGGCAACCGGCTGCGCCTCACCCCTGCCGGCGAAAAGCTCCTGGACTTTTCCCGGGCCCTGCTGGCCGGCTACGAAACCCTTAAAGAAGAGCTCCACGAGCTCCAAGGGACCAACCAGGGGACCCTGCGCCTGGCCGCGGCCTTCACCACCCTGTACCGCCTGCTGCCCGACGCCCTCCTGGCCTACCGCCGGCAGTTTCCTCAGGTCGACCTCACCCTCCTGGACTGCTCCCAGGCGACGGTCCTGGACCTGGTGAAAAACGGCGAGGTCGATTTCGGCCTGGCCCTGGAATCCCTGGTACCCAAGGAGCTGGCCGCCCGGCGCTGGCAGCCTTTGGTCCCCGTCCTCCTGACCCCCCGGGACCATCCCCTGACGGCCAGAAAGCGCCTCAGCCTGCGGCAGATCGTCCGCTATCCCCTGATCTTGCCGCCCCGGGACCCCGGTTACCCCTGGCGCCGGGTCCTGGACGAGCGCTTCCGCACTCTGGGCCTCTCACCCCGGATCGTCATGGAATCGGCCAACGTGGAGTTGAGCGCCCTTTACGTGGAAATGGGCCTGGGGGTCTCCTTCGCCACCCTGGCCCAGGCCATGCCCCGCCCCGGGCGCCAATTGGCCTTCCTCCCCCTTACCGGTTACTTCCAGCCCGACCACCTGGCCATGGTGCGGCGCCGGGACCAGGTTCTCAGCGGCTACAAGAAGGCCTTTATAAATCTCCTCTTTGGCGATACAATCATGGGCAGCTTTCAGCCATCAGCTATCAGCAGTCAGCCAAAAACCATTGGACCCTACTGCCCCTACCCACCTTTAGAAGGTGGGGGTTAATAAAAATGAGATGCCCAAAAGATAGACACTTTTTATGAAGCTGAAAGCTGACCGCTGAGAGCTGAAAGCTTATGAAACGGCGTATCTATTTGCGGATGAAGTCCCTGGAGGAGGCCCGGGAGCTTTGGTTTTCCCGGTTCGATCCGAAAGGCATGGTGGGTGTGGAGGAAGTCCCTACGCTGGAGGCTGCCGGCCGGGTGACCGCGGCCCCGGTGATGGCGCGGCGCTCCAGCCCCGCGGCGCACCAGGCAGCCATGGATGGCTTTGCGGTGCCGGCTGCGGCTACCTTCGGGGCCACCCCGGAGAACCCCGGGCGTTTGCACCTGGGCCGGGAGGCCTTTCCGGTCAACACCGGCCACCTGATGCCGCCGGGGACCGACGCGGTGATCATGGTGGAGCAGATTCCCGACCCCGAGGCCGACCCCATCGTGGTGGAGGCCCCGGTCTTCCCCTGGCAGCACGTCCGCCGGGTGGGCGAAGATCTGGTAAGGGGAGAAATGGTCCTTTCTGAAGGATCAGAGGTCTCCCCCTGGTCCCAGGGGGCCCTACTGGCCGCCGGGGTGATCCGGGTTAAGGTGCGCCGCCGGCCCAGGGTGGCCATCATCCCCACCGGCAGCGAGCTGGTACCGGCCGCGGACCTGGAGCAGGAACCAGCCGCCGGCCGCCTGCCGGAATTCAACTCGGTCATCCTTTCCGGCCTGGTGGCGGAGGCCGGCGGCCTCCCCCAGGTCCAGGACATCGTTCCCGATGACTTGGAAACGCTCATAGCAGCCTTACAAAAAACCCTGGCGGCCGCCGACCTGGTGCTCATCAATGCCGGCTCTTCCGCGGGGACCGAGGATTACACCTACCAGGCGGTGGCCGCCCTGGGCCAGGTGCTGGCGCACGGGGTGGCCATGATGCCGGGGAAGCCGACCCTGCTGGGAGTGGTGGCGGGCAAACCGGTGATCGGCAACCCCGGGTATCCGGTGTCCGCGGTCCTTTCCTTCGAGCAGTTCGCCGGGCCCCTGATCGCCGGAATGGCCGGGAAAAGGCAGCAGGTGCGGCCCTCCCTGACGGTCCATCCGGCCCAGAACCTGCCTTCCAGGCCCGGCCTCACCGAATTCATCCGGGCAACCCTGGGCCGGGTGGGGGACAAGGTCATCGCCACCCCCCTGCCCCGGGGCGCGGGCGCCATCACTTCCCTGGTGCGGGCCGACGGCCTGCTCACGATCCCCTCCCTGAGCGAAGGCCTGGAGGAGGACCGCCCGGTGGCCGCGGAGCTGCTGGTGGCCCCGGAGGAGATCGACGGCACCCTGGTGGTCCTGGGGAGCCACGACAACGCCCTGGATCTCCTGGCCACCCTGCTGCGCCGCCGTGATGCCCGGCTGCGCCTCTCTTCCGGCCACGTCGGCAGCCTGGGAGGCCTAATGGCCCTGCGCCAGGGCCGGGCCCACCTGGGCGGCTGCCACCTGCTGGACCCCGAGAGCAACACCTACAACATTTCCTTCATCCAACGACATCTCGCCGGGGTGCCCCTGAAACTCATCAAT